>ENA-ORCZ01000049-ORCZ01000049.1-marine-metagenome-genome-assembly--contig:-NODE-49-length-186786-cov-40.165809_pt1 | contig 186786 bp, 137 predicted proteins | sample MGYA00237785_ERZ508519 | MGnify/ENA primary metagenome ERZ508519 (study PRJEB26189, sample SAMN06268790) | marine metagenome | isolation source: Bioluminescent Bay, La Paraguera, Puerto Rico | place...
CGGCTACCCGACCAGGCCTGGATCAACCAGCCAACCCAGCAGGCACAAACCGTCTCAATTTGACTTGACAACTACCGAGGCGGGTGGTGCCGTTAAGTGATCTTGAAGCTCCCAGCGCTCCCAGCACCTCCGAGAACTTCTACCGACCCAAACCGGAGCTGCCTGCACGGGGGACGGGGGTGGTTCAGCCGCAGGGGGTGATCCGGGGCGGTTCGGCGGACGCCGTGCGCGAACCTGGCCGACGCTGAGGGCATGCGTGCCATCCAACTCACCGCGCCCGGCACCCTCGAACTCGTCGACGTGCCGACGCCGAAGCCCGGTCCGGGCGAAGTCCTGCTGGCCACGGCGGCGGTCGGCGCCTGCCACTCGGACCTGCACATCCTCGACGCGCCCGCCGGGGTCTTCCCGACCCCGATGACCATCGGCCACGAGATCGCCGGCCAGGTCGCCCAACTCGGTCCGGGGGTGACCGGATGGGCCGAAGGGGACACTGCGGCGGTGTACGGGATCATCGGCTGCGGTCGCTGCCGGGCCTGCCTACGCGGGCTGGAGAACCAGTGCCGCACCGTACCCGTCGGCGGGGTCGGCATCAGCCGCGACGGCGGACTCGCCGACCACGTGGTGGTGCCGGCGGACCGGCTGCTGCCGCTCGGCGGGCTGGACCCGGTGCAGGCGGCACCGCTGACCGATGCCGGGCTCACCCCGTACCATGCGATCTCCCTCAGCCGGGACGCGCTGCGGCCCGGCACCCACGCGGTGGTGATCGGCGTCGGCGGCCTCGGCCACATGGCGGTGCAGATCCTGGCGGTGACCACCGCCGTCACCATCGTCGCGGTGGACACCAGCGACGCTGCGCTGCGGCTGGCCAAACGGATGGGCGCGCACCACACCGTGCAGGCCGGTCCGGCGGCGGTCGACCAGATCCGTGAGCTCACCGGCCCGGCCCCGGACGGCGCCGACGTGGTGCTCGACTTCGTCTGCGTGGACGCCACCCTGGACACCGCCCGGCGGGTGGTCTCCACCGGCGGTCACCTGACGATGGTCGGCCTGGGCGGCGGCACGCTGCGGATCGCGGCGACCGTCGAAGGCCCGCCGCCGGTGCCGATGGAGACCAGCGCGGTCATCCCGTTCTGGGGCACCCGCGCCGAGCTGGCCGAGGTGATCGCCCTCGGTCGCCAAGGCCTGCTCCGCGCCGAGGTGCAGACCTTCCCGCTGAGCGAGGCGGTGCAGGCGTACCAGCAGTTGCGGGACGGGAAGATCCACGGCCGCGCCGTGCTGGTCCCCTGACCGGCGATGGTGACTGGGAGATCCGGTAAGGCCGGATCTGTCAGGCGCGGCCGGCCCGGGACGCTAGCTGGTCGATCCCGCTGACCAGGCCGCCGGCCAGGTCACCGCCGCCGAAAGAGGCCACCATGGACAGCGCGGCGAGCTTCGCGTCCCGGTCCGGGATCCGCTTACGGGCCTCGGCGCCGGTGACGACCTCCAGCACCCGCTGATTCGGCGACACGGCGATGAGCACCGCGTCATCCGGGTCGGTGAGCTGCCGGTGCAGCGTCACCGCGTACTCCCGCGTCGGCTCCTCCAGCTCGCCGACGTAGATGCTGAACGCCAGCCCGGTGGCCGAGTCGGCCAGCCGCAACGCCTCGTCGAGCCGGAGCAGCTGCCGGGTGCCGAACGGCCCCGGCAAGGTAGCGCTCGTCCGGGTGGACTCGCTGGACTGCTCGTGGGCCTGCTCACCAACGGTCACTTGCGCCTCCCGTCGCGCCCGGACGCGGCTGCCCGCCGCCGAGGTTGGTCGACTCGATCGCCGTCGGCTCGGTGCCGGCCGGCAGCGCCGCCGCCGGGGTTCCGGTGGACCGGTCGCCGGACGAGACGTACCAGACCGGGCTGAAGTCGAACTGCCGGCCGGGCCGGTAGCGGCGGTCCGCGCCGCCACGCCCGCCGATCATCGCCAGACCGGCCACCACGAGCACGATGACCGCCGGGATCACGACGAAGAAGAGCACCGTGTTGGTAACAGACAATCTCAACGCCCCCCGGCATCGGTTCAAGGGACTCAGCGGATGTCTGGAGTGGTGGACCTGGCCACACCGCCAGCCCGTTCCGGCTCAGACGCCTTCACGGTAGCGGAGGGCCCGGCCCGCCAGATCTCCGGGTGCCGACCGGGCCAGCCGGTCCGCTCCTCCAGCTGAGCGGCCGCGGCCAGCACGGTGGCGTCCGCGCCACCGCGGCCGGTCAGCAGAACTCCCACCGGTTGCCCGGCCGTACTCTGCGCCACCGGGACGGACACCGACGGTTGCCCAGTGACGTTGAACACCGCACAGTACGGCGAGAAGCGCCGCTGCCGGTCGAAGTCCTCGGCCGGGTCACCCGTTTCGGTGAACCAGCCGACCGGGGCCTGCGGAGCGCTCAACGTCGGGCACAGCAGCAGGTCCAGCCCGACCACCGCGTGCATCGCCCGGCGTACCTGGACCTGCAGCTCGGCCAGGGTGGCGACCAGCGTCGCGGCGCTGATCGCGTTGCCCCGGCGACGTAGCAGCCGGGTCAACGGCAACAGCCGCGCCTCCCGTTCCGGTGGCACCGGGGCCAGCGCGAGCACGTACCAGACGGTCTCGAACAGCGGCCACAGGTCCGGGCCGAGCGGCGCCGGAACGTCGACCACCTCGTGGCCGGCGTCGGCGAGCAGCGCGGCCGCCGTGTCCACCGCCGCCAGGCAGTCCGCATGCACCGGTTCGTCGGCGAGCATCGGGGTGGTGAACCGGCCGATCCGCAGCCGGCCGGGGTCCGCGCGACGGGCCGCCGCCAGATAGCCGCCGGGCGGCGGTGGCGGCGCCAGGTACGGCTCACCGGGCACCGGCACCGCCATCGCGTCGAGCATCGCGGCGGCGTCGGCGACGGTCCGGACGATCGGCCCGTGGCTGGGCAGGCCGAAGCCGCCAGCGCCGAGTGGGCCGCCGGAGACGACCCCCCGGGTCGGCTTGTAGCCGACCAGGCCGCAGAGCGCGGCCGGGATCCGGCACGACCCGCCGCCGTCCGAGCCCTGCGCGAACGGCACCAGCCCGGCGGCCACCGCCACCGCCGCTCCCCCGCTGGAGCCGCCGGCGGTGCAGGCCAGATCCCACGGGTTACGCGCCGGCGGCGCCACCTCCCCCTCGGTGTAGAGCGAACAGCCCAGCTCGGCGGCGGTGGTCTTGCCGAGGCTGACGGTGCCGGCGGCACGCAGCAGGCGGACCACGTCCGCGTCGACGCTCGGCACGTAGTCGGCGAACGCCGCCGAGCCGAAGGTGGTGCGGACCCCGGCGGTGAGGGTGAGGTCCTTGATCGCCACCGGTACGCCGTACAGCGGGCCGGGGTGCTGCCGGGGCCGGGTGCCCGGCGGGACCCGATCGAGGGCGACGGCCTGCTCCCGGGCGTGATCGGCGGTGACCGTGACGAACGCCCCGACGGTGTCCGAGTGGGCGTCGATCCGGGCCAGGTAGTGCTCGACGATCTCGGTGCCGCTCAGCTCGCCCCGGCGGATCGCGGCAGCCTGCTCCAACGCGGTCAGATCATGGATCTGCGACATTGGCCGATCCTGGCAGGTCACTCGCCGGCCGCAGCGGCCAGGTACGGGTGACCTGACCGGGCGCCGGTTCACCCGGGAGGGGGAGGCATAGCCGGCGCCGGGACGGGAAGTCGGGCCAGCGGGCTCCGGCCGTCGGCACGGCACACCGGTCGCCGCCGACGCAGCCGGCATCGCCGGCCGGCCGGAGCGTAGTCGGGGGGAGATCATGCCAGGAGTGAGCCATCCGGTCCGGACGCTGGCCGGACTCGCCGCCGCCGTGCTGATCGGCACGGTGGCGGCCGGGGTCGACGCGTCGCCGGCGTACGCGGGCAGCACCTACGTGGAGGCCGATCCGAGCACCGTGAACGCCGGTGGCCGGGTGACCATCCGGGCCAGCTGCGGGGACGACAACACCAGCCAGGCGACCGTCGAGTCGGACGCGTTCGGGCGGGTGATCGTGATGCCGGACCAGGACGTGCTGACCGGCCAGGTGACGGTGCCCGGCAGCAAACGTCCCGGGCGCTACCCGGTCGACCTGCAGTGTCAGAACGGGAACACGGCGACGACCACCCTGACCGTGACCGGCACGGCGCACCCGACCAGAGGCCCGGACGCCGGAGGCGGCGGCACCGCGTCGGCCAGCACCGGCTCCGGCGGCTCGGCCCTGCTGGTCGGCGGTATCGCCGCGATCGGGCTGGGCGCCGGGATCGCGCTGTTCGCGATGCGCCGTCGACGCGCCGACTCCGGCGCGTAACCAGCGGGCGGCCAGATGGTCCGTCCTACCCCGGCTGGCGGCCGCCCGGGCGGCTGGGTGCTCCCGTTCCTGACCCAGGTCACGGCGGCGGGTACCACGGCGCACACGGTGGCGCCCCGGGTGTCGACCTACGGTCAGCCGAGGCCGACACCGCCACATCGGCCGACGGACGAAGTGGGGGATCCGCCGGCGGACGGGGCGACGGATCCGCCGACGGACGGGGCGGCGTACCCGGCGTACCCGGCGATCCCCGGCACGGCCCGCGGGGTGGCCCGTGCCCCGCTGCGTGGGGTGGCCGCGGTGCCGGGTGCCGCCGGTCGCCGCAGCGTCAACGGGCCCGCCGCCAACCGTCGTGCACCGCACGGCCCACCCCGGCGACGGCGGGGCTGGCCCGGGTTCGGGTCGCTGCGCCCGGGTCGACGCCGGGCCGAGGCGGCTGCCGCCCAGCGGGTGGCGGTGGGTGGCTACGGGGGGCGCCCGGACGCGCCGTCACGGTGGAGTCCGGTCGCGCTGGTGCTGATCGTGGCGGGCGTCTTCGTCGCCGGGTTCGGCTTCGAACGGGTGACCGGCACCCCGCTCGGGCAGTGGCTGCCCGGAGCGCACCGCGCGACGCCCGAGACGCACCCGCCGTTGGGTGCCAGCGACCCGGTCAGCCTCGCCATCCCGGCGTTGAACCTGCAGGCCGCGGTGCACGACGTCGGGTTGGCCGAGGACGGCACGATCGCGGTTCCGGAACTGAACCGGCACAACGAGGCCGGCTGGTACGTGGCCAGCCCGACGCCGGGTGAGAACGGCCCGGCGGTCATCGTCGGCCACGTCGACACCAGTACCGGTCCGTCGGTGTTCCACCGGGCCGCCACGCTGCACCCGGGCGCGCAGATCCAGGTCCGCCGGATGGACCGGTCGGTGGCGCTGTTCGAGGTCACCTCGGTAGAGCAGTTCGACAAGTCGTCCCTGCCGGTGGACCGGGTGTACGACGACTTCAGTCACCCCGGGCTGCGTCTGATCACCTGCGGTGGTCAGTGGGTCGGTGGTTCCACCGGGTACGCGGACAACGTCGTCGTCTTCGCGTCACTGGTCGGCGCCCAGCACGGCTGACCGCCGCAGCCGGGTCAGGCGGCGGCCTCGGACTCGGACAGGTCGAGCCAGTCGGCCCAGCGCGGATCCGGCGCACGGTGCCCGAGCACCCGCCAGGCGGTGCCCTTCGGGGCAGCCGGCGGCGACGGCAGCCGCCAGCCCAGCTCGGCCGGGGTCCGGTCGCCCTTGCTGTGGTTGCAGCGGGCGCACGCGGCGACGACGTTCTCCCAGATGTGCCGGCCACCACGGCTGCGGGGAAAGACGTGGTCGATGGTCTCCGCCGGACCCCGGCAGTACGCGCACCGCCAGCCGTCGCGGGCGAAGATCGCCCGGCGGGAGAGGCCGACGTGGGTCCGGTAGGGCACCCGAACGTAGCGGGTGAGCCGCACCACCGACGGCACCGGCAGGCAGTGCCGGGCACTGTGCAGCATGCCCTCGCCGTCGGCGACGCAGACCGCCTTGGCGGACAGGACCAGGATCGCGGCCCGGCGTACGGATACGACACACAGCGGCTCATACGTCGCGTTGAGCACCAACGAACCGGAGCCCACCGTGGGTCGTATGTCAGGCATCCCGCTCACCCTCTCGGTTGTGTTCCCACCCGCTCCTAGTGCCGACTGCGACTCGACGCGGACCGACGGTCGGACCGCGACCGGCGCTGGCGAATCGCCAGCGCCCGTGCGCCAATAGTCCCCGATAGATGACCCAAATGCACGTACTATTCGGGCCTGACCCCTCGGGCGTTCGGCCGATGGCTGGTCGCTGGCCTGTTCCGCCTGGTCAGGCCGACAGTGTGGGTCGGCCGCCGACCGGGCAGGGCGGTACGGTACGAATTGACGGTGACCGCACGATCGCCCGCCCGCGCTGACCCCGAGCCTCCCGACCCGGCGGCCGGGGCAGCGGCGACCGACCCGCCGTACCAGTGGGCTCAACCGGAGCCGCAGCCCTCGGTGAGCCCGGTGTGCCCCGACGACGACCCGGTCTGCAGCCAGGTGCTCGACTGGACCGGGCTGCCGTGGCTGGCGGAGGGGAGCTTCTGGCTACTGGTCAAACCCCTGCGGATCGTGCTGATCGTCGTGGTGGCGGTGGTGCTGCGGTACCTGCTGCACCGGGCCATCCGCCGGCTGGTGACCAGTACCTCGACGGTCGCCGGGCCGACCATCCTGCGGCCGCTGCGAGAACGGACACCGCCGGCTGGGACGGTGGTGATGCCGGAACGGCGGCGGCAACGCGCCGAGGCGATCGGCTCGGTGCTGCGCAGCACGGTGAGCGCGACCGTGTTCGGGATCGCCGTACTGCTGGTGCTTGGCGAACTGAGCTTCAACCTGGCACCGCTGCTGGCCAGCGCCGGCATCGCCGGCATCGCGCTGGGTTTCGGGGCGCAGACCCTGGTGAAGGACTTGCTCGCCGGGCTGTTCATGCTGCTGGAGGATCAGTACGGCGTCGGCGACATCGTCGACCTGGGTGAGGCCACCGGCGTGGTCGAGGCGGTGGGTCTGCGGATCACCACGGTCCGGGACGCCCGGGGCGTGCTCTGGTACATCCGCAACGGGGAGATCATCCGGGTCGGCAACAAGAGCCAGGGCTGGGCCATGGTGGTGGTCGACATGCCGGTCGGCTTCGCCGACACCGAGCAGGCCACCGCGGTGTTGCGTACCGCCGCCCTGGGCGTGGCCGCCGACGAGGAGATGGCCGGTCACTTCGTGGAGCCGCCGGACGTGCTCGGCGTCGAGCAGGTCACGGTCGACGGCGCGGTGATCCGTACGGTCGCCAAGACCACCGCCGAGGGGCAGTTCGTGGTGGGCCGCGAGTTGCGCCGTCAGCTGGCCGCGGCACTGCACACCTCCGGGATCTCGGCACAGATCGTGGCCGGGCGGATGTTCGTCACCCGTGGGTCGGGAGGTGGGCAGGAGGAGCCCGGCCAGGGCGGAACGACTTGACCGGTCACCGGGACGGCGTGTCCGAGTACCGGGACGACGTGTCCGCCTCGGCCGACTAGCAGGGACTATGCACCGTATGGCGAACTGGTTGTCATCCGAATGTTTAGTCGGAGTGACGACAAACCAGCCGTTCACACTAGCCAGATGTCACCCGATCGGGCATGATCCGGGACGAGTGTCATCGGAGTGTCACCACCACTTCGCTCAGCCGTACGTCCGGGACGTTCCCCGGTAGCACCCGCCACGAGCGGGTGCCGCCGAGAACGATGGAGGCGCCGTCCGTGTCCGACGAGGCACAAACCGCCGGGAGTCCGGCGACCTTCCGCGAGGTGTTCGCGGCGGATGAGTTCCGCTTTCTTTTCGTCTCGGTGGCGCTGTCCTGGATCGGCGACTACATCGCGAAGGCAGCGGTCACCGTCCTGGTCTACCGGGAGACGGAGTCGGTGGCCCTGTCGGCCGCCGCCTTCGCGGTCAGCTTCCTGCCCTGGTTGATCGGTGGTCCGCTGCTCACCACGGTCGCCGAGCGGCACCCGTACCACCGGGTGATGATCACCACCGATCTGATCCGGATGGCCCTGATCGCCGTGGTCGCCACCCCCGGCCTGCCGGTCTGGGCGATGATCAGCCTGCTGTTCTGCACCACCCTGGCGAATCCGCCGAACCAGGCCGCCCGGTCCGCGCTGATGCCCACCGTGCTGACCGGTGACCGGCTGATCGTGGGGCTGTCGCTGATCGCCAGCACCGGCCAGCTCGCCCAGGTCGGCGGCTACATCGCCGGCGCGGCGATCGCCTCCGTCAACCCACGGGCGGCGTTGCTGTTGAACGCGACCACCTTCGCCGTCTCGGCCCTGGTGATCCGGCTCGGGGTCCGGGCCCGGCCGGCGGCCACCACCCCGGACCGCCGCCAACACCTGCTCCGCGAGACCGCCGAGGGCTTCCAACTGGTGTGGCGGACCGACGTGCTGCGGGCCATCGCGATCCTGGTCTGGACGGTCCCGCTGTTCGCCATCGTGCCGGAGGGGTTGGCCGCCGCCTGGGCGGCGGAGCCGGGGGTGTCCGACTCCGAGCGGGGTCTCGCCCAGGCGATGATCATGGCGGCGAGTCCGACCGGCTACATCGTCGGCGGGCTGCTGATCGGCCGGCTGGTCCGTCCAGGCCGCCGCCGCAGACTGATCCGACCGTTCGCGGTGATCGCCCCGCTGGCGCTGGTCCCCACTCTGCTCGACCCGTCGCCGCCGGTGGTGGCGGTGCTCGCCGGGGTCTGCGGCTTCGCGGTGGCCGGTTTGCTGCCGGTGACCAACGGGCTGTTCGTCCAGGCGTTGCCGCACGGTTACCGGGCCCGCGCGTTCGGCGTGATCGCTACCGGCATCCAGGTCGGCCAGGGAGCCGCGGTGCTGGTCACCGGCCTGCTCGCCGACCGGTTCGACATCCCGACCGTGGTCGGGTTGTGGAGCCTGACCGGTGCGGTGGTGATCTCCCTGGCGCTGCTGCGGTGGCCGGCCGAGGAGCGCTTCGACGCGGCGATCGCCGCCGTCGCAGCCGCTCCCGGTGCTGCGACCGGTGCCGCTCCTGGTGCCGCGACCGGCGGTGATTCCAGCGCAGCCGGCACAGGGACCGCCGACACAACGGAGACACCGGGCACTTCCGCCGCCGGCTCTGCCGCTGGCGCGGCGGCCAGCAACGGCAACCCCGTACCGCAGGCCCGTGACGCGCAGCAGGCCGACGAGGTCGGCAGCGCCTGAGCCCGCGCTGGCGCCGGCGCCGGCGCCGGCGCACACCATGCCCGCACGCCCGCGCCATGCCGCACCGGGGACCGCCGGGCGCGGACCGGCTGGCAGGATGGAGTGGTGACAGCGTCAGATCCTGCCAACGACTCGGCCGGCGCGGCGCCCGCGGCCGGCGGTCCCGCCCCGACCTTCTTCGCCGCCATCGGCGGCGAACCCGCCTTCCGCCGGCTCGTTGACGAGTTCTATGCCGGCGTCGCCACTGATCCGCTGCTCCGCCCGATGTATCCGGAGCAGGATCTGGGGCCGGCTGCGGAGCGACTGACCCTGTTCCTGATGCAGTACTGGGGCGGCCCCGGCACGTACTCCGAGCAGCGTGGGCACCCCCGGCTGCGGATGCGGCACGCACCGTTCCGGATCGGTCCGGCGGAGCGGGACGCCTGGTTGACCCACATGCGCCGGGCGGTCGACCGGCTGGACCTGCATCCGGAGCTCGCCGGGATGCTCTGGGACTACCTGGAGCGTGCCGCCTACTTCATGGTCAACGAGATGGACCCGTCCGATCCGCCCCGGCGCGACCTGGCCGGCGGCTGACCGGCCGTCAGAGCAGGGCACCCTCGTCGTGCAGCCAGTCGACGAAACTGGTCGCCACGGCCGCTCCGCAGTCCAGCAGTTCGACCAGCAGCGCGTCGTTGGCTCCGGCGGCGAGTGGGACCTGCAGCTCGGCGTAGATGGGCAACTGGCCACGGTCGGTGGGGTCGCCGACGTACGCCTTGCAGAACCGTCTGGTGTGGTTCCACTCGTTGACCACCCGGTAGGCACGGTCTGCCCAGTCGGGCGGCACGGTGGAGTGCGGTCGGGCGCGGACCACCAGGATCTCGTCCTCCGGCCCTTCGAGGGTGAACAGGACGGCGTGCCGCTCCCACATCGCCAGCAGGCTGCCGTCGCCGTCCGCGAGATACCGGATGTCCAACATGTCCAGTGCGGTGCCGATCCGGCGGAGGGTCACCGGCACCACCTGCGGCGATAATTCCTTGCCCGCTGCCGCGGCCGGCGACGAGATCGGGCAGGACGGCCCTACCGGCCTGGTCGGCCCGAGTTCAGCCGACGACGACCGGGGCGTCTGCTCCGGCGTTCGTGGCGCGGGCGGGCCAAGCCGGACACCGCTGTCCACTCCGGTCCTGCTTCGGGTATCCGGCTCACCGCCATCTGCGTGACCGGAGCGCCACGACCACCATGGCATTATCCGCACCTCACTCCCCAGCGGATCCGGGCGCCTACGTTGCGTCGGATCCGAGGCCCGACGGTACCCGGATAGCCGTTCCTAGGCACCCCCCCAACGGACCCCCCGAACCAGAGGGATGAGGGAGCATCATACTTTCGGCTGAGTGATCGTCGGCGTGAGTGCAAGATTGTTAACTCTTTGTGTCCAGGCCACTCCGAACGGCGCATCAAGCGCTACCCAATTGCCTACTGTCCCGACCCGTACCACCGACTGAAGTGGATCCACGGGGCGGCCCGGCAGGTCGGTCCGGTCCCGACAGTCGACCGGCTCCGACCGACCGACCGGCCCCTCGGCCGTGCCGAGGAAGCCCATCCGGGCCACTGCCTGTACCAGCCCCTGGCGGATCTCGATCCGCTCGCCGGTCGGACCGTCGACGGTCACCACCACGGCCACGTGGTCGAGCAGGGCGTCCCGTACCGCCCGCTGGCCCACCGCCCGTCCACCGACGCCCTGCGTCTCGGCGGCCCGCAGGGTGCCGGCCGCCGCCACCGCGACCCGTCGCAGATCGGCCGCCGGCACCACCTCGACAACCCGCGCCGGGCCGGGCGGCAACGGCCACCGCCACGCGCTGTCCCGGCGCGGCGGCAGCCCGGTGGCGACCGCCGTCAGCCGGGCCAGCAGCTCCGCGGCGGACACCGTGGCGTCCCCCGGGCCGGGCCCCGCCACGGTCCGCTGCACCAGGACCGCCCACGGCAGGCGGGCCCAGAGCTCGGTGTGGTCCCGACCGACCGACCGCAGCCGCACCGGCGCGCCGGGGTCCAGCCGTACCAGCCGGGCCAGGAACGCGCCGGCGTCGGCCAGCCCGGTCAGCCGGTGACCGGCCGACGCCGAGTCGGCACGGGGCGTCCGGGGCGTCCGGCCGGCCATCATGCGGCGGCGGCGGCCGGCCGGACGTACGGCAGCAGGAAGGCCCGCTCCGCCTCGGTCAGCCGGCGTGGCCGCCCCTGCTCCAGGTCGAACGGCACCAGCACCGAACGGGCCCGGCTGACCAGCAGGTCGCCGTCGAACATCTCGTAGGCGACCGTGAACCGCGACGGACGGACCTGCTCGATCCAGAGTTCGATCCGGACGGTCGGTGCCTGATCGGCGGTCGACCGGCCCATCCGGTAGTCGACCGGGCGCAGGTAGTCGACCTCGTGCCGGTGGATCAGCACCCCGTCGGCGAACGAACCGACGCCCCAGGCCCGCCCGCCGGAGAACATCAACGCGACCCGGGCCTCCTCGTACAGCGTCAGGAACCGGGCGTTGTTGACGTGCCCGTACGCGTCGAGGTCGGACCAGCGCAGCGCGGCGTGGAACGTGTAGCGCTGGCCACCGCCGGCGGCCGGGACCTCGCCAGTCGTCGACGAGCCCCCGGCCAGTGCCGCATCAGTCACGGGTCAGCTTGCGGTAGGTCACCCGGTGCGGCCGGGCCGCTTCCGCGCCGAGCCGGTCGATCTTGTTCTTCTCGTACGCCTCGAAGTTGCCCTCGAACCAGAACCACTTCGCCGGGTTGGTGTCGTCGCCCTCCCAGGCCAGAATGTGCGTGGCGACCCGGTCCAGGAACATCCGGTCGTGGGAGATGACCACAGCGCAGCCGGGGAACTCCAGCAACGCGTTCTCCAGGCTGGACAGCGTCTCCACGTCGAGGTCGTTGGTCGGCTCGTCGAGCAGGATGACGTTGCCGCCGATCTTCAAGGTGAGCGCCAGGTTGAGCCGGTTACGTTCACCACCGGACAGCACCTTGGTCGGCTTCTGCTGGTCGGGGCCCTTGAAGCCGAACGCGGCCACGTACGCCCGGGACGGCATCTCGACCTTGCCGACCATCAGGTGGTCCAGCCCGTCGGAGACCACCTCCCAGACCGTCTTGCTGCTGTCCAGGCCGGAGCGGTTCTGGTCGACGTACGACAGCTCCACGGTCTCGCCGACCCGGACCTGGCCGCTGTCCGGCTGCTCCAGCCCGACGATCGTCTTGAACAGCGTGGTCTTACCGACGCCGTTCGGGCCGATGATGCCGACGATGCCGTTGCGCGGCAGCGAGAAGCTCAGGTCGTCGATGAGGACCCGGTCGCCGAAGCCCTTCTTCAGGTTCACCGCCTCGATGACGGTGTTGCCCAACCGCGGCCCCGGCGGGATCTGGATCTCCTCGAAGTCCAGCTTGCGGGTCTTCTCCGCTTCGCTGGCCATCTCCTCGTAGCGGTCCAGCCGGGCCCGGGACTTGGTCTGGCGCGCCTTGGCGTTGGACCGGACCCATTCCAGTTCCTCGCCGAGGCGCTTCTTCAGCTTGGCGTCGCGACGACCCTCGACCGCCAGCCGGGCGGCCTTCTTCTCCAGGTACGTGGAGTAGTTGCCCTCGTACGGATAGGTCCGGCCGCGGTCCAGCTCGAGGATCCAGTTGGCGACGTTGTCCAGGAAGTAGCGGTCGTGGGTGATCGCCATAACGGTGCCGGCGTACTTGGCCAGGTGCTGCTCCAGCCAGTGCACGCTCTCCGCGTCCAGGTGGTTGGTGGGCTCGTCGAGCAGCAGCAGGTCCGGCGCCTCGAGCAGCAGTTTGCACAGCGCGACGCGACGCCGTTCACCGCCGGAGAGCTGGGTCACCTCGGCGTCCGGTGGCGGGCAGCGCAGCGCGTCCATCGCGAGTTCGAGCTTGGAGTCGATGTCCCAGGCGTCAGCGTGGTCCAGCTCCTCCTGCAGCTGACCCATCTCGGTCATCAGCTCGTCGGAGTAGTCGGTGGCCATCTGCTCGGCGATCTTGTTGAACCGCTCCAGCTTCGCCTTGGTCTCGGCGACCGCCTCCTCAATGTTGCCGAGCACCGTCTTCGCGTCGTTGAGCGGCGGTTCCTGGGCGAGCATGCCGACGGTGTAGCCGGGCATCAGCCGGGCGTCGCCGTTGCTCGGCCGGTCCATACCCGCCATGATCTTCAGCAGGCTGGACTTGCCGGCGCCGTTCGGGCCGACCACACCGATCTTGGCACCCGGCAGGAAGTTGAGCGTCACGTTGTCCAGCACGACCTTGTCGCCGTGCGCCTTGCGCGCCTTTTCCAGGACGTAGATGAACTGGGCCACGGTGCGGCCTACCTCCAGAACTCTCGTGGGACCCGTCGGTACGGGCAGGTCACGACCCCGCGTACCGGCCGCCGGCACCGACCGGAGCGGCTGCGGGTGGTACGCGGTACGCGGTCGTGCGCGGTACGACGGTCCGATCGGTGCGTACGCCGTTGTCAATCCTGACAGGTCCGACGCCCCAGCCGCACCTCACCCCACCGGACGGCCGGGATCTTCGCGCCAGTGTTACCTGCCTCATTGCGCCCGGCCGGGTTTCGATGTCCTGATCAGCTGGGCACCAAGAGGGGGACGGGGGTCCGCCCGTCTGGCCCGCACAGTACGCTCATGGCGGTCCCGTAATCACCGGAGGTGTACGGAACGTGACGGTTCGGAGCTCGTTCGTAGTGGTCGCCAACCGCCTGCCGGTGGACGAGGTGACCACGCCGGAAGGTCGCCAGTGGCGGCGCAGCCCCGGCGGTCTGGTGACCGCCCTGCACCCGGTGCTCGCCGCGCACCAGGGCACCTGGGTCGGCTGGGCCGGTGGCGCCGGTGCGGCACCGGAGCCCTTCGACCTCGAAGGCATCCGGCTGCACCCGGTCCCGCTGAGCGCCGAAGAGCTGGAACGGTACTACGAAGGTCAGTCCAACGCCACCATCTGGCCGCTGTACCACGACGCGGTCGAGACGCCGGCGTTCAAGCGCCGCTGGCGGGAGGCGTACCGGGTGGTCAACGCCCGGTTCGCCGAGGCGGCAGCGGAGGTCGCCGACGAGGGTGCCACGGTGTGGGTGCAGGACTACCAGCTGCAGTTGGTGCCGGCCATGCTCCGGGAGATCCGCCCGGACCTGCGGATCGGCTTCTTCCTGCACATCCCGTTCCCGCCGATCGAGCTGTTCATGCAGATGCCGCAGCGCGCCGAGATCCTGCGCGGGCTGCTCGGCGCCGACCTGGTCGGTTTCCAGCAGCGACTGGCCGCGCAGAACTTCGTCCGGCTGGCCCGCCACCTGCTCGGGCTGCGGTACGAGGGCCAGATGATCCAGGTCGACGGCCGCAAGGTCAAGGCGGGTGCATTCCCGATCTCGATCGACGTTCCGGAGATGGAACGGATGGCCCACGACGCGACGGTGGAGGCGCGGGCGAAGCAGATCCGCGCCGAGCTGGGGGATCCGAAGACGGTGATCCTCGGGGTGGACCGGCTCGACTACACCAAGGGGATCGAACTCAGGCTGAAAGCGTTCCGGGAACTTCTTGCTGACGGAAAGCTGACAGTTCCGGACGCGGTTATGGTGCAGGTTGCCACCCCCAGCCGCGAGCGGGTCGAGCACTACCAGGCACTTCGGGTCAAGGTTGAGCGCGAAGTTGGCCGGATTAATGGTGAATTCGGCCGGGTGGGTGTGCCCGCCGTGCACTACCTGCACCAGTCGTACAGTCGCAGTGAACTCGCCGCGCTCTACCGCGCGGCCGATGTGATGATGGTGACACCACTGCGAGACGGAATGAACCTGGTGGCCAAGGAGTACGTCGCGGCCCGCGCCGACACCGGCGGTGCCCTCGTGCTCAGTGAGTTCGCCGGCGCGGCAACGGAGCTGCGTCAAGCGTTCCTGTGCAACCCGCACGACCCGGACGGCGTCAAGGATGCCCTGTTGCGGGCGGTGCACGTCGACAGTTCCGAGGCCCGGCGGCGGATGCGGATCATGCAGCGCCATCTGCGGACCCATGACGTCGGCCACTGGGCCCGCTCCTTCCTCACAGAACTCGGTGTGCCCGAGACGGAGGAATGAATGAGAACGTCCGTCCTTGACGGGGACGTACGCGCGGCCGCGGATCAGATCGATCCCGAGCTGCGCGCGGCGATCGGGCGGATCGCCCGGATGCCGATACTGCTGGTGGCCTGCGACTACGACGGCACCCTCGCACCGATCGTCGAGGACCCGACCCGAGCCGTACCGCTACCGGAGTCGGTCGCGGCGGTGCGGGCGCTGGCCGCGCTTCCACAGACCACCGTCGCGGTGGTCTCCAGCCGGGCGCTGCGCGACCTCGCCGCGCTGTCCCGGCTGCCCAGCGAGGTCCATCTGGTCGGCAGCCACGGGTCCGAGTTCGACATCGGCTTCGTCGAACGGCTGGCCCCCGAGCAACTGCAGGTGCACTCCCAGCTCAAGCGGGAGCTACGGCAGCTGATCAAGGACCAGCCCGGGGTACGGCTGGAGGTCAAACCGGCCAGCGTCGCGGTGCACACCCGGGGCGCCGATCCGGCGGTCGCCGAAGCGGTCGTCGCGGCGGTCAACACTGGACCGGCCGCCTGGCCCGACGTCACCGTCACCCAGGGCAAGGAAGTCGTCGAACTGTCGGTGGTCGCCACCGACAAGGGCACCGCCCTGGACCAGATCCGCACCCAGACGTCGGCCAGCGGCGTGCTGTTCATCGGCGACTCGATCACCGACGAGAGCGCCTTCGCCAACCTGCACGGCCCGGACGTCGGCATCAAGATCGGCGACGGCGACACCCGGGCGCCGTTCCGGGTCGCCGAACCGATCGACGCCGCGCGGGTGCTCGGCGTCCTGCTGGAGACCCGGCGCAACTGGCTCTACGGCGAGCACGCGGTGCCGATCGAGCGCCACTCGATGCTGGCCAACGGCCGGACCATCGCGCTGCTCACCCCGGACGCCAAGGTGACCTGGCTGTGCCATCCCAAGCCGGACTCGTCGGCGATCTTCGCCGATCTACTCGGCGGCGCACCGGCCGGGCACTTCGCCGTCGCACCGGCCCGCGGCGGGTTCCCGCTGGGGCAGCGCTACCGGCCCGGCACGATGACCGTGGAGACCCGCTGGTCGGGGCTGACCGTCACCGACTGGCTGGACCACCCGCCGGCCGAGTCCTCCGCCGGCGACACGGTGCTACCGGGCGCCGACTCCACCCTGGTCCGGGTGCTCACCGGCACCGGGCAGGCACAGCTGGAGTTCGCCCCGCGCCCCGAGTTCGGCCAGGTGGCCGTGCAGCTGCAGCCGCTCGGTGACGGGCTGCTGGTGCTCGGCTCCAACGAGCCGGTGGCGCTCTACTCCCCCGGGGTGGAGTGGAAGGTCGTCGACGACGGCGGTCGGGAAACCGCCCGCGCTCTGGTCGACCTGGCCGCACTCGACGGCATGCTCACCATGGAGCTGCGGTTCGGCTCGCACAGCCTGGAACACCACACCGTCACCGTGCAGCAGCGCCAGTCCACCGCAGAACAGCCGTGGCGGGAGTGGGTCCGGCAGCTGCAGCTGCCGAACACCGGCCGGGAGCTGGTCGCCCGCAGCGCGCTCACCCTGCGGGGGCTGTGCCACGAGGCGACCGGCTCGATCCTCGCCGCCGCGACCACCTCACTGCCCGAGGAGCTCGGCGGGGTACGCAACTGGGACTACCGGTACTGCTGGCTGCGGGACGCGGCGATGAGCGCCCGGGCGTTGGTCGACCTCGGCTCGCTGGCCGAGGCCGAGGCGTTCCTGCGCTGGGTGGACGGCTGCGTCGAGCGCACCGGCGGCCACCCGGAGCGGTTGCACCCGCTCTACACGGTGGAGGGTCTGGAGCTGGGCGCGGAGGCGGTCATCGACACCCTCCCCGGCTACGCCGGCTCCCGCCCGGTGCGGGTCGGCAACCTGGCCAACCACCAGCTGCAGCTCGACGTGTTCGGGCCGATCGCCGACCTGCTCGCGGTGGTCGCCGACGCCCGTGGTGCCGTGCACGACGACGAGTGGCGGGTGCTGGAGGCGATGGTGCAGGCGGTCGAACGCCGCTGGCACGAGCCGGACCACGGCCTGTGGGAGGCCCGGCTCGCTCCCCGGCACCATGTCTTCTCCAAGGTCATGTGCTGGATGACGGTGGACCGGGCGCTGCGGATGGCGGGCCGGCACGGCGGCGGCGAACGGCCGGACTGGGTCGAGCTGCGCGACCGGATCGGCCGCAACGTGCTGGAACACGGCTGGCACGCCAAGGCCGGCGCGTACACGGTCGCCTACGGCGACGAGGAGATGGACGCCTCCTCGCTGTGGATCGGGCTGTCCGGGCTGCTGCCCGACGACGACCCGCGGTTCCTCGCCACGGTGCTCAAAGTGGAGGCGGACCTGCGCAGCGGCCCAGTGGTGTACCGCTACCGGTGGGACGACGGGTTGCCCGGCCGGGAGGGCGGGTTCCACATCTGCACCGCCTGGCTGATCGAGGCATACCTGCGCACCGGGCGGCGCGGTGACGCCGAAGAGCTGTTCGAGCAGATGATCGACACCGCCGGCCCGACCGGTCTGCTGCCCGAGCAGTACGATCCGCTCGCCGAACGCGGGCTGGGCAACCATCCCCAGGCGTACAGCCATCTGGGGCTGATCCGGTGCGCCCTGCTGCTGGACGACATGCTCAAGCTCTGAAACCGGGGCTGGTCCGGCGCGCCGCTCCCCCGGCGCGCCGGACCGCTCAGTCCTCGGTCCGGTCGGCTCGATCGGTTGGCCGGTCGGCTCGATCGGTCGGCACGTCCAGCGTGCCGACCACGTCGCCGACGACCACCACGGCCGGCGGCCGCAGCCCGGCGGCTGCGGCCTCGCCGGCCACCGCACCCAGGGTCGACGTCAGCGCCCGCTGGGCACCGGTGGTCGCCTCCTGCACCACCGCCGCCGGGGTCTCCGCGCCACGGCCGTTGGCGAGCAGCGTCTCGGCGATCGCCGGCAGGTTCTTCAGCCCCATCAGCACCACCAGGGTGCCGCGCAGCCGGGCGAGCGCCGGCCAGTCGACGAGCGACAGCCGGTGCCCCGGCGGCAGGTGGCCGGAGACCACGGTGAACTCGTGGGCCACCCCCCGGTGGGTGACCGGGATACCGGCGGCGGCGGGTGCCGCGACCGAACTGCTCACGCCGGGCACCACCGACACCGGTACGCCCGCCCCGACGCAGGCCAGCAGCTCCTCGCCGCCTCGGCCGAACACGTACGGGTCACCGCCCTTGAGCCGGACCACGACGGACCCGGCCCGGGCCCGGTCCACCAGGATCCGGTTGATCTCCTCCTGGGCGGCAGCCGGGCCGTACGGGATCTTCGCGGCGTCGACCAGCTCGACCCGGGCGGGCAGCTCGTCCAGCAGCAGCCCCGGCACCAGCCGGTCGGCGACCACCACGTCGGCTTCGGCGAGCGCGCGGCGGCCCTTCACGGTGATCAGTTCCGGGTCACCGGGGCCGGCGCCGACCAGGACCACCCGGCCGGCCGGGCCGGGGCCGGCGGCGGCCGGCGCCGCCCCGGCGGTGCCGGCAACCGGGATGGTGCCGTCGGCCAGCCGCTGGTCGATCGCGTCCCGGACCCGGACCGCCCGCTGCGGGTCCCCGCCGCCGAGCACCGCCACGGTCACCGGGCCGTGCCGGGTCACCGCCGGGGTCCAGGCGGTCGCCTCGGTCCGGTCGTCGGCCCGTACGCAGAACACCCGCCGGGGCTCGGCGGCGGCGCTGACTTCGGCCGCCGCCGCCGGGTCGTCGACGGCGACCTGGACCAGCCAGGCACCGTCGAGGTCACCAGGCTGGAACCGCCGCTGCCGCCAGCCCAGCCGACCGGCGGTGACCAGGCCGTGCAATGCCGGGGTCAGCTCGGGTGACACGACGAGCACGTCGGCTCCGGCGTCCAGCAACGCCGGCACCCGCCGGGTGGCGACCGTGCCGCCGCCGACCACCAGCACCCGCCGGCCGTCCAGCCGCAGTCCCAGTGGGTAAAGGTTCACTTCTCGGAAACTCCCGCCGCGTCGAAGGTGGCCACCTCGTGCAGGACCCGGACCGCACTGGCCACCATCGGCCAGGCGAGCAGGGCGCCGGTGCCCTCTCCCAGGCGCAGCTCCAGGTCGACCAGTGGGTGCAGGCCGAGCTGGCGCAGCCCAACGGTAGCCCCCGGCTCCACCGAACGGTGCCCGGCGACCATCGCGGCGGTGGTGTGCGGGGCCAGGGCCGCCGCGGCCAGCGCGGCGGCCACCGCGCTGACCCCGTCCAGGATCACCGGGATCCGCCGGGCGGCGGCGCCGAGCAGGAAGCCGCAGAGCGCCGCGTGTTCCAGCCCGCCGAGCGCGGCCAGCACCCCGACCGGGTCGGCCGGGTCCGGCCGGTGCCGGCGCAGCGCCGCCTCCACCACGGACACTTTCCGCTGGTACGTCTGCTCGTCGACCCCGGTGCCCCGGCCAGTGACGTCAGCCGCCGTCGCACCGGTGAAGCCGGCGATCAGGGCCGCCGCCGCAGTGGTGTTGGCGATTCCCATGTCACCGGTGAGCAGGCTGGCGGCGCCACCGTCGTGCAGGTCGCCGGCGACCCGGATGCCCACCTCGATGGCGGTACGGGCCTCGTCGACGGTCATCGCCGGCCCGCTGGACAGGTCGGCGGTGCCGGGGCGTACCCGGGCCGACACGAGCCCGTCGGCGGGCTCCAGCGGCGCGGCCACGCCCACGTCGACCACGGTGACGCTGGCCCCCATCTGGCGGGCGAAGGCGTTCACCACCGCGCCGCCGGCCAGGAAGTTGGCCACCATCTGCGCGGTGACCTCCTGCGGCCAGGGGGTGACCCGCTGCCGGTGCACCCCGTGGTCGGCGGCGAAGACGGCCACCGCGCCGGGCTCGGGCAGCGGTGGCGGGCAGGCCGCGGCGAGGCCGGCGAGCCGTACCGAGAGCTCCTCCAGCGCGCCGAGTGAGCCGGCCGGCTTGGTCAGCCGGGCGTGCAGTGCGCGGGCCTGCGTCATCGCGTCGCCGTCCGGTGGCCGGATCCGCGCCAGGGTCGCCTCGATCAGTGAGCCGGTCGGGCCGTCGGGCACAGGACCTCCAGAGCCGTCGGGCATCAGTCCTCCACGACCGTCGGGCATCAGTCCTCCAGGGTGGTCGACAACACGGAGACGAAGGCGTCGGTGGTGGCAGTGTCCCGTACCGCGATCCGCAGCCAGTCGACACCCAGCCCGGGGAAGGTGTCACCGCGGCGTACCGCGTAGCCCCGCTCACGCAGCCGGTGCCGCACCCGCTGCGCACCGGCGACGTGGATCAGGACGAACGCGCTGGCCGGGGTGCCGGCCACGGTGACCCCGGGCAGTTCGGCGAGCCGTCGGACCAGGTGGGCGCGCTCGGCGGCGAGCGCGGCGGCGAACCGGCGTTCGGCGCCTACCGCCCGGCGGCTGGCGCACACCTCGGCGGCGACCAGCGCCGGAGTGGCGACCGGCCACAGCGGCGCCGCGGTGGCGAGCCGGCGCAGCAGCGGCTCCGGGCCGAGCAGGTAGCCGATCCGCAACCCGGCCAGTCCCCAGGTCTTGGTCAGGCTGCGCACCACGACGAGTCCGGGCAGGTCGCGCCGGTCGGCCAGCGACTGCGGTTCGCCCGGTACGCCAGCGGCGCAGGTGGTGTCGGCGAACGCCTCGTCGACGACGACGACCCGGCCCGGTCGGGTGAGCGCGGCGACCGTCTCGGCGGGGTGCAGCACCGACGTCGGGTTGGTCGGGTTGCCGATGAGCACCAGGTCCGCGTCGGCCGGGACGAGGCCGGGGTCGAGGGTGAACCCGGTGTCGGCGGACAGCAGCACCCGGTCGAGCCGGTGCCCGGCGTTACGCAGGGCGGCTTCCGGCTCGGTGAACTGCGGGTGCACCACTACCGGGCGGCGGGCGTCGCGCAGCGCCTGGGCGATCAGGACGAAGCCCTGGGCGGCGCCGGCGGTGAGCAGCACCTCGCTGGCGGGCCGGCGGTGCCGGGCGGCGACGGCCGTGACAGCGGCCCGCTGGTCGGGGTAGCGGGCGAGGTCGCGCAGGCTGGCAGAGACCGGTTCGGTCAGCCAGCGCGGCGGTTCGCCGACGCGGACGTTGACCGCCAGGTCGATCAGGCCGGGGGTGGCCTCGACGTCGCCGTGGTGCCCGAGATCGTACTCCTGCATGGTGGCGATCATGCCGGGCGGGCGGGATGAAATCGACGAAGGGTGACGCTTGTGACACGATTCGTCTTATGGTGTTAATCCTTTTGGTCACTTTTTGTGGCTGTCCGGCTTAGCTTTGGGCCGTGAGGAAACGCACCCGCCACCCAGCTCGCAGTGGCCGCCTCGTCCAACTGCTCCGGGCCGGTCTGATCGCCGGTGTCGTGGTCGCCGCCGCCGCGTACCCGATGGCCGCCGTCGCCGGTCTCGGCGTCATCGCCAGCACCAAGGCGATCGACCAGATCCCCAGCGAGCTGCGCGAGGCCCAGCCCGCCCAGACGTCGTACGTCTACGCCGCCGACGGCAAGACCCTGGTGACGATGTTCTACGAGGAGCACCGCAAGTACGTACCGCTAACCGAGATGTCGCCGTTCATCCAGCAGGCCATCGTCGCCTCCGAGGACAACCGGTTCTACCAGCACTCCGGCGTCGACCCGAAGGGCGTCGCCCGGGCGTTCGTCGCCAACCAGCAGGCCGGCGGGGTGTCCCAGGGCGGCTCCACCCTGACCATGCAGTACGTCCGGCTCGCCCTGCAGCAGACCGCCCAGAACCCGCTGGAGCTGCAGGCGGCCACGGCACAGACCCCCGGCCGCAAGATCCGGGAGATCCGGATCGCGATGGAGCTCGAGAAGCAGATGTCCAAACCGGAGATCCTGGAGCGGTACCTCAACGCCGCCTACTTCGGTCACCGGGCGTACGGCATCTACGCCGCCGCGGAGATCTTCTTCTCCAAGCACCCGAAGACGCTGACCGCCAGCGAGGCCGCGCTGATCGCCGGACTGGTCAAGGCACCATCGGAGTACGACCCGGCGACATCGGACCAGGCCGCCGCCACCGAGCGGCGCAACTACGTGATCGACCGAATGGCCGACCTGGGCTACCTCTCCCCGGTCGCCGCCGAGCAGGCCAAGGCCGAACCGATCCGGCTCAACCTGAGCACCCCGCCGAACGAGTGCGTGTCGGTACCGCAGGAGCACAACGACTGGGGCTTCTTCTGCGACTACCTCAAGTCCTGGTGGATGAGCCAGAAGGCGTTCGGCGACAGCCCGTCCGAGCGGCTGGCCAACCTGCGTACCGGCGGGTACCGGATCGTCACCAGCCTCGACCCCGGCATCCAGAAGGTCGCCCAGGAACAGGTCACTTCCCGGGAGTCGATCGGCAGCCCGTTCGCGCACGGCCTGGTGGCGGTCGAACCCGGCACCGGACAGGTCAAGGCGATGGCGGTCAACCGGGTCTACTCGCTCGACCAGACCGACAACGGCCAGCACTCCAACCCCAACCTGCGGGAGAAGGTCAAAGGCAACTACCCGAACACGGTGACACCGCTGCTCGGCGGCGGCGACCTGCCCGGGTACCAGGCCGGCTCGACCTTCAAGATGTTCACCATGCTGGCCGCGCTGGACGCCGGGATGCCGTTGCGCTCCGGGTTCAACGCGCCGCACCGGATCAACTCCATCTACGACGGCGGCGAGGGCTCCAGCAGCTGCGGCGGACGGTGGTGCCCGAGCAACGCCGACGGGTCGATGGCCGGCTTCCACTACATGTGGTCCGGCTTCGGTAAGTCGGTCAACACCTACTTCGTCTGGCTGCTGCAGCAGGTCGGCGCGGAGAAGGCGGTGCAGATGGCCGAGCGGCTCGGGCTGCGTTGGCGCACCGACGTCGACCGGCGCAACGCCTCACCGGAGCACGCCAGCAAGTGGGGTGCGTTCACCCTCGGCGTCTCCGACGTGACCCCGCTGGAGATGGCGAACGCGTACGCCACCATCGCCGCCGACGGCAGCCACTGCGAGGACTCCCCGGTGCTGGCGGTGGAGAACCCGGACGGCAGCCCGGTCACCTACCGGGCGTTGACCGGGGTCGACGTCGAGGTGGCAACCCCGCGCTGCCGGGCGGCCTTCTCGCCGGACGTGGCCCGGGCCGCCACCGACGCCGCCCGCTGCCCGGTCGGTGACCGCCCGGCCGCCGGCGGCTGTGGCGGCTGGGCCACCGCCGAAGGGGTCGCCAAGGCGGTCGGGCGGCCGGTTGCCGGCAAGACCGGTACCACCGACAGCACCCGGTCCGCCTGGTTCACCGGCTACACCCCGGACCTCGCCGTAGCCAGCTTCATCGCCGACCCGGACAACCCGTTCAACGCGGTCGGCGACTGGCAGTCGCAGAAGCCGGTGGACTCCGCCGCCGGCACGTTGAAGAACGCCCTCAAGGGCAAGCCGCCGCGCCAGTTCACTCCGCCGTCAGCCGAGATCGTCGGCTGAGGCCACCAGCACCGGCTCGGTGTCCTCGTCGTCGCCGACCGACGGCGGCCGCGGCCCGGCCGGATGCGGCGCGGCCGGATGCGGCGCGGCCGGATGCGAAGCGGGCGGGTAGGGGCCGGGCGGATGCGGGCCGGACGGGTGCGGCGGCACCGGCGGTCCGGGCTCGCCGGCCGGTGAGCCCGGACCGGGTGAGCCCGCACCCGGGCGGCCGTCGGCGGCGGCGACCACCAGTCGCCGGGCGATCTCCGGTGCCCCCGCCCAGTGCAGCGTCAACTGGGAGGCGTGCACCCGACGCCAGACGAAGCCCTCCGGCACCCCGTTGCCCCAGGTCCACGCGGGGGTGTGGCCGGCACGCGGGGAAACCACCATCTGGTGCTGCTTGTAGCCGATCAGTCGGCCGCCGAGCGGCGCGACCGGGGTGGCCGCCCGCGACGTCGCCTCCCGGTAGCCGACGATCATCCGGTCGGTGGTCGACGCCGCCGCGTCGAACACCTCACCCATCGGCCGCCCGTCACACTCCCGGACCAGCCAGAGCAGCCCGGTCCCCTCGGCAAGCACCGGCCGACCGGACCGGGCGAGGTCGGCCACCGCGAGGGTCAACGCCCGGTTCGCCGACAACTCCGGCAGGTAGGTCTCCGGCAGCCCGCCGGGCAGCACCAGCGCCGCCGTCGCCTCCGGCAACGACTCGTCCCGCAGCGGATCGACCGGCACCACCGCGGCACCGGCGGCGGTGAGCAGTTCGACCGTCTCCGCGTAGCCGTAGATCAGCTCGGCGGTGCCGGCGACCGCGATCACCGGACGCCGGGCCGGCGGCGGCGCCGGCGGCATCCCGGCCGCCTCGGCCTCGGCGGCCAACGCGTCGCCGGCGGTCCACTCCGGCACCGGCAGCTGCGGCGCCGACCGGGCCATCGCCAGCACCAGGTCCAGGTCGACGGCCGCGTCCACCGCCTCACCGAGCCGGCGGATCAGCCGTACCGTGTCGATGCTGTGGTGCGCGACCGGCACCACCCCGGCCGGGCGCGGGATCCCCGCCGGCAGTTCGCCCCGGTGCAGCGCGCCGAGCACCGGCACACCGATCTCGTCCAACGCGGTACGGAGCACCTGTTCGTGCCGCGCCGAGCTGACCCGGTTGAGGATCACTCCGCCGAGCCAGAGCAGTTCGTCGTACGCCCGGAAGCCGTGCACCAGCGCGCCCACCGACTGGCCCATCGTCGCCGCGTCCACCACCAGCAGCACCGGGGCGCGCACGGCGGTGGCGACGGTGGCCGTGGACGGGCTGTCCGGTCGGCTACCGAGACCGTCGAACAGCCCCATCGCCCCGGCGACCACGGCGATGTCGGCTCCGGCCGCACCGTGCGCCAGCAACGGACCGATCCGTCCGGAGCCCACCAGCATCGGGTCCAGGTTGCGGCCCGGACGCCCGGCGGCGGCACCCAGGTACGCGGCGTCGGTGTGGTCCGGCCCGACCTTCAGCCCGGCGGTGCTCAGCCCTCGGTGCCGCAGCGCGGCCAGCAGGCCGATCGCCACCGACGACTTGCCGTGGCCGGACGCGGGGGCGCTCACCACCAGGCGGGGCAGGGACGGCATCTACGACTCCTCTGTACGTACGGGTGGCGGGCGGTCCCGGGCCCGACGGACGCCCGGTGGGGTCGGCCGGACCGCCACCGACGGCATCGGTCGAACAGCCGCAAGACGATACCCGGTAGTCTCCGCAATGTGTACCGGTTCCTGCTGACGCCCCGGTGGCTGGGCTACCTCGCGGTGGCCTTGGCCGCTGCGGCGGTGATGGTACAGCTGGGAAACTGGCAGCTCGACCGCTACCACCAACGCAGCGCGGTCAACGACCGGATCGACGCCGCCGGGCAGCAGACCCCGGCCGAGCTGACCCAGGCCGCCGGCCGCCCCGGTCCGGCACCCGGGCAGGCCGGCGACGCGCCGCCGGAGTCGGCGACCTGGACCAGGGTGACCGCCGTCGGGCGCTACGACAGCGACAACGACGTGCTGGTCCGCAGCCGTACGGTGAACAGCCGGGTCGGGTACCAGGTGCTCACCCCGCTGGTGCTGGCGGACGGTTCCGCGGTGCTGGTCGACCGGGGCTGGATCCCGCCGGACGACAGTGGGCTCGCCGTCGCGCCGCCGGTGCCGCCGGCGCCGACCGGCGAGGTGAGGGTGACCGGGCTGCTGCGCCAGCCGGAGCCGATGTCCGGCTCGGTGACCCGCCAGGACGGCACGCTGCAGACCCGGCGGATCGCCACCCCGGTGCTCGCCGCCGAGCTGCCCTACCCGATCTACGGCGGTTACGTGCTGCTGCAGCAGCAGGACCCGCCGGCCGACCCGGTCTTCGTCGCCGTACCGATCCGGCACGAGAACAGCTGGCAGAACGGCGGCTACGTGGCCCAGTGGTGGATCTTCGCGGCGATGACCCTGGTCGGTTTCGGCTGGCTGGCCCGGCGCGAGGCACACCACCGGCGGCGGCCGGCCGCCGGTGGCGGTGACCGGGCCGCAGACAGCGGCGGTGACCGGGCCGATGCCACCGGAGGCGATGCCGACCCGGTCAACCAGCGTCCGACTACCGTGCGGTGAGCCCGACCGACCCGTCGCCCGGCGGTCTGGCCCGTCGGCTCGGCACCGGCGACGCGGTGGTCGTCGGTCTCGGCGCGATGATCGGCGCCGGGGTGTTTGCCGCGTTCGCCCCGGCGGCGGCCGCCGCCGGCGGCTGGCTGCTGGCCGCGCTCGGCGTCGCCGCCGTGGTGGCCTACTGCAACGCGATGTCGTCGGCGCGACTGGCCGCCCGCTACCCGGAGTCCGGCGGCACCTACGTGTACGGCCGACAACGCCTCGGCGACCTCTGGGGCCACCTCGCCGGCTGGGGGTTCGTGGTCGGCAAGACCGCCTCGTGCGCGGCGATGGCGCTCACCGTCGGCAGCTACCTGGCACCGGGGTACGCCCGGCCGGTAGCGGTCGCCGCGGTGGTCGCGCTCACCGCGCTGAACCTGTTCGGCGTACACCGGTCGGCGCTGGCCACCCGGATCATCGTCGGTGTCGTGCTGGTGGTGCTGGCGGCGGTGGTCGTGGCCGGCCTGCTCGGCGGCACCGGGCCGGTCGTCGGCGCGGCGGGCGGCGTACCCGTCGACGGTTGGGGGGTGCTGCAGGGCGCCGGGCTGCTCTTCTTCGCCTTCGCCGGCTACGCCCGGATCGCCACCCTCGGCGAGGAGGTCCGCGACCCGCAGCGCACCATCCCGCAGGCGATCCCGATCGCGCTGGGCATCACCCTGGCGGTGTACGCGCTGGTCGCGATCGCCACGTTGCGGGCCCTGGGCCCGGCCGGGCTGGCCGCCGCTCCGGCACCGCTGGCCGCCGCCGTGTCACAGGCCGGTGCCGGTTGGTTGGTCCCGGTGGTACGGATCGGCGCGGCTACGGCGGCGCTCGGCGCGCTGCTGGCGTTGATCCTCGGGGTTTCCCGGACCGTGTTCGCAATGTCCCGGGGCCGGCACCTGCCGGCCGGGCTGGATGCCGTACACCCACGTCGGCAGGTGCCGCACCGGGCGGAGATCGCGGTCGGGGTCGCGGTGGTCGCCCTGGTCTGCGTCGCCGACCTGCGCGAGGCGATCGGCTTCTCGTCGTTCGGCGTACTGATCTACTACGCGGTCGCCAACGCCGCCGCGCTGACCCTGCGCCGCGACGAGGGCGCGCTACCGAAGCCGGTCCCGGTCGTCGGGATCGCCGGTTGTCTGCTGCTGGCCGCCACCCTGCCCGGCACGGCGGTGCTCACCGGACTGGTGGTCTTCGCCGTCGGCGGCGTCGTCTGGTGGGCCGGCCGCAGCGTCCGCGCCCGCCGCTGAGCCATCCGGCCGCCCGCTGAGCGATGCCCGGCGGCGAGGGAACCCACATGGTTGTCTTGGAGCCGATTTGACGACGATGACGGTTCCCTCGACGGTAATGACGGTCCCTCGACGGCCCGGACCGTGGCCCTGCCGGTCCCGCTGCCCGGGGCGCCAGCACCCGGGCAGCGGGACAGCGGTTCAGAAGCCGCGGGCCAGCCGGTGGTACGCCTGGCTCCAGCGCAGCTCGGCGGTGAACCGCCGGACCGTGGTGTCGGCGTCGATGACCGCCAGTTCGGTGCCGGTCATCTCGGCCAGGTCGTGCAACTCGTCCACCCCGACGGCCTGGGAGAGGACGGTGTGGTGCGGGCCGCCGGCGGTCAGCCATGCCTCCGCCGACGTCGGCAGGTCCGGCTCGGGGCGCCACACCGCCCGGGCCACCGGCAACTTCGGCAACGGCTGCGCCGGCGGCACAACCTCTATCTCGTTGGCCACCAGACGGAACCGTTCGCCCAGGTCGACCATGCCGAGCACGACGGCCCGGCCGGGTGCGGCATCGAAGACCAGCCGCACCGGGTCCTCCCGGTCGCCGATGCTCAGCGGATGGATCTCACACGACGGGGTGTCGGCGGCGATGCTCGGGCAGACCTCCAGCATGTGCGCCCCGAGGATCCGCTCCTGCCCAAGGGTCAGGTCGTAGGTGTAGTCCTCCATGAACGACGTACCACCGGCGAGCCCGGTCGACATCGCTTTCAGGGTGCGCACCAGTACGGCGGTCTTCCAGTCGCCTTCACCGCCGAAGCCGTAGCCGTCGGCCATCAGCCGCTGCACCGCCAGACCGGGCAGCTGCCGCAGCCCGCCCAGGTCCTCGAAGTTGGTGGTGAAGGCCCGGAAGCCGCCCTCGGTCAGGAAGCCGCGCAGGCCCAGCTCGATGCGGGCGGCGTAGCGCAGCGAGTCGTGCCGGTCGCCGCCGGCCCGCAGCGCCGGGTCCACCCGGTACCGCTGCTCGTACTCGTCGACGAGAACCTTGACGTCGGGGTCCGGCACCGCGTCGACCGCCTCGACGAGTTCGTTCACCCCGTACGTGTTGACCGAGACGCCGAACCGGACCTGCGCCTCCACCTTGTCGCCTTCGGTGACCGCGACGTTGCGCATGTTGTCGCCGAACCGGGCCAGCTTCAGTGACCGCAGCTCGGTGTGGCCGATCGCGGCCCGCGCCCAGCCGGCGATCCGGCCGACGACCCGGGGGTCGCTGACGTGGCCGGCGACGGTCTTGCGGGCCACCCCGAGCCGGGTCTGCACGTAGCCGAACTCGCGGTCGCCGTGCGCGGCCTGGTTCAGGTTCATGAAGTCCATGTCGATCTCGGCCCACGGCAGCGTCACGTTCGCCTGAGTGTGCAGGTGCAGCAGCGGCTTGCGCAGCGCGTCCAGGCCGGAGATCCACATCTTCGCCGGGGAGAACGTGTGCATCCAGGCGACCACCCCGACCACGCCGGGTTCGGCGTTGGCGGCGAGACAGACCCGCAGGATCTCCTCCGGGCTGGTCAGCACCGGCTGCCAGACGATCTTGACCGGCAGCCCGTCGGCGTCGTCCAACCGCCGGGCGATCTCCTGGGACTGCTCAGCCACCTGCTGCAACGTCTCCGGACCGTACAGCCCCTGGCTGCCGGTCAGGAACCACACCTGCGCCGACCGCATCGATGCCTCCATCACCACGGATTCCCCCTGTGCCACACTTCTCGGTCCCATCTGGACAATCTCTGCCGGCTGCGGTTCACCGCTGGCCGTACACGTTCTGGTAGCGCTCGTACAGCGCGTCGACCGCCGCCTGCGGCAGCGGCTCGACCGGACCGAGCTGGCGGGCCAGGTGGATGGTGCGGGCCACGTCCTCGCACATCACCGCCGCCTTCACCGCCGCCTTCGCGGTCGCGCCGATGGTGAACGGGCCGTGCTGGCGCATCAGCACCGCCGGTGACCGGTGTCCGGTGAGCGTCGCGACGATGCCCCGGCCGATCGCGTCGGAGCCGATCAACGCGAACGGCCCGACCGGGATCTCGCCGCCGAACTCGTCGGCCATCGCGGTCACCGCGCACGGGATCGGTTCGCCGCGTGCCGACCAGGCGGTGGCGTACGGGCTGTGCGTGTGCACCACCCCGCCGATCTGCGGCGTGTGCCGGTAGACGTAGGCGTGTGCCTCGGTGTCGCTCGACGGCGCGTAGTCGCCCTCGACCAGCGTGCCGTCCAGATCGGTGACGACCATGTGCGCCGGGGTGAGTTCGTCGTAGCTGACCCCGGACGGCTTGATCACCAGCAGGTCGGCGCCGGGCACCCGGGCCGAGACGTTGCCGCTGGTCCAGGTGACCAGCCCCCAGCGGGTCAGGTGCTCGTGCAGCCGGCACACCTCGGCACGCAGCCGGGTGATCTCGGCGGCCACATCGATGTCGGCCACCTCGGTGGCGGGGCCGGCGGTCGCTGCGGGGCCGGCGGTCGTTGCGCGGGCGGTGGTGCTCATCAGGCGGATACCTCCCGGTCGGAGCGGGCGAGCGCGGCGTTGCGGATGTCCCGCAGCCGGTGCATCGCCTTGTCGGCACCGGTGCCGAAGTGGTCGTGCAGCAGCTGGTACTCGGCGTACAGCCGGTCGTAGCCGGCGGCGGCGTCGGGGTCGGGGCGGTAGACGGCGGTCTCCACCGCGCCCATCGCCCCGGCGGCGGTGACCACGTCCGGGTACGCCCCGGCGGCGACCGCCGCGTGGATCGCCGAGCCGAGCGCCGGCGCCTGGTCGGAGCTGGCCACGCTGACCGGCCGGCGCAGCACGTCGGCGTAGATCTGCATGATCAGCTTGTTTCGTTTCAACCCACCGGCGACCACGAACTCGGTCACCGGCAGCCCGGCCCGTTCGAACGTCTCCACGATGGTCCGGGTGCCGAACGCGGTCGCCTCGATCAGCGCCCGGTAGATCTCGTCCGGCCGGGTCGCCAGGGTCAGCCCGACGATCAGCCCGGACAGGTGATGGTCGACCAGGACCGACCGGTTGCCGCTGTGCCAGTCCAGGGCGACCAGCCCGTGCCCGCCGACCGGCTGCTCGGTGGCCTGCCGGGTGAGCAGGTCATGCACGCTGAGTCCGAGGCGCGCGGCCTCGTCGTGCACCGCCGGCGGTACGCCGTTGTCGACGAACCAGGCGAAGATGTCACCGACACCGGACTGGCCGGCCTCGTAGCCGTACGCCCCGGCGGTGATGCCGCCGTCGACGACGCCGCAGATGCCCGGGACCTCGACCAGGTCGGTGCCGTTCATCACGTGGCAGGTCGAGGTGCCCATCACGGCGAGCAGCTGCCCCGGTGCGACCGCGCCGGCCGCCGGCGGGGTGACGTGCGCGTCGACGTTGCCGACGGCCACCGCGATGCCGGCCGGCAGCCCGGTCCAGCCGGCGGCCTCGGCGGTCAGCCCGCCGGCCCGGGCGCCCAGCGGCAGGATCGGATGTTCCAGCCGGGTGGCCGCGAAGTCGGCGAAGTCGGGGTGCAGCGCGGCCAGGTACGCCGGGTCCGGGTACCGGCCGTCCTGGTAGATACCCTTGTAGCCGGCGGTGCAGGCGTTACGGGTCTCGGCGCCGCACAGCTGCCAGACGATCCAGTCGGCGGCCTCGATCCACCGCTCGGTACGGGTGTAGACCTCCGGGTCCTCCTCCAGCACCTGCAACGCCTTGGCGAACTGCCACTCGGCGGAGATCTTGCCGCCGTACCGGCCGATCCACGGCTCGCCGCGCTGGTGAGCCAGGGCGTTGATCCGGTCGGCCTGCGGCTGCGCCGAGTGGTGCTTCCACAGCTTCGGCCAGGCGTGCGGCCGCTCGGCCAGCTCGGGCAGCTGACACAGCGGGGTGCCGTCGGCCAGGGTCGGCAGCACGGTGCACGCGGTGAAGTCGGTGGCGATGCCGATCACCTGTGCCGGATCCACGCCGGCGTCGGCGAGTGCCGCCGGCACGGCGTGGCGCAGCACGTCCCGGTAGTCCTCCGGGTCCTGCAGGGCCCAGTCCGGCGGCAGCGGTTTGCCACTGGTGGGCAGGGCCCGGTCGATGACGGCGTTGCGGTACTCGTGCACCGCCGAGCCGGCTTCGGCGCCGTCGGCGACCCGGACCACGACGGCCCGCCCGGACAAGGTGCCGAAGTCGATGCCGATGGTGTACTGGTCGGTGTTCACCCGTTCTCCCTGTGGTGGATTCCTACCTGGCCACTATGGTGAGTCATCCGCGCCGCCGGGTGACCAGGCGTTGCAGGATGATGAAGGCGAACAGCAGCACCCCGATGACGATCTTCGTCCACCAGGAACTCAGATCCGCCTGGAAGGCGATGATCGTCTGGATGAGACCGAGCACCCCGACGCCGAGGACGGTGCCGAGCAGGTACCCCGATCCGCCGGTCAGCAGCGTGCCGCCGATCACCACCGCGGCGATCGCGTCGAGTTCCATTCCCTGAGCGTGCAGGCTGTAGCCGGAGAGCATGTAGAAGCTGAGCAGCACGCCACCGAGGGCCGCGCAGAACCCGCTGATGGTGTAGACGGCGATCCGGGTCCGCCCGGCCGGCAGCCCCATCAGCAACGCGGACTGCGGGTTGCCGCCGATCGCGTACACGTTGCGGCCGAACGGCGTGTACGCGAGCACGAAGGCGGCGATCAGCACGACGACGAGTGCGATGACCACGCTGATCGAGATGAAGTAGCCGTCGCCGAAGCGGATCCGGTGTTGCGCCGCCGCGGTCCAGAACGCGTCGGTGATCGGGATCGAGTCGCTGGTGATCAGGTGGCAGAGCCCACGGGCGAAGAACATCCCGGCCAGGGTCACGATGAACGGCTGGATGTCGAAGAAGTGGATGATCAGGCCCATCAGCAGCCCGAGCGTGGTGCCGATGAGCAGGACCAGCGGCAGCACCACACCGGCCGGCCAGCCCTCACGCAGCAGCACGGCGGCGCAGACGGTGGTCAGGGCGACCACCGCGCCGACCGACAGGTCGATGCCGCCGGTGAGGATCACGAAGGTCATCCCGACCGCGACGACCAGCAGGAAGGCGTTGTCGACGAAGACGTTCAGCAGGATCTGCGGCTGGGCGAACCCGGTGTAGTTGAGCGCGCCGAGGCCGTACATGGTGGCGAGCAGGGTGAGCGTGGCGAGCACCGGCAGGTGCCGTTGCTGCGGCAAATACCGCCGGGGGCGCACGGTCGGCGTCGGCGCGGTGGCCGTCGCCTGCCGGGGGTCGCTGACGTCGATCATGCCCGTACCTCCGCCTCTGCCGGTGCCGCCGGGCCGGCCTGCTGGGGCAGCCCGCCACCGGTGCCGTCCGGTCGCTTCCCGGGCGGGGTTGCCGGCGGCCGCGCGGGCCCGCCCCGGCGGGTGATCCCGGCCAGTCGGGCGCGGAACGCCGACGACTGGGCCAGGCACAGCACGATGACCACGACCGCCTTGAACAGCAGGTTCGCCTGGCTGGGGATGCCGATGGTGTAGATGGTGATGTCCAGCGCCTTGATGATCACCGCGCCGAGGACGCTGCCGGCGAGGGAGAACCGGCCGCCGGTGAGCGCGGTACCGCCGATGACGACGGCGAGGATCGCGTCGAGTTCGATCAGGTTGCCGGCGTTGTTGCCGTCGGCGCTGGAGACGTTGGAGCTGAAGATGAGCCCGGCGATGCCGGCGCACAGTCCGGCGAAGACGTACGCCAGGATGACGAGTTGCCGGGCGCGGATGCCGGCCAGTCGGCTGGCGGTCGGGTTGCCGCCGACCGATTCGACCAGCATGCCGAGCGCGCTGCGCCGGATCAGCAGCGCGGCGGCGGTGACCACCGCGACGACGATGAGCACCGACACCGGCAGGGTGAGCGCGTAGCCGGCACCGATCACCTTGTACGGCGCCGAGTTGACGTTGATGATCTGCCCGTCGGTGATCAGCTGGGCCAGCCCTCGACCGGCCACCATCAGGATCAGTGTGGCGATGATCGGCTGGATGCCGATCGCGGCGACCAGGGCGCCGTTCCAGAGGCCGAGCAGCACCGACAGCCCGAGCGCGAGGACGACGGCGAACAGCACGCCGGTGACGCTGTTCTGGTCGGCCAGACCGCTGATGTGCAGGCAGGCGAGCGCGCCGGAGATGGCCATCACCGAGCCGACGGACAGGTCGATGCCGCCGGTGGCGATGACCACGGTCATCCCGACGGCGACCAGGACCAGCGGGGTGCTGGCCCGCAGGATGTCGATCAACGACCCGTACAGGTGCCCGTCGCGAACCGTGATGGAGAAGAAGCTCGGGGTGAAGAACAGGTTGCTGACCAGCAGCACCACCAGGATCAGCACCGGCCAGAACAGCCGCTGCCGGACCAGGCCGGTCAGTCGTCGATGCGTGTCGCTCATGCTGCCGCCTCCCCGGCGATGGTCCGCATGATCCGGTCCACGTCGACGCCCGCGCCGTTGGCGAGCTGGTCGATCATCTGCCGGTCCCGCAGTACCGCGATCTTGTGGCTGAGCCGGAGGACCTCCTCCAGCTCGGCGCTGATGAACAGCACCGCCATGCCGCCGCCGGCCAGCTCGACCACCAGGCGCTGGATCTCCGCCTTGGCACCGACGTCGATCCCCCGGGTCGGTTCGTCGACGATGAGCAGCTTGGGCTCGGTGATCAGCCAGCGGGCCAGCAGCACCTTCTGCTGGTTGCCGCCGGACAGGTTGCGGATCGGCAGCTCCGGGTCGGCCGGGCGGATCTGCAGCGCGGCGATGTACTTGGCGACCAGCTCGTCCTGGCGGCGACGCGGGATCGGTCGGGCCCACCCCCGGGCGGCCTGCATGGCGAGGACCAGATTCTCCCGTACGGTGAGGTCCTCGACCACGCCCTCGGCCCGGCGGTTCTCCGAGCAGAACGCGATGCCGTTGGCCATCCCGGCGCGTGGGCCGCGCAGCGCGGTCGGCTTGCCGGCGATGCTCACCCGGCCCCGCTCCGCGCGGTCGGCGCCGAACAGCAGTCGGGCCGCCTCGGTACGCCCCGATCCGAGCAGCCCGGCGAAGCCGACCACCTCGCCGGCGTGGATGGTCAGGTCGAACGGGGCGATCGCCCCGGACCGGCCGAGTCCGGTGGCCTCCAGCACCGGCTGGCCGCCCTCCAGGGTGGCCAGGTCCGGCTTGGACTCACCGTCGAGCTGCTCCAGCACGCTGAGGTCCTTGCCGATCATCTTGGCCACCAGCTCCAGCTGGCTCAGCTGCGCGACCGGCCACTCACCGATCAACCGGCCGTTGCGCAGCACGGTCATCCGGTCGGCGATCTCGTATACCTGGTCGAGGAAGTGCGAGACGAACAGGATCGCCACGCCGGACTCCTTGAGCTGGCGGATCACCGCGAACAGCTGTTCCACCTCGGAGGCGTCCAGGCTGGAGGTCGGCTCGTCGAGGATGAGCACCTTGGCCGAGATGTCCACCGCGCGGGCGATGGCGACCATCTGCTGTACGGCGAGCGAGTGGCTGGACAGCGGCGCCGTCACGTCGATGTCGAGATGCAGCCGGTGCAGCAGCTCGGCCGAGCGGCGCCGCATCGTGGCCCACCTGATCGCGCCGAACCGACGGGGCTCCCGGCCGATGAAGATGTTCTCCGCCACCGACAGGTTGGGGCAGAGGTTCACCTCCTGGTAGACGGTGCTGACGCCGGCCTGCTGGGCCTGCAGCGGACCGGCGAACCGGACCTGCCGGCCGGCGAGCCGGATCTCGCCGCGGTCGATCCCGTAGACCCCGGTGAGAACTTTGATCAGGGTGGACTTGCCGGCGCCGTTCTCGCCCATCAGGGCGTGCACCTCGCCGGGGAACATCCGGAAATCGACGTCGTCGAGCGCGACGACGCCGGGGAAGGTCTTGCCGATCCCGGTCATCTCCAGGATCGGCGCCGCGTCGGTCATCCGTACCTCTCACTGCTGTCGCTGCGGCCGGCCACCGCCGGCCCGGTCGGCGCCTGCGGGGGCCGACCGGGCCGGCGGCCGGCGCCTGCCCCGTCGTCCTGCCCGGCGTGGCGGCCGGGCAGGACGACGGATCGGCTCAGTACTCCCGGGTGGGCAGCGCTTCCTTGGCCTGCTCCTGGGTGAAGGTGGTCTCCTCGGTGACCACCCGCTTGGGCACCGACTCGCCGGCGTGCACCTGCTCGACCAACTCCATCAGCTGTGGCCCGAGCAGCGGGCTGCACTCCGCGATGAAGTTGATCTTGCCATCGGCGAGCGCCTGCATGCCGTCGCGGACCGCGTCGATCGTGATGATCGTGATGTCCTGGCCGGGCACCAGACCGGCGGCCTCGATCGCCTCGATCGCGCCGAGACCCATGTCGTCGTTGTGCGCGAAGAGCACGTCGATGTCGTCGTTGGCCTGGAGGAAGGCCTCCATGACCTCCTTGCCCTTGGCCCGGGTGAACTCACCGGTCTGCGACGCGATGATCTCGAATTTCGGGTCGGCGGCGATCGCCTCACCGAAGCCCTGCTTGCGGTCGTTGGCCGGGGCCGAGCCGGTGGTGCCCTGCAGCTCGACGATCCGCACCGGGCCCGGCTCGTCGGCGAACTCCTCGACCAGCCACTCCCCGGAGAGCCGACCCTCGAGGACGAAGTCGGAGCCGATGAAGCTCTCGTAGAGCGTCTCGTCCTGCGAGTCCACCGCGCGGTCGGTCAGGATCACCGGGATCTCGGCGTCCTTGGCCTCCTTGAGCACGGTGTCCCACCCGGACTCCACGACCGGGGAGAAGGCGATCACGTCGACCCGCTGGGCGATGAAGTTGCGGATCGCCTTGATCTGGTTCTCCTGCTTCTGCTGGGCGTCGGCGAACTTCAGGTCGATCCCGGCCTCAACCGCGGACTCCTGGATCGACTTGGTGTTCGCGGTACGCCAGCCACTCTCGGCGCCGACCTGGGAGAAGCCGAGGACGATCTGGTCGTCGCCCCCGCCACCCCCCTCCGCGCCCGAGTCACCACAGGCGGCGGCGGTCGCCACCATCATCGCCGCGATCATGACGGCGGAAAAACGTCTGAACACTGCCTACCTCCCGCTGAGGCTGATGTCGTCCGCCGGTTGGCCGGACGACCGGCGGTCGAAACGGCCCACGGATGCGGTGGACCGATTGTTAGCGTTAACTTCGTGGCCTGGTCAAACACCCGGCGTGCGCCGAGCTTTCACCCTGCCGACACCCTTCCCAGGTGGCCAGACTGGTCGGGATGCCATCGACGGCTGGGGCTCAACCGCCGCGTTTCAGGAGTGTTACCGTTCTCATCAAGCACGTCAAGGGGGTGGATCGCGGCCGTTACCGCTCTGTTGCGACAACTTTCCTCGGCGACACCGAGTGGGGCTGGACGATCAGATGAGCGATAACATCGACAACTGTCGCAGACAAGGATATCCGGTCGGGTCCCCGTAGTGGGCTACCACTGCCGGATCGATGGGACCAGGTTCTCCCCTCGGCTCGCCGCCAGCCCATGGCGGCTCCCGGCGGGTGACCGCTAACCTCGCTGTTGACGGAGCTGGCACGGGCACCGGAAGACAGCCCGGCCCACCCGGCCGGTCCAGTTCCACGGCCCTGGCACCACGCCGGGTCTGAAGATCATCGGCAGTGCCGGCACGTCCCGGCCGGACTTGAGGTGGGCAGCGGTGAGCAGCAGAAGCGTCCGGGAACCGGCGATGACGGATGTGGCCAGGCTGGCCGGGGTGAGCCACCAGACGGTGTCCCGGGTGCTCAACGGTCACCCCAACGTGCGCGAACAGACCCGGCTGCGGGTCCGGGCCGCCATCGCCGAGCTGGGCTACCGGCCCAACCGCGCCGCCCGCGCCCTGGTCACCGGCAAGTCACAGGTGATCGGAGTGGTGGCACAGAACTCGACGCTCTACGGCCCAGCGTCCCTGCTCGCCGCGTTCGAGCAGGCCGCCGGGGCCGCCGGGTTCGCGGTCAACGTGGGCAGCGTCCGCAGCCTGGACCGGCAGTCCATCGCCGGCGTCGTCGACCGCCACCTCGACCAGCGGGTCGCCGGCCTGGTAGTGATCGCACCGGTGGTCTCCGCCGGCGAGGCCGTGGAACAGGTGCCGGCCGGGGTGCCGCTGGTCACCATCGACGGTGACCCGCAGCGCAACACCGCGCTGGTCACCGTCGACCAGGCCGCCGGGGCCCGAGCCGCCACCCGCTGTCTGCTGGACGCGGGTCACCCGACCGTCTGGCACGTTTCCGGTCCGGGCGACTGGTTCGACAGCGCCGGGCGGATCCACGGCTGGGAGCAGACCCTGCGGGACGCCGGAGCCGAGGTCCCGCCACTGGTGCCGGCCGACTGGAGCGCGGCGTCCGGCTACCGGGCCGGGCAGATGCTGGCCCGGATGCGCGACGTCACCGCCATCTTCGCCGCCAACGACCACCTCGCGCTGGGCATCCTGCGGGCACTGAGCGAGCGGGGCCGGCGGGTGCCGGACGAGGTCAGCATCGTCGGCTTCGACGACGTGCCGGAGGCCGCCTACTTCACCCCACCGCTGACCACCGTCCGGCCGGACTTCGACGCGGTGGCCAAGGCGAGTCTGGCGCTGCTGCTGCGGCAGATCGAGTCGGGCGCGCGCAGCGACGAGCGGCATACCATCGAGCCGACCCTGGTGCACCGGCGCAGCGTCGCCGCACCCAGCTGAACCGGCCCCGGGCCTAGCTGACGACACCCCAAGTCAAGCCTCTGAGCTGCGGGAACGTGCTCCGACGGAGGAGTCGGGGTGGCTGCGGTTGAGTCGCCGACCAAGCCGGTCGGATGTTTCGCATCGGTTTCCCCAGGATCGCGTAGGGGCTCTTGACAGCGATCTTGTGAGCGATAACACTGCGACTCACATAGCCACCGATAGTTGCAGCAACCCGACAGCGTGACGGGGCCGCATGGCCAGCGGCCGTCCGCCGTACCGGGTCACCGCCCAGCGGCCCGGCACCTCATCGCCCACGGCACCACAACCTCCCGCCTGCGGCGCCACTGCCCGCAGCCCATCCCAGAAGAGGGAGACGTCCGTGCAACTGCGCACCAGCACCATGATTCGACGGCTGGCCACGATCGGCGCAGCCGCCGCCCTGGCGACCGGTCTGGCCGCCTGCGGTTCCAGCGAGAAGACCATCAACCAGGAGACCGGCAACGGCGACAACACGGGGGCCCTGGTCGGTGTCACGATGCCCACCCGGTCCTCCGAACGCTGGATCAGCGACGGCGACAACGTCAAGGCCGCGCTCGAGGAGCTGGGTTACGAAGTCGACCTGCAGTACGCGGAGAACGACATCCCGACCCAGGTCAACCAGATCGAGAACCAGATCACCCAGGGCGCCCGGCTGCTGATCATCGCCTCGATCGACGGCAAGGCGCTGACCACTCAGCTGCAGCAGGCCGCCGACCAGGGCATCCCGGTCATCTCCTACGACCGGCTGATCCTCGGCAGCCCCAACGTGGACTACTACGCCACCTTCGACAACTTCCAGGTCGGCGTACAGCAGGCGACGTCGCTGCTGGTCGGGCTCGGCGTACTCAACGCGGACGGCTCCGCCGGCGAGGCCGACGGGCCGTTCAACATCGAACTGTTCGCCGGATCGCCGGACGACAACAACGCCACCTTCTTCTTCGACGGCGCGATGTCGGTGCTGCAGCCGCACATCGACTCGGGCAAGCTGGTGGTCCGCAGCGGCCAGACCGACTTCGACACCGTCGCGATCCTGCGCTGGGACCCGGCCACCGCGCAGCGACGGATGGAGGATCTACTCACCCGCACCTACCAGGGCGGCGTCACCGTCGACGGGGTACTCTCACCGTACGACGGGCTCTCCATCGGCATCCTGTCCGCGCTCAAGAGCAGCGGGTACGGCACCGCCGGCCAGCCCTACCCGGTGGTGACCGGGCAGGACGCCGAGGAGGCCTCTGTCAAGTCGATCCTGGCCGACGAGCAGTACTCGACGATCTTCAAGGACACCCGCGAGCTGGCGCAGAAGACCGTCGAGATGGCGCACGCCATCCTCAGCGGCGACGAGCCGGAGGTCAACAACACCACCGACTACGACAACGGGGAGAAGGTCGTCCCGTCCTACCTGCTCGAGCCGGTGATCATCGACAAGAGCAACTACGAGGTGCTGATCGACAGCGGCTACTACTCGGCCGAGCAGCTGGGCTGAGTCCACGATCATGCCGACCGACGCCATCCTGCAGATGCGGGGCATCACCAAGACGTTCCCCGGCGTGCGTGCCCTGCACGACGTCAACCTGACCGTACGCCGGGGCGAGATCCACGCCATCTGCGGCGAGAACGGCGCCGGCAAGTCGACCCTGATGAAGGTGCTCTCCGGCGTCTACCCGCACGGGTCGTACGCCGGAGAGACCACCTTCGACGGCCAGCCGGCCCGATTCGCCGGGATCCGGGACAGCGAGCACCGGGGCATCGTCATCATCCACCAGGAGCTGGCGCTCTGCCCGCAGCTGACCATCGCCGAGAACATCTTCCTCGGCAACGAACAGACCCGCCGTGGGCTGATCGACTGGAACCACACCAACCACCAGGCGGCCGAGCTGCTGCGCCGGGTCGGGTTGACGGAGAATCCGACCACCCTGGTCACCGAGATCGGGGTGGGCAAGCAGCAGCTGGTCGAGATCGCCAAGGCGCTGTCCAAGCAGGTGAAGCTGCTGATCCTGGACGAGCCCACCGCCGCGCTCAACGACGAGGACTCCGCGCACCTGCTCGACCTGCTCCGCGGGCTGCGGGACACCGGCATCACCTGTGTGATCATCTCGCACAAGCTGAACGAGATCCTCGCCGTCGCCGACACGATCAGCATCCTGCGCGACGGCGAACTGATCGAGACGCTCGACCTGGCGACCGACGAGGTGACCGAGGACCGGCTGATCTCCGGCATGGTGGGCCGGTCGATGGAGCACCGGTTCCCGCCGCGCACCCCGAAAATCGGCGCCGAGGCGCTGCGGATCGAGGAGTGGACGGTGCGGTCCCCGGACGGCGACCGGGTGGTCGTCGCCGACGCCAACCTCACCCTGCACCGTGGGGAGGTCGTCGGGCTGGCCGGGCTGATGGGAGCCGGCCGCACCGAGCTCGCGATGAGCGTCTTCGGCCGGGCGTACGGCCGGGACATCAGCGGCCGGGTGTACAAGGACGGCCGGCAGATCCAGCTGCGCTCGGTCCGCGAGGCGATCGACCACGGCATCGCGTACGCCACGGAGGACCGCAAGCGGTACGGGCTGAACCTGATCGAGGACATCCAGCGCAACGTGTCGGCGGCCGGGCTGACCCGGCTGGCCCGTCGCGGCTGGGTCAACGAGGGCGCCGAGCACCGGACGGCGCAGGAGTTCCGCCGCAGCATGAACATCAAGGCGCCGAGCGTGGCGAGCATCGTCGGCAAGCTCAGCGGCGGCAACCAGCAGAAGGTCGTGCTGTCCAAGTGGATCTTCACTGAGCCGGACGTGCTGATCCTGGACGAGCCGACCCGGGGCATCGACGTCGGCGCCAAGTACGAGATCTACTCGATCATCAACCAGATCGCCGACAACGGTACGGCGGTCCTGGTCATCTCCTCAGAGCTGCCCGAGCTGATCGGGCTGTGCGACCGGATCTACACGTTGTCGGCCGGCCGGATCACCGGCGAGGTGCGGCGGGCCGACGCCACCCAGGAGCGACTCATGCAGCACATGGTGCAGGGACAGGAGCAGGGATCGGGGGCCGACCGGTGAGCGTCGCCCGGATCAACGTTCGCGAGAGCGGCATCTACATCGCGTTCGGGCTGATCGTCGTGCTGTTCGCGGTGCTGACCGACGGGGCGCTGCTGCAGCCGCAGAACCTGTCCAACATCATCGTGCAGAACTCGTACGTGCTGATCCTGGCGATCGGCATGATCCTGGTCATCATCGCCGGGCACATCGACCTGTCGGTCGGCTCGGTGGTCGGCGCGACCGGGGCGATCGCCGCCGTACTGATGGTCGAGCACGACCTGCCCTGGCCACTGGCCCTGCTGATCACCCTGATCGCCGGTGCCGCGATCGGCGCCTGGCAGGGCTTCTGGATCGCGTACTTCGGAATCCCGGCGTTCATCGTCACCCTCGCCGGGATGCTGCTGTTCCGGGCGCTGACCCTGAGTGTGCTCGGCAACCAGGGCATCGGGCCGTTCCCGGATCCGGTGCGTACCCTCGCCAACGGCTTCACCGAGGGCTACCTGGGCAACATCGGGTTGGGTCCGCTCGGCGGCGCCGATCTGGTCAGCCTGCTGGTCGGTCTGGTCGCGGTCGGCGGTATCGCGGTCAGCCAGTGGCGGGCCCGGGTCGCCCGGCTCGGCTACGACCAGGCGGTGGAGCCGCTGCCGGTCTTCCTGTTCAAGATCGTCGGCGCCTCGGCGGCGGTGCTGTTCGTGATCGTGCAGCTGGCCCGGTTCAAGAACCTGCCGTGGGTGCTGGTGCTGCTGGCGGCACTGGTGCTCGGCTACTCGCTGCTGACCAAGCGGTCGGTGTTCGGTCGGCAGATCTACGCGGTCGGCGGCAATCTGCAGGCCGCGGTGCTGTCCGGGGTCAAGGTCAAGTCCGTCGTGTTCTGGATCTTCGTGAACATGGGGGTGCTCTCCGCGCTGGCCGGGATCATCTTCGCTGGCCGGCTCAACCTGGCTGGACCGACCGCCGGCAACACCTTCGAGCTGGACGCGATCGCCGCCGCGTTCATCGGCGGGGCGGCCGTGCAGGGCGGGGTCGGCAAGGTGGTCGGCGCGGTCACCGGCGGTCTGATCATGGGCGTGATCAACAACGGGATGTCGCTGATCGGCGCCCCCAGTGAGAACGTCATGCTGGTCAAGGGTGCGGTGCTGCTCGCCGCGGTCGCCTTCGATGTGTGGAGCAAGCGCCGCGCCGGCGTCGCCTCCCGCTGACTCCGCCGATCCACCCGTACCGCCTGGGCTGTCCACCGGGATGCGGCGCAGCTCACCATCGCCCGGCGCAGCGGGGTCACCCGTAGCGGACACCGCTAACCTGCTGGGGCTCAGTAGCTCCGCCAGCGCCGGCCAACCCGGTGACGGTGGCCGATCCGGCCGCCTGCGGTGGCCACCCGTATCCGTAGGTAACCACGCCTACCGTGATCTGCCCTGCCCCCACACGACGGGGGCGGGGCAGATCTGTCCGCCGGCCCGTCCAGCGCCCCGGTGCCGTACGGCGGGTCAACTCCGCCCACCGGCGCGGCCGGGCTGCCAGGGCCACGGCACGTCCCGGTACGCGGCCTCGATGAGCAGCGCCTCCAGGTCGCGCAGATACGGCTCGATCGTCTCCGGTGCCAGGAACCGGGTGTCGACCGTGTAGGTGAGGCCGAGCGCCTCCGGCTCGTCCACCACGTGCAGCAGGCGGTGCCAGGAGGCGGCGTCCAGGCCGTCGGTCCGGGAGAAGCGACTGCCGTCGGCGGCCGCCCGCAACCGTTGCTCGGCGACCGGCGGCGCGTCGTCCACCAGATCACCGCCGGGCAGCCGGACGTCGTTGAAATAGTAGTGCGGCAGGAATGCGGTGGTGTAGTCGTAGCCGAGTTCCTCGAACGTCGTCCGCATCGCGACAGCGTCGTAGTAGGCGTGCAAATAGCCGTCTAGCGCGACCCGATAGATCCGTGGTAAAAGCTCAAAGAATCCCGGCCGATCGGCGATGTCCAGCACGCAGAAGCCGATTTGACCGAGATTGGCGATCGCATTGACGTACTCGGGCCGGAAGCGGTTGTGCGACATGTTGAACAGTCCGCAGACCTGACGCCCGGTCGCTCCGGCGGACAGGGCGGTGGTAGCGGCGAGCAGCACCGTCGAGACGCTCACCCGGTGCCGGGCGGCGACCATCCGGGCGGCGGTGGCGGCGGCCGACGAGACCAGCGTGCCCCGGTGCAGCCGCGGGGTGGCCGGCGGCGCCGGCTCGTCGAGCGAGACGTCGGCCAGCCGGCGGTACTGCCGGAGCCAGTACGCCACGGTACGGCCCGAGCGCCGCTGGTCCGGCCCGTGCTGGCGGCGGGCCACGTCCACCGACTGCAGCCCGGCCGGGGTGCCCAGGTCGCCCCGGAGCAGGATCAGCCGCAGGTCCCGCAGCACCACCTCGGCGGCGTACGCGTCCACGGTCGAGTGGCTGAAGACCAGCACCAGCTGGCGTACCACGCCGTCCACCTGCACCACGGCGAAGCGCACCGGCCACTCCCGACCGTGGTCGAAGGCGACGTCACCCAGCCGGCGGGTGAGCTCGGCGGCCGCCGCGGCGCCGTCGCCGGTGCCCGCAACCACCAGGACCGGGACCTGCCCGGCCGCCGCGGTCTCCTGCCGCGACGTGCCGTCCGCCGTCGGGCATACCCGGGTACGCAGCCCGCCGTGCCGGCCGACCAGCGTGCCGATCGCCCGCACCACGCTGGACAGGTCGGCCGGGGCCCGGCGCGGCACCGCCAGCACCCGGCGCAGGTTGAGAAACAGGTGCTGGGTCCTCGACAGGGTGGCGGCCCGCCACATGACCTGCTGTGCCCAGGTCATCGGCGCGTCCTCGGTCCGACCACCGTGGAATTCCGCGTGGATCAACTCGTCCATGGCCCACTCGGCGGGCACGACGGCATCAGCGAATCGCATTCCCGACGGTACGACGGCACGACGTGCATCGAATCGATCGTTCGTCCGCACCACTGTGCACCAAAAGTTGATTCCGCCGTGCCGACGACGGGAGTCAGGCTGATGGTTCATGTAGACAAATCAAAGGCAATCCGGGTGACGAATCTCGACGTACCAGCGCAGGATGTCCCGATCCAATCACAAGTGATTCAGCACCGAAATGGGGAAAGTCCGGCACTGTCGTTCGGGCAGGAGCGGATCTGGTTCACCGAGCAGTTGACGCCGGGCACCGCCGGCTACGTCGTACACAGCACGGTACGGATGGGTGGCCCGCTCGATGCCGACCTGCTGCGCGCCGCAGTGGACACCGCCGCGGCCCGCCACGACAGCCTGCGGATGCGGTTCACCGAGAACCTCGACGGCGAGCCGCGGGTCGAGGTGGTACCGCAGGTCACCGTACCGTTCACGGTGCTCGACGCCGACGACGAGACACACGCCCGGGAGCTGGTCGACGCCGCCGTGCGGACCCCGTTCGACCTGGCCGTCGCACCGCTGCTGCGGGTGCTCCTGGTCCGGCTCGGCGACGACGACCAGGTGCTGCACGTCGGGATGCACCACATCGTCAGCGACGGCTGGTCGCTGAACCTGCTGCTGGCCGAGGTCGCCGCCCTCTACGGCGCGCTCACCGACGGTCTGCCGGTGCCGTCGGCACCGGCCATCGGCTACGCCGACTACGCCGCCTGGCAGCGGGTACGCGGTGACGGACCGGCCGCCCAGCGGGAACTCGCCTACTGGACCGGGGCGCTCGCCGGAGTACCGCCGCTGGAGCTGCCGACCGACCGGCCCCGACCCGCCGTGCAGTCGTACGCCGGCGACGTGCACCGGTTCGGCTTCGACGCCGAGCTCACCGCCGCGCTGCGCCAACTGAGCCGGGCCCACCGCAGCACCCTCTACATGACGCTGCTCGCCGGCTGGCAGGCGACGCTGTTCCGGTACAGCGGGCAGCGGGACTTCGCCGTCGGATCACCGGTCGCCGGCCGGGTGGTGCCGGAGGTGGAGAACCTCGTCGGGCTGTTCGTCAACACGGTGGCGATCCGGGCCGACCTGTCCCGGGCACCGGCCGACAGTGCCGATGGCGGCGGTGCCGGCAGCGCCAGCGGCAGCAATGCCGGCGACCGTGAGCCGGGCTTCGGTGAGCTGCTGCGCCGTACCCGGGGGCGGGTGCTACGGGCGCTGAGCCACCAGGAGGTCCCGTTCGAACGTCTGGTCAAGGAGCTCAACGTCGCCCGCGACGTCAGCCGGGCACCGGTGTTCCAGGTGCTGTTCACCCTGCAGAACTACTCGCGGGCGCAGAGCAGCTGGCCGCGCGGGATCACCACCGGGGCGTTCGGCAGCGACGCGGCGGCGGCCCGGTTCGACCTGTCGCTCTACGTCAGCGAGACCGACGACGGGCTGCGGGCCATGCTGGTCTACAACACCGACCTGTTCGACGCCGCCACCGTGGCACGGCTCACCGGGCACTACCGGGCGTTGCTGCGCGCCGCGGTGGCCGACCCGGACCGGCCGGTGGTGGACCTGCCGCTGCTCGACGACGCACAGCAGCGGCAGCTGACCGCGTTCAGCACCGGCCCGGTGCCCGGCACCGACCGGCCACGACCGGCCACTGCCGGGGCGGACACCCTCGGCGACCTGGTCACCCGGCACGCCACGGCCACCCCGCAGGCACCCGCCGTGGTCTACGGCGACGACCTGATCAGCTACGCCGAGCTCGACCGACGCGCCAACCAGCTGGCCCACCAGCTGCGGGAGCACGGCGTCGCGCCGGGCCACCTGGTCGGCGTCTGCCTGGACCAGTCGGTGCAGTTGGCGGTCGCGCTGCTCGCCGTACTGCGGGCCGGCGGGGCCTACCTGCCGCTCGACCCCGAGCAGCCACCCGCCCGGCTGCAGCTGATGCTCGCCGACGCCGCCCCGACAGTGGTACTGACCAGCAGCGAGATCCGCGGCGAGCGGGGCGGCGACGCCGCCCCGCCGGCTCTCGCCGAGGCGATCTGCCTGGACCGGATCGCCTCGGTCGTCGCGCGACAGCCGACCGGGCCGCCGGCAGGGGCGGCGGGCGGCGACGACCTGGCCTACGTCATCTACACGTCCGGCTCGACCGGCGTTCCCAAGGGGGTCGCGGTCGCCCACCGGCAGGTGCTGAACTATCTGGACGGGGTCGCCGAGCGGTTCGACGTCGTGCCGGCCGGCCGGTACGCGCTGCTGCAGTCGCTGTCGTTCGACTTCAGCGTCACCGTGTTCTACCTGGCGCTGGCGACCGGCGGCAGGGTCCATCTGGTGCCGAGGCGGTGCACCGGTGAGGAGCTCGCCGACGCGTTGCGCACCGGGCGGATCGACTACCTGAAGATGACGCCGTCGCATCTGCGGGCGCTGGCCGCCGAGGTGGACACGGCGCGGCTGCTGCCCCGGCGGGCGCTGATCCTCGGCGGCGAGGCGGCCGACCTGGACTGGGCGGCGGACCTGGCCGGGCACGGCGTGCCGGTGTTCAACCATTATGGACCGACCGAGGCAACCGTCGGGGTGACCACGTACCGGGTGTCGGCGCACGAGCGGGGGCCGGGCAGCGTGCCGGTCGGCCGTCCGCTGCCGTACGCCCGGGTGCACGTGCTCGACGCCCGGCTGCGGCCGGTGCCGGTCGGCGTAGCGGGTGAGGTGTACCTCGGCGGCGACCGGCTGGCCCGCGGCTACCTGAACCGGCCCGGACTGACCAGTCAGCGGTTCGTCCCGGACCCGTTCGGCCCGCCCGGCTCCCGGCTGTACCGCACCGGTGACCTCGGCGCGTGGCGCGCCGACGGCGAGCTGCTCTTCCTGGGCCGCACCGACCACCAGGTCAAGATCCGCGGCTACCGGGTAGAGCTGGGTGAGGTGGAGGCGGCGCTGCGCGAGCTTCCCGGGGTACGGCAGGCCGCCGTACTGCTGCGTGACGACCGGTTGGTCGGCTACCTGGAACGTGCCCCGCAGGGCCCGGTGCCGGAAACGGCACCCGGGCCGGCGCACGAGCCGGCGCACGAGCCGGAGCCGGCCGAGCTGCGCCGGCTGCTCGCCGACCGGTTGCCGGACCACATGATCCCCAGTCGGTACTGCTGGCTGGACCGGCTGCCGCTGCAGGAGCACGGCAAGATCGACCGCAGGGCGCTGCCGGATCCGAGCGACGATCAACCCGCCCGGGAGTACGTCGAGCCGGCCGGTCCGGTGCAGACGCTGATCGCCGCCGTCTGGCAGGCGGTGCTGCAGGTGCCCCGGGTCGGCGCCGACGACGACTTCTTCGAGCTGGGCGGGCATTCGCTGCTGGCCACCCAGGTAGTCGCCCGGCTGCGCCGGGAACTGCCGACGGTCCGCGCCGGTGACGGCGCGCCTCCGGCGGTCAGCGTGATGGACCTGTTCCGGCACCGGACCGTACGCGAACTCGCCGCCCTGCTGACCGACGGTGACGCCGAGCGGGGTCGGCTGCTGCATGAGCTGACCGCACCGGCCTCCGCCGCCGAGCGGGTCGCCACCCTGGTCTGTGTCCCGTACGGCGGCGGCAGCGCGGTGGTCTACCAGCCGCTCGCCGACGCGCTGCCGGACGGCTGGCGGCTGCTGTCGGTGGCGATGCCCGGGCACGACATCGGGCTGGCCGACGAGCCGGCGCCGATCGACGAAGTTGCCGAGGGCGTGGTCGCGGAGATCCTGGACCGGGTCGACGGACCGCTGATCCTCTACGGCCACTGTGGGCCCGGCGGGGCGCTCGCCGTCGAGGTGGCCCGCCGGCTGGAGGCGGCCGGGCGGGAGTTGACCGCGGTCTACCTCGGTGCGATCTTCCCGTTCGGCCGGCCGACCGGCGGGCTGCTCGGTCCGCTGCTGCGGCTGCGGTTGGTGGAGCGGATCCGCAGCGACCGGATCTACCGCACCTGGCTGCAGGCGCAGGGCACGTCGATCGGTTCCCTCGACCCAGAGGAGGCGGCGTTCCTGATCCGGGCGATGCGTCACGACGCCCGGGCCTCCGAGGACTACTTCACCGCGCTGATGCGTGACCAGGTGACCCCGCTGCGCGCCCCGGTGGTCTCGGTGGTCGGGGAACGCGACCGGGGCACCGACTTCCATGAGGAACGCTTCCAGGAGTGGCACTTCCTGTCCGACCGCACCGCACTGGCGGTGATCGACGAGGCGGGGCACTACTTCCTCAAGTACCGGGCCGGCGAGTTGGCGGAGATCGTCACCGGCGTCCACCTGCGGCTGGACTCGCCGCCGGCGGGCGAGACGCCGCTGGACGCACCGGTCGAATCCGACGTGCCACCCACCGACGGCGCGGGGGTGGACGACCCGGCGTGGCGGCTGCACGCGGTCTCCGACCGAGGCCCGGCCGCCGACCCGCCGGGGGCCCGGTCCGGACCGTCGGCACCGGACCGGGCGGCGACCGGACCGGACCGGGCAGGCGGGCCACAGCCCAGCCTGCGCCGGTTCGGTCTGGTCGCGGCCGGCCAGATCGTCACCACCACCGGCACCGCGCTGACCAACTTCGCCGTACCACTGTGGATCTACCTGGAGACCGGTTCGCTGGCCCGGTTCGCCCTGTTCTCCATCGTCAGCCTGCTTCCCGGGCTGCTGATCGCCCCACTGGCCGGGGCGTTGATCGACCGGACGAGTCGCCGCCGAGTACTACTGGCCGCCAGCGTCGCCGCCGGCGGCGCCAAGGCGGTGATGGCCGGGCTGCTGATCGCCGACCGGGCCGAGATCTGGCACTTCTACCTGCTCGTCGGCTGGCTGTCGGTGGCGTTGGCGTTCCAACGGCTGTCGTTCGTGTCGGCGGTGCCGCAGCTGGTGCCGAAACGCTTCCTCGGCCACGCCAACGGCCTTACCCAGACCGCGGTCGGGTTGACCCAGTTCATGGTGCCGCTGCTGGCGGTCGCGCTGCTGGAGGCGGTCGGACTGCGCGGCATCATGATCATCGACGTGGTGGCGTACGTCTTCGCCGTCGCGGTGCTGATCGCCATCCGGTTCCCCCGCACGCTGGCGCTGCAGCGGCGGGAGAGCCTGGGGCAGGAGATCCTCGGTGGGTTGCGCTACTCGCTGCGCCGCCAGGAGTTCCGCGGCATGCTCGCCTTCTTCGCCGCCCTCAACCTGTTCCTGTTCCCGGTGCTGTTCCTGCTCTCCCCGTTGGTGCTGGGCTTCGCCGAGCTGGCCGAGGTGGCTCAGATCGCGCTCACCGGCGGGGTCGGCGCGGCCGTCGGCGGGCTGGTGATGCTGGTCTGGGGCGGCCCGCGCCGCTACCGGATGCGGGCCGTGCTGATCGGCACGCTGGGCATCGCGGTGGCCTGCGCGGTGACCGGGCTGCGCCCCAGCCTGCTGGTCATCGGTGCCGGGGCGTTCGGCATGTACTGCGCGCTCGGCCTGGTCAACGGCATCTACAACACGATCATCCAGATCAAGGTGCCGCCCCGGTTCCACGGTCGGGTCTTCGCGCTCAACCAGATGGTCGCCTGGTCGACGATGCCACTCGGCTGGGGGGTGATCGCCCCGCTGGCCACCAGCCTGATGGAGCCGCTGCTGATGCCGGACGGGGCGCTGGCCGGCACGGTCGGGCAGGTCATCGGGGTCGGTCCGGGCCGGGGCATCGCCCTGCTCTACATCGCCTTCGGCGCCTGCATCGCGCTGACCGCGATCGTCTCGATGCGCACCCGGGTGCTGTCCCGGTTCGACGACGAGGTGCCGGACGCTCCGCCGGACGACCTGGTCGGCATCGAGACTCGGCAGGCCCGGGTGGCGGCGTCCCCCGGCGGTGGCCGGCAGGCCCGGATGGCGGCGTCCCCCGGCGGTGGCCGGCAGGCCCGGATGGCGGCGTCCCCTGGCGGTGGCCGATGAGCCCAGCTACCGGTGTCCCCCGGCGGCCGGCCGCCGCGCCGGCCGCTCGGACCGTACCCGAGCTGCTCGACTGGCGCTGCGCCCTGCACCCCGACCGGGTCGCCATTGAGGTCCACGGCGTGGACCAGCTCACCTTCGCCGACTGGCGGGCCGGGTCGCTGGCGGTGGCCGCCGCGCTGCGACGGGCCGGGGTGGCCCCCGGTGACCGGGTCGCGCTGGTGTTCGCGGCGCGGGAGTGGACCGGCTACGCCGTGGCGTACTGCGGGGTATTGCGGGCCGGCGCGGTCGCGGTGCCGCTGTCCGACCGCCTCGCCCCGGCCCAACTGGAGTACGCGGTGCGGCACTGCGCCGCCCGGCTGGTGCTGCACGGCCCGCTGACCGCTCCGGCCGGACCGGCGCCGGCCGTACCCACCGGGGTCGCGCCGCTGGCGCTCGCCGACCTGGTCGCCGACGGCCCGGTCGCCGACAGCGCCGGCGCGTCCGCTCCCCCGGTGCGGCCCGCTGACCTGGCTCAGATCCTCTACACCTCGGGCACCACGGGCCGGCCCAAGGGCGTCGGCGCCAGTCACGCCAACCTGGTGGCCGGGGCGCCGAACCACCCGCGCCGGCTGGCCCTGGCCCACTCGGAACGCTTCCTGCACGCCTTCCCGATCGGCACCAACGCCGGGCAGACCATGCTGTTCAACGCGTCGACCGCGAAGCCGGCCGCGCTGACCCTGCCCCGGTTCACCCCGGCACGGTTCGCCCGCCTGGTGACCGCGCCCGGCACCGGCACCGTCTTCCTGGTCCCGTCGATGGCGATCGAACTGCTCGACTCCGGTGCCCTGCGGGGCCGGGACACCTCCGGCGTGATGCTGATCGGGTCGACGGCGGCGGCGCTCGCGCCGGCGGTCGCCACCCGGCTGGCCGCGACGTTCCCGGCCGCGACGATCGTCAACTACTACTCGTCGACCGAGGCCGCCCCCGCCCAGACCGTGATGATCTTCGACCCGGCACGGCGGGCCGCCGTGGGCCGGCCGGCCGACGGTCAGCTGATGATCGCCGACGAACAGCGCCGGCCGCTGCCGACGGGCAGCGTCGGCGAGGTCTGGCTGCGCTGCCCGCATCCGCGCTCGTACTACCGCGACGGCCCGGCCACCGAGGCGACGTTCCGTCAGGACTGGGTCCGGATGGGCGATCTCGGCCGGCTGGACGCCGACGGCTACCTGTACCTCGCCGACCGGCACCAGGACATGATCAAGTCCGGTGCCTTCAAGATCTCCTCGCTGGAGGTGGAGGCCGCGTTGCACGAGCACCCGGCCATCGGCGAGGCGGCGGTGGTCGCCGTCCCGCATCCCGTGCTCGGGTCGGCGGTCGGGGCGGTGCTGGTGCCCCGCGCCGGGCAGCCGCCGCACGAACTCACCCTGCCCACGGTGCGCGCCTTCCTGGCCGACCGGCTCGCCGACTACCAACTGCCGGCCCGGGTGCTGGTCGTCGAGACGCTGCCCCGCAACGAGGCCGGCAAGGTCCTCAAACGGACGCTGGCCGCGCTGTTCGACCCGCCGGGCTGAACGGGCTCCGGCCCGGCCGCACCGTCCGACATCGACAAACCAGCAGTAGCATCAGGAGGATCCCGTGGGCACCGCCGAAGCGACGTACGCGCAGCACGCCGTCTGGTTCACCGAACAGGCCGGGGTGGCGGGTACGGCGTACCACATGGCTCTCGGAGTGTGGTTCGCCGCCGGCCTGGACCAGGCGGCGCTGGCCACGGCGTGCGCCGCCGTCGTCGACCGGCACCCGGTCCTGGCCGCCCGGGTCGACGACAGCGACGGCGTACCGCGACTCGCCCCGGCCGCCGACCGCCCGACGCTGCGGCGGCTGACGCCGCCGGCCGGTGGCGCGGACGTCGACCGGCTGATCGCGGCGGAGATCGCCCGCCGCCACGACCTGCGCACCGGTCCGCTGGCCAGGTTCAGTCTGATCCCCGCCGCCGGTGGCCGGCACCTGCTGCTGATCACCGCCCACCACCTGGTCTTCGACGGTACGTCCAAGGACGTGCTGGTCCGGGACCTGGCGGCGGCGTACGGTGCCGCCCGCGCCGGTCGCCCGGTCGAACTGCCGGCGGCACGGACCGATGGGTACACGGCCCCGACCGACGGGTACGCGGCACGTGCCGGCACCGAACGGGACCGGGTCGCGGCCGAGTCGGCGGCGGCCGCAGACCACTGGGCCACCCGCTGGTCCGGCCCGGGTGGGCTGGGGCTGCCCGGTCTCACCCGGGTGCCGACCGGCGCCGAACCCGGCGACGCCGTACCGGTGGTCCTGGAGCCGGGTCTGGTCGCCGGGCTCGACCAGGCCCGGCGCAAGCTCGGGGTCACCCGGTTCGAGCTGCTGCTGGCCGCGGTGCACGCGCTGCTGCACAGGTACGGCAACCAGCAGGTCCCGGTCGGTGTCGGGGTGTCGACCCGTACCGCCGACGACGCCGACGAGATCGGCCTGTTCGTCAACGAACTGCCGGTGACCGTTCCGGTGCCCGACGACGCGGGTTTCCGCGACCTCGCACACGCCGTCCGGGACGAGACGCGGGCGCTGAACCGGTTCCGGGCCGTCCCGCTGGCGCACGTGGCCACCGGGCTGCGGCCGGCGCCCGCGCTCACCCCGGTGTCGATCGGCTACCGCCGCCGCGCGCCGGAACCCATGTTCGCCGCGGTGCCGACCACCGTCGACTGGGCGATGTTCAGCGGCGCGGCCCGCAACGCGCTGCACATCCAGGTCGTCGACGGGCCGGCACCGGACAGCGGCCGGGAGCACCTGGAGATCAGCCTGCAGTTCAGCCCGACGGCTGTTACCGCCGCCGCCGTCACCCGGATCGGCGACCACCTGCGGACCCTGCTGGCCGCCGTGGCCACCGACCCGGAACAGCCGGTGGACGACCTGCCGGTGCTGCCTCCCGCCGAGTCCGAGCTGGTCTGCCGTGGCTGGAACGCCACCGGCCGCGACTACCCGGCCGACGCGACCGTGCCGCTGCTGTTCGCGGCGGCGGTACGGCGGACACCGGACGCCGTCGCGGTCGTCGACGGTGGACGTACGTTGAGCTACGCCGAACTCGACGCGGCCAGTGCCCGGCTCGCCGGGCTGCTGCGGGCCCGTGGCGTCGGGGCGGGATCGCTGGTCGCGGTGCTGCTGGACCGCTCCTGGCAGGCGGTCGTCGCGCTGCTCGCGGTGCTGCGCAGCCGGGCCGCGTACGTGCCCGTCGACCCCAGCTATCCGCCGGCCCGGCAGGCAATGCTCCTCGACGACGCCACGCCGGCGCTGGTACTGACGACCAGCGGTACGGCGGCCGCCCTGCCCGCCGGGTCACCGGTGCTCACCCTCGACCAGCTCGACCTGACGACCGCTGCCCCAGAACCCGCTGACCCGGGGACTGCGGACCCGGGAACCGCGAACCTGCCCGGCCCGGACGAGCTGGCGTACGTGCTCTACACCTCGGGTTCCACCGGGCGGCCCAAGGGGGTACGTGTCCCGCACGGCGCGCTGGCCAACCTCCTGCTCGGCATGCGGGACATGTTCGACAGTGGGCCGGCTGACCGGTGGCTCAACCTGACCTCGCCGTCGTTCGACATCTCGGGGGTCGAGGTCTACCTGCCGCTGACCACCGGTGGCCAGGTGGTGGTGGCCTCCGGGGTCAGCGCGCTCGACGGCGCCGGGGTGCTGCGGCTGGTGCGCGAGAGCCGGGTGACACATGTGCAGGCGACTCCGTCGGGTTGGCGGGTCCTGCTGGAGGCCGGGCTCGACGACCGGGTGGTGGCGGTCACCGGCGGCGAGGCGCTGGCGGTCCCGCTGGCCCGCCAGTTGCGCTCACGGGTGGCCCGGCTGGTCAACGGGTACGGCCCGACCGAGGCGACGATCTACGCGACGATGGCGGAGATCCCGCCGGAGCCGGCCGAGGTCACCATCGGCCGGCCGGTGCCGAACACCACCGCGTACCTGCTGGACGGGCGGCGGCCGGTACCGATCGGAGTGCCCGGCGAGCTGTACCTGGGCGGTCGGGGCGTCGCCGACGGCTACCTGAACCGCCCCGAGCTGACCGCCGAGCGGTTCGTCCCCGACCCGTTCGCTACCGATTCCGGCCGCCTGTACCGTACCGGCGACCTGTGTCGCTGGCTGCCCGACGGACGGCTGGAGTTCCTCGGCCGGGCCGACGACCAGGTGAAGATCCGCGGCCACCGGGTGGAGCTGGGTGAGATCACCGGCCGGCTGCTGGAGCATCCGGCTCTCGCCGAGGCCGCCGTACTGCTGAACGGTACGGACGAGGAGTCGCCGCGGCTCGTCGCCTACCTGGTGCCGCGCGGTGCCGCACCGACCGTCGCCGAGCTGCGCCGGCACCTGACCGAGACGCTGCCCACGGCGATGGTGCCCACCGACTGGGTGCTGCTCGACCGGCTACCGGTGAGCCCGAACGGAAAACTGGACCGGGCCGCGCTGCCGGCACCGACGACCGGCGGTACGGACCCGACGGACCCGGCCGGCGGCGCCGGCCCGGTCGTCGAGGCCGACCCAATCGTCGAGGAAATCCGATCGATCTGGCAGGACGTGCTGCAGATCGCCGAGATCGGCATCGACGAGGACCTTTTCGACCTGGGCGGGCACTCGTTGACAATCACCCGGATCAGTAGCCGGATCCACCGTCGGCTCGGCGTCGAGGTGCCGTTGGACGCGTTCTTCGACACCCCGACGATCGCCGAGATCGCCGACCTGGTCCGCCAGGCCGGCGGTCGATGCTGACCGGGCGGACGACGTCGAACAACGTAACGACGAAGGAGGACTCGGTGGACACGACGATGCTGCGGCAGCGGGTGATGGAGCTGGTCGACGAGGCAACCGGCGGCACGGTGCCGGTCGACCAGCTGACCGACGGCGGATCGCTGATCGCGCTGGGAGTCGACTCGCTGGGCCTGCTCCGACTGGTCGACGCCGTCGAGGCCGAGTTCGGCGTCGAGGTGGAGTTCGACGGCCCCGGCCAGCGGATGGACACTCTGGATGACCTGGTGGCCGCGATCGTCGACGCCCGCGACGAGGCGGAGCCGGACCGGGCCACCACCCCCGGGTGAGCCGGCCACTCGACTAGGCTGCGTTCGTGTCGGTCGAGGGTGGGAACGCGGACGAGCGCCTCAAACGCATCGAGGCGATCACCGACCCTGCCCTGTCCCGGCTGGGTTTCGACGCGCTGCTGGTCGAGTCGCTGGCCCGCACCGGCGGGCTGCTCGGCGTCGACTCCGCCGCCGTCTGCCTGCTCGACGCACACTCCCAGCAGCTGGTCACCGCCGCAGCCTGGGGTATCGAGGCCGGCCACGAACCGCCGGCCCGGCTGCCGCTCGGTCGCGGGTACGCCGGCAAGGTGCTGACCACCGGTGACACGGTCACGCTGACCGACCCTGACGACGACGCGCTGGCGCATCCGGCGTTGCAGGGGCAGGGCATCCGGTCACTGCTGGCGGTGCCGGTGACGATCGGCGGCTCGGTCGGCGGGGTGCTGCACGTGGCAACCCGACGACGCGGGCCGGCCTGCGAGGACGAACAGATGCTACGGCTACTGGCCGACCGGATCGCCCTGGCCGACCAGGCCCGCGAAAGCCAGGTCGACCGCGCCGCCACCCTGGCGCTGCAGTACGACCTGCTACCCACCGAGCTGCCGACGGTCACCGGGCTGGAGTTCGCCGCCCGGTACGTCGCCGGCCACGACGCCGGGGTCGGCGGCGACTGGTACGACGTACTGCCGCTGCCCGACGGGTGGGTCGGCGTGGCGATCGGCGATGTCACCGGACGCGGGCTGCACGCGGCGACCGTGATGGGCCGGCTGCGCAGCGCGCTGCGCGCGTACGCTCTGGAAACCACCGACCCGGCCGACGTGCTCGCCCGGCTGGACCGCAAGGTGCAGCATTTCGAGCCGGGCATGATGGCGACGGTGTGCTACGCGACGATCGACCCCACCCGGACGGTCGTGTCGGTGTCGACGGCCGGCCATCCGCCGCCGGTAACCATCGGCGGTGGCCACGCCGCACACAGCTTGCCGGTGCCGGCGGACCTTCCGCTCGGCACCCGCATCCACCGGCCACGCCGGGTGCGCAGGCACGCCCTCGAGCCCGGCGCGTTGCTGTTCTTCTTCACCGACGGCCTGGTGGAGCGGTGCGGGCCGACCATCGACGACGGCCTGCGTCAGTTGTCCGACTCGTTGGTCGCCACCAGCGCCGAGACGGCCTGCGCCGAGACAATGGGCGCGCTGGTGGACGGCCGACCACTGGTCGACGACATCGCCATGTTGGCGCTCCGCCGCCGGTAGCCACTGTTGGCGCTCCGCCGCCGATAGCTGCAGTCGATGTCGCGGGCGTTACCAGCGGCCGATCGACGGCACCCCGGCGGCGTCGTGGGGAGTACGGGCACCGGCGTCGTCCGAGGTACGGGAGGCGGCAGCGGTGTCCGCCCAGTCGCGTGGGCCGGTGCCGTCCCCGCCGATCGTCGGGGCGTCGGCACCCCGGGGCTGCGCGTCCGGGCTGGTCTTGCGCCCGTTGGCGAAGGTGACCTGGCCGAAGCGCACCTCGACCGGAGTCGCGTACCGCTTGCCGTTGACCGGGTCGTGCCGCATGAACTGCGGCGGCGCGATCCGGACTGTCACGTCGTACGGGCCGGGACCGGGCACCGAGGCGTTTCCGCCGTAGTGGTACAGGAACGGGTGCCACAGGAACGGCAGGCCGGCGGTGGCGACCGGTTGACCGTTCCGGCTGACCGTGATCCGCACGTCCAGACCGGGGATGAACCGGCCGTCGGCGGCATCCGCGACCGCGACCTCCAGATGCACGTTCGCATCCGGGGCAGCCTCCCGCCAGACCAGCTGACCGCCGGAGAGCTCGTACATGCCCTCCGCCTCCTCGTTGACGAACGCCACGAGGTAGTCGCCGGCCAGCTGACTCAGCGCGCCGTCCTCCTCGGCCATGGCGCGCAGCGCGCCGCCGTACGCCTGACCCTGCCGCCGGGCGACGGCGAGCTGCTCCTCGGTGGCCTCGTTACTGGTCCGCATGGGCGGCTGCGCGGCTGGTGTCGTCATGGTGACCCTCCGGGTCGGTCTGGTTGCCTTCTCACCTGGGTCTACCCCGCAGCGGCCGCGCTATTACTTCACCCCGCCGGGCAGGCTGGGTCACCTGGTGGGCGGCACCGGTCACCCACCGGCAGACGTTAGCCACGCCGTCGGCCGGGAAGCCGATGGACATCGGGGCACGCCGGACGCGTGCCGTACCGGATCCGGGAGGTCGAGATGGGTAACCGCGATCAGCTGCACGATCTGCGGCGGCAGGCACACGAGGCCGGCATCGAAGGCAACTCGAAGATGTCCGAGGCCGAGCTACGCCAGGCGCTGAAGAAGGTCGGCAAGGGCGCAGACCCGCAGTCAGCCAAGCAGACCGCGAAGCAGGCCATGAGCCGTTGACCAGCGGCCGCGCCAGCCCGCTTCCGGCTCCGTGCCGTCGGCGGGCTGGTGCCGTTGCCGTGTTTGTTGCCGTCGTCGCGTCAGTGGGTCAGCCGTTGCCCGGCGGCAGGTCGTAACCGGTCGCGACGCACTGCGCGTTGAGCGTGCCGTCCGAGACGGTCCAGTAAAGGTGCGCCGCGCCGCGGCTGCCACTCGTACGGGTGAAAATCAGAACGTCGTCGTTGGTGGTCGCGGCGGTGCCGTTGTCGGAGATCACCACCGACCCGAGGGGCGCACCGCCGAACACCCCTACCAGAGAGATCGGGGTCAGGTCAGGATCGGCGGCGTGGTCGGTGACCGGGATGGTGACCGTCCCGCCGACCGTGGCTGGCAGGTTGAAGCCCACACTGTTGCAGATTGGGCGACGGTTGGCTGCCGTGGATCCCGTGGCGCTGGCAGAGCTGGCTGCGGTGAGCGAGACGGCGGCCAGCCCGACAACCGTCGCCGTTGCCACCCGAGCCGCGTAAGGCATTCTCACATGTTCTCCTCTGGATCGGTCCGCCCGGCGGAGGGACAGCAGAATGCTACGGCCGTCGATCTCCATCAGGACACCTACAGTGATGGGACGTCACCTTTCCGTAAGAACTTGGCCCGGGTACGGACCGCTTGCCGACCGAGCCCGGCGACCGGCGACGACGCCCACCGGCCAGGACGAGTCACCGCCACCGGGCGCTCCGCTTATGCCCGTGGGCGATGGCCTCTCACGACCGCGTCAGGTCAGCGGGATCTGCCGCATCGTGGTTCGGGTGGCTGCGTAAATGTGGCTGCGTAGATGAAGGGTCGCGGCTCGGAGATCGGCGAGGACGCGCGCAAGGCCGAGGAGGTCGGCATCGATATTGAACCGGACCTCGGCAGGTTTGATCCTGCTCACGCGGCGCGTTGGGAGTTCTCGTACGCCAGCGCCCACCGCACGTCGGGCACGTCGAGCTGGTACGTCTCGGCAATCTCCTCGACGCCCAGCCCTGCCTCGTCCTGCTCCCAGAGCACCTCGGTGCTGATCCCCTTGATCGACGGCCGACCGAACCGGACATCCGGCAGGATACGCACCGGGGACTGGGGGTTGGGGTCCGGTCGCCAGCCGGCAGCGACATCGCCGTCCCAGGTGACCCGCTCGACGAACGCCGCCGACGGAAGAGTGAGCAGCAACTGGTTACCGACTGCGGCCACCAGGCAGTATTCCGGGTCGAGACCGGCCTCCGCCTGAGCTTGCAGAACGAGTTTTTTGCCGGCGACGTACGGTCGGCGGTCGGCGAGTGGGTAGGGCACCCCGAATTCCTCCCGGAGCAGGTCGATGAACGCCCGCAACTCGACCATCGGCACCCGGTGGGTACGGCGGTACTCCCGCAACAGCCCCGCCTCGACGAACTCGGCCCACGTGACCGAACGGGCGCCGCGCGGCTCGGTGCGTAGCACGGGTTTGTGCCGGCGTCCCTTACGCTCGTCGCCCTCCAGCCAGTAGTGCAGCGTCGACTGCGCCACCCGCAGAAGCCGGGCAGCCTCCGCCTCCGAGAAGATCTCACGCTCCAGGACGCTCACCACCGTGCCAGTCTCCCACGCATCAACTTCTCCATGGGTATGCCAGACGGCCCTGTGCGACGCCTTCATGGCTGTGCAGCCCGCGTAGGACGGACCGCCGGTTGCAGACCGGGATTCGTGTACTCGAGCTGTGGTCCTGGCCTGGGAGAACGGGGGCGGGGGACGTGGGTGAACGTGGGCGACTCCCTGCCACCCAAGGTGAACCCCAGGTCGCTAGACTGGGCCCTCGCGCCCTCGTAGCTCAGGGGATAGAGCAACGGTTTCCTAAACCGTGTGCCGCAGGTTCGAATCCTGCCGGGGGCACCCCAGAGATCAGCGAAAACGCCAGCTGACCAGCGCGTACGCATATCGCGGTCGTAGGCAGCAGGATCTGCAGCCAGCCAGCCGGACTCGGCTCGTACGCCCCAGATCCGCTCAGCGTCGGCGTCCGCGCGGTCCTGCGCCGCTTCCAGCTTCGCAAGCTCGTCCGCGCCCCAGCGGCAGCGCCACCTAGCCCAGGGCAGTCGCCAAGCGCGCTCGATCACGAGTACACGTTGTGACGGCAGGCACAGCAGCCCGGAGAGTCGTTTCGGGGTGCCACAGCCACAGTGCCGGAGGCCCGTCACCATACGCGGGTGTTTCGCGACTGGTGCGTAGGGTGGAAGACGCTACCAGCACCAGCCCAACCTGTGAGTCCAAAAATGACTGTTAGGCGAGTTTCATCCCGTACGCTCGGCGCGGGCGCGCGCGCGTCGTGGCTGACCGGCGTTGTCGCGTACGCGGCCGCGGTCACCATGGCGCTGGGGGTCCTTGTGACGCCGGCTCCGGCGACCGCAGCTCCGCCGTACACGCTGGATGAGCGTGCCCTGGCGATCGCCTCGCCGTCACTGGTCTACGTCGAAGTGGTCTACACCGGATACCTGCGGGACAAGCAGTCCGGCGCACCACTGCGGGCGTCGCCGATCACCTTCACCCGGCGGTGCAGCGGCTTCGTCGTCGGCACCGGCGGCGAGGTGATCACCAACGGGCTCTGCGTTCGGCCGGCGAAGGACACCGCAGCGCAGAACGCCCTCTACTCGCTCGGACGCATCCTCATCGCGGAGAAGACTCTCGAGGCCGACGCGCTCGACCGCTACGTCGCCGACAACCTCCGCCAGAGCGTCTTCACCGGTCTCGAGGCCGCAGCCGAGCCGGACCATCAGGTGTACGGGCAGCTCGGTGTGGCGCCCACGGGCGGTCTGACGGAGAGCCCGGCGATCCCCGGCGAGGTGGTCGAGGTGCTGGACGCCGACGCCGGCAACATCGCCCTGGTCAAGCTGGAACAGCAGAACCTGCCCGCGGTCGAGCTGGCCTCGTCGGGCACCCTCGATCCGGGGGCCTCGCTGGTCGTGGTCGGCTACGCCACCGACGAGGTCGATCCCCGCACGGCGACTTACTCGCTGCGCTCCAGGCCGGTGAAGGTCATCGGTACCGGCACCCGCGGCTCGGCGTCGGTGTACCGGGTCAACGAGGACGTCGGCATTCACTCGCTTGGCGGGATGGCCATCGACACCAACGGCCACGTCGTCGGGGTGCTCGACAATGACCTGGAACTGCCCGACCGGGCAAACCGTGCGCTGGTACCGATGAACATCATCACCGCGCTGCTCACCGAGGCGGGCGTCGACAACGCGTTGGGCGAGACCGACCAACTGTTCCGCAGCGGGCTCGACGCCTACTTCGCCGGTGACTACGAGACCGCCATCAGCCAGCTCGGCACCGTCATAGAGAACGCGCCGGTGAACTCGGTCGCCCAGACGTACCGGCAGAACGCCACCGAACTGCAGAAGATCGAAGACAAGTTTTCCGACGGAGCCGGCTGGCTGATCTGGGCGAGCGGCGCGGCGGGCGGCGTGCTGGTGATCGGGCTGATCGTGCTCGTGGTGCTGCTTCTGCGGCGCCGGGCCCGCCGCCGGGCCGCGTCGGTCGAGCTGGTGTCCCCGGCCGCGACATACCCGTTCTCGCCGGCGTCCGGGTACCCCTCGGCACCCGCCTATCCGGCACAACAGCCGGCGCAGGAATACCCGCCCGCACCCGTCTACCAGCCGTCCGCACCTATCTACCAGCCGCCCGCACCCGCCTACCAGGCGCCGCCTGCCCCGCGACAGGGGGCAGCGCCCGACGACCAGACGTGGCCCGACGACGAGGCGTTGCCCGACGAGGTCGGGCCCGACCCGCACGGGCCCAACCGCCACCACTAGCTACAGCGCGATCAGCGACAGTGGCTTCGGCTGGTATCCCTCCAGGTAGCGGGCCGGGTCGGCGTGCAGTACGGAGGCGAGCAGTGTGCCGAAGACGTCCCGGAAGTCGGTGGTCGCCTTCAGATCGCCGTCGTCGAGGTCGGTGAGGCTGGGCTGTTCGCCGTGGAAGCCCCCGACGACTCGGGGGCCGAGTACGAAGACCGGTCCGGCGGTCCCGTGGTCGGTGCCGTCGGAGGCATTGGCGCGCACCCGGCGGCCGAACTCACTGTAGACAACGACCGTGACGTTGCGCCCGGCCGGACTCGTCGCCAGCCGGTCCATGAACATGGTCAGCGCCCCGTCGACCTCCTTGAGCAGCCGCTCCTGCGCGGGCCGCTCGTCGGCGTGCGTGTCGAAGCCGCCCAGGCTGACCGAGTAGACCTGGGTGGGCACACCTGCCTCGATACACCGGTGCACGAGCGCGAGTTGGGTGGCCAGTGACGTCTCACCGCCCGTGCCGGTGGCCGGGAGGTGTCCGGCCTCGCCGGCCTCGAACGGCTGATCGGACTCCCGTACCCGCCGGATCAGGCCGTCGACCCGCAGGAAGTCGTGCAGCGCGGTCGCCGCCCGCGCCTGCAGGACGTCCTCGCCCCGCTGTTCGCGCCCGAGCGCGCGGACCATCTCCGCGCTGATCCCGGCGGGCAGTTGGGGTGCGCCGAGCGTGACACTCGCTCCCGCCCGCGTCTCGCCTGCCAGCAGTGGCGGAAGCACCGGCTCGAAGCTGACGGCCGCTTCCGGCGATGCCTGGATCCCGTCGAGCCAGCGCCCCACCCAGCCGGTCCGGATCGGCGCGTCGGGCGACGCTGTCTGCCAGATGTCCATCGACCGGAAGTGGCTGCGGTCCGGCCGGGGGTATCCGACGCCGAGGACGACTGCCAACCGCTTGTCGTCCCAGAGCCGCTTCAGTCCGCCCAGCGCGGGGTTGAGGCCGAGCACGCCGTCGAGGTGCAGCACCTCCTCGGGGGCGTAGGCAAGCTCCGGCCGGGCAGAGTGGTAGGCCGGGTCGGCGTACGGGATGACCGTGTTCAGCCCGTCGTTGCCTCCGTACAGCGTCACGATCACCAGCGTGTCGGCCGGTCCGGGCTCGCCGTCCTTGTCGCCCTTGGCCAGCAGCTCAGCGATGCCCAGGCCGGCTGCGGCGAGCGCACCGCCGCCGACCGCGCCGGAGGCCAGCAGGAACGTGCGTCGGGTCAACGGATCCATGCTAGTTCACCAGGTATTCCGGGCTGGCCAGGCCGAGTGTGATCAGCTCTTGCGGTGTCGTCGACTGTTTCAACGCCGCGTACGTGCGGTTGGTCCAGGTCGGAACCACGAGTACGTCGGCCAACCGCTCCACCGTGATCCACGAGTCACCGGCCAACTCGGCGAGTACGCCGGCGAGGCCCAGCCTCACCTGGGCCGCCGAGGAGGTCAGCCAGGCGGTCCCGCTCGGCCAGCCGGCCACACTCGGCGGCGCGAACGGCACCTGTCCGAGACCTTTGAGCCCACTGACGACAGTGTGGAAGGCCTCGCCGGAAAGTCGCGCCGGGCGGATGCCGAGCTGCCGCATTGCCCCGACCAGCCACTCCATGGGCTGCTTCACCATCCGGTAGCGTCCCGAGCGGAACTGCTCGTCTTCGACCAGGGCGCGCAGCATCGAGATGCCCACCGGGAACGCCGCGACCATCTTCCCCCGGGTGGACTCCGGGATCGGTTCGGTGGCGGAGGCGTACCGGAACCACAGCCGGTCCGCGATGAACCGGGGACAGGCCGGCCGGGCGGCGAGGTGGTCCACCAGCGAAAGCGCGTCGAACTTCGCGGTGGCGCCGAGGATGGTCTTGGGACCGGCATCGTGGTCCTTGGGCACGAAGATCGCCGTCGCAGGCACGCTGAGGTCGGTCTTCCAGCCGGTCAGTGCCCGGCCGGCCGCCTTGACGTCACGTTCGCTGTACTGCCCGATGCCGAGCATGAACAGTTCCATCAGCTCTCGGGCGAGGTTCTCGTTCGGCGCCCGTCTGGTGTTCGTGTGCCCGTCGAGCCAGTAGACCAGCGCCGGGTCGGTGACCAGTTTGCGGGCCATTGTGGTGAACGTCGGCGAGCTTCGCATCTTCTGGTGTTGCGCCAGCATGAACTGCGGACTTCCGACCTTTCGTATCGAGGTCGCCCAGTGCCCGTGCCAGAAGAACAGCAGCTTCTCGGTGGCCTGGTGGTCGGCGACGGTCAGCCGGTCGAGCCACCACCGGATGATCGTGTCGGTCTGCTGGCGGCGGAGCGCCTCCGCGGCGGCGCGCCGCTCGGCGCCCGGGTCGGGCAGATCGTCGAACGCGTCGGGGCCAAGCTCCGGCATCGGCGCCGCCGCAGCACCCCGGTCCTGCTCTCCGGGGTCCATCAGGCGCGCCACGGTGGCCGCGTACCCGGCCTTCGACGCGGCGGCCAACTCGGACGAGGTCGGGCCGAACCCCACACGTCGCAGGAGCAGTGCGACGCTATCGCTCATGTGGATTAACGTACGCGACTGTGCCTGCGACCGGGTAACGCCTAGCGCCCGCGCCGCATCGCCGCCCCGCGCCGCGTCGCCACCAGGCCCACCAGGTTGACAGGTAGGGCACGCAGCACGTCGGCGGCGGCGGCCAGCCGATCAGCGCGAGTGAAGCCGACCCTGGCCACCAGCAGCGTCGCGTCGGTCGCGCTCGCCAGCAGCAGCGTCTCCGCATCGGACAGTAGCGATGGCGCGTCGACCACGACGAACCGGCCGCTGAGCCGCATCGACTCCAGCGCCGGGGCCAGCGCATCCGAGGCCAGCAGTTGCTCGCTCGGCCCAGGCCCGGCCGGACCGGCCGGCAGGACGTACAGCGGCAGGTCCGGGTGCCGGTGCGTGGCCTGCTCGGCCGCGACCTCGCCAAGCAGCACGCTGGTCAGGCCGACCGTGTTCGGCACGTCGAAGAGCCGGTGTACGCCGGGGCTCCGTACGTCCGCGTCGATCAGCACGACCGGCTCGCCGGCCCGGGCGAACGCGATGGCGATGTTCGCCGCGGTAGCCGTTTTTTCTTCCCCCGGCACCGAGCCGGTGACCGTGAGGCTGGCGAATCGGCGCCCGGCGGCGCGCAGCCGCAGGTTGGCCCGGATCTGCCGGAACGTCTCGACGCGCGGCTCCGGGTCGTCGCCGGTCACCAGCGGCGGTCTTCCCCCGCCGGCCGCGACGGCACCGAGCAGGACGGTGCCGGCGACCTCGGCCGCGTGGCTCTCGTCGCGTACGGTGCGGTCGCGCGCGTAGCGGACCACCGCGACGAGGACCCCGATCGCCAGGCCCCCGGCGACGCCGAGCCCGGTGTCGGCCGCGATCTGCGGCGTGGCCGGGGCCGAGGGCGTCGTCGCCGGCCGGGTCACCGAGACCTTGACCGGTGACTCGTCGATGCCGGTCGGCTTCTCCAGGCGCGCGACGTATGCGGGAAACTCCGCCGCGATCGCGTTGGCGATGTCGCGGGCGCGTACCGGGTCCTGGTCACGGACCTCGACGGTGAGCACCGCGGTGCCGGCAGCGCCGGTCACCGTGACCCGCTGCGTCAACTCCGAAGGCTGGTACGGCAGTCCGAGCCGCCGCACCACGGCTTCGGCCACCTCGGGGCTGTTGCCCACCTCGGCATACGAGCGCACCCGCTGCAGGATGTAGTTGCCGCCCTCGTTGAGTTGGCCGATGTCGCGGGTGGTGAAGTTCGGCGCGAAGAACAGTTGGGCGTCCGCCCGGTACATGGGTTCCTGCTGAGCGGACGCGAGACCCGCGCCCGTGCCGCCGAGCAGCACCAGCGCCAGCACCAGCCACCGCTGCGACCACACGGCTCGCAGATGGCGCTCCAGCGTGAGCTGCTGCCACTGCTGGTGCCACTGCTGGTGTACGGATGGCGCGCCGTCGCCCGGCCCGTCGGAGGCAGGCCGCCTGAGCAGCCGAGCCGGGGCGAACCGCCCGGAAAGCTTCACGCTGAACCTCACACCCCGCCGGAATAGCGGCGCAATGTTAACAGCAGGTCCGCTCCGCTCATCGTCGCAAGGCCGTCAGCGCCGGGTCGGGGAGCCTACAGTCGACGGGTCGCAGCGACTCGGCGGCGCCGATGCCGACGGCGAGCAGCAGCGCCCCAGCGGCGGCCGGCCACAGGTAGAAATCGAAGAACCAGATCTGCACGGCGAAACCGACGATGAGCATCCGTGCGGTCAGCGACCTGAGCTTGACCAGCACGACCGCCAGGATGGACACGAACACCAGCAGCGCGAGTACGCCGAAGTCGTACCAGAGGGTGAGGTAACTGTTGTCGAACGCCTGTGCCTGCCCGTCGGAGATGCCGACCTGCTGGAAGAACCGCACGTGCGCCTCCGGGCCGAGGCCGAACAGCGCGCTGCCGGCACCGTCCATGATGCCGGACCACGCCTCTTCCGTACGGCGATAGCGCGCCGTCGCCGAACTCGACCCGCCGACGTTGGTCAGGCGGGCCCGGACGAGGTCAGTCAGGTCCCGCACCGGCTTGGGACCGACGGCCACCAGCACGGTGCCGGCGGCGGCGAACGCCGCGACCAGACCGACGCCGCGCCGGGTGAGCTTGCGCGGCTGGGCCAGGTACCAGATGCCGAGCGCGCAGGCCGTGCCGATCCACGCGCTGCGCGACCCGGACAGCAGCAGGCCGACCGCGCCCGCGGCGAACGGCACCTGCCAGAGCCGGCCGCGCAGGCCAACGGCCACGCACATCGCCAGCATGCCGTACGTGCCGTACACGATCGGATGTCCCATGGTGCCGGCCGACCTGCCGGCTCCCGCCTGTGCCGTGAACGCGTTGCTGATGGCCAACTGGTCGAGAACCGGCCAGGTGCCGGACATCCGCTGGTAGACGGCCAGCAGCGTGATGGGTACGGCGACCCAGGCGAACGCCCGCGCCAGGCGGATCACCGGCGCACCGGCCCGCGCCTCGGCCACGACATGCCAGCCGACCAGCGCGTAGCAGGCCAGCGGCGCGACGGCGATCACAATGTCCTTCGGGCCGGTCCACCACACCAGGCCGGTGAGCACGCAGACCGCCGGGACCGCGAATCCCACCATCCCGACGGACGGCAGCGGCGCGTACGGCTGGAAGCGCTGGATCCGGCCGAGTGCGGCGATCGCCGTCGCCGCCAGCAGCACTATCCATACCGGATCGACCGGGTATCCGGGATCGGCGGTGACCGGGACGAGCAACAGAACCGCGAACAGCGTGTAGTTGAGCCGGTCCGGGGTCCACAGCCCCCAGGCGAGCAGGCCGACCACGGCCACGGCGGCGAGCGCGAACGGCTGCCAGGCCGCCACCACCCCGACCGCGACGGCAGCCGCCCCGGCGACGACCGCCACGGCCGGGTCCGCCGGCCGGGACGCGCCGCGCGACGTGGGCAGGTGCGACATCAGCTGACCGCGCCCAGCTCTTCGAGGTACGCGACGAAGCGTGCGGCGGGGGACGGTTCGGTGGCGAGCTCCCGCCCGCGCCGTGACGCCTCGGCCGCGAGCCGTCCGAACGCCTCCCGGTCGGCGGCCAGATCCAGCAGCGCCGAGGCGAGCACACCGGCGTCGGGGTCCACCAGCAGTCCGCCACCACCGGCGAGGATCTCTGTCGTGGCGCCCGCCCGGTAGCCGATCACCGGTGTGCCGGAGCGGAGCGACTCGAACGTCACCCGGCCGTAGGCCTCGTTGCGGGACAGCATCAGCGTCGCGTCCGCCCGCGCGTACAACGCGGCCGGGTCGTCCGTCCACGCGACGGTTTCGAGCTGCGTCTCGACGCCGTACCGGCGGGCCAGGTCGACGAGGCCCCGCCGCGCTTCACCGTCGCCGACCCCGGCCAGGGTGAGGGTGAACGTGCGGCCCTGGCGCGCGCAGATCGCCAGCGCCTCCACCGCGTCCTGCTGACCCTTCTCGGCGCTGTGCCGGCCCAGCAGCACCAGCCGCTCCAGTGCGACCGGACGGTCCGCACCCGGCCCGGAGACACCGTCCGGCCCGGACGGACCGTCCGTGTCCGGCCCGGATTCGACCGGCGGCGGGATCACCCGCAGCTTCGCCCGCGCCATCGGCACGGCGCTGGTCACCTGACCGGCGGCGTACGCGGAAACCGCCACGACGCCGTCCGAGAGGCGCGCGATGAGCCGGGCGATCGCGGCCCGGGGCAGCACAGACCGCAGGCTCGGGTTACTGAGCAGGCTCTCCCGCACCACCCAGACGTGCGGCACCCGGGACATCCGCGCGGCGATCGCCCCGGCTGGTACCACCGCCGAGTTGGTGACCACGACGTCCGGCCGCGTTCGGTGCAGCAACCGCCGGTATCGGGGAACCGAGGCGAGCGCTTGGAGCAGCCGGACCGCGCCGACCGCAGGGCCGTACCGCCGGCCCATCCACAGCCGGGTCGCCAGCACGACCACGTCGGCGCCGGCCGCAGCGAGCTGCGCGCGCAGCGGCCCGTCCCCGGGCACCGTGACGGTGACCTGGTGACCGCGCGCCCGCACCGCCTCGCCGACCAGGGCGAGCAACGAACGCTCCGCGCCCATGAGATCGGCGGAGTGGCTGACGAACAGGACGTGCACGCTAGAACCTCTCCGTCGGGCCGTGCACTCCACGCAGCCCGTCCCAGTAGCCGGCGAGGACGGCGAGCGCCCGGTGCCGGTCGTTGCGGCCTCCGGCGACGAGGCGGAGCACCGACCTGGCCAGGTTCTTGTAGTGGACCGGCTCCCCGATCAGGATCCGCCGCAGCGGACGGGGGTAGTGCTTGCGTACGTAGAGGATCTCGTTGCGGTGATGGTAGTACTGCGCGCGAGGACTCGAACCGGCCAGGCTGCCGCCCCGCCGGTGCCACACCTGCGAGGCGCATACCAGGCCGATCCGACCACCCGCCGCGGCGATCCGCCGTACCAGGTCGAACTCCTCCTTGTAGTGGAAGAACCGCTCGTCGAACAGGCCGACCTGGACGGCCCAACCGACGCCGAGGAGGATGGCCGCGCCGGTCACCACGTCCACATCGTGCGCACCGACCTCGCACCCGGCGCAGCGCAACGGCCGTACCCGGCCGCCCGGCAGCATCGCGGCGACGACGTACGGCTCCGGGTCGGGGTCGTCGGGTCGCGCGGACGTCGTCTGAGCTGATGTGGACACCGCGAACCGGTCCGCATGCGCCAACAGCGCCGACAACGTGTCCGGCCGGGGTACGCAGTCCGCGTTCAGCAGCCAGACGAAGGCCGCGTCCCGGTCGTGCGCGACCCTGATGCCGGCGTTCATCCCGCCGGCGTAGCCCAGGTTGGCGTCGAGCCGCACCAGCGTCACCGCGTCACCGAGCGCGCGCAGTTTGTCGATGGAGTCGTCGGTGGAGCCGTTGTCGACGACGACCATCTCCGGCACGACGCTGCCGGCGGCGACCGCCCGGACGCAGCGGATCGTGTCGTCCGCGCAGTTCCAGTTGAGCACCACCGCGACGACGCGGGTTCCGTCGCTATCCACGCCCACTGACCCTGTCCCCCGCCACCCGATGACCGGCCCCGGACCGGACGGCGAGGCCCAGCACCGTGCTGTGCGCGGCGAACAGAGCCACCGACAGCGCGGCGACGCCCCACGCCCCGTACGGCGCGGCGACGAGAGGATAGCCGACCACCGCGGCCAGCGCGGTACCGAGCGCGATCACGGCGGTGGTGCGCTCGCCGCCGAGGTTGACCAGGCGCGCGCTGAGGACCTTACCGACCGACACCGCGACGCTGCGCGGCACCAGCAGCGCGCCGAGCAGCACCGCCGCCGCGTACCCGCTGGTCAGCACCCCGATGCCGGCCAGCCCGACGAGCACCAGCACTCCCATGCCGACAGCCAGGTAGACGGCCCGGCGCAGCACCCCGCGCAGCCGGTCGGCCGAGCCTTCCTCGTGGTCGCGCAGCGTCCGCTGGGCTGCGACGACCGCGCCGGCCTGGGAGAACTCGATCGCCGCTACCGCCAGGGAGTAGATCGCCAATGCGTCCGCGCCCTGGTAGCGGGCCAGCGCGAGTTGGTCGAAGCGGTACGTGAAGATCTGTGCCACCGCGCCGGTGTGGGTCAGGCCCAGCCGGGCGAGGCGTTCGGGCTCCGCCGAGGCGCGCCGCGCCATCGCGCCCAATGGTGCCCCGTGCGCCGCCCACATCGCGACGGCCATCACCGCCTGGCAGCCCAGCCAGGCCAGCAGCCAGACCGTCGCGTCGTCGACCGAGGCGAGGATGAGCACGAGGTAGAGCACGGGCGCGACGGCGGCGAACAGCGCGCGCTGGCGGTAGACGGCGACGAACCGCCCGAGGGTCAGGCCCGCCGCCGCGGGCATGGTGCCGGCCGCGACGCACGCCGCACCAGTCGCCGCGAGTGCCGGCGCCGCCGCCTCCGCGTACCAGGCGAAGACCCAGCCCAGCGTGGCCGACAGCGGCACCGTGGCGGCGTAGACGGCGAGGCTGCGCCGCCCGGACCGCTCCCGTAGCCAGTCGCTGCCCTGAGCGAGCATGAACGTCTCCAGTGACAGCCCACCGACCGCGACGCCGACGGTCGCGCTGGTCGTCGTCGCGACCAGCAGGCCGCGCTCTGCTGGCGGCAGCGCGACGCTGAGCAGGATGGCGAACCCGGACATGGCCAGCGCGGCCACGTACATCACCGTCGCGCTGCCGACCGCGCGCCGGATCGCGTACGCCGCCAGCGCAGCCCGACCCGGACTGGACCGGCCCGGGCTCAGCCCTCGGCTCGTCAAGCCCGCAACCCGGCGACGGTGCCCCGGATGACGGCGGTCGCCGCGTCGGGGCGGCGGGCGAGCAGCGCCTTCGCGGCGTAGCCGAGCCGGGCCGCGGCGGCGAACGGCACCCGGTGCCGGTAGTGCTTGCGGAAGAAGACCATGCAGCTGCGGCTGGCGTGGAAGTACGTCGTGGTCGACTTGGCCGCCATGTCCGCCGTCGCCCCGGTCGCCACGCCGCCGGTGTGCTCGACGGCCAGGTCCGGAACCGCTGTGGTCGGGATGCCCATCCGGGCCGCGCGTAGCGCTATGTCAGCCTCCTCGTAGAACAGAAAGAAGTCCTCGGAGAACCCGCCCAGATCCTGCCACGCGCGGCGGGTGACGAGCAGCGAGTGGCCGGCCGCGTAGACCAGTTTGCTCGACCCTGCCACCCCGCTGGCGGGCGGTCGTCCGCTCTGGCCGGTCCACAGGTCGACCATGCCGAGGTCCGGCCCGCCGCCCGGTGCGACGCTGGCCGTCGCGCCGATCGCGCGGTCGCCGGCGTGCAGCACGTCGAGGGCCGAGGCGAGTCCGCCGCCCGCGATCCGGATCCGGGTGTCCGGGTTGAGCACCCAGATGACGTCGGCGCCCTCGGCCAGCAGCCAGGTGGCAGCGAGGTTGTTGCCGGCGGCGTACCCGACGTTGCCGTGCCCGGCGATCACCCGGACCGTCACGCCGGCACGCTCGGCGTACCCGGCGATCTCTGACAGTTCGGCGGCCTGGTCGCTGTTGTCGACGATCGCGATCGCGACGCGCGGACCGGTAGCCTGCGGACCGGCGGCCCGTCCGGTCACGATGGAACGGATGAGGCAGCCGGTGTCACCCGCACTGCGGTAGTTGACGATCGAGATGCCGAGCAGACCGCTCACCGTGCCCCCACCGCACCATCGCCCGCCACACGCCCAGGACAGGAGTACGAAACAGGCTCCCGATCAACCTGTCAAGTGGCCTCGGAACCGACTCCTTCCTGGACCGGGTCGATCCACTCAACTGGATCATGCCGGCTCCGCCGAACCCGACTCACTAATTTGGAGCAATCGCATTTTGTCGGGCACGGCTGGCGTCTCCGGGGTGATGGACGCGGGCAGTCACTCGCTACGATTCTCCAGCAAGGAGTACGGGGAGGAATCGATGGCGCGCGTACTTGTCGTCTCGACGCAGCGTTCGGGGGCCTACCCGAGCATCCGCGATGCTCTGGAGGTCGCGCCCGACGGTGCGACCATCTCCATCGAGGCGGGCGTCTACGCCGAGACGGTCCGCGTCAGTGGCCAGCGGCTGAGCCTGGTCGCGGCCGGTGAGGCCGGCTCCGTGACGATCGACGCGGGCGACGGCGCCGGACCGGCGGTCGGCAGCGACGGCGCCGACGTGACCCTGCAGGGACTGGTCGTCAGGTCGGGGCACTATCCCGGCGTGCAGGCACGCGGCGGCCGCATCACCATCGAGAGGTGCGAGGTCGCCGCGCAGTACGCCGCCGGTGTCAGCGTCACCGACGGCGCGGTGCTCACAGCCACCGATGTGAAGATCACCGCAGGTCAATCCGGCTTCGTCATCGAAGACGCGGGCGGTGTGATCGACAAGTGCGAGGTCCGCGACATTGCCGAGGACGGGATCATCGTCCGGCTCGGCGCGGACCCGGCGATCCGGAATTCGACAGTCAGCGCGTGCGGATACCGGGGCATCTACATTTACCAGGCCGGCCGGCCCACGATCGAACGGTGTGACATCTCATCGACGGGCGACGCCGGCATCTCGGTGGCGCACCAGAGCTCGCCGACCATCACCGGTAGCTGGGTGCACGACACTCGCGGCGTGGGCATCATGATCGGTCGCGGTTGCGGTGGCCTGGTCGAGGGCACCCGGGTGGAGGGCACGGCCGCGCCGGGCATCCAGCTCGACGAGGGTGCCACCGCGACCGTACGCAAGGCCGACGAGGGCGGGCACCAGCCCCGGGTCGGCGTCAGCGCGATCGAGGGCGCGACCCAGCAGGACACCGAGCGGGTCGACAAGCTACTCGCCGAACTCGACTCGATGATCGGCCTGGCCGGCGTCAAGAGCGAGGTCCGCGCGCTCATCGACGAGATCCAGGTCAACGAGTGGCGCCGCAGCGCCGGCCTGGCGGTCGGCGGGACGAGTAACCACCTGGTGTTCACCGGTGCACCGGGCACCGGTAAGACCACCGTCGCGCGCCTCTACGGTCAGCTTCTCAAGGCTCTGGGCGTACTACCCAACGGCCAGTTCCGCGAGGTGGCCCGGCGTGACCTGGTCGGCCAGTACATCGGACACACCGCGGAAAAGACCACGAAGGTCTTCGAGGAGGCGTTCGGCGGTGTGCTCTTCATCGACGAGGCGTACACCCTGTCCCGCGCCGGTGGCGCCAGCGCCGACTTCGGCCAGGAAGCCATCGACACCCTGGTGAAGCTGATGGAGGACCACCGCGACGAGGTGGCCGTCATCGTCGCCGGCTACACCGACGAGATGGTCGACTTCCTCGACGCCAACGCCGGTCTGGCATCCCGGTTCGCCAAGACGCTGGAGTTCGAGAACTATGCGCCCGACGAGCTGGTGCTGATCGTCAACCGGATCGCCCGTAACGACGACTACCTGCTCGAACCGGGGCTCGACGACGCGCTCCTGGAGTGGTTCGGCCAGATCGAGCGTGATCGCAACTTCGGCAACGCGCGCGAGGCGCGCAAACTGCTGGAGGGCATGCGCAAGGCCCAGTCCGGTCGCCTGCGGGCGCTGGGCCGGATGCCGTCGCGCGACGACCTGCGCACCCTGGTGCTCGATGATCTGTTGGCCGCCACCCGATGACGAGTTCCGATGTCGACGGAGCGCCTGGCGGCGCCGCGCGGGTCAGCGCCGAGACGCCCGACGCCTCCGGCCCCGCGATCCTGCTGCCTCGCCGGCGTCCCGGCTACCTCGGCCCCGTACACGTGATGCAACTGCTGCTGGTCGAGGCGGTCATCGTCGCCGTCCTCGCCGTCCTCGGCCGAGGCGTGGCGCTGACGACGGGCGCCAGCGCCGCAGGCCTGCTGCTGCTCGCGGCGACGCTGGGCCGGCGCCAGGGCCGGTGGTGGCTGGAACGACGCGCGATGACGCGGCAGTACCGGCGGCGCCGGCAGGGCACGTCCGGCACCCCGCGAGCCGACGATCCCCGGGTGGCCGCGCTGCACCGGCTCGCCCCCGGGCTCGTGGTGGAGAACGTCGCGGTGGCCGATGGCGCCCAGGTCGGCGTCGCCCGTGACGACGCCGGCTGGTACGCGGTGGCCGCGGTGACGCCGAGCACGCCGATGCGCGGTGTGGCCGGCGGCCTTCCGCTCGAAAAGTTGGCCGACGCGCTGTCCGAGGCCGACCAGCCGGGCACAGTGCTCCAAGTTGTCACCCAGACGGTGCCCGCGCCCAGCGTCGACATGCACCCGTCCGCCCCAGCCGGACAGTCGTACCACCAGTTGCTGGCCCGGTTCGGCGGTGTGCCGCTGCCTGCGGACCGGGCGACCTGGATCGCGGTACGGCTGGACGCACGGGCGCTGGCCGAAGCCGCAGCAACCGGCGACGCCGACCTCGACGCGGCACCCGCAGTGGTGGCGGCGCTCGTCCGGCGGGTCGCCAAGTCGCTGCGCCGGGTCGGTGTCTCGTGCCGCCTGCTCGACGCCGACGGCCTGCTCACCGCGCTGGTGCGCTCCTGCGACCTGGAGCCGGCGGCGCCCGACACGCAGCGGGAGGCGGCGCCGCCCCGCGAGGAGTGGTCCGACTGGCACTCGTCGCGGCTGGCCCACCGCTCGTTCTGGATCCGCGACTGGCCTCCGGTCGGGCAGGTCTCCGGCCTGCTGGACTGGGTGTCGACCGTGCCGGCCGCGATGACGAACGTAGCGTTGATCATGGCGCCGGACAGCAGCCAGAAGATGATCGACCTGCGCGGCCTGGTTCGCGTGTCGGCGCCCGCCGCCGACCTCGGCCAGCTCTGCCAGTCCGTCGCGCAAGGCGTCGAACGGGCCGGGGCCGACCTCTTTCCGCTGCACGGCGAGCAGGGCCCCGCCGTCTACGCGTCGGCCCCGACGGGCGGTGGCGCACGGTGACCAGGCCGCAGGACGAGGAGGACAGGCCCAGGCCGCAGGACGAGGAGAACAGGCAGCAGTCCCAAGCGCCACAGCACCCGCCGGCGGTCCCGGGCCGGCCAGCCTCGGGCTATCCTGCCGCCGACCAAGCCTCGGCGGCCCAGCAGCCGGCGTCACCCGTACCGCGCACCGGGCAGCCGCCCGTACAGCAGGTCCACGCACCATCGGCGGCCCAGCAGGCCAAGCCGGCGCAGGCCCAGGCACCGACGGCCGAGTCCGCTACTGTCGCCCGCCCCGCCACGCAGGCCGCGGTGGCGGCCGCAGCTGCGGCCGCCACCCCCGCCAGGGCGCAGCCGCTCGCCGCGCCGGACGCCGCAGGCCAAGGCCCACCGGGGACGGTGTACGACGGCGGCCCGCCGCCCGGTCCCAACGGCAACGGCCACGGCGGCGTCTCGGGGCGGCTGGCGCGGCTGCGTATCGGCTGGCACACGTTGTCCCGCCCGGCGCTCGCCCAGATGCGCATCTCCGCGCCGGGCACCGGGCTGATCCTGGGCTCCGACCGGCAGCAGAAACCTGTGGCCGTACGGATGTTCCGGCCGGAGTCCACTCGCGTCACGCTCGTCGGTGGGGCCTGGGCCGGGCAGTTGGTCGCTTTCCGGGCACTCGCCCTCGGCGCGCGGGTGGCCCTGGTGGCCGCCGATCCGCAGGCCTGGCACGGCTTCGGCGAGCGGGCCACGGGCCGCAGCGACCGCCTGACGGTCCTCGGCGCCGAGCAGCCGCTGGCACTGGCCGCGACCCCGCAGCAACCGGTGCTGGTGGTTTACGACCTTGGCGTGGTCGGCGCCGCGACGCCCCAGCCGCTCGGGCCGTGGCAGACGCAGCTCACCGTCCTGCGCCGCCTCGACCAGCCGGGTGTACCGGCGATTCAGGACTGCAACCTGGTGATCCTGCAGCGGCTGGCCGGCGCGGAGGCGGCGCAGGCCGGCGGGGCGCTGAAGCTGCCGTCGAACAGCACCCAGTTTCTGCAGGTGATGGCCGAGGACATGGTCGCGCTGGTCGGTGACGGCACGCTGCGCTACATCTCGCTGGCACAGACCGACATCGAGCATCAGCACCTGGGTGCCCCGCGCCGCTGACCGCCCCGCCACGAACTCCCGCTCCGTCCCCGCGAGATACCGTCGATGTCGGCTGGCCGACGGACCTGCCCTGCGGGCGGTCTGAGGCGGGTCAGTGGGCCGGCGGGGTCCAGGCGAGCTGGACGAGGCGGGCGCCCTGGCGGCGGGTGAAGAGCCAGGCCCGGCCGGGCGGCAGGAACTGCGGCTTGACGGTGCCGAACAGTGCGCCCTCTTCACGGGGGCCGGACATCATGATGCCCGGCGAGGCCAGCTCCCGGATCCGGCTGATCACCGGGTCGAACATGGCCCGGCTGGCGCCGCCGATCCGCCGGGTCAGCACCAGGTGCAGCCCGATGTCGCGGGCCTGGGGCAGGAACTCCAGCAGCGGGGTGAGCGGATTCGTCATCCCGCCGGAGAGCAGATCGTAGTCGTCGATCAGCAGGAAGAGCTCCGGCCCGGACCACCAGCTCCGGTCGCGGAGCTGCTCGGGCTTGACCTCCGGGCCGGGCAGCCGCTCCCGCATCACGGTGGTCACCTGGTTCACCAGATCGGTGGTGCTCTGCTGCGACGTGCCGTACCCGATCAGGTGCGGCGTGTCGACGCAGCCGAGCAGGGTCCGCCGGTAGTCGACGAAGATGAGCCGGGCCTGGCTGGGTTCGTAGCTGGTGATGACCATCTTCGCCAGGCTGCGTAGGAACGAGCTCTTGCCGCTTTCGATGTCGCCGAACAGCAGCGCGTGCGGCTCGGCGTCGAAGTCGAGCAGGACCGGCTGCAGGTCGGACTCGGCAATGCCGATCGGCAGCTTCCCGCCCTGCGGCGCGGGCAGCGCGGCGTACGGCAGCTCGGCGGGCAGCAGCCGCACCGCGGGCGCCGGCGGGTTGGTCCAGTACGTCTGGGCGAGCTTGACGAACTCTGCCACCGCGTCGGAAAGGTCGTCGACGCGCTGCTCGGCGTCGATGCGGGGCAGCCCGGCCAGAAAGTGGAAACCGTCCGGGGTGAGACCGCGGCCGGGTGTCTGCTCGGGCACGTTGACCGCGGCCCGCCTGTTGATCACCGAGTCGCTCGGCTCGCCCAAGCGCAGCTCGATCTTGGTACCGAACATGTCGCGGACCACCGCCCGCACGTCCATCCACCGGTTGGTCGCGGCCAGCAGATGGATGCCGTAGCCGAGGCCTCTGTTGGCCAGCTCGTTCACCAGCGGTTCGAGGTCTTCGAACTCGCTGCGCAGCGCCGACCAGCCGTCGATGACCAGGAACACGTCGCCGAACGGGTCTTCGGTGAACCGCCCCTGCCGCTTGGCTCGACGGTAGGCGGCGATGCCCTCCACACCGTGCGCGGCGAACAGGCCCTCGCGGGCCTGCATGAGCCCGTGCATCTCGGCGATCGTGCGGCGTACCTTGTCCACATCGCGCCGGGCGGCGACGCCACCCGTGTGCGGCAGGTCGGCCATGGCGGTCAGGCCGCCGCCACCGAAGTCGAGGCAGTAGAACTGCACCTCGCGTGGGGTGTGCTGCAGTGCCAGACTGCCGAGCAGCGTACGCAGAAAGTTGCTCTTGCCGCTCTGCGGCCCGCCGACCACCACCAGGTTGCCACCGCTGCCGGACAGGTCCAACCACATCGGCTCGCGCAACTGCTCGAACGGCTTGTCGATGATGCCGACCAGGCCGTGCAGCGCGCGCTGCGGGTCAAGGTCCGGTGCGCTCAGTCCGCGCTCCGGCGACTGCACGATCGGCGCCATCAGCTGGCCCAGGGTCGGCGGTTCGGCCAGCGGCGGCAGCCACACCTGGTGCGCCGGCGGACCCTGCCCCTCCATCCGGTTGACCAGCACGTCCAGCAGAGTCTCGCCGACCGCCACGTCCTCCTCCGGCTCGGCCTCCTCCGCGACGGGCTTGTCGTCACGCGGCGACGCCACGTAGTACGTGGGGTACTCCCGCACCGGGTCCGTGGCACGGCCGCCCACGCTTGCGCCGGAGCCGTCCTGGCGCACCACCCCGGAGACGTACGCGGCCTTGAAGCGGATCATCCCCTCGGTGCCGGTGCGCAGGTAGCCGTGACCGGGTGCCCGCGGCAGCTCGTACGCGTCGGGCACGCCGAGCACCGCCCGGCTGTCCATGGAGGAGAAGGTACGCAGGCCGATGCGGTACGACAGGTGCGTCTCCAGCCCGCGCAGCCGGCCCTCCTCAAGGCGCTGCGAGGCGAGCAGCAGGTGTACGCCGAGCGACCGGCCCACCCGACCGATCTGCACGAACATGTCGATGAAGTCGGGGCGCGCGGTCAGCAGCTCGGAGAACTCGTCGACGATCAGCAGCAGACTCGGCAGCGGGACGAGCGGCACCCCGGCCGCCCGGGCACGCTCGTAGTCGCGCTGCGAGGCGTAGTTGCCGGCTCGGCGCAGCAGCTCCTGCCGGCGCATCAGCTCGCCCTGGATGGCACCCAGCATCCGGTCCACGAGGGACAGTTCGTCGGCGAGGTTGGTGATGACGGCGCTGGTGTGCGGCAGCCGGTCGAGCGTGGTGAACGTCGCGCCGCCCTTGAAGTCGACGAGCACGAAATTGAGGATCTCGGAGCTGTGGGTGATCGCGAGGGCCAGCACCAGCGTACGGAGCAACTCGCTCTTGCCCGACCCGGTGGCGCCGACCAGCAGGCCGTGCGGGCCCATGCCGTCCTGCGCGGACTCCTTGAGGTCGATCTCGATCGGCCGCCCGTCCGGGCCCACGCCGAGCGGCACCCGCAGCCGGTCACGGTTGGGTCGGCTGGCCCAGGCATGGTCCAGGTCGAAATCGTACGGCGAGCCGAGGCCGAGCAGCTCGGCGAGTCCGAGGTCGAACGTCACTCCGGCGGGCTGGTCTGCGTACGATGCGGCAGACAGCCGCAGCGGCGACAGCTCCCGGGCCAGCACCTCGGCCTGCGCGACGTCGAGGCGGTCTGCGGTGCCCACCTGGATCAGCCCGTCCATCGTGGTGCCCGAAATGGTGCCGTCGTCGGCGACGTCGAGCACGACGGAGGTGTCGTCGAGCAGCCGCGGCGGCGGGTTGGACAGGTCGAGGATGGTCACGCCGGCGACGCCGCCGTCGGTCATCAGATGGTCGGAGCCGGTGGTGGAGCCGCCGTCGATGACCACCACCACGTGCGGCCCGGGAATCGAGTTCGCCATGGCTGGTTCGAACCGCGGACGGTTCGCCAGCACGTCGTCGAGCATCGCCTCCAGCGCGTTGACGGCGGGCGCGAAGAGCCGTACCGGCCCGACTGCGTCGAGCTTCGCCGGGTGCTGTGCGTGCGGCAGCCACTTGGCCCATTCCCAGTTGGGCCGCTGCATGTCCGGCACGCACAGACCGATCAGCAGGTCGTCCGGGGAGTGAAAGGCGGACATCTGAGCGAGCAGCGCGCGCGTCAGGTCGCGCACCGCCCGCTCGGAGCCGCGCAGATAGACGTGGGAGAAGTCGCGCAGTGCGATGGCCACCGGCAGGTCGGGGACCACCGAGTACGTCGCCACGAACTTGCGCAACGCCATCGCGCACAGCGGCTCCAGCTCGTCGACCGGGCGGGTCTGCGGCGGTATCAGCGGCGTGGCGACCTCCAGTGCCCCGATGCCGATGCGTACGACGCTGAAGTCCGCGTCGGCGCGACGGCGCTCCCAGAGCCGTCCGCCGGTGACCGTCGACCACAGCGCGTCGGGCTCCGGGTGCCGGTAGTGGATAGCCTCCCGCTGCTGTCTGATGGTGGCGCGGATCTGCGCACGCTGCTGTGCCAGGCGGCGCATGTACTGCCTGCGGGCCTCGATCATCTCCTTCTTGCCCGGGCCCGTCTGATTGAGCATCATCATCCCCATCATTCCGAGGATGGAGATGCCGAACATTCCACCGGCAACATAGGTCAGCGGTCCGCCACCGCCGCGCTGGCCGGCCATCATCAGGCCCATGGCCGCACCGCCGGCCGCCATCGGCAGAATCATGAGCATGCGGGTCCACGCCTTGCCGGCGGGTGGGGGAATCTCGGGCGGTGGATCCAGTACGACCTCGCCGGTGGGCAGCGGCGGCGCGGGCCGACGCGGCGGCCGCTTCACGATCACCGATGTCACCCGATCGACCTCCGCCGCGCCGGCTCGTTCCCTTTGTGTGCAGGGCAATTCTATAGACCGGATCCACCGTGAAGAATGGATCAGTCGCGTGGCAGGGACATGCTAGTTTGGCGCTCGACGAGCGGCGGCGGGCTCCGGTGGAGGTGACCAGCGTGACTGCCCCGGGAGGCCTCAGCCTCGCCAGAGTGACGGTGGCGGCGCCGAAGCGGCGCATGGACGTCGCGTTGCCCGACAACATGCTCGTCGGGGAGTTGCTGCCGCATCTGCTGCGACATGCCGGCGATGACCTCGGCGAGGTCGGCGAGCGGCACGGCGGCTGGGTGCTGCGCCGCGCCACCGGCGGCGTGCTCGAAGCCACCCGCAACCTCTCCGTGCAGGGCGTACGCGACGGCGAACTGCTGCACCTGGCCCCGCGCCGGGAAGACTGGCCCGAGCTCGCGTACGACGACGTGGTCGAGGTGATCGCGAGTGGCGCGCGGCGGGCCGGGCGTTCCTGGGGAGGCTCCGCGACCCGCCGGTGCGGCCTCGCGGTCGCCGCCGCGGTGCTGAGCTTCGGTCTGCTGACCCTCGTGCTGTCCGGACCGCCGTGGCCGCTGCCGGCGGGCGTGGCGCTGGGGATGGCAGCGGTCCTCGCGATAGTCGGACTGCTGCTGTCCCGGGCCTTCTCCGACGCGACCGCCGGCGCTGCGGTGGCCGCGTCCGGCCTGCCGTACGCGTTCGCGGGCGGCGCGCTGCTCGCTGCGCCCAGCGACATCGGTCTGCTCCGGCTGGGTGCGCCGAGCCTTTTGCTCGGCTCGGCGGCGCTGCTGGTGTTCAGTGTCATCGGCTACACGGGCGTTGCCGCCGTGCAGCGGCTCTTCATGGCCGGGCTGGCGATCAGCGTCGCCGGCCTGCTCGCCGCGGTGCTGTGCCTGGCCGGGATGTCGCCGTCCGGCTCCGCCGCTGTCACGCTCACCATGGTCATCGGTCTGCTCCCCGGCTACCCACTGTTCGCCAGTTGGCTCGGCCGGCTACCGGTGCCCGAGCTCCCGGACCGCCCGGAGGAGATCCTCGAAGACCGCCCGGTGCCCAGGCGGTCCGACGTGTTCGCCGCCGTCGCGCGGGCGACCGAACTACTCTCCGGAATGCTGCTCGCCGCCGCCGTCACCGGGGTCTGCGCCACCATGATCTTGATTGCTGTGGACGGAAGCATACCGGCCCAGCTCCTCGGCTTCGCGGCCGCGGCGGCGCTGCTGTTGCGCGCCCGCCTGTTCGCCCTTCCGCAGCAACGGGTGCCGCTGCTGGTCAGCGGTGTGGTCGGGATGGCGCTGCTGGCCTTCGGCAACACACTGGACGCCGACCACAGCGGTCGGCTACTGATCCTGCTCCTGATCGTGGTCGCCGCCGCAGCGGTGCTCGCCGCCAGCCTGGTCTACAGCCGGCGCAGCCCGTCGCCTTACCTGGGTCGCGCCGCCGACATCGTCGACGTGCTCGCCATCCTGGCGCTGATCCCGCTGGCCTGCGCGGTCGCCGGCCTCTTCGGCGCGATTCAAGGACTGTTCTCGTCGATCGGCGGGTGACCCGGACATGGCCACACGACGCGACCAACTCCACTCGTACCAGTTCCTCACCCAACGGGTCATCTCTGCCTTCGTGATGCGCGAGACCGACCCGCAGCAATCCCCGCTGCGCCGCGGTATCGGCGCGATCTTCGGCGGCCTGATGATCGCCATCCTGGTAGCCGCCGGGTTCGGCATCTACGGCATCATCACCAAGGCCGGCAGCGACAGGTGGCAGGCCGACGGCGCGGTCGTGATCGAAAAGGAGACCGGCGCCAGCTTCATCTACCTGCAGGGCAAACTGCACCCGACGCTCAACTACGCGTCGGCGGTGCTGGCTTCCGGCCGCCCCGACGCGCCCGTGTTCCGGGTGCCGGGCAACTCGCTGGCCAGCGCGCCCCGCGGCGTCACGATCGGCATTCCGGGCGCACCCAACTCTCTGGCACCGGCCAGTAAGCAAGCTGGTCTACCTTGGACGATCTGCTCGGCGCCCAGCGGGGACGACACCGGCCGAATCGTCGAGACCGTCTCCCTGGTCGTGTCTCGGGCACCGGTCGGCGGGCGGTCGCTGGCGGAGGAGGGCGTGCTGGTCCGCGACTCCCGGCAGGACGCGACGTACCTCGTCTGGCACGGCCGCCGGTTCCTGGTCCGCGACGCCCGCAACGTCGTACCCGCCCTCTTCGGAGCGGTCGACGCCGCACCGGTCGGCGCGGCGTGGCTCAACGCGCTACCCTCCGGCAACGCCATCGAACGGGTCGCGTTCAGCGGGCGCAACCAGCCGTCCAGCGAAGTGGACGGCTGGACGATCGGCGACGTGCTGGTCACGCAGACCGGCTCGGGCCCGCAGTATTACCTCGTCCTCGACGACGGGCTCGCTCCGATCACCGAGCTGCAGCAGAACATCCTGCGCGCCGAGTTCACCGTGGAGCCGGTCGAGATACCTGTGTCCCAGGCCACGTCGGCACCGGTCAGCAGCCAGGTGCGGCCAGCGACCGGAGACAGCGCGCCGCCTGCGACGCCGCCCGTGCTGATCCGACCGGCCACCGGCGACGCGCTGTGCGCGGTCACCAGCGACGCGCGCGCCGTACCAACGATCACCTCTGTTGCCGGTACGGAGGCCGGCCTCGACGAGGCCGTACCGACCGGCTCGGTCACCCGCGACGGCGTGATCCTCGCCGACTATGTGCTGGTGCCGCCGGGCCAGGTCGCCGTCGTACGGGTGCTTGGCGCGCCGACCGCCGATGCCGGCCCGTACTACGTCGTCACCGACCTCGGCATCAAGTTCCCGGTGCCCAACGCGACCGTCCTCGGGCAGCTCGGCTACCCGGCGACCCAGGCCACCGACGTGCCGACCACGCTGGTCTCGCGGATACCCACCGGACCGACGCTCGACCCAGTCGCGGCCACCCGCCCCGCCTCGGCCGCCCCCGCCGACTGACGCCGGGGGCGCTCAGTCGAAGAGCATGACCGGCGGGCCGGGTTCTTCGGACTCGTCCCGCCGCGCCGGCGCGGGAGCCACCGCCGAGCGCCAGAACCGCCGCCGGCCCCGCGGCAGCGCGATCGACAGCGTCAGTACGGTCAGCACCACGGCGACCGCCAGACCGGTGCCCACCAGAGCGAGGTCGCGGCTGCGCGCCCAGGCGGGTGACCCCCCGCTGGACGGCTTGCCGAGCGCGGGCAACGGCTGCGCTTCACCGCCGTCGGCCAGACTGTCGTGCACCGCCGAGTACGGGTTGACGATGCCGTGGCCGTACGCGGACCCGCCGGGTCCCGGGACGGTAGTGGTCAGCAACTGTCGGGCGGCCTGCTCGGCGGTCAGGTCGGAGCGCCGGGCGCGCAGCAGTGCCGCCGCGCCGGCCGCGAAGCCGCAGGCCACCCCCGTGCCGTCGACCACCGCTCGGCCGCGCGTCCGTTGCAGCGTGACCACCCCGACGCCCGGCGCGACCAGGTCGACGTAGTCGCCGCGCTGCGACTTGGTCCAGACCTCGCCACTGTCCTGGATCGCGCCGACGCCGATCACGCCGTCGTAGTCCGCTGGGTACGGAGTGGGGTTCTCGCCGTCGCCGAGGTCACCGACGGCGGCCAGGACCAGCACGTCGCTGGAGAACGCCCGGTCCACCGCCGCGCGCAGGGCCGGCGAGTCGCGGTACGTGATGGTCGACACCGCTATCACGTCGGCGCCGCCGTCAATGGCCGCATTGATGCCCTGCGCGAGCACCTGCGGATCGGCGCCCTCGCCGGAGAGCCGGTCGGCCACCACCCGGACCGGCAGGATCCGGGTGGTGGGTGCCACGCCGGTGAGCCCGCCCGAGCGCTCCTGCTGGGCACCGATCACGCCGGCGACCTGCGTGCCCGTACCGAGGCAGTCGCTGTCCGCGGACCCGCCGCCGGCCACCGCGTCGAATCCGGATTCGACGCGGCCGGCCAACTGCGGGTGGCCGGCGTCGACACCGGAGTCGAGCACCGCGACGGTCACCCCACCGCCCCTGGTCAACGGGAAGATCCGCTCCGGCCCGAGCATCCGCTGCGGCCAGGGCACCGGATCGATGGCCTCGCCGGGATCGGCGCAGCTCGGCGCGGCCAGCGCCGAAACCGGCGTGACGACGCCGGCCACGGCCGGAGTCGGCGTGACCTGGCCCGCCGCGACCACACCGGCCGCCGCGACCACACCGGCCGCCGCGACCGCGACGGCGCGGGCCAGCCGCCTCATGAGGCCTTCACCGCTCGTCCTCCTCCGCGTCTTCAGGTGCGCCGAGCAGCAGGAGCATCTGTACGTGCTCGCTCGGCACCGTCAACTCCTGCGCGGTACGCGGGTCGACCGCCAGATTGTGCCCCTCCGGCCACAGGGACAGCACGAACGGAAACGCCACGGTCACGGCGGGCACCGGCTCAGGGTACGCCTCGGCGAACGTCTCCTCGGACGTGAAGACCTCGATGAACGGCGCCTCTTCCGTGCCGACCGGCCGCCAGGGGAAGCCGTCCGCCAGGATCTGGTTCGCGTCCGGCACCTCGCCCAGGGTCGGCAGCAGCACCACCGTGTCGAGCAGGGCCTGGATGTAACCGTCGGGGTCGACGTCGCCCTCCGCCGGCGCCTGTTCGGCCTCGGCCACCACCTCTGACACGGTCGGGACCACGATCTCTCCGAGCGCGGCCGCCTGCACCGACTCGATCGGCAGGTACATGTCGATCGGCGAGCCGACGTTTACGGCGAGCCGCCACTGCGGGTTGGGCCACTTGCGCCGCAGCTCGGCGCAGTTTGTCACCGCGTACCCGTCGGCGGCACCGCCCACCTGCGCCGCCATGCCCTCGACCGAGGTGAACACCGGCAGGAACGTCTGCCCGAACAGTTGCATGGTCATCAGTCGCTGCGGCCCGCCCCGGTCGGTGGTGCGCTGCGGCAGGTAGAGGTCGCTGAACGCCAGGATGCGGAAGAAGTCCTGGCGGTCGCCGTCCAGCAGGGCGCGGACCATCGCCCGCTCGGTCTCGTTCGCGGGCTCCCACGACTGTGTCATGGCAGGACCTCCGGCGCTCGTCGGGCGGTGGGCAGGTCGGCACCCATCCGTTCGTCCCACACCGGCCGCGCGCGACCGCCGGCCGCGCCTCGCTCGGCGATCGCCCGCAGCGACGGGGGGACCTCGCGCAGCGCGCGCCAGAAGTCGGCGAAACCATCGGCGCACCGGTGCAGCAGCCGGTCCGCCACGTCAGCCGCGCCGTACGCGTCCGTGTCGCGGGGATCGTCGTCGTCCCAGTACCAGACGGAGCCCTCGTCGCCGCCACGCACCCGGACCGCGATCAGGCCGCCCTGCACGTACCCGACGGCGAGAAATTCGGCGGTGAGCCGGTCGCCGAACCACGCGTTGGCGTAGATCAGGTCCTGCAGCCAGTCCTGCCGGGCGACGCCGAAGAACGGTTGGTCGACCACGAACCCGAAGCGCGGGTGGACGGCCGGCCACGCCGGTCGGCCGCCGTTGGTGCGGACCAGAAAATCACGGTACGCGGGCGGCAGCGCGTACCCCAGGCGCTCCTCCACCTTGCCCACCGCCTCGGGTGACAGGCGCGCGGCGAAGTGGATCGGCGGCGGCGGTCCGTTCTCGACGGGCAGGCCGCGCCGGCTGCGGTCGGCGGCCCCGGTGCTGACCCCGCCGAGGTGCCGGGCGGCGCCGTGCAACTCGATCGGCACCAGCGCGAGTCGCCGCGTGCCGGCCAGGTGTGCCCAGGTCCAGCCAACCGGCGTGCCGGTGCCCGCCGCCCATAGTTGATCACCGGTGCGGGTCATCGTCTCGTTGGCGGTCAGCACGTTCAGCACGCGCGCCTCGTCCATGCCGAAGTCGGACGGGGCCGGCGGCAGCTCGACCAGGGCCCGGGCGTACGGCGTCCAGTCCGGGAAGCCGTGCGGCCCGAACGCCACGCCGCGCCGGTACCGGATCCGCAGCATCGGCGATCCGGCGTGAACCACCCGGAACGCGTGCCGCGCGCCCGGAATGGGCGGCAGCGCCGGTTGGGTCATCTCGGACACCTCCCCGGGTTCGAGCCTACTGAGCGCGCGCCCGGCCGGCGGCGCGAACCTTCGCGCGGCGGTGCCACACCAGCGCGCCGACGACGAACGTGTGCCGGCCCACGTTCTCCACCGGGATGTCGGCGAACGCGTGCCGCTCGGTCCAGATCCGGCCGCCGCCGGGCCCTCGGCGCCGGTTCAGCGCCAGCCCGAGCAGGTAGCTGACCGCGCCGCCAGCGAGCAGGCCGACCGCCAGGCCGCCGAGCGGAACACCACTATGGTCGATGCCGCCGTCACCCTGCACGGCCAGGTCGTACAGCAGCCGCACCGCCAGGTACGGCCCGCCACACACGGACAGCACCCAAATCGGTACGATGATCACACCCCAACCGGTCCACCCCGCATTGACGTACACCTCCGACAGAATAGGTGGCCAGCCCGTGACCCGGGTGGGATGGCATAGGCTCCGAGGAATGCGACGCCTCGCCTTCCCGGCCGCCGTGGTGACCGCCTTCGTGCTGGCGGTCTCGGGCTGCGGTGGCCCGGATCCGGTGTCCTACCAGGTCCGCTACGACCTCAACATGGTGGGCGACCGAGCATTTGCCGACATCTCCGCCTACTACACCCAGGACACGGGGTTCGAAACGGGAGTCACGGAGTTCGGCGCGTCCTGGACGCACGAGGTCACCGTGCGCCATCCGGACGTCGAGTGGGTCCGCCTCAACGGCTCCTTCCGCTTCGACACCGAGGTGCCGGGTACGCACCCGAACCCGTTGCTGTCGAAGATCCGCTGCCAGATCCACATCGACGGCAAGCTTCTCGTGGAACGCACCGGTCAGAACCCGTCCTGCGCGGTCCGGCTGACCGAGACCGGCCCGACACCCGGCGTGGGCTGATGCCCGACGCGCTGGCCAGCGGGGACACGTCCGGCTAGGACGACGGCAGGGTGAGCCGCTGCGCTACCGGCTCACGCACCCAGGAGGCCGGCTGGCCGGCCGAAGCGGCTCGGCAAACCGCTTCGCCACGTCCTCACCCGGCTGGAACACGTGCCGTCGCAGCCCCACTGTGTTGATCATCGCACCCTATCCGCCCCTCAGCCGAACAGTCGCAGCGCCGACTGGTACGCGTCGCGCACCGCGATCAGCCGTGGGGCCCGGAACCGGCCGGGCTCGCGCAGGTATACCGGCGCGCCGACCCGGCTGCGGACGGCACCCTGCGGCACCCGGTCGTCGCCCGGCGGGATCAGCTTGAGCACCTCGTCGATTGCGGCCGCTGCGCTGGCCAGCAGGGTGCGGGCGCGCCGGCGGTCGGGCTCGGGCAACCGATGGGGCTGCGGCGGCACCAACCGGGCGTACGAGTCGGCGACCCAGAGCCACTCGCCGGCATCGAGCAGCTCGGACGGCTCCGCGTCGCCGTACCGGATCTCGCCGGTCTCCAGGTCTTGCGGCTCCTGCGGCAGGCTGAACACGAACTCGCGCTCGGCGCCGCAGCTGGGGCACCGGCCCGTGTACCGCCGGGCAAGGTCGCCGCCGGGCAACTCCTCCACGACGCTGGCCCGATCGAACCGGGTCTCCCCGCACGCGCACGGGTGCAGGTCCATGTAGAGGTGGGCCTCCAGGCTGGAGCGGGCCAGCGGTGGCCGCGCGGCCAGCTCGGGCGGTATGTCGTCCCCCAACGGCCGTCGCCTCGACTCGCCAGGGTGCCACGGCGCCGAGCGCCCGCGCGCCTCCCGGATGATCGCTTCACCCTCGCGGCGGATCGCCGCCACGCGCTCCTGATCGCCCGGGCTCAGGCTCTCCTGCATCCGCACCCACCGGCTTATCTCGGCGCGGAGCAGTGTCACCGCGACGGGATCGTCCCGCCGCTCGTGGTACTGCGCGGAGTAGACGGCGATGACCCTGTTGATCCGGTCGATGGCGATCTCGAAGTCGCGCACCTCTTCGGGGGTGAAGCCGTGCGGCCGTACCTTGTTGAGGATCCCGTCGTCGTCGGTCACTGTGTCTCCTCTCGCCCACCTCGATGGGGCCGGCACCACCGGGCCGACGCGTCGGCGAAGCTCGCGCACTCCAGGGCCGAGGCACCCACTATGCCCGGTCATCTCGACGCCGCTGCTCGGCCTCCGCCAGCACATCGCGCAGCATGGCCGCGATCTGCCGCAGGAACGCCGCCGCCCCCACGTCGGATGGGTCGTCCAACACCCAGTTGGCGTCCCACGCCACCAGCTCGGCCAGCACTCCCGGCGGCTGCGGCTCGACGAGGAGCTGGTCAAGTGCGCGCATCTCGCGCTTCAGCCCAAAGGTGCCGGACGCCGCGACCTGTCGCATGCCAGCCTGGACCTCGTCCAGGGACACCATGTCGGCGACAAAGGCGCCAAGGAAGCTTCGCACCTTTTCCACCGTTGGCAGGCGCTCGAGCTCCTCGGCCCGCCTACGCAAGGGCTCCGGCAGACGCGAGATGTCCACGGTCTAGAACCCCCTACCGGTCGGGAACACGGTAATGATGAAGAACTGTGCGGGATCGCTGCCCGGCACCATACGGAGCGTTATGCTCATCATGCTCGTGACATGGTATCGCGCGACCGGCTGCCCGGGCTGGTACCCCGTGCGGTTGTAGAAGCCCTCGCCGATGGCGCGACCCATGTTTATAACATTCTTGTGGTAGCGGTTCAGGGCGAGATCTTCGCGAATGGCCGCCCAGTTCTGCTGGAGGTATTCGTTGATCGTGCGGTTCATCGTCGATGGGCCGAGCCACCGGTACGAGAAGTTCTCCCGGCCCGGCCACGGCGGGTCGCCGTAGATGCGGCCCTCGATCGTCCGCGTGGTGGGATCCCGGTGCAGCGGCACGGTGGAGTCGTGCCGCTCGACGGTGTGCGCGCCGTGGGCCCCGTACGTCGCGTCGTGTTCGGCCAGGTTGATGCGCGGCGGCTCGGGGCCGAGATCGTTGTAGATCATCGCGGCCTCGGCCGTCTCCACGCGATCGGCCGCCTGCTCGGGCGTCTCGTCGGGCCGGGGATTGGGGTCAAGGTCACTGCGGTCGAACGGGAGATAGTCACCGGACTGCTCGCCGCGCAACGCGTTGACCACGTCGGCGGAGCCGGGTGTCGCCGATCCCGGGTCGGTCGGCGGCACCTGCGCGGGATCCCTCACCGCCGGAGTGGGGTCCCCGGGCCCGTGCGCCGGACCGACGAGCACGGAGGTGGGATCGGCGGCGGCCGGGGTCGAATCGGCCGGCCGCCCGGCCTCCTGCGGCGGAGCGGTCTCCGGCGGCGGGCCGGTCTCGGGCGGCGGAACTTCGGCGCGCGCGGGCGTGCCCCCTTCTGGCGCGGCCGGAAGCGCCGGTCGCGGGGTCTCGGCGGCCTGCATCGTCGGCGAGAGCGGCCGGCCCAGCTCGGCGATCTGGTCGACCTCGGCCCGGTAGCGGGAGGCGATCTCGCCGCGCAGCCGCTCGACGGTGTCGATGAACCACTGCTCCTCGGTCGCCGTCCAGGTGCGGGTACGCTCGGCCTGCACCGCCTCGGCTGTGGCCGGGGGCCGCGCCCACTGGCCCTCCGGTGTGAGGTGGTTGCTGTAGAGCTGCTCACCGCCCCGGCGGAAGACGAACACCTGGTCCGACAGGTGTGTCGCGTCCAGCGCCCTCGCCGCTCGGATCACACCGTTGTACGTCGCGTCGTGGCTGGCCTGCTCCACGTACCGGCCAACGCCGCGCTCGGTGAACTCGCTCCAGTAGCGATCCAGTACGCCCAGTCGGCTGCTCGCCTCCGGCACCGCGACGATCGCCGTCTCGACGCGGTAGCCGGCCGCCTTGAACTTCGCCGCGATCGACTCGAACTCGGCCGGGGTACGCATCGCGGTCTCCAGCACCACGTCGTTGCGGTTCGCGATCGCGTAGTTCTGTGCCTTGTCCCACCAGACGTCGCCGTCCGGGCGTACGTACGCGCTGGCCGTCGTCTCGTCGGCCGCCTGGAGCCGCTCCATCGCGGGATGGTGGGGGTTGTAGTAGTCCATGTTGACGTTGATGTACTCGCCTCGCGTGGCCAGCGCGTTCTTGATCATGTTGGTGATCGCGGTCTTGCCGGCGCCGGTCTGCCCGCCGACGAAGACCACCACCGGCTGTTCCTGCGAGGTCCTGCCCGCCAGGCGTTCCGGCACGATCAGATCTCGGAAGATCCGCTCGTTCTCCGCCTCCGAGAGCTTGTACGGCTCCGCCCCGTCGCGCGGTGGCCCCATGTTGTCCAGCGCGGCACGGGCCTCCGGGCTCAGGTTCGGGTCGACCATCCCGCGCCGGCCCGCCGCGCCCGGATCTTCCGGGCGCAGGCCGAGGTGTTCGCGGAGTGCGCCGATCTCGGCGTGTGCGTAGCCGGCGTGGCGGGGGTCGGAGAGGATCCGGGCCAGTTCTTCGATCTCGGCCAACCGGCCCACGTCGTGCGGGCTGAGCTGTGAGCCGTCGATGAACTCGCCCGGCCGCAGCACGTCCGACGAGGTCCGGTCCAGCCCTTCGGCCGCGCGGTGCAGGGTCGCAGAGAGTTCGGAGACCTCGTGTGCCATCCCGCGGCGGATCGCGGGTTCGGAGGCCCGGTCCGAGACCTCGATACGGTAGCCACCCCCGTCGGACGGGACGGTGCCGCGGGGCAGGTCGTTGCCGAGGTCGTCGACCGGCACCGAACGCGCCACCGCCCGCTGCGGCAGGCTGTCGGCGGGGACGGCGGTCAGGCCGAGGCGGAGGCCACGAAGCGGCGCGTCGCCCGGTAGCCGGTTGACAGCGCCGTCCAGCGCCTCCTGCCCGACGCGCAACACGGCCGCTGGATCGGCGTCCGGGCGCCCGTACCCGTGGAACTGGGATCTTTCGACGCGGGAGGCGGTGATGTCGCGCGGCGTGGCGGGCTCGGGGCCACCGACAGCGCGGGCCGCCTCGGCTTGGAGCTGGGCGATCGCTGCGGCGATCTCGTCCGCCGACCGGGGCAGGTAGGTCCCGTCCGCGGTGCGTACGGCCAGGTTGTCGCGCACCCAGCCGACGACCGGCTCGGCAAGCATCGGGTCGGCGAGCATCCGCTGGACCGCCTCGGGCGCCAGCGGCGAGGGCTCGAGCGGCACCGCCGGTGTGGTGTCCAGGAAGGTCACCCGTTCGGGCCCGAGCACCGGCGCATCCGGGCCACCTTCCTCCAGCCCGGCCAGCGTGCCGTCCTGGCGCGACGGCCCGTCGGCGGGTGGGCGCAGGTCGGACAGGTCACGCAACTCGTTGTGCAGGGTGCTCCACGCGTTGCCCAGTTCCCGCTGGACGAGGCCGGCCCGGGCCATCGGATCCGCTGGGGCGTGCGCGGGCAGGATCACACCGGCGGCGTCGGCCTGCCGCCAGGCACCGTGCACGAACTCCATCGTCGGGCGCAGCACCATGGGATGGCCGGGCGGCAGCGACGAGTTGACCTGGAGTACGACGCGGGCTTCCAATCCGTCCGGGTAACGCACGGTTAGCGTGCCCGACTCCGGATTCCACATGGCCCGGTGCGGCTGGTCTACCACGTCCACGTTGCGCCCGTCGAGCAGGCCGGTGACGTGCTGGTCGATCACGGCGGCCACCGCGTCGGGCACCTCGGCGACCCGGGTCGTGGGCACCGGCTCGACCGGCACCAGCCGGTAGGGGACCTGCTCGCCCGCTACGCCGCGTACGAGCCCTTCGCCGGCCACCTGTTCTGCGCCTTGTGATAGCGCAGAATCTTCACGAACACGGCCGAGAACTGGTGGTTCCGGTCCCCGTCCAGTGGCCTCCCCTGTTCCGACGCCTTCTCGATCACCAACCGGCGGTCCATCTTCTCCGGGATCCCGAAAATGTATTCGACCTCCCGACTGTCTTCCCTGGTCTTCTGAAAATCGAGCAGAATCGCCAACTAAGTTCTCCCGTCCCCACGAAATGTCCAGGTCTTCGCCGGTGCGGTCTGGAATGACCCGTGACCAGTCGTACCGTTCGTTAGCATACGCATGCGCCTCCGGGTAGGTCGCATCCGGATGCGCTCTCAGGTAGCCAGACTCCGTCAGTTCGTGCTCGAGAAGTGTGAGATCGGCATCCAGGTGCCGACCTTCACGGAGACGGATCCATGCCTCGGCGATGCTCGGGTCTGCATCAAATCTCTGCCGGACGTATCCACCCGAATCATAATCGTGGACAAGGTGTTCATCCATCATCAGGTGTTGTTTGATCTGGGCGATCTCGTCCGGGGTGAATCCGACCCGACCGCTGGGCCGTTCAGTATCGGCCAGATTCGCAGCGATGTCGCGAACATCATTGTCATCCGCCCGGAACCGGTCATACGCCTGATCCGCCCAGTGCCATGCCTCGACGTCGTCCCGCGGGCGGACGGAGGCGCCAGTAGAGGCGTCCTGGTTGTCAGCAGGGTCGGCTCGGTCCCCTGACTCGTCCCCACGCGAATAGCCCTCGGGGTCCCGTTCCGGGACGAACTCGTCGCCGCCCCGACCCGGCGCATCCGGATCGCGCGGCGGCGGCGCGTCGTCGCCGACCCGTAGCGGCTCGACCGGCACCGGCGTCCGCTCGATGGTACCCGGCCTGGCGCCCCCCTCGTCGCGGACCTGATCGGCCGCGCGCGGCGACGAACCGCCGCTGGGAGCGGGTGTGGCAGGCTGGCGCGGGCCCGGCCCCGCGCCGCCGTCCCCGCCCCGGGCGGGCAGCGCCTCGCCGCGCGTCAACGCGTCTACGACGGGCAGCGCCGGCGCCACGACCCCGCGTGGCGTCTCGGCTTCCGGTACGCGCGGCGCGGACTCGCCGTCGCGCCGAAGGCCGATCCCGTCGCCGTCCGGCAGGCTCCCGACGCCGTCACCGAGCCCTGGGGCGAAGCCCTCACCGCTGCGCGCGCCGGCGAGACCGCCGGGCAGGCCACCGGATGTCCGGCTCCCGGCGGCAAGTGAGTCGGGCAAGGTGCGGATGTCGGCGCCGCCGATCCGCGAAGGCGCGTTGACGCGTACCATCTCCAGGTTGTTCTGGGCCCCGAAGATGGCACCGGCCATGCCACCTTTCGCGGCCTCGTGCCCGACCTTCGCCCAGTCGTCGGGATCCCTCCAGTCAAAGCCTTCCTCGCTGGCCATCGCGGTGCCCAAGCCGACCATGCCGCCGGCGGCGGCGCCGCCGAGGATGTGGCCGCCGAGCCCGCCCCACATGCCGAGGCCGAAGGCCGCGCCCTGCGCCGCCGTGACCGCTGTCTGTGTCATGTCGATGCCGCTGCGGTTGCCGTCGAGCACCTGCAGGCCCTGGCCGAGCAGGTCGCCGCCGCCGAGGAAGCCGGCGCCGAAGGCCACCCGGATGCCGAGGTACTTGGCCAACTCTCTGCGGAATGCCACCTCAGTGGCTTCGGTCGCCGCCCGGGCGAGTCCCTGCTGGACGGCGCGCTCCAGCATCTGGTTGCCGGCGTAGCGAGCCGCCGAGTTGGCCGCCGTCCGGCCCGCCGCCTGCGCTGCGGTCCGCGCGCCCCAGCTGACAAGAATTTGCTGCTGCAGTTCGCGGGCCACCTGTGAACGCGCGGCGTTGGCCGCGGCCCGGCTGCCCAGACCGCGGCCTAGTTGGTTACGCAGCGCCGTGCGGGCGGCACGGTTCATGGCCTGACCGGCCAGCCGGTCGGCGACGGTACGCGCGACGACGTTGCGCGGGGTAAGCCGGGTGAACGTGTTCCTGGCCACGGTGCCGAGGCCCCGGCCGGTGGTGGTGGCAGCCCGGGGCACGGCCCTTACCACGGTTGGCAGCACCCTGGGTGCCGCCCGCACGGCAGCGGGCAGTGCCCGGGTCGCGAACTGGCCCAGCCCTTTGAGGGCGGTACGGAACGTGATGCCGGTAATCGCCTGAACGATCTTGCGGACGGCTGCCCACATCGCGGTCCGGCACGCCGCGAGGGCGGGCGGCACCCCGCCCATCGATGTGCCGGCGCTGGGGATCAGGGCGGCGATGATGATGTAGAGCGAGACGGCCAGCATGATCAGGTTGATCACTGCCATGAACTTCATCATCTCGACCTGGAGCGCGAGGCCCTGCACGCCCTGCTGCATCGAGGAGACGCTGTCGGCGGTCGTCCGCAACGCCTCCAGGTAGCTCATCCACTGCTGGGCGAACTGCATGGCCGCGGCGTCGCCGCTCCACGCCTCGATGATGCTGTCGGCGGCGGGGCGCACCTCCTCGTACGCCTCGGCGAGTCCGTTCGCGACCTCGCCCCAGGCCTCGGCCAGGTCGTACAGGCGCGCCCCGTCCGACAGCGGGATAGGCCCGAAGATGATCTCACCAACGGTGCTGTGGATCCCCGGAATCCACTCCTCTATCTCCCAGAACCAGTCCAGGATGTCGGAGAGGACGTGGTCGCTCACCCGCCACCTTCCCTGCTCACCGCCGTCGGCGGGCCCGGCGTGGTCGACTGTGACGCCGGATCAGGTGCCCGTCTGCCTGATGTCCGTGGCGTTGTCGTCGTCGGTGCCGGCGTAGCTCCACATCGCGGTGGAGACCTTTTCCCCCAGGTCCTGCAGCGCCTGGCCGAGCCCGATGGCGCTCTGCTTCATCGCCTGGTTGGCGGGGATCGTTTCGCCGTCGCCGTTGTCGACGGCCTGGTGGTAGTTGGCCAGGAACGGCTCGGTGAACTTGTCGGGCGGCAGGCACTCCTCGTGGTTCTCCAACTCGGTGACCCGATCGGTTGCGCCCTGCATGTCGTCTCTCAGGATGCCGCCCCGATCGCTGAGCCGGTTGGCGATGCCGACGATGTCGCCGATGCTCGTCTTGATCTCGACGAAGCTACCCACGGTCCTCGTCCTCCTTCAGCCGTACATCGGCGTCGTGGCTGCGTACGAGCTTGGTGATGTCGAGGCCATCGGCGAGCCGGCCCGAACGCAGGTCACTCGGCAGGGTTTCGTCGATGATCTCGGCACTTTGCCGCGTCGCGTCCTCGACAGCGAGCCGCACGGTCTGCACGATCGCGGCAGACAGCGCCTTGGAGTTGGGCTTACGGAAGACACGCGGATCGATGTCGAGTTCGAGCAGGTGCCCACGCGGGCCGACCACTGCCTTGATCATGCGGTCGTCGGACCAGGCGGTGCCGGTGACTTTCAACATTTTCTTGTGTAGATCGGGCAACTCGGCAGTGGCACGCTTCAAATCGCCGATGATGCCGCTCAATGAATTCCAGTCAGGACGCTCCACCGCAGCAACCTCCCCCGACAGCCACGACAGCGGTACCTAGAAGGATAGCGGGTACTGGCAGTACCCGGCGCAGCCGTCATCCCGGCGATCACCCCGGACGCCCGGGTACGTCGCCGGGATGCCGACCCGCGTGCGCTTCTTCGTTCAGGAGCCGGCCGATTCGTTCAGAAGCCGGCCGAGAGCTGGTTGTCGACCTGCTGCATGCGCTCAGCCGAAGCACCCACCGTGGTGCCGAGGCGCATGAGCGCCTCCTTGATCTCGTCCGCACCCTGGTTCCACTTGATCCGGGCCTCGTCGCACGCCTGACCCGCGGCGCCCGACCAGTCGTTTGCGAAGAGCTGGGTGAAGGACTGGTACAACTCGCCCAGCATACGGTCCATATTGCCCTGGTAGGTGCCGATGGCTGTCGCCACGTCGGCGATCTGGCCGAAGTTGTAGGTAATGGGTTGACCCATGGATCTATCGCCTTTCGACTCTCGACGGGTGGAACAACGACGGTCAGCCGCGCAGCGCGTTGATGACGGTGCTGTTGCCGGTCGCCTCAGCGGCGGCACGGATTTCGTTCGCGGCGTCCTCGTCGTTCACGCCGTACTGCGACGAGGCATTGCTGATCTTGCCGGAGAGCTCGTCCAGCGCGTTCAGGATCGTCGTGAGACCCGAGTTGAGGTCAGCCGACACCCCCTGGAGCGCGTTGTTGGCGGCACCGCTCATGCCGCCACCACTGAGCGACTGGATCCGGTCGAGCAACTGCGCCATGCCGGTGGCCAGCGTCTCCCCGGTGTCCTGACACCGCTGCGCCATTGCGTTGAGCTGTTCCTGCGTGGCGTGTACCTGGCCAACGCCTGGAGTACCTGTCAAGGTGCGTTCACCCCGCTCCTCTGTCCCGCCCCCCGCTTCAGGAGAGCCTCCCCACAGGACACACGAGACCCATGGCCCTGTCTCCGTAACCGAGGGTAGCGCCACTTGTCCACTCAGGCCAGGTCGAGGGCGGGGCATTTGCCTGTTATGCAGGCTATTACCACCTCTCGCGCCGACGTGCGCTAACCGGTATCCCCACGTGCGGCGCCCGGCTACGCTCGGTTCGGGGACAACACCGGGGAGTGTGGTGGACCGCGCGTCTGCCGGAACCGACGGGGAGGGCTGGTGCCGGACGAGGAGCTGCCGTACGAGGGCTGGGACAATCCGTACGAAAACGAGACGAGCGAGAACCTGAGGTTCGACTGGAGTGACGGCCGGGCCGACATCGACGTCGACCTCGACGGCATGGCCGAGTACGCGCAGCACGTGGTCGACATCCAGAGACACCTGCTGGACAACATCGGCAGCCTCTCGCTGCTCGCCTCGCTGCCGGGCAAGGCGTGGGAGGGCATCGTCCTGCCCGAGGGCGCCTACACCATGACGAGGATGCTCAACAACTACAACGAACTGCAGGTCTACCTCAGCCACCTGGCCACGGCGCTGATGAACGTCGGGTCAGCCGCGCAGACCGTCGCCGACTCCTACGGCGGCACCGATGGCTGGTCCGCCGCCGACCTCAACGCGATCGAGTTCGCATTCGGTGTCTCGGGCACCGAGCGGCCGTCCGGGCTGCCCCCGATGATCGAGGGCACCACGTACTGGGACGCCTACTTCGACAGCCTGGACAACGGCGACACCGCCGCGCCGCCGGCCACGAGCCCCTTGTGGACAGATGCCGGCCGGACCACGAACCCGGACGGCAGCGTCACCCGGACGGCTACCGGCCCCAACGGCCAGCGGATGGAGATCCGGACGTTCACCGTTCCGGGCAGCTCGCAGACGGTCACCACGACAACGGTCTACGCGGCGAACGGCACCCAGCTCAGCTCCAGCAGCACGACCACGTTGACGTACCTGAGCGGCAACACGGTCGTGAAGCGGACCACGAACCCGGACGGCAGCACCACCGAGGAACGCACGGCGTACGAGGGCGGGGAGGTGTCCTCCCAGAGTACGGTCAACCAGGACGCTGACGGCAACACCACGAGTTCGACCGAGACGGTGACCAACCTCGACGGCTCGCAGACCACGACCAGGGAGGACGCCGAGGGCGAGGAGAGCCACGTCGTCACGATCGGCGAGCAGACCGAGGGCGGCACTGGCACACCCGACGACCCGGCCAACGAGGCGATCGAGCGCATTCAGAGCGGCGAAGGATGGTAGGCGGCCATGGCTGATTACTGGGGCGCCCAGGCGTACTACTTCTCCGGTCCGAACGGCGAAGGCACGCACTACGTGAGGCCCGAGCCGACAGAGGTCGACTTCACCATGCCGGCGAGCGAGGACAACCCGAAGACCATCGACGTCATCCGCCAGCAGATCATGGGCCAGCACCCGGAGGACATCGCCGCGTTGGCCGATCAGTGGATGAACGCGTACAGCCTGATGTCCCACATCAAGAACCTGCTCTTCGAGCAGAGCGACCTGCTCTACCAGGAGAAGTGGACGAACGGCGAGGCCCGCGACGCGTTCATGAAGCGCGGCCCGGGTGAAACCCTCGCCTATCTCGACGAGTGGATGGACAGCGCGCTGAACAACGTCACGGCGCTCCGCTCGCTCGTCCACATCGCACGGGAGTCCCGCAGGGAGATGGAAGATCTCTGGCAGGAGTACGAGGGCGCGATCAGGGAGGCGGCGCAGCTCGACTGGGGCACGCGTTTCGAGGTGGCGTGGCAGGTCTGGCGCTGGGACGTGGACGCCGCGCGCAAGGAAGAGAAGATCGAGGACGTCAACAACAAGAAGAAGGAGTACAACCGGGAGGCGCAGGCGCTCGCCTGGAGGTACGCCGAGCAGTACTGGGACGTGCAGAACAAGATCGGTGGCGGCCACGGCCCCCTGTTCGTCCCCATGGACGCGGTGATGAACCCGCCGCATCCGCCGTTCCCCTCGCTCCCCGGCGGCCCGCCCCCGGTCGCGCCGCCTGCGGTCCCGCCACCCCCGGTCCCGCTGGCCACCCCGCCGCCCACGGCGCCGGTCACCACCCCGACCGCTCCCCCGACACTTCCGCTGAGGCAGCGGATCCTGAACCTCACGCAGAACCCGCCCGCGCCGCCCTCGGCCCTGGGCACGCAGAACCAACCCACGCCGAGCGCCGTACCCGATCCTGACCTGCCGCCCGCCTTGCCAGACGGCCTGTCGGCGGTGAACCCCGCCACCGTGCCCGGCTTAGTCCCGCCACCGGTGCCCGGCACCAACCAGGGCCTGCCCACCGCGCCACCCGCGACGGGCCCGAGCACCGTACCGAGCGCCCTCAACAAGCCGCTGGGGCAGCCGTCCCTCCCGCCGGCCCCGGGCATGGGCGGGCTCAAGAAGGGCGTACTGCAAGGGAAGACCGGCGCACCGGGCCTGCCGCCGGGGATGACCCAGCCACCAGGCCGTACGCTCGGCCGCAAGCCGCCGGGCACCGGCCAGGAGGACCGCACACTGGTCCCCGGCCCGGTTGAGACCGAGGACGCGTTCTCGCGGCCACCGGGCAGCACCGCGCCGCCGGTGCTGAACAACCAGCGCCCCAACCAGCGCCGGCCCGGCAGCCGGGAGGAACTGACGCCGCCGGCCCGGGCCGGGGGTCCGCACGAGCCTGGTCCGCCGCTGCATCCCGGAGCCGCCCCGCCGGTACTCAACCGCCCCGGCACCACCCCGCCGCAGCAGAAGCCGACCGGGCCCGGACGACCGGAGCGGGGAAGAACCGGTGCCACCCGGTCGCAGCAGCCGCCGCCCGGCTCGGAGTGGACGGGCGTGCGGACCGCGCGCGACGACGCCGGCCCACCGGTCCTCGGCGCCCCCACCCCGCCGGCTCGCGGCGCCGGCTTGTCCCGGCTCGAAGAGGTGCCTACCCAGTTGCGCGGGCGGAGCACCGAGGCGGCGGCGCGCCAGGCGCCCGGCACGGTGTCGCCAGAACTGGCGGCGCGGCGTTCCGTGTCGCAAACCGGTGTGCCGGGTGCCGGCGCCGCCGAGGACGGCCAGAAGATCGTCACCGACGAGGAGGCGTTCAGCGTCGAGACGCCCGGCGGCGGCGTGGTCAAACAGCAGCAGCAGAACACCGGCTACCGCGCCGAACCCCCCACCGTCCTGGGCGGCAACTAGGCTGAGTTGGTGGCGGTGAAGATGTTGCGGGAGGCGGCCAGCCCGAGCAGGGTCGCGCCGAAGACGACCACGCCGACCGTGCTGACGCCGCCGACGGCGACCAGCGCGCCCACGGCGATCGGACCGGTGGTCTGACCGACGCTGCGGGAGAGCGCGTCGGTGGCGGCTGCGGTCGCCCGCAGCTCCGGGTTCCAGTTGACACTGATCGCCATGGACAGCGGCATGAGCGCGCCCAGGCAGGTGCCGAGCAGGACCAGGGTCAGCGCGACGGCCACCACATCCAGCCCGGCGAACGCGACCGCCGCGTATGCGGCCGCCGCGAGCGGGATGACCAGGTAGAGCCGGGTGAACAACTGTTCGCGGCTGATCCGTTTCAGCGACATCCGGTTGATGAAGCTGCCGGTGAAGACCCCGCAGGGAATGAGGATCGACACGCCGATCCGTTCCAGTGTGCTCAGGTCGGGTAGCCGGTCGAGGAGCACGCTGATGCCGAAGTGGCTGCCCTGCATGATCAGGCCGATGCCGATGCTGGACAGGATCAGCCAGCGGCGGCGCCGTTCGCCCAGCATCCGGCGGATCGCCCGCAGGGTCAGCTGGATCCGTTGTCCGAACGGGACGTCGGCCGGATGGGTGGCGGGCGGGCGTTCCCGGCCCAGTCTGGCAACGAGTACGACGGCCAGCAGGACGGTCGCGTAGCCGGCGCCGACCGCGAACACGATGACCGGCTGCTGCAGCGACGCGGCGAACGCGCCCAGCGCGAGCGCCGAGGCGGCGCCCATGCTGACGAACGTCTGCAGCATCGAGTAGCCCCGGTCGCGGGCCTTTGGGTCGCCCTGGGTCAGGTCGGCCACCAGCGCCTGGCCGCAGAGCGCCACGGCGCCGCTGGCGAAGCCGGTGAGCAGCCGTCCGACGGTGAGTACGGCGTAGTTCTGGTACAGGCACAGCAGGATCGACACGACGGCGTTGACCAGCATCCCGGGGAGCAGGATCCGGCGGACCGGAACGAGGTCGAGCAGCGGGCCGGTGAGCACACCGGCGGCCGCCGTGGCCACGCTGTGCGCACCGATGGTGATGCCGATCTGGGCCGGGCTCAGGTCGAGACTGCGCCCCAGGCCAACCGAGATCGGTATGTACGCCAACTGGGTGAGCGGGTTGAAGAACACCAGCAGCGGGGGTACGGCGGCGGCCAACGGGGTCCGGGCCGGGCGGCCGGCACCGCCGCTCACGGCCGGCCTCCGCCGAGGTACGGCCGCGCCGGCTGGGGCATCCGTGCGAGCAGCGGCCGCCGGGACGGCCGGGGCGTCAGGCGGTCGGCTGGCGTTCCAGCAGGGCCGCCATCTCGTCGAAGGCAGGAGACGAGTGGGTACGGAAGATTGCCTCCGCCGCGTCGAGGTCCCGGTCGCGGCAGGCCTTCAGGAAGCGCCGGTGCTCGTCGAGCCCGTCGAGTCGCCGCTCCTTGGACCGGGTGAACGCCACCGAGAGCATGCCCGGGGTGGCCGACCGCAGCGACAGCAGCATCTGGGTGAGACGCGGCGACCGTGCCGCGTTGTACAGGAACACGTGGAACGTCCGGTTCAGCTCGACGTACTTGCCGAGGTCCGGGTCGCGTTCCATCTCCTCCTGCATCCGTTCGGCCTCGGCGAGCTCCGCCTCGGTGATCCGTTCGGCGCACAGTCGGGCCGCCAGCGCTTCGAGGGTTTCCCGCAGTTGCCGGATGTCGCGCAGCTCGTCCGCGTCGATGGCGGTGACCGTGGCCACCTTCCTGGCGTGCACCTTGATCAGGCCCTCGGCGGCCAGGTCGCGCATCGCCTCGCGTACCGGTGTGGGGCTGACGCCCAGCAGCTGCGCGATCTCGGTCTGGACGATCCGCGACCCGGCCTTGAGCGTTCCGTCGACGATCGCCGAGCGCATCCAGTCCCGGACGCGTTCGTGGACGGTCCCGGAGATGCCGGCGAAGGACGTCGCCTCGTGGTTGTCGGACACCACTGCCATGCCCTCGATTCTCCTCACCCCGCGGTACACCCACCGGCGTACCGTCCGATGGCTCGATTCTACAGAGTCGAGTCGTCAGACAATCGCGGTTGCGGGGTCTCGTGCGTTGCGCCACGTCAGGTCCCGTCCTCTCGGCGTTCGGCACCGGCTGCGGCACTCGCATCGGCGACGGTCTCGGCATCGGCGAGTGTCCACCGGCGCAGCGCGGTCAGCCGCCAGCCGAGGATTCCCATCACCGCCGCACAGGCCAGCCCGCCGGAGACCATCGCAAACGCCGGACTGCTGAAACTCGCCGTCGCCCCGGCCCGCGCATCGCCCAGCAGCGGCCCTCCGGTGACCACCCCGATGTGCACGGCGGAGAGCCGCCCCCGGAGGTGGTCCGGGACGCTGAGCTGCAGCACCGTCTGGCGGAACACCGCCGAGACCACGTCGGCGGCACCGGCCACCATCAACAGGGCGATGGTCAGCGGCAGCCAGTGCGACACCCCGAACCCGGCGATCGCCAGGCCCCACACGATGATCGAGATGATCACGGCACGCCCGTGGCGGGTCACCGACCCGACCCAGCCGGAGGTGAGGGCCCCGATAAGTGCCCCGGCGCCCGGGGCCGCGTGCAGCAGGCCGACGGTCACCGCGTCGCCGCCGAGCTGGCCGAGGGCGATCGCCGGGAACAACGCACGAGGCATACCGAAGAACATCGCGTTCACGTCGGCGAGGAAGCAGCCCATCACCGCCGGCTTGCTCCGCAGGTAGGTGAGGCCCTCGATCACCGACTTGAGCCCCGGCTTGGTCACCTGGTGGGCGGGCGGCATCGGCCGCATCCGGGTGAGCACCGTGATGGACACCAGGAACGTGACGACGTTCAGCGCGTACGTGGTCGACAGGCCGAGCGCCGCGATGACCACGCCGGCGACGGCCGGGCCGACGATCGCCCCCACCTGGGTGAGGGTCTGGTTCAACGCGAACGCGGACGGGAGGATCTGCCGACGGACCAGGCCGGCGACCGCCGCGCTGCGCGCCGGGCTCTCCAGCGCCGAGAGTCCGGCCGTGACCGCCACCAGCACGAAGATGGCCCAGATCGGCGGGCTGTCGAGCAGCGCGAGCAGCGCCAGGCCGCCGACCACGACGGCGAGCAGACCCTCGGTGACCACCAGCAGCTTGCGGCGGTCGACGGCGTCCGCCACCGACCCGCCGAACAGCGAGCAGACCATCAGCGGGATGAGCTGCGCCAGGCTCGCCAAACCGACCATCAGCGTCGAGTCGGTCAGCACGTAGACCTGGTACGGCACGGCGACCCTGGTCATCTGGGTACCCAGGATGGCGACGGCGTGGCCGGTCCAGAGCCGCCGGAAGTCCGGTGACTCGCGCAGCGGGGTGACGTCGATGACCAGGCGGCGACGGACGGCCCCGCTGCGCTGCGTGCGTCCCTGGTTGTCGGTGGCGGTCACGCGGTCAGCCGCACCGGAAGAACTCGCGCGGCACCGAGTGCAGCGATTCGAGACCGGACGCGGTGACGACGAACATCTCGCCGTACTGGACGCCGGCGAGGCCGTCGGCTGTCACCACGTTCGGTTGCACCACCAGGCACATGCCCTCCCGGTACACGAAGCCCTCCGGCTCGCCGCGGTAGGTCTGGCGGGTGCGGACGATGGCCGGCAGCTGTGCGCAGCCGTGCACCAGGTCGTCGTAGATGGTGTAGCCGTGTCGCTGGGCGACCTCCGCCGCGTCGAGAATGTCGGACACCGTCGCGCCCGGCTTGATCACCGAGCTGACGGCGTCGAACACCTCGAGCGCGACGTCGTGCAGCCGGGCGTAGAGCGGGGTGGGGTCCACGCCGATGGTGTAGCTGCGCAGCACCTGGGCGGAGTAGCCGGCGTAGTTGGTACTGAGCTCCGCGACGAGCGCGTCACCGACCTGGAGCCGGCGGTCGGACTGGTGCTGGCACGGTACGCCGCCACGCGGGTCGGCCATCTGGGTGGCCACCATGAAGTGAATGCCGTTGATCCCGCCGTCGGCCAGGTAACTGTCCTCGATGATCCGGGCCAGCTCGTGCTCGGTCATGCCGGGCCGGGCCTGCTCGGCGATCGCCATCGCCGACGCGTCGCACATCCGCGCCGAGACGGCCAGCCGCTGCAGCTCCTCGGCGCTCTTGATCTGACGCTGATCGGCCAGCTGCCCGCCGAACTCCACCCACTCCACCCCGGGGAAGGCGGCGGTGAGCCGGGCGTACTCGCGCCAGGTGACGGTTCCGGCCAGGCCGACCCGGCCGGTCGAGACGCCGCGTTCCCGCAGGCATTCGACGAGGGTGGGGGTGGTGTCGACCGAGCCGGTCGGCGCCGAGCCGCCGAAGCGTACGTCCGGGAACCGGGACATCCGCCGGGCCAGCGGCAGGTGGTTCGACAGCTGGATCAGCATCGTCGGGTCGCCGTGCCGGGGGAACAGGACCCAGGCCTCCCGCGTCGACCACCAGTCGCTGAGGTACAGCACATTCGGGTCCCGCCCGCCCCGGCCGCAGACGACGACGAGTTGCAGGTCGAGGGCGTCCATCCGGGCGCGGATCTCGGCGTCGCGACGGTCGAACTCGGCGGCGGTGAAGTGGGGATAGTCACGGTCGGTCAGTGGCAGCGCGGCGGTGGTGGTCATGGGTCCTCACTAGAGTGTTACGAAGGGTGGGTGCCGGCCGGCGGGATGGACGCCGGCCGGCAAAGGGTGTTGGGCCTGGGGCCCGAGGGCGGCCTCAGAGGCCGCCCTCGAGTCCCATCCGGGCGTTGAGGCGGTTGTAGCCGACCAGACCCACCAGCAGTACGGCGAAGGTGACGATGCCGAACGCCGCCACGGTGGAGAACTGTCCGTCGCCGGCCATGTCGAACATGACGACCGCCGCGGTACGGGTCTGCGGACCCGCGAGGTAGAGAGTGGTCTGCAGCTCACGGAAGCTCATCACCATCGTGATGAGCGCGCCGGCCAGCAACGCCGGCGACAGCAGGGGCACGACGATCGTCCAGATCGCCCGCGCGAAGCTCGCCCCGGCCACCTGCGCGGCCTCCTCCAGCTCGGAGCTGATCTGCAGCATCCGTGCACTGACCAGGCGGGACACCACCGCGATGATGATGGTGATGTACGCGATCACCAGCGCCCAGTGCGTCGAGTAGATCGGCAACGGCGTGATCAGGAAGATCCACAGGAAGCTGACACCGACGATGACGTTCGGCAGCGCCATCGGCACCGACGTCAACAGGTAGAGCAGCCGGCCGCCGGGAACCCGCCGGGCGGAGAACCACGCCGCCAGGGTCGACAGGGTCAGCACCCCGACGCTCGCCAGTACGCCGACCAGCAGGCTGTTCACGAACCCCTGCATGATGTTGGGCGTCTGCAGGGCAGCCACGTACGAATCCAGTGACAGCGATGTCACGGCGTCCCAGCTGAACTGCCGGAAGAACGGGTTGAGCGACATCCACAGGAGCATGAACAGCGGCAGCAGGATCACCAGGGTCAGCACGGCGAAGGTGAGGATGGTCACCGGCATCCGCCACCGGCCGAGGTCCATCCGGACCGAGGAGAAGTTCTTGCCGCTGATCACGGCGTACCGCTCCCCCGCCTGGTTGAAGCGGTCGTACCACCAGATCATCACCACGGCCCCGAGGAGCATGAAGACCGCGTAGGTGGAGACGAGACCGACGTTGCTCGGCGGCGTACTGGTCCGCAGGTAGATCTCCGAGGCGTAGGTGAAAATCTTCTCGTTGACCCCGAGGAACCACGGGATCTCGAACGCCTCCCAGGCCCGCATCAGGGCCATGATCGCCACGGCGGCGATGCCGGGCGCCGCGAGCGGGAGCGAGATGTCCCGTACCGCGCGCAGCTTCGAGGCGCCCGACACCTCGGCGGCCTCCTCCAGCGAGGAGTTCATCGAGGAGAAGACGGTGACCACGAACAGGTAGACCATCGGCACCATGGTCAGCCCGTTGACCAGGATCAGACCCTGCATCGAGTAGACGTTGAACAGGGTGCCGTCGGTGCCGGTGAGGTTGCGCCAGGCCACGTTGATCGCCCCGATCTTCGGGCTGGCCAGGAACGTCCAGGCGACCGGGACGAGGATTCCCGGCACCGCCATCTGGACGATGGTCAGCACTCCGACGAGGTTGCGGAACGGTGCGTTCGTCCGGGCGACGATCCAGGCCAGGAACGTCCCCAGCGCCAGCGCGACGAGCGTGGATCCGCCAGCGAACTGCACCGTGGTCCAGGTGACGCTGAGCAGCCGGCCGGAGGCGAACGCGTCGCGGAAGTTCTCCAACGTGAAGCTGAGCGAGAAGAAGTCCGCGTCGGTGGGTCTGGCGTCCTTGAAACTGGTGAACAGCAGGATGGCGATCGGCAGCGCCACCTGTGCCAGCAGAATGATCAGGACCAGGCCGTAGACCACGCTGCGGGGGGTGAAGACCCCCCGCAGCGCGGGGAAGCGGGTGACCCGACCGGTGGTGAGCCGGGCCCAGCTGTCCACGAGGGTGGTCATGTCGATCAGCCCGTCACAAAGATCGACTGGTGCTGCTCGACGCGGGTGTCGTAGTCACCGAAGTTGTCGGTGGTCTCGAAGAACAGCTCGCTGTCCAGGATGCCCTCGGCCGACGAGGGGATCGGCGACCCTTCCTTGATCGGCACCTTGACGACGGCCTCGCCGACCTTGTTCTGCCAGTCGTCGCTCATCAGCCACTCCATGTACAGCCGGGTGGTGGCCGGGTGCGGCGCGTTCCTCAACGGGAAGTACATGTCCGGCTGGGCGATGGTCACCGGCGTGGTGACGATCTCGATCGGTGCCCCGTCGGCGATCAGGTCCCGGACGGTACGGGTCGCGCTCTGTGGGAACGCGACGTCGAACTCGCCCGCCGACAGCTTCTCCAGACCGTCGGCCCCGGCGTAGACGACCGGCTCGTTGGCCGCGATCGCCTCCATCAGCGCCAGGCCGTCCTGCTCGCCCATCTCGGCCAGCATCCCGGCGAACCAGTCGAGCTGGTCGATGTTGATACCGAACCGTCCCCGCCACTTCGGATCGGTGAGGTCCTCGTACGTCTGGGGAGCCTCGGCTGCGGTGACGTTGTTCGTGTTGTAGGTGATGTGGAACGTGAAGAAGTCGGCCACCGAGCAGACGCAGTCCGGGTAGGCGCGGTCGGCCGGCAGGTCACCCTCACCCCGTGGGTCGTACGCCAGGCAGAGCCCTTCGTCGCGGCACAGTGTGTTGTCCTCCAGCGGGCCGCCCTGCAGCACGTCCGCGCTGGGGCGCCCGGCCGCGTTCTCGGTGATGACGCGCTCGATCAGCTCGAGCGTGCCGCCGGAGGTGTACTCCAGCTCCACCCACGGGTACTCCTCGATGAACAGGTTGATCTGGTTCTCCGCGGCGGCGGCGGGAGCGCTGAAGTAGTAGCTGAGTACGCCACCCTCCGCTTTCGACGCCTCCTCCAACGCCGTCATGTACTCGGCGTACTCCTCGTCGGTCATGTCGACCGTCGAGGCCACCGCGAGCTCCTCCGGCAACGCCGTCGTCGCGGCGTCGGCGTCGTCACCGCCGCCGCAGGCGGCCATCACGAACGCGGCCGCCGTCAGCGGAGCCGTGACCTTCAGCAAGGTCGGGTTGCGACGTCTCATGCCGGCACCTCCGTCGCGGCCGGGGCGGAGTTGAGCTTGCTGGCCAGCTCCTCCAGCGACAGCACCCAGCCCTGGCAACGTCCGAGCTGCTGCAGGCCGAGCTCCTGCAGGTCCTCGCCGAACCAGGTGGCGACGCACTCCGCAACGGTGATCACCTTGTACGCCTTGCAGCTCGCGTCGTACGCGGTGGACTGGATGTCCGCGTTGGTGTTCGCGCCGGCCAGGATCAGCGTGTCGACGCCGAGCGCCTTGGTGAGCCACTCCAGGTCGGTCTGGTAGAAGGCGCTCAACGACTTCTTGGTCTTGATGATGTAGTCGCTGTCGGCGACCGAGACCGCGAAGTCCGGCTTGAACGTGCCGTCCTGCACGTCGACCGACTCGTCGGGCACCAGGCCGTACGGACTCATCGACTCGCCGATCGCGGCCCAGGCCCGGCCGACCCGGGTGTTGGCCCGCGCCTGCGTCTCGACCGGCCGCAGCGCCGACAGGACGTGGATCACGGCGGTGCCGCTGGCCCGCGCCAGGGTGAGCAGTTCCTCGGTGTTGGCGAGCAGTTCGTCGCGTACGCCGGGCGGGAACGGCGCGGTGGGCGTGAGCCGACGCTTGGTCATCTCCACCGTCACGACCGCAGAGCGGGCCGGGACGATCGGAACGGCGTCGTTGATGACCTGAAGAAATTCCTTACGGTCGTAAACGTCGACCGTGGGTCCGGTGAGCATATGTCTTCCCCTCGATTGGTGTGACGATCAGTCGGCGGGCAGGTCAGATACCCGCCATCGCGGTGTCCGCGGCGGCGGCCTTGGCGGCGCTGAGCCGCTCGACGGCCTCGGCCGAGGACATCGCGAGCCCGATGGTGCGGGGGTAGTTCTGCAGCGCGAACTCGTGCAGGTCCTTGCCGTGGGTGGAGCCCACCGCGTCGGTGACGATGATCGGCGTCCACATCCGGTTGTAGGCGTCGAACGAGAAGTTGGAGACGCAGTTGTTGGTGTTGATGCCGACGACGAAGAACGTGTCGACGCCGAGGCACCGGATCAGGTGCTCCACGTCGGTCGACAGGAAGCTGCTGGTCATCTGCCGCTTGGTGTTGATGATGTAGTCACCCGGCTTGGGGCCGAGGATCGGCATGACGTCCCACTCGAAGTAGCCCTCGGGGGCATCCGGGTGGTACCCGGGCCGGGGTGCCTGGCCGTACGGCGTACCGTGCCGGCCGGTGCTCTGCACGATCGCGGTGCGCGGCTGCATGCCGCGCTCGACGAGCCGTTGGTAGACCATGACGTGGATGACCGGCAGCCCGAGTTCCCGGCCGGCGTCCAGAAAGGCGGCGGCGTTCGGCAGGATCCGCTCGGCCACGTTCTGCGGGAACGACGACCAGTCCTTGTCGATCTGCCGTACGTGCATGTCGATCTGCACGACGGCGGTCTTCGCGAAGTCGATCTCCAGGGCGTCGTTCAGCTTGCTGAGCGTCGCGCCGCGGTCGATGATCTCGACGGCGTGGCTCTTGGGGTGCACCTGGTTGTATGTCATTTCGTTCTCCTTGAGTCGCTGGCTCATCGCACTGGTCTTGGTCGTCTTGTCACTGCATGTCGTGGCCCGCCGGCGAGCGGTCCGGGTGCAGCACCACGTGGTGCGGCTCGATCCGCACGTGCACCCGGCTGCCCAGTGCCGCGCCCGCGCCGCCGGTCACCCGGGCGGTGACGAGGTGGCCGGACTCCAGCTCGACGACCAGTTCGGCGAACGGGCCGAGGAAGGACGCCGAGCGCACCGACCCGGCGATCGCCGGCACCGGGGTGTCCGAGGCCGCCTCCCGCAGTTGCAGGTGCTCCGGACGGACGGTGAGCACGACGGATTCGGAGACCCGTACGGTGTCGTGTGGCTGTCGCGCCACGTGAAGCTGGCCGATACCGGTCTGTACCAGCCAGTGATCGTCGTCGGCGTCGACGACGGTGCCCGGCAGCGTCTCGCTTTCGCCGACGAAGTTCGCCGCGAACACGTCGGCGGGGCGCGAGTAGACCCGCGTCGGGGCGCCCTGGTCCTTGATCTCGCCGCTCTCCAGCACCAGAATCCGGTCCGAGACCGCCATCGCCTCTTCCTGGTCGTGGGTGACGTAGAGGACGGTGATGCCGAGCCGCTGCTGCAGGTCGCGGATCTCCTGGCGAACTTCCTTACGCAGCTTTGCGTCGAGGTTCGACAGTGGTTCGTCGAAGAGGATGAGTTCGGAACGGGACACCAGGGCGCGGGCCACCGCGACGCGCTGCTGCTGTCCACCGCTGAGCTTGGTTGCCGGGCGCTGCGCCGCGTGGTCGAGCCCCAGCATTTCCAGTACCTCGGTGGTCCGGGCATTGATCTCGGCCTTGCGCAGCTTGCGCCGCCGCAGCGGGTAGGCCACGTTGTCGAACACCGACATGTGCGGCCAGATCGCGTACGACTGGAACACCATGCCGATCTGGCGCTGCGCCGGGGTGAGCCGGATCCGACGGTTGGATGAGTAGACGGGTCGGCCGCCGATGGCGATCTCACCGGAGGTCGGCGTCTCCAGGCCGGCGACCGAGCGCAGGATGGTGGTCTTGCCGCAGCCGCTCGGGCCGAGCAGCGTGACGAACTCGCCTTTGGCGATGTCGAAGCTGATCCCCCGTACGGCGTGAACATCGCCGTCGGCGGTGCGATATTGCTTGTGGAGGTCGACGATCGACACCATGGGCGCAGGTTCAGGGGCACTCGACGCCAGCACCTCGTTGTGGGTGCCGGCCGCCTCGACGAGGGCCGCACTCTGCGTAGCGGTCATCTCACTCCCTTCTCTATAGACTAGAGACGAGATTAGGTAGACCTTGTTACGACGATGTCGCCCTGGCTGTTGCGGTGCGGTTAGCAAGTCATGACGGAGCCGATACACGACGAGGTCGCCCGGGGGTTGCGCCGACCTCCATCGGCGCGGTGCGCGCCGCGACGTAGGCTCGCCTAACCTAAGGAGGAGTAGCGATGGAGAGGAACACGGGATGGCTACGGCACAGCGGAAAACACCGAATCAGCACGTACTCACGGTCGAGTCCACCGAGTGGCTGACGCCGCACCTGGTACGGGTGGTCCTCGCCGGTGCGTCGCTGGCCGGGTTCAACTGCGACGGCCACACCGACGCGTACGTGAAACTGCTGTTCGTCGACCCCACGCTCGGGCTCGAACCGCCCTACGACCTCGCCGCGCTGCGAACCACCCTGCCGGCCGGGCAACGGCCGGTGACCCGTACCTACACGGTCCGCTGGTTCGACCAGGCCACCCGGCGGCTGGCGATCGACTTCGTGACCCACGGCGACGCCGGGGTGGCGGCGGTATGGGCGGCCAGAGCCACACCGGGCGACCGGCTGGTGCTGTCGGGTCCCGGCGGGGCGTACGCGCCCGACCCGGCGGTCGGTTGGCACGTGTTCGCCGGCGACCTGTCCGCCTTGCCAGCGATCGCCGCGTCCCTGCGGGCACTGCCGGAACACGCGCGCGGCGTCGCGCACCTCGAGATCACCGATCCGGCCGACATCATCGACCTCGAACACCCCGCCCAGGTGACGGTGAACTGGCTGGTCAACGCCGACGACGGCGACACCGTGTTCCTCGCCCGCGCGATGGAGGACTGGCCCTGGCCGCCCGCCGAGGACTCTCCCGGTGCCGTGCAGGTCTTCGCGCACGGCGAGCGTGAGTCGATCAAGGCTGTCCGCAAGGTGCTCCAGGCACGGGGCATCCCCCGCGAGGCGATCTCCATCTCCGGCTACTGGGCCCGCGGCCGCACCGAGGACGTGTTCCAGGCCGAGAAGCGCGAGCCGGTCGGCCGGATCGACTGACCGTCGTACCCGGCCAGGACCGTCGTACCCCGGCCAGGGTCAGCCCGGCCCGCCGTCGGGCTCCCGGGCCTCGCGCCTGCGGCGTTCGGCGGCACGGCGCCTGCCTTCGTGCATCGCGACCACCCGCGCGATCGGAATGCCGTGGCCCTGCTCGACCAGGCCGGGGTCGAGGCGCTGCGGCGGCGGCATCAGCGCCGCCCACGGATCGCCGCCACCGAGCAGGGACGGCACCGTACCGATGGTGTAGTCGGTCGGCACCGCCGCCTCCAGCGCCTCCCAGGCCAGCGGGAAGGACACCGGCAGACCCGGCCGCAGCCGTGGGCTGTACGGGGCGACCACGGTCGCGCCGCCGGCCCGGGTCGAGTCGAGGAACACCTTGCCCTCCCGCTGCTCGACGATGAACGCCGTCGTCGCCAGCTCCGGATCCAGACGTTCGGCGCGGGCCGCGATCGCCCGGGTCGCCGCGGCGACGTCGTCGTGGCCGGCGTCACCCGCCAACGGCACGAACACGTGCGCGCCCTTGGCACCGCTGGTCTTCACCGCCCCGGTCATGCCGCACGACGTCAGCACCTCACGGACCAGCAGGGCCGCCTGCGCCGCCGACCGGAACGCGCCGCCGGGCGGCGGGTCGAGGTCGAGGATCAGATGCGTCGGGTACGCCCGTTCGCCGGCTGTCGTCAACGTCGGATGAAACTCGACCGACCGCTGATTGGCGAACCAGAGCAGGGTCCGCCGGTCGTTGCACAGGCCGTAGGTCAACATCCGCCGCGAACGGTCCGCCCACACTTCGGCGGTGGGGATCCAGTCCGGCGCGTACCCGGGCAGGTTCTTTTGAATGAACGGCGGCTGGCCGGGTCGGACCCGGACCACCGACAGCGGCCGGTCACGCAACGCGGGGACGATCCGGTCGTGCACCGCGTCCAGATAGTCGACCAGGTCGCGCTTTGTCGCACCGGCGCCGTCGAACAGCGGCTGGTCGAGATTGGTCAACGGCACCCCGGCCCGTTCCTCGCCCGCCTTCGCACCTCGTGGCATCCGCCCATCGTTCCACGCCGATCACCGGTCGGCCTAGGGCTCAAAGTTTCCATCGATGATCTTCCAGGATGCCATGAAGCCCAGATGTCCACCGACCTTGTATCCGAGGGACAATGCCGTCCCATGCCAGATGCCACCGGCAGACTTCGCGCCACCCGAGTAGCAACCCCCACCGAAGAAGGAGGCGCACTCCATATGGTAGCCACTACCGTTCATCTCGGACGGAGCAACCGACGTGGCACCGTAGTTCGCAGCGATACCACAGCAGCCCAACCCGCCCATCTCGAAATAGAGCCCTTCTTCATTTCCTGAGATCCCATAGCAGACGATGCCACAGACAGACAGACCCCAGAACTTATGGTCCGCAGAATGAATGTCATCCAGGGTGCCTGCCGCACAGGAAGGACTGAGGGGACCGTAGGCCTCGCACAAGATATCGTTGGCCTTCTTGATCTCCTCCGAGTTCTCCGAAAGCCGGTTCATTGAGTTGTTGAAGGTGGGGTTCACCGACGAACCCACGCGGCACACCCAGGACCAGGCCCAGCAGTCGTCCTTCGGCTCTGGCTGTGGGGTCTTACCTGGCGGCGGGGGCGCGCCGTTGCTCTGACATGGGCCCATGCAGACATCGTTGACCGGATCGCCCCGGACGTCGTAGCCGCCATCGGGGTCCGGGTAGGCCACCTGGTTGCACCCGTTGTCCCCGCAATGGATCAGGCCGGTCGGGTCCGACCAGGTCACCGGGTTCGAATTCGAATAGGCGTAGCCGTGCATCTGCTGTGGGTCACTCACATCCATGACCGGATCGACGCTGACGAACCGGCCGAGGAACGGGTCGTACTCCCGGGCACCGATGTTTGTCAGGCCCGTGTCGTCGACGGTCCCGCCGACGAAGCCCTTGTCCATCGTCGCCGGCCAGGTCCCGACGGTGGCGCCCCGAAGCTCGCCGTAGGGCAGGGTCCGGCGTCGCGCCACGGCCAGACTGGTCGCGTCGACGGTCAGCTCCGCGGTGCCGTGGTGGTCGGCGACGATCCAGGACAACCCGGCACCGGTACGGACCGCCACGACCTCGTCGGCGTGGGAGTAGTACCGGGTGGCCGTGGTCGAGCCGGTGGCGTTGTCGTACCGGACCTCGGTGCCGCCGGGCAGGTAGAGGGTCCTGCCCGCCGGATCGGTGCGAATCAGCCGGTTGCCGTCGACGTCGTAGAGGTAGCCGGTGACGTCGGCGCCCTGGGTGAGGGAGACCAGATTGCCCTCGCGGTCCCAGACCAGGGTCTGCCCGGCACCGGAAGCACTAGGCCTGGTCCTGGTGTGGCCGCCGTCGTCGTAGGTGTAGCTGCGGCTCCACGACTGCCCTCCCGACGCGGTCATCCCGGTGACGGTGTGCGGACGCACCGATCCCGGTCCCGACTGCGGGTACGAGTACTGGTAGGTGGTGCTGGTCGCGGCATGTTCCGTCTGGGACAGGCGGTTGCCGATCTCGTCGACGGTCCAGCTGCGCCAGTACGGCGCCGGCCCACCCAGCCCGCCCAGGCTCGGCGCGGTGGCGCACAGGCCCGACTCCGGCGTCCACGCCTCGGTCAACCGGCGCAGGTGGTCGTACCCGAAGCACTGGGTGTCCGCGGTCTGCCCGGCCGGCTCCTCGTAGATCCGGGTCACGTTGCCGGCGTCGTCGTAGCTGTAGGAGTAGTCGGCGATCTCCGGTTGGCCTTCGGCGACCACGTTCATCCCGGTACGCCGGCGCGTCGACTCGTCGGTGTCGAAGTCCACCACCAGCCGGGAACCGAACGGCCCGGAGAGCCGCTGGTCCAACAGCCCCAACTTGTTGTACGTCGCCTGCGCGTAGACCGCCGCCGCCGACAGCAGACCGGCATCGCCCCCGACGTCGTTCGTACTATGGGTGAGCTGCTCCGCCGGCAGGTCGGCGACGGCCGGCATCGTGGTGCGGAGTTGTTTGCCGTTCGGCCAGTAGGCGCCGGTGCTCGTGTAGACGCACGGCTGCGCAGCGGCGGCCGCGCACAGGTCGGCCTCGGCTGCCGGCAGCACCACCGAGTTCGACGTCGGGCGGCCGTAGCTGTCGTAGCTGTCCACCCGGTTGGTGTAGGCGTTGCCGTCGTGGTAGCGGATCGCGGCGGAGATCAGACCTTTGGCCAGGGCTCCGCCGGGCAAAATCGGGGTGGCGTCGTAGGTCCACCGGGCCCGCAGCGCTCCGGTCGGACTGTCGTCGCGCATGCTGGTCTTGCGGCCGATCTCGTCGTAGGTGTACGCGAGTGTCTCCGTGGCCGAGCCGACCGGGCTGGTCGAGGTCAGCACGTTGCCGGCCGCGTCGTAGGTGGTCGTGGTGGTGCCACGGTCCGGATCGACCGCCTGGACCCGCCGGCCCCGCAGGTCGAACTCGTACGACCAGACGTTGCCCTTGGCATCGGTGATCGTCTCGATCTCGTCGCGCAGCGTATGGGTGTAGCGGGTCCGGTGGTAGTCGGCCGGGTCGGCGCTGCCGACGTCGGCCGGCGACCGGTACTGACGCAGCTCGACGGTCCGGCCACGGGCGTCGGAGATCGTCGTGGTGGCGGTGCCGCCGGCCGGAGGGGTGGTGTGGACCCGGTCGCCGCCGTGTCCGGTCGTCGTGCGCCACTGTTCGACGCCGTACGCCTTCTCGATCTGTGTGGTCTCGCGACCGGCTCCGTCGTACAGGTGCTCGGTGACCGCCGGGACCGCGCCCTGCGGGCTGCCCAACGTGGTGCCGGGCGCGGCACCGGTGGAGTCGTAGTACGGCTTCGAGGTCCAGTCCACCTGTCCTGCCGTGGTGTGGAACGTCTCGGTCAGCAACCGACCGCCGCCGGTGGCCTGCAGCTGGTTCTGCCGCAGCCGGAGGAATCCGTCATGCAGGTCGACCGACTTGCGATAGCCGGCGCCGGTCGGCAGCAGGGTCTCGGTGGTGACGGCGGTCGGTCCGGCGGCGCCCCGCAGCAGGTAGGCGAACTTGATGCTCGGCGTCTGGGTGGCCCTGGACCGTCCCGGTAGCCAGACCTCGGTCAACCGGCCGAGTCCGTCGTACGCCAGTTCGGTCGCCACGCCGTTCGGATCGGTGACCTTGGTCGGCAGCCCCCAGGCCGGTTCGTGCACCGTGCCGGTCTGGTGTCCGAGCGGGTTCGTCACCACGGTCTGGGTGACCAGTCCCCCGTTGGCGGTGGTGTAGGCCGTGTCGGTGGTGTGCCCGCGCGCGTCGGTGGCCGCGATGATCCGGCCGTTGGCGTCGTACCCCGTCGTCGCGGTACGGATGTAGGCAGGGTTACCACCGTCGAAGTGGTCGAGCTCCTCGGTACGGACCGGGTTGCCGCGGGTCGGCGCGGCACCGAATGACGCTTCGCCGGTGTAGCTGTCGTAGAAGGTCCGCTCGCGGGAGAGCACCGTGGCCGGGACGGCCGGGTCGGTCGCGTCGGAGCACGCCACCGAGAGCGTCTCGGTCTGTGCCACCCGGTCGATCATCCAGTCGCCGTCGTTACGGGCGTACGTCGTCCGGGTGCACGTCTCGTCCCCGGTGTCCGCCTCGTCGCCCGTCTCGTCCCGGGTGACCGGGAGCCCGTCGGCGTTGAAGCTGGTGGTGACCCGGGTGGTCCGCTGGCCGCCGGCGGCCAGCGCGGTCCGGTTCCGTTCGGTGCCGACCGCGACCCGCCACGCGTTGGTGGTGACGCCGTTGCGGCTGCGGGTCGCGGTCGGCCCGACCCGCCACGGTTCGTTGCGGGTCGAGGAGATCTCGTCGCCGCCGGGGCCGTCGTAGGTGATCTCCTGGAGCAGGAAGCCGGCCAGCGCCTCGTGGTCGGTGATGCTGCCGCCCCAGGAGTCGGTCACCGACACGGTCCGGGTGCCACCGCCGGGCTGCCGGTCACCGTGCATACCGCGCAGGTAGCGGTACTCGACCGCGGTCTGCTGCCCGGTGGCGTGACCCTGCCGGACCCGGACCCGCCCGTAGCCTCGCCACTCGCCCCAGGTCCGGAACTTGTCCTTGGTGATCTCGTCCCGGCTGTAGTGCCAGGCCGGGGTGTCCAGGTAGTCGTAGTAGGTGGTCTGGGTCGGCTGGTCGGTCACCAGGTCGTCGAGGTTGACCTCGGTGACCACGTACTTGTGGAACCAGTCGATGGTCGGGTCCCCGGTACCCGGCCAGGAGTAGTACGACGGCATGCACCGTTTGGTGTTGCTGTGCGGGGTGGGCAGTGTGGACCGGGTGCACTGCCTGTCGGAGTAGCTGACCAGGATGTCGCCGCCGGTCTCGGTACGGATCTGCTTGATCCGCCACCGGTTCAACGCGGTCCGCTGGTCCTGTGCGCCGTCGACCCGGTTGGCCAGCGGCTCGGCCCCGGGGTTGAAGGTGATCTGCGGATCGGTCACCGACTGGCCGCCGGCGGTGGTGACGTGCCCGGTGCGGGTTACGCCCCGCAGCCACATCGGGATGCCTTCACCGGTGCCCGCGCTGAGAAACTCCTGCTGCAGGGTCCAGGATTCGACCGTACGGTAGGTGTCCGGGCCGTTGCGGACCTGCGCGGTGACGCCGGTGAGCCGGCGCGCCGACCAGAACGTCGGTGCGACCGCGTCCTCGCACGGCGCCGCAGGGCAGTCCTGGTCCCATGGCGTGTCCGGCCAGGCGGAAGGGACCGGCTCCGAGTCCCAGGCGGCGCCCTCCCAGCAGTCGTCCAGGCAACGCTCGCTGGTGCCCAGCACCACCCGCAGCGGCGCGGTCTGGCTGTGGACCGTGTCGTGGCGCAGCCCGTACTCGATCCGGCGCAGCCAGCCGCCCCGGGTGTAGGTGGTCCGCTGGTCCGGGTCGAGGTCGCGGCCGTACGCTCCGGTCTCCTTGCCGTAGTAGTAGGCCATCGCGTTGTCGTTCGGGTCGAGCACGTAGTCGAGGTTCCACCGCCACGCCTGGCGGCACCACGAGTCGGCGAACGCGCCGTCCGCACACGGCTCGCCGTCGTCGTTGCCGTAGACCGGCACCGTCCAGGTCGAGTCGGTGACCGGCTTGCCGGAGGTCCAGCCGGGCAGCTTGTGGTAGCCGAAGAAGTACATCACCCCGTCGGTGGTGGTGACCTTCCAGTACTCGTTGTCGTCGTCGCCGTTGTCGCGGGCCGCGCCGGTCAGCCGCTCGACCTTGGTGCCGTCGTCCTCGGCCAGCCGCCACACGTTGCCGGAACGGATCAGCTCGGTCGCCATGCCGTTGAGGGACAGCGTCGCGTTGTCGCTGAACCAGCAGAGGTCGCCGGTCTTCCGGCTGGGGTTGTCGTCACTGCAGGCGGCGTACTTGCGCTCGATGTAGCCCGGCCACATCGACCAGCCGTCACCGACCCAGCCACCCTGGTTGTTCGTCGACCCGGTCCGGCCGTCGACGCTGCCCGACGAGTAGCTCAGCGCCAGCGACGGCTCCGGACCGCCCAGACCGGGCGGCGTTCGCAGCGGGTAGGTCCAGCTGAAGTCGCCGGTCTGGGTGGAGACCTGCCAGGTCCCGGCCGGGGACAGGTCGGTGGCGGTGTAGTCGCCGTTGTCACCGCTCGGGCCGGACTCGGTGGCCAGCAGCGTCGCGCCCGTACCGGCGAGTGGCACCGTCGCGGACAGGGTGCCGGCGCGGGCGTCGTTGGTGGTGGCCACCGGGGTACGGGTCCAACAGGCCGGGTCGTCCGGCGTGGTCAGCGCGCAGGCGGGCCGGCGCACCAGCCGCAGCCGGGACGCCCAGTCACCGCCGTAGGCGGCGGCGAATCCGGAGTAGTCGACCTGCACGGCGACCCGGCCGCTGCCGCGACCCGGCCGGTCCAGGCTGATCAGGACGCCGGCCACTCCGGCCAACTCGGCGGTCGTCCGGTCGTGGACGGTCACCGAGACCGTGCCGGGCCCGGTCCGGGCCTTGGGCGGCAGGTCGCCGGCGGTCACCGAGCCGACCCGGACCGGCAGTTCGCCAGCGGGTGCCAGCCCGTCGGCGGCGATCCGGGCCGCCGTACCGCTGCCCAGGTCGACCCGCGCGGTGCCGGCCGCCGGCCAGGTCACCTCCGCCGCGCCGCGGACCGCGTGCCGGTCCGCCGACCAGGCCGGCCGGGCGGGTTCCGGCGGATGGTCCCGGACCGGGACTCCGGTCACCTCGTCGGGGACCGGCGGCTGCCAGGCGGTCTCCCTCGCCGTCGCCGGTACCGCGAGCAGCGGCACCGTCACCACCGTGAGCAGCGGCGCCGCCGCCCACCTGGCCCGGCGGGCGAGCCCGGCGAGCCACATCCGGCTCGTGGTGCCAGTTCTCATCGCACTACTCCCCACGTGTTCGTACAGCGACGGCGGCGGAACGGACGGCGATCCGGTGCGGTGCGGCCCGGGCGCCGGCCGCACGAGGTGGTCAGGACGGCGGCGGGCCGCTCGTCCGCAGGGCCTGCTGGCAGATCTCGTACGTCGACAGCAGTCGTTGGTAGGCGAAGACGTCGTCGACGTCGCCGTACCACTGGCTGCTGGCCGCTCCGGCGGCGAGGCCACGGCCGACGACGAACGACCCGGTCGCCGCCCAGTCACCGGCGAACGCCGCCTGCGCCGTCTCGCCCGCACAGGTCTGCGTGTCACCCATGACGTAGACGGAGATCTGCCCGGTCACCGGGTCGTACGCGCCGGCCAGATGGACCCAGACGTCCTCGGTCGGCGGTGCCTGCAGGACCCCGGCCGCACAGGCCGACACCGGCGTCCCGGTGGTCTGCGCCGCCCGCATGGTGAAGCACCAGCCGCCGGCACCTCCGTTGACGTCCGCCCGGTACTGCAGTTCGAACCGGCTGGCGGTCGCGCCGTCCTGGCTGAGGAGGGTCTGCACAGTGCCGGCGGCCAGATCGCTGGCCCGGGCCCAGGCCAGCACCGTGAAGCCCCGGGTGGTGTCGAGCACCGGTGCGCTGGTGGTCAGCTGCGCGCCCGGTCCGGCCAGGGTGAGTGCCCCGCCGATGCGGCCGGGGCCGAAGCTGGCCGGGCCGGCGACGGCCCCGGGTGACAGGGCGCTGCCCTGGGGGTTGCCGGCGTCCGCCGCCACCGTGCCGGCGGCCTCGTCCAGCGGCCAGTGGGCATACTTGTTCGGTGGTGGCGAGACCCAGAACTGGTGCTCCACCGGACCGGCCACGTTGCCCGCGAGGTCGAGCGCCCGCGCGTACAGGGTGTGCACCATGTCGGTGGCCGGGGTGTGGTCGACAGTCGCGGTCCGCGTGCCGGTGCCGGTGCCGGTGACCGTGGTCGTCGGCCCGGCGTCGACCCACCAGACGAAGTCCTCGACGTCGGCGGTGCCGACCAGGTCGAACGTGCCGGCGGTGCCGACCTGCGCGCCCCAGCTCTCCAGCGGAAAGTCGGTCGAGGCCGGCGCCGAGATGGCCGGCGGCTCGGTGTCGACGGTCAGGGTCTGCCAGGTCGACCAGTCACCCCAGAGGAAGTTCTCGTCCCGGGACTTGGCCCGCCAGTGGTACGTCCCGCCATGCACGAACGCGCCGGCCGGCACCTGCCAGGCGGCGGTGGCGGGCAACGCGGTCCAGGTCATCCCGTCCCGGTTGTCGGTGACCACGGGTGCGGTGTCGGACTGGGCGGTCCGCACCTCGAAGATCGTCGGGCCGCTGCCGTCGAACGGGTCGGAGACGTCGGCCCGCAAGGTGGGGCGGGTGGTCCGGACGATCGCCGAGGCGCCGCACCGCTGGTAGCAGTCGGTGGTGGTGGAGAACGGCTGGGCCACCGGCGGGTTCGGTGGTTTGTCGTACGTGGCGATCAGGTAGGTCTGGTTGGTGCGGAACATCTTCCACCGGTCGGTGGTGGACTCGTACTCGTTGGAGCTGTTGCAGGCGCACAGGCCGACGCTGTAGTTGCTCCAGTTGCCGTCCGCGTAGTACTGAAGGTCGTCGATCAGGTTCTGTCCTTCGAAGACGGCGTCGGCGTTCTGCTGCACCGATCCGCAACCGCCGGCCTCGTTGGCGTTGCCCGCCCAGGCGTCCAGGTAGACGGCACCGGACCCGAGTGGTTTCGCCCCCCAGGCCAGCCGCGAACCGCTGGTGCCGGACATCGCGGTGGTTCGGTAGAGATGCACCCAGGTCGGGCCGCAGGACCAGGAGTGTTCCAACTCCATGGTGATGTCGGCGGCGAGGATCTGCGCACCGTGCATCGCCGAGACGCTGAAGTTGAAGTACGACCGGTAAAGCTGTCCGTTGCTGCTGTACTGGTCCGGTGGCTGCTTGCCGACCCGGGCGGCGGAGCCGTCGTTGTTCTCGTTGTTGCTACTGGCGTACTGCCAGAGGGTGCGCAGCTTGTTCAGCGGCGGGTCGATGAAGATGGGCAGCACCGCGTCGGGGTCGTCCAGCATGCCCGGCGCGGGGGCGAGGATCAGGTCGGTGCCGGACGTGGCGACGCCGACCTCGGCGGAGTTGGCGCCGACGCCGGGCGCGGCCGATGTCGACCGCAGCGCGGCCGGCAACTCGGGGTTCACCGCCGTCCAGCCTCTCGCCGCCGCGACGGATCGGGCGGCCGCCACCTCGGGAAGGACCTCCCCGGCGGCGGCGGGATCGGCCGACGAGTCCCACATCCGGGCACCGGAGCTCTCGGCGACGAATGCGCCGGTGGAGTCGACCAGTCGGAGCGCCCCGTCGTCGGTCCGCTCGAGCCGCATGGTGCCGCCGGCGTGGTAGCGGATTTCCCGCAGCGCCGGGTCGGCCGCAGCCGTCCGGCTGTTGACGACCAGGGCGTGCCGGAATCCGTCGACGGTGGCGATCACCTGCAGGTCGACATCGGGGTGGACATCGGGGTAGACGGCGGTGTCGCCGTCCAGGACCGGTGCCGGCAACGGCTGCGGCCAGGAGAGGGTGAAGATTTCATCCCGCTCCCGCCAGGTCACGAACGGGCCGGCGCCACCAGCGGAGAACCGCACGTCGGCGAGGGTCGCGGTGGGGACGATTGCCCCGTCAGCCGGTCGCAGCGTCGGGTCGACGTCGGCCCAGCCGCCGTCGTCGCGCCGTACCCGCTGCGGCGCGGCGGCGCTCACCAGGGTGCGGGTGCCGGTGGGGTCGGCGAAGACCTGCGAATATTCGGTACGGGCGTCGAGCACCTCGACCTGCCGCCCGCACTCGGCGGCCGCCGCCACCGCAGCGGTCTCGTCCGGCGCGGTGGCGGCACAGCCGGCCCCGGCCGGTGCGCTGGCCGCCTCGCCTGCCTCTGCCGGTGCGCTGACCGCCGTGCCAGCCTCGCCCACCGTGGCCGCCGCGGCCCTGACCGGGCCGGTGGTCACGGCGGGCGACGCGGCCCCGGCCAGCAGGACAGCCAGCGTCGCCGCCGCCCACCGGCTCCGAACTCGCGTCCGCTGCGTGCGTACGCGACTTGCAGGTACGTGCCGGGTACCGATCAGCACTGTGCACTCCCCCGTCAGGCCTCGCTGAGCTGGCCTACGAAGGATGGGCGCGGCTTCCGTCGACGGTCAATGGCATCGATGGAAGCCGTTGCAGAAATGTGCAACCGCGCTCCGGCGACCGGCTCCGGACGCTGCGGGCGTCAACGCATCAGCTGCAGTACCAGGACGACCACGCCGAGGGAGAAGAAGAGCGGGAAGTCGGGCGGCAGGATGCCACCGAGGTTTCGGTAGAAGCGCAGGATCAGCATCATCCCGAAGAAGGCCACCGTGTAGCCAGCGGCGATGGCGCCGATCTCCGGCCGCCAGATGCCGATCACCAGGCCGGCGGCGGCCAGAGTGTCGAGGACCGCGATCAGCAGGGTCAACGCCCGGCTGGGGCGGAATCCGAAGTGGTTCTGCAACGGCTGGATGCCTGCCTCCATGCCGATGTACATGGCGAGGCCGTGCAGGACGAACTCCATGATGAGCACGGCTGAGCAGATGATGACGATGATCCGCACGGACAGTCTCCAGTTATTCGGGCGTGGTGTGGCGCGGTGTTCGGGCGTGGCGGCGTTCGGGCGTGGTGTGGCGGGTCAGGTCGGCAGTCCGGCCAACTCGGCCAGGCGGGTCAGGGCCTGGTCGAACAGGGCTGCCCGGTCGTCGATGATGTTGTTGAAATGGCCGAACAGCTCCAGGTTGAGCATCCCGAACAGCCCGCTCCACGCGGCCAGCGCGGCGATGACGGACTCGTCGGGCACGGCTGGGAGCACGGCCGACCGCACCCGCTCAAGATCACCGCCGAGCGACTCGGGCGTGGCCTGGGCGGTCGGCGGGGTACGCAGCGCTCCGGCCCGGTGCGCGTCGCTGATGATCCGGCCGAGCACCACCTTGTCCCGCATCGCCGCCTGCAGAGTGGTCTCCGGGGCGTGGTAGCCGCGTACCGGTGAGCCGTAGAGGAGTGCGTACTCGTGCGGGTGCTCGATCGCCCAGCTGCGCAGCGCCTGCCCGACCGACCGCCACCGGCCCGCGAAGTCGTCGGCCGCCGCCGCCGCGTCGGCCTGCTCGACGGCGGTGCCGACGGAGTTGTAGCCGTCGGTGACCAGCGCGGTCAACAGGTCGTCACGGCTCGGGAAGTAGCGGTAGACCGCCGATGAGACCATGCCGAGGTCCCGGGCGATCGCCCGCAGGGAGAGGTTCTCGGCTCCCCGGTCGGCGAGCTGCGCCTTGGCGATCTCGACGATCTCCTCGGTCAGTTCCTTGCGGACGCGTTCCCGCAGCGCGCGTGCGGAAGCCAAGGCCTCTCCTCCTTCGAGCGGTCCCGTCGGTCCCGGCACCAGGCACCACCGCACCGATCGTGCAGGTCAGTACCGCCGAAGCTTACCCGACCGGGTACCACGAATTAGAGCACGGGTCGTACTCACGAGCAATAGTCTTGACAGAGAGCACCGCTCCTGTCAGCCTCGTATCGAACCTCACCACCCTCGCAGGTCGGCATCAACCGCCGGTCCTGTCAGCTCTGCGGCACAGCCATCCCCGAATCCATCTCAGGTCGAGAGGAAGCCATGACAAGCCAGGAACAGAAGGCCGCTGCGCCGGTCGGAGCGTCCGGCGGGCCCGTCCCCGACAGCCGGCGCTGGCTGGTGCTGGTCGTCGTCTCGGTCGGGCAGCTGATGATCGCGCTCGACACCACCGTGGCCAGCGTGATGGGCCCGGAGCTGCAGCGCGACCTCGGGTTGTCCCCGATCGGGCTGCAGTGGGTCTTCAACAACTACATCATCTTGTTCGGCGGTCTGCTGCTGCTCGGTGGCCGACTCAACGACGTGATCGGCCGGCGCCGGATGTTCCTCGGCAGCCTCGCCCTGTTCACCGCAGGGTCGCTGCTCGCCGCGATGGCGCAGACCGACGACCAGATCCTGATCGCCCGGGCCATCCAGGGTCTGGCCGCCGCCGGTCTCTCCCCGGCCTGCCTGAGCCTCCTGGTCGTCTCCTTCCGGGACCCGGCCGAGCGGGCCAAGGCGTTCGGCGTCTGGGGCGCGGTCATCGGCGTCGGCGCCGGGCTGGGCACCCTGCTCGGCGGTGCCATCGTCGACGTCAACTGGCGGCTGGCGTTCTACATCAACATCCCGATCGCGGTGGTGCTCACCATCGGCGCGCTGTGGCTGATCCGCGGTGGCGCGCCGACCGGGCCACGCCCCAAGGCCGACATCCTCGGTGGACTCACCGGCACCCTGGGCCTGGGTACGTTGGTCTTCGGCATCGTCAGCGTCACCGACCACGGCTGGACCGACGTCCGTACCCTGGCGGCGTTCCTGGTCGCGGCCGTGATGTTGCCGGCGTTCATCGCCATCGAGCACCGGGCGGAGGCGCCGCTGCTGCCGCTGCGGCTGTTCAAACTGCGCGGTGTGGTCGCCGGCAGCCTGGGTGAGTTCTTCACCGCGGGTCTGATGATCCCGTGCTTCATGCTGCTGCCGATCTACATGCAGACGATCCTCGGCTACTCGCCGCTGGAGACCGGGCTCGCGTACCTGCCGACGACCCTCGCGATGATGATCGTGGCCGGTCCGCTGTCCAAGGCGATCCCGAAGATCGGCGCGCAGATCCCGTACGTCGTCGGCACCGTGCTGCTGGCCGTCATGCTGGTCCTGCTGATGCGCACCCCGACCAGCGGGTCCTACTGGACGATCATGCTGCCGATCACCACGCTGCTCGGCGTCGGCCTGGTCCTCTGCCTGATCCCGACCCCGACGGTCGGGACCTCGATGGCCACCGAGGACGACGCCGGCACCACGTCGGCCGTGCTGAACGTCGCCACCCAGGTGGGCGGGGCGCTGGCCCTGGCCATCTCCGCGTCCGTGCTGCAGGGCCGGCTCACCGACCTCGCCGAGCAGGGCCAGGTCGGGCCGGAGGCGCTGAACGAGGCACTGCACCTCGGCATCGCCACTCTGTTCGTCTGGGTCGGGCTGAGCCTGCTGACCGGTCTGATCGGCTTCCGCGGTCTGCCGGCCGCACCGCCGCCGGCCGCCGGCACCTCCCCCGACGGGTCTGCCACCGACGGTGCCGACGGTGCCGACGCACCGGCCGATGCCGGCGGCAGCGACGCCAAGCCGGTCGCGGCACCCGCCGCGTCCTGAAACCGTCGGACGGGGCCGGGCACCACGTCGGTGCCCGGCCCGGTCCGACGTACCGGCTCAGGGTCCGTCCGGCATATCGGCTCAAGGTCCGGTCGAGTGGCAACCGGTTTGCTGTCGGTGGACCGATTTTGCCGAAGGAGGCACCGTGCGTTGGGACAACATCTATCTGGCCGGCACCGGGCTGTACCTGCCGGAGCAGCAGTACACCGCAGAGCAGGCGGTCGCCGACGGCGCCTATGACGCCTCCGCCGCGGAGACCAACGGCATCCGGGCGGTACGGGTGGCCAACGACGACGAGGCCGGTGTGGTGATGGCCGCCGCAGCCGGACGGCAGGCCATGTCCCGCTCCGGTCACGACCCGCAGGACATCGACCTGGTGTTGCACGGGTACGTGTCACACCAGGGCCGGGAGATGTGGAGCCCGGCCCACTACGTCCAGCAGGAGACGGTCGGCGGCGGCCCCTCGGTCACCATCGAGATGCGACAGGGCTGCAACGGTCTGCTCGCGGCGCTGGAGCTCGGCGCGTCCTACCTGGCCGCCCGGCCGGACACCACCGCCGCACTGCTGACCGCCGGGGACGCTTTCCGGCTGCCGTACATCGACCGCTGGAAGAGCGACGACCAGACCATCTTCGGCGACGCGGGCAGCGCCCTGGTGCTGTCCAAGCGGCAGGGCTTCGCCCGGCTGCTGGCGACGGCGAGCACCACCGAGCCGAGCCTGGAGCCGCTGTACCGGGGTGGTGGGCCGTGGACCTGGGCGCCGTTCGACACCGGCAAGCCGGTCGACCTGACCGCGCGCAAGGACGAGTGGCTGATGCGCTACGAGGACGCCTACGACGACGCCCTCGAGTTGGTCAACCAGAAGCTGACCAGTGTGCTCGACCAGGCAGTGACCGAGGCGGGGACCAGCGTCACCGAAGCCGACTGGTTCGTGCACGCCAATCTGATCCAGCCGATCGTCGAGTGGGGCTTCCACAAGTCACTCGGCCTCGACCCGGCCCGGACGACCTATGAGTGGGGGCGCGACCTCGGACACATGGGCAACAGCGACCAGATCGGCGGGATCAACCACCTGGTCGAGACCAACCAGCCGAAGTCCGGCGACAAGCTGATCACCGTCGGCGCTGGCATCGGATTCATGTGGACGGTTGCGGTGCTGGAGTTCGTCTGATCCGCGCCCGGTCCGGTCCCGGTCCGCGGGTACCGGGCCGGCCGGGGCGTCCGGCCCGGCGTCGGGATGCCGGCCGGATCAGAGAATCCAGCCGGCATCCCGGGCGATCCGCACCGCGTCGACCCGGGTACGGGCATCGAGTTTGGTGGCGATAGAGGTCAGGTGGTTACGGACGGTTCCTGCCGAGAGATAGAGCATCGCGGCGATCTCCTTCGCCGAGTGCCCGTTCGCCGTCAGCTTGAGGATCTCGATCTCCCGGGGCGAGAGCGGGCTCGTGGACCGCTCGTTCAACGCGGCAAGGGCGATCTGCGAGTCGACCACCCGTCGCCCGGCGGCAACCTCGCGCACCGCTTCGGCGAGACTGGCGGGTGGGGCGTGCTTGAGCATCAGACCGGTCACCCCCGCTTCCAGGCTGCGCCGCAGCATCCCCGGCCGGTCGATACCGGTGAGGATCAGCGTTCGGCAGCTGGGAAGCTGGTCGTGTACCAGCATCGCCGCCGAGAGGCCGTCGATCCCAGGCAGGTTGACGTCGATGATCGCCACGTCCGGACGGTGGGTCAGCGCGGCCGGCAGGATCGCGTCGCCCCGCTCGACCTGAGCGACAACCTGGATGTCCGGTTGCAGTTCGAGCAGGGCGACCAGCGCCCCACGGACCATGTGGACGTCCTCAGCCAGTAGGACCCGCAACGGGCACGTCTGCATGACTCGTTTCCCGCCTCCTGCACGACCGCTGCGTCACGGTCGACGACGCACCGTACTAATGCCGCGATCAGCCACGCGGGCGGGGCCACCATTTCCGGCACGCCGATTTCAGGCTCCACCGAAAAGGGCTGAAGACCTCACCCGCGCTTCCCTCCCAAAACCGACATCAGGTCCGCGTTCCGACATTGGGTCCGCGTTATTGACCCCATCCGCCGACTCAGCGACCGACCACAGGGTACCCCCTGCCTTCAACCATTGCCGGCAACGGAAGCGGGTTAGGCCGGAATATACCGAATTTACCCGGACCCATGTGTCGCTCGGGGTGCGGCTCTGCCGGCTACGCCGCGCCGACCAGGTCACGCCCCGGCAGCGGAACGCCTCCACTGAGGATCACCTGCTGCAGCTCGTGCAGCCGACGCGCCGGCTCGACACCCAGCTCGGCGACGAGCAGCGTACGGATCCGGCGGAACTCCCCGAGCGCCGTACCGACGTCACCGGACAGATAGAGCGCCGTCATGTAGTGAGCGGCGAAGCTCTCGTTGAGCGGATGCTGGGCGGTGAGGGCACGCAGCTCCCCCAGTACCTCCAGGTGCCGGCCCAGCTGCAGGTCGGCCTCGATCCGCCGGTCCAGTGCGGCGAGCCGCAGGTCGCCGAGGGACAGCGCGTGCATGGCCAGCTGCGGTCCGAACTGGATGTCCGACAGCATCGGCGCCCGCCACAGCGCGAGGGCGTCGCCGAGCCGGCTGCTCGCGGCGTGGTAGTCACGCCGCTCGAAGGCCGCACTGCCGGCCCGGCCCAACCGTTGAAACTCCTGCACGTCGGTGAGGCCGCCGGACATCCGCAGCGAATAGCCACCACGTTCGGTCACCAGAACGTCACGAGAATCACCCGACGGGTCGCCGGCCATCGCCCGGCTGATCTGCCGCCGGAGCTGGTGGATGTAGGTATGCAGGGTGGTCGTGGCGCTGTGTGGCGGGTTGTTCTCCCAGAGTTCCTCGAAGATCGCGGATTTGGTGACCAGCCGGTCGCCGTTCAGGGCCAACAATGCCAGAATCTGGCACGGCTTGGCCGCAGACGGCACGATCGACGTCTGGTCAATTGTCGCCTGCAATGGTCCGAGCAGGTTGATTCGCATGACTCGTTCCCCGATTCGCCATCAGACTTGGCAACTCATTGAAAACAGTCTGCGACGGATCGGGGCACGGATCCAGTGACACCATCACCTGCCGACCGTGAAGAACTCATGCCGTTGCTCGGCCGCGCCCCGCACGGCCGTCACCTCGGTACGGATCTCCCGGGCGAGGTGCGGGTACGCCGTGCCGTGGAAGTAGAAGTGTCCACCCGGGAAGAAGCACTGACGCAGCTGGTGAGCGGTCTCCACCTGCCAGGCCGGCAGGCAGTCCAGCGGTGCCCAGGAGTCGGTCAGCCCGCTGAACACGGTCAGCGGGCAGGGCAGCGGCGAGCGGTCCGGCTCGGGCCGGTACGAGTCGACCGCCTGCAGATCGGCACGCGCGACCCGGAGAAACTGCTCCCGCATCTCCGGCAGCTCGAGCAGCCGGTGTGGCGTGCCACCGAGGCCCAGCAGGACCTCCAGCAGCTCGGCGTCGGCCAGGTCGCCGAGCCGACCGAGACCGGGCACCGGCGGGGTGGGCGTCGTCGGGGCCGCCCGCCCGGACACCCCCACCCACAGCGGCGCCGCGCCGACCGTCGACAACCGGCGCCCGACCTCGACCGCGACGACCGCACCCATGCTGTGCCCGAACAGCACGTACGGCCGATCGGCGTGCGGTGACACCGCTCGGGTCGCCTCGTCGACGACGGCGGTCATCGCCCGCAGCGGCGGTTCGGCGTACCGTCGGCCCCGCCCCGGCAGGTCCAGCAGCAGCACCTCCCAGTCCGGCGGCAGTTCCCTGGCCAACGGGTGGTAGCCAGCGGCGGATCCACCGGCGTGGTGGAAGGCGATGAAACGCAGGGTGGCGTCACCGGCCGGACGGGGCCGGACGAACCGGCTCATCCCCGCACCGCCGCGCTGGCGACGTCCCGGGCCAGGCCGGCGAGCAGCGCCGACAGTGGCTCGTCCACGGCGAGCTCGGCGGTGGCCCCGTCGAGCTGGTAGCACTCCTGCACCCGGCTGAGGAACAGCATCGCGGTGAACGAGTCGCCACCCAGCTCGGCGAAGGTCAGCCGCAGGTCCAACTCGCCGTTCGCCTTCAGCACCTCAGCCAGCTCCGTACGTAGGAAGCTCTCCACCGCGGCCTGATCGGCCGCATCCGGGGCCGGCCCGACGGCGTCCGCAGCCGGCCCGACGGCGTTCTGGGACAGCAGCCGGACTCCGTCCGGCAGCGCGGCGGCACCGGAGTCGCGTGTGGCTGGCGACGGTGCCACCGGCTCCGGCACCCAGCAGCGGCGTCGCTGGAACGGATAGGTCGGCAGGTCCCCGACGAACCGGGCGTCCGGCGCCCGCAGCCGGTCCATCCGCAGTTCGGCGCCGGCCCGGAACAACGTCCCCAACGCATCGAGGAACACGGCGGTCGCCCGGTCCGGATCGGCCGGCACCAGCGCCACCCGCTGGTCGCCGAGATCAAGCAGCGCAGGGTGGACATGTTCGGCGCCGGGGCCGGCAGCGTCCGCGTTCGGTTGCCGCACGACCGTCGGTACGCCGAGCAGGTCCAGCGCCCCGGTCAGCCAACCTGCCGGGTCGAGCTCCGGTGCCCGGCCCTCGTCGGTCAGCAGCGGCAGCTCCGAGGCGATCGCCGCGACCCCCTTGACCAACGCGTCCGCGGCCGCGGGGTGCAGCACCAGGGCCGCGCCGGACAGCGGACCGGCCGGCTCCGGCACGGCGTCGACAGCGAGACTGACCTTGCGGGCGAGGTCGCGCGCCGACGTCCCGGTGACCGCCAGCCGGTACGCCAACGGCGCCCGCCCAGCGCGCAACGTGTGGCACACCGAGGACAGCTCGGCCGGGTCGCTACGGAAGAGGTAGGTGCCGACCGAGGCGGCGAGCGTCTGCAGCGCCTGCGGGTTGCGGGCGGACAGCACCAGCAGCTCCGGTCGACCCGGCTGGGCCGTCGGGTCCGACGGCCGGGCCGGGGCCGGGTCCGCCGCCTGGACGATCACGTGCGCGTTGGTACCGCTCAGCCCGAACGCGCTGATCCCGGCGATCCGCCCGGCGCCGGACCAGTCGGCCGCCCGGCGCGGTATCTCGATCCGACCGTCCGCCCACGGGACGAGCGGGTTCAGCGGCCCGTCGGCCTCCGGCACGTCGGCGACGATCCGCTCGTGACGCAGCATCAGCACCAGCTTGATCAGCCCGGCCAGGCCGGCGGCCGCCTCCAGGTGACCCAGTCGGGCCTTGACGCTGCTCACCAGCAGCCGGGGCCGGGCGTCGGACCGCCGCCGGCCGTACACCGCGTCGAGCGCGGCGACCTCGATCGGGTCGCCCAACGCGGTGCCGGTGCCGTGCGCCTCGACGTAGCTCACCTCGGCCGGATCGGCCCCGGCGTCACGCAGGGCGGCCCGAATCACCTCCTGCTGGGCCGGACCGTTCGGCACGGTCAAGCCGGACGAGGCGCCGTCGTGGTTGACCGCGCTGCCACGCACCACCGCCAGCACCGGCCGGCCCTCAGCGACCGCGTCGGCCAACCGCATCAGCACCACCGTGGCGACACCCTCGCCGCGGCCGTAGCCGTCGGCGGCGGCGGTGAACGGCTTGGACCTGCCGTCCGGGGCGAGCGCCCGACTCTGGCACAGCGACACCATCAGCCTCGGCGAGAAGATCAGATTCGCCCCGCCGACCAGCGCGTACCGGCACTCCCCCGACCGCAGGCTGCGGGCCGCGGAGTGCAGCGCCACCAGCGACGACGAGCAGGCGGTGTCGAGGGTGGCCGCCGGGCCGCGCAGTCCGAGCGCGTAGCTGATCCGGCCGGCGGCGAAGCAGTGCCCGCCGCCGGTGCCGAAGTACGGGTCGAGCCGGTCCGGGTCGGCGTCGGTGAACCGTTCGCCGTACTCGGCGGCCATCAGGCCGACGAAGACGCCGGCGTCCAGCCGGTCGGCCCGGCGGACCGCGACGCCGGCCCGTTCCAGCGCCTCCCACGAGGTCTCCAGCAACAGCCGCTGCTGCGGATCCAGCGACTCGGCCTCCCGTTGCGAGATACCGAAGAAGTCCGGGTCGAAGCTGGCCACGTCGGCCAGGAAGCCGGCCCGTTCCACGTAGGAACGGCCGGGCCGACCCACCTCCGGGTGGTGCACCGAGCGTAGGCCCGGCCGGTCGGTCGGGATCTCCTGCGGCCCGGACGCCGGGCCGGTGAGCGACTCCCAGTACTGCTCGGGGGTGGTCACGCCGCCGGGGAAGCGCAGCGCCGTCCCGACGACGGCCAGGGGTGCCGCGCGCTCGGCTTCCAGCTCGCGGATCCTCGCCCGCAGCCGGTGCGACAGTCGCAGTTGCTCTTCGACAAGCGTACGCAGGTCTGTTGTCTCCACGTCGATCCTCGATGTCCGTTGGCCGGGGATGGTGATCGAAGCTGGCCGAACGTAACCGGCGGCGCTTGAGTGGACCTTGGGACCGCCGGCCGCACCGCCGGCCTGCGAGAGCGTCAAGGTTCACTCAAGCATCCCCGGCAAGACTCGTTGCCGTTCACGCCTGAACCGCAATGCGTACGCGGTCCGAGGTGACCGGTCGGCACGAATGGCGCGACCAGAGGGGGCGACGTGACCCAACGCACCGAGCAAGGGGTTCAACGCAGCGTGCAAGGGATTCTCGGATGTATCGGGGATACGCCGCTGGTCGAGCTGAACGGCCTGCTGCGGGACATTCCGGCGCGGGTGTTCGCGAAACTGGAGTTGGCGAATCCGGGCGGCAGCATCAAGGACCGCACCGCATTGAACATGCTGCTCCACAAGATCCACGCGGCGGAACTGGTGCCGAACCGTTCGGTGGTCATCGAATCCAGCTCCGGCAACCTGGCGATCGGCATCGCCCAGGTCTGCCGCTACTTCGGACTGCGCTTCATCTGCGTGGTCGACGCCAAGACGACCGCGCAGAACATCGCCATCCTCCGGGCGTTCCAGGCCGAAATCGAGATCATCGACCGGCCCGACCCGGTCACCGGAGAGTACCTGCCGGAACGCATCCGCCGGGTCCGCGAGCTGCTGGCCGAGCATCCGGAAGGTTACTGGCCCAATCAGTACGCCAACCCGCTCAACCCGGCCGCGCACCACCGAACGATGCGGGAGATCATCGCCGCTCTGCCGGCCCCGCCGGACTTCATCTTCTGTGCCACCAGCACCTGCGGCACGCTGACCGGGGTGCTCGACTACGTCCGGGAGCAGGCGCTGGCCACCCGGGTGGTCGCCGTCGACGCGGTCGGCAGCGCGATCTTCGGTGACGAGAGCCGGCACCGGCTGATCCCGGGCCACGGCGCGTCGGCGCGACCGCCGCTGCTGGCCACCACCGGGACGTACCCGGTGGTGCACGTCTCCGACCTCGACTGCGTCGTCGGCTGCCGGCGGCTGATGGCCCGGGAGGCGATTCTCGCCGGCGGATCCTCCGGCGGGGTCATCTCGGCGTTGGAACGGTTCCGCGACCACATTCCGGCCGGCGCGACCTGCGTTCTCGTCTTTCCCGACCGCGGCGAGCGCTACCTCAACACCATCTATTCCGACCAGTGGGTTCAACAGAACTTCGGCGACGTGTCACACCTGTGGAAAGAGTCCGGGATCGCCGCCGCCGGCCGGCACTGATCAGCGAAGGGGAAACCATGTTGGTAACCGCACTGCCGGGGCAGAGCCTCCCCGCAGTCATCGAACCGGACAACGGCCTGTCGATTCTCGACGTCATCAAGGAGAACCGGGCGGAGATCCGTTCGCTCATCACCCGTACCGGGGCGGCGATGTTCCGTGGCTTCGAGGTGGGTGGCGTCGACGGACTGCACGACGTGGTCCGAGCGCTGTCCGGCGCTCCGCTGGACTACACCGAGCGGACGTCGCCGCGCAGCAGCCTCTCCGGCAACGTCTTCACTTCGACCGACTACCCGCCGACCGAGGAGATCTTCCTGCACAACGAGTGCTCCTACCAGGCGCAGTGGCCGATGAAGGTGTTCTTCTACTGCCTGCAGCCGGCCGAGACCCAGGGTGCTACCCCGTTCGCCGACGTCCGTGAGGTCTACCGGCACATCGACCCGTCGGTGGCCGAGGAGTTCATCCGGCGCAAGTGGATGTACGTGCGCACGTTCAGTGAAATGGGCGGCAGTTGGCAGTACTTCTACGACACCGAGGACCGGTCGCAGGTCGAGCGGTACTGCCGCAGCCAGGGCATCGACGTCGAATGGATCGGCACCGACGGGCTGCGTACCCGGGCGGTCCGCGAGCCCGTGCACCCGCACCCGGTGACCGGCGAACCGGTCTGGTTCAACCACGCCACGTTCTTCCACATCAGCACCCTGCCGCAGGTCTACCAGGAGGAGATGCTGGAGATGTACGGCGAAGAGAACCTGCCGACGAACAGCTACTACGGCGACGGCGCGCGGATCCCCGACGACGTGATGAAGCACCTGCAGGAGGCGTACCGCGCGGCGCTGACCCGGTTCGACTGGCGGGCCGACGACCTCGTGGTGATCGACAACATGCTCACCGCGCACGGTCGGGAGCCGTTCACCGGCGGCCGCCGGATCGCCATCGCGATGGCGGAGGCCTCCGACGCGCCGGTCGAGCCGTAACCGCCGTGGCACCCCCCACGACGGACGTCCCGACCGAGTTCGGCGTCCGGCCGGCCACCGTCGACGAACTCGACGCGCTGGTCGGGATCGAGCAGGGGCCGGAGACGACCCGGTACCTCGGCATCACCGGCCTGGCCTATCACGAGCGGGCCCACGCCGATCCGGACCAGGAACAGATCGTCGCCGAGGCCGGCACCTCGGTGGTGGGTTTCGTCGTGCTGGCCGGGCTGCGCCGGCCGGACCGCGTCGTCGAACTGCGCCGCATCGTGGTGTCGCACCGGCACCGGGGCGCGGGGTACGGGCGCCGGCTGTTCCGCGCCGCGGTGGACCGGGCCTACCGGGTCCACGGCGCCCGCCAGGTCTGGCTGGACGTCAAGCCGGACAACACCAGGGGCCGCACGCTGTACGCGTCCGAGGGCTTCATGCCGGACGGGACGATCCCCGACCCGATGTGCCCCGACGGGGTGCTGCTGCTGATGCGGCACACCCCGCAACCGCCGACCACACCGAGACAGGAGTAACGATGCGAGAGAAGCTCGCGGTTATCGATCCGCAGGCGGCGCCGCTGGCCGGTGCGGCCGCCCCGCAGACCGCGTTCACCGCCGGCCAGGCCGGTGACGCGGGATGCCCCCGCTGTGTCGCGGAGCTGACCGTCGCCGGCGAGGAGTTCGACCGGGCGTTCGCCGAGCGGGACTACGACAAGTTCATCTCGTTCTTCATCAACGAGAACGCCACCGGGCTCGGCGCCGACGGGACCGTCGGGATGAACCGGGATGCGTGGGGGCGCATTCTGCGCGAGTACTTCGACGAGCCGACCTGGACGCTGCACGTCACGCCGATCAAGTCGGTGGTGCAGAACTGCATCAGCGGCCAGATCCTCGAGGTGGTCCGCTTCGACTCGGCCGAGACCACGATCACCTTCGTGCACGTCACCTGCTGGCTACGTGACCACGACCGGTGGCGGGTGGTGCTGCAGACCGAGGCCGGTCCGCTGCAGGACACCGAGGCGCTGCTGGCGCAGGTCGCCGCGCAGCAGGAGGCGGCCACCCGATGACCCAGACAGTTGAAGCGCCCGCCGCGGCACACGCCGACCGGCGCGGCCGGCCGGAGTGGCACGGGTCGGCGATCGCCGCGTTCCAGGAGGTGGTCGCCGCCCACCCGGACCGGGACGCGGTGATCGCCACCGACGGCCGGCTCAGCTACGCGCAGCTCGACGACCGCAGCGACCGACTCGCCGGCATCCTGGCCGGTCGGGGCGCCGGCCCGGAACGCGCCGTCGGGGTGCTGCTGCCCCGGTCGGTCGACCTGCTGGTGGCGATCCTCGGCATCCTGAAGGCCGGTGCCGTCTACGTTCCGTTCGACCCGGAGCAGCCGGCGCAGCGGCTGGCCCGCATCGCCCGGGACGCGGACCTGGTCACCACGATCACCCACGCCGACCTGATCGGGTCGGTGCCGGACACCGGCGTCGGCGACCCGGTGGTCCTCGACCGGATCGACTGGGAAGCGCATCCGCGTACCGCGCCGGTGCCGCTGCATCCGGACAACCTGGCGTACGTCATCTTCACCTCGGGGTCGACCGGCCGGCCCAAGGGAGTGGAGATCTCCCACCGGGCGCTGGTCAGCTTCCTCAACGGCATGGAGCAGGGCGGCTTCTTCGGCCCGCCCGGCGCCCGGTTGGCCTGGAACGCCTCGGTGGCCTTCGACGCGTCGGTGCAGGAGTGGGTCCGGGTGCTGCGGGGCGACACGGTCGGGGTGCTCACCGACGACATGCGCCGCGACGCGGAGGAGTTCGCGGAGTTCATGGTCGAGCACCGGCTCAGCGAGGCCGACATGACGCCGTCGCACGCCCAGATGCTGATCGAGGAGCTGGCCACGGTGGCCGCCAAGGACCGGTTCCTCCGGCTGTTCATCGCCGGTGAGGCGGTGCCGCCGCCGCTGTGGGCCACCCTGGAGCAGTTGATCTCCGACGGGGTGCTGACGGCGATGAACCTGTACGGCCCGACCGAGGCCGCGGTGAACGTGGCCGGCACCCCGATCGTGCCGGGCGAGCCGCCGCACATCGGCCGCCCGCTGGCCGGGGTGCAGGCCCGCATCGTCGACGCGACGCTGTCACCGGTGCCCGACGGCACCCCCGGTGAGCTGTGCGTCGCCGGCCCGTACCTGGCCCGTGGCTACTCGGGACGGCCGGGGCTGACCGCGGCGAAGTTCGTCCCGGATCCGCTCGCCGACGACGGTGCCCGGATGTACCGCACCGGTGACCGGGTGGTCCGCCAGCCGGACGGCACGCTGCGCTACATCGGTCGCACCGACGACCAGATCAAGATCCGGGGACACCGGGTGGAGCTGGGTGAGATCGAGGCGGTGATCGCCGACCATCCGGGGGTCGCCCGCGCGGTGGTGCTGTACCACCCGGAGGTGGACAGCGGCCAACTGTCCGCCGTGGTCCGGCTGCACCCGGGTGCCGACCTGGCCGCGGTACGCGAACACGCCGCCAGCCAGCTGCCGTCCTGGATGCGCCCGGGCAACTACACGGTGGTCGACACGATCCCGTTGACCGTCGGCGGCAAGGCCGACCGGGGCGCACTGATCAACCGCCTGACGTCCGGTCCGGACGGACCAGGACCCGACAACGACGAGGAGCCTCCGATGCCAGTTGACGCCGCCGAGACGGTACGCACCGTCTGGTGCGAGATTCTGAAGATCGACACGATCAGCGACACCGATGACTTCTTCGACATCGGCGGTCACTCGCTGAGCGCGATGCAGGTCGCCAGCCGGCTGCGGGCCGAACTGGGTGGCGTCAAGGTGCCCACCCAACTGCTGTTCCGCAACCCGACCTTCGCCGGTTTCACCGAGGCGGTCAACGAACGGCTCAACCAGGTGGCCCCGGCATGAGTGGCGAACCCGTCGAGCGGTGGGCCGTGCTGGTCAACGACGAGGAGCAGTACGGGCTCTTCCCTGCCGCCCGACCGGCACCCGGCGGGTGGCGACCGGCCGGATTCGAGGGCACCGAGGACGAGTGCACGGCACACGTCGACGAGACCTGGACCGATCTGCGCCCGGCCGGTCTGCGCCGGGCGATGGCGCCGCGCTCGACCGACTGACCGGACCCGACGACCGGCCGGGTGCCCGACCCGGCCGGTCGTACGCCGACGACCGCCGCCCCCGACGAGGCGGTCCCGAAACGACGGAGCACACCACCCCATGGCAGAGATTCCGCCCTTCGCCGTCATCTCCGGCGCCCAGGTGCACGACACGATCAGTGGACGTGAGCCGGAGGTCACCGAGCTGATCGAGTCCGCGTACCGGCTGCACGGAGCCGGGGAAACCACCAACCCGGACTCGTACTTCCTGCGGTTCCCGGACCGCCCGAACAGCCGGATCATCGCGCTGCCCGCTTCGGTACGGGGCAAGGTCGAGGTGCACGGCATGAAGTGGATCTCCAGCTTCCCGGACAACGTCGCCGGCGGGATCCCCCGGGCCTCGGCCGTGCTGGTTCTCAACGACTACGAGACCGGGTATCCGATCGCCTGCCTGGAGTCGTCGATCATCAGCGCGACCCGGACCGCCGCGTCCGCCGCGTCCGCCGCGCTGCGGCTGTCCGCCGCCCGCGGCGGGGTGCCGCGCCGGGTCGGCTTCGTCGGCACCGGCCTGATCGCCCGCTACATCCACACCTACCTGGTCGGCAACGGGTGCGAGTTCGACAGCGTCGGGCTGTACGACCTGTCCGCCGAGCACGCCGGCGGGTTCCGCGACCATCTGGTCCGCGGCGGGCACGACGACGTCCAGCTGTACGGCAGCGCCGAGGAGCTGGTCCGGTCGTACCCGCTGATCGTCTTCGCCACCGTCGCCGGCCGGCCCCACCTGTCCGACCCGCAGCTGCTCGCCCACCATCCGCTGGTGCTGCACGTCTCGCTGCGTGACCTGTCCCCGGAGCTGATCCTCGCCTCGACGAACGTGGTCGACGACGTCGAGCACTGTATGAAGGCGGACACCTCGGTGCACCTGACCGAGCAGCGGGTGGGGCACCGGCGGTTCGTCGCCGGCACGCTGGACGACGTGCTGACCGGGCGGATCGACGTACCCGCCGACCAGCCGGTGATCTTCTCCCCGTTCGGGCTCGGAGTGCTGGACCTGGTGCTCGCCAAGCACGTCTACGACAGCATCGCGGCGGCCGACGGACTGCACACCGTGCCCGGCTTCTTCCACGACGTCAGCCGGTACGGCTGACCCGGCCCCGGCGCCGTAGCCGGCAGGTCGCAACCTGACCCGCCGGCAACCCGATCCCCGTACCCGCACGAACCGACGTAAGGACGCAGCCGTGCGACTGGTATCCCTCAGTGAGGTACTTCCCGGCGAGCCGGTCACCAACGCGGACATGGCCGCCCGGTTCGGCCTGCACGAACGGTGGCTGGACGCGATGACCGGCAACCGCACCCGATACTTCTGTCGGCCGGACGGCCCGCCCGGGGTGCCCCGGTCCACCAGCGACCTGGCCACCGCCGCCGGCGAGCAGGCCCTGCTGCGGTCCGGTCTGGACCCGGCCAGCCTCGACTTCGTCATCCTGACCACCGCGTCGCCCGACCACCTGATGCCGGCCACCGTCAACCTGGTCGCCGACCGGCTCGGACTCAACGACATCCCGACCTTCCAGCTCACCTCGGGATGCGCCGGCGCCCTGCAGGGCCTCTACACGGCACGTGCCCTGCTCGCCGCCGGAGAGCTGCGGCGCGGCCTGGTCATCGGGGCCGACACCTGCCGCAACCTGTGGCCGTCGGACGGTGCGATCGCCCAGCTGCGGCCGGCCGAGATGGTGAGCTTCGCGCTGTTCGGCGACGGGGCCGGGGCGGCCGTGGTGGACGCCGGCACCGACGGGCCGGGACTGGTCGTCGAGCACCTGTTCACCCGGACCGTCGGCAAGGGCCGGTCGCCGGCGCAGATCGTCCGCTGGTACGGCGCGGAGGGCGCGCCGACGGTCGCCGGTCCGCGCGGCGAACCGGTCCGCGAAGCAATGTCCGAGGAGGACTACAAGGCGATCGAGCAGCACGTGCCGGAGGCCGCCCGGGCGATCCTCGACGAGCTGGTCGCGGTCACCGGCTGGCCCGTCGACGACGTCGAACACCTGCTGATCCCCCAGCTCAACGGGGTGATGACCGAGAAGATCCGGCGCTACCTCGGGGTTCGGCCCGAGCAGGCGGTCAGCTGCGTCGCCGACACCGGCAACAACGGCAACGCGCTGCCGTTCATCCAGCTCAACCGGGCGATGCGGCGGATCGCGGCGGGCACCGGCATCGGCGGGCGGCTGCTGGTCACCACCGTCGAGTCGTCCAAGTGGGTGCTGACCGGAATGGCGCTGCGGCACCGGCCCGAGGAGGCCGACGATGTCCGTTGACAGTGTCTCCGCGCCGACGTCGGCCGGCCCGCCGCTGGCCGAGCTGCGGGCGCTGATCCGGGCCGGGTCGGCCGGCGACGTCCGGCGGCTACGGCCGCTCCTGGACCGGCTCACCGACCCGCTCGACCTGGAGGCCGCCGGCTCGCTGCTGCGCGGCCGCCGGGCCGCTGACCAGCTGCGCGCCGAGCTGGCGCCGACCCGGATCGCGCTGCTCGGCAGCGCCACGCTCGACCCGCTGCCGGCGCTGCTCACCGCGGCTGGCGTGCGGTACGCGATACTGCCCGAGATCCGCACCGCCGGCTTCGACCAGTGGCGGCTGGAGATCGCCGCCGGCGCGCCGGACCTCGCCGAGCTGCGGCCCCGGATCGTCGCCCTGCTGCTCGACGACTCTGCCGTACTGTCCGGGCTGGCCGACCCGGTCGACGTCGACGAGATCGCCGCCCGGTGCGCCGCGTTCCCGGCCGAGCTGGCGTCCTGGCTCACCGCGTGCCGGCAGGTGCTCGGCGGGCTGACCGTGCTCGGCACCGTACCGCTGTATCCGCTGCGCCGGCACCGGCTGATCAGCTACGCCGCCCGGGCCCGGCTCGACGCGGTCTGGTCGCGGATGAACGCCGCGATCGCCGAACTCGCCGCCGACCATCCGGCGACGGTCGTCCTGTCAACGGCGGACCTGGCCGAGCGGGCCGGGAGCACGTTCGCCGACGACCGGATGCGCCACGTCGCCGGCCACGCGTACTCCCCCGGCTATCTGTCGGCCTTCGCCCACGAGCTGGCCCGGGTCGCCGCCGCTGACCTCGGCCGGGCCGCCAAGTGCCTGGTGCTCGACCTCGACGAGACGCTGTGGAGCGGGGTGGTCGGTGACATCGGCCCGGACGCCGTCACGGTGGGTGGCGGCTACCCCGGTTCGGCGCACACCGAACTGCAGGAGCTGGCCCGGGACCTGGCGGCGCAGGGCGTACTGCTCGCCGTCGCCTCCAAGAACGACCACGACGTCGCGGTAGAGGCGCTGGCCCGGCACCCCGAGATGGTGCTCCGGCCGGACGCCTTCGTAGCTACCCGGATCAACTGGGAGCCGAAGCCGGACAACCTGCGGGCGATCGCCGAGGAGCTCAACATCGGTCTCGACGCGCTGGTGTTCGTCGACGACAACCCGGCCGAGCGGGACCTGATGCACCGGCTCGCACCGCAGGTCGGCACCGTCGACCTGCCGGGCGAGCCGGCCGGGTACGCCCACCGCCTCGCCGCCCGGGGCGACTTCACCGTGCTCAGCCTCACCGACGAGGACCGCCAACGGGTCGCGATGTACCAGGCCAGCGCCCGCCGACGGGAGCTGGTCCGGGACGCCGGCAGCCTGGACGACTACCTGGCCGGGCTGGAGTCCCGGCTCACCGTGCAGCCGCTGGACCGGCACAACGCGGGCCGGATCACCCAACTGTTCGCCAAGACCAACCAGTTCAACCTCACCGGGATCCGGTACGGCACCGCCGAGCTGGGCGACGGGGCCGACCCGTCCGGCGGCGACGTCGGCGGCGACAGTGGTCCGGCCGGCAGCGGCGCCACGGCCTTCTACGGTGCCCGGTTGACCGACCGGTTCGGTGACAACGGGCTGATCGCGGCGCTGGCCCTGACCCGACGCACCGACGGTGCCTGGAGCATCGACAACCTTGTCCTCAGCTGCCGGGTCTTCTCCCGGGACGTGGAAGGAGCGATCGTCGGCCTGGTGCTGCGCAGCGCGGTCGCCCGGGGGGTGCCGGCCGTGTACGGCAGCTTCCGCCGCACCGAGCGCAACGCCCGGTTCGCCGACTTCTATCCACGGCTCGGTTTCCACCCCGTCGACCCGACCGACACCGCCAACCGCACCGTTGACGCCGACCGCACCGTTGACGCCGACCGCACCGCCGCCGCCACCGAGCCGGCGGGTGCCGCCGAGTTCCGCCACGAACTGCGCGACCTCGTCGAGCTGCCCGGCTGGATCGAGATCACCAACAACGAGGAGCCCTTCGATGTCCGCTGACCGGCCTGACTCCGGCGTCGATCTGATCGCCGACATCCTCGCGGACCTGCTGGACCTGGAGTCCGAGCAGGTCACCGCCGACACCCCGCTGACCGCGATCGACGGCTGGGACTCCGTGAACGCCCTGCGGGTGCTGGTCTACCTGGAGCGCAGCAGCGGCGCGTCGGTGGACTACGAACGGTTCACCACCGCCACCACCGTCGCCGACCTGGCGGCGCTGGTCGCACCGGTCCCGGCGAGCGAAGGGCCGGTCCGGTGAGCGACCAGACGATGCAGACCGACGTCCTGATCGTCGGCGGCGGACCGGCCGGCGCGCTGCTCGGTCACCTGTTGGCCCGGCGCGGGATCGACGTGCTGGTGGCCGAGCGGCAGACCAGCCTGGAGCGCGAGTTCCGCGGCGAGACGATCGCCGCCCCGTCGGTGGTGACCCTGCGCCGGCTGGGCTTCGGGCCGGCGCTGGACGACCACGGCTACCTGCCGACCGAGGGCGTCACCATGCGGATGGAGGGGCGGCGGGTGATGCACGTCGACTACCGCCGCTTCGGCGTCGGCGAGGTGCCGATCGACATCCCGCAGCCCGCCCTGATCAAGATCTTCATCGACGCCGGGCAGCAGCATCGCGGGTTCGACTACCAGTTCGGGACCACGTTCACCCGGCTGATCGAGCAGGACGGCGCGATCCGCGGTGCCTGGCTGCGCCGGCGCGACGGCTCGTCGGTCGAGGTCCGGGCCCGGCTGGTGGTGGGCGCCGACGGGCGGTTCTCCAAGGTGCGGCACGCCGCCGGGCTCACCGCCGACGTGCAGCAGATGGCCCGCGACTTTCTGTCCTTCCGGCTGCCCCGGCCGCCGCAGTGGGGGCAACAGGCCGAGCTGGTGATCAACCGGGACCGGCACCTGGTGGTGCTGCCCACCTTCCCCGACTCGCTGCGGATCGGCACCAACCTGCCGAAACGCAGTCTCGGCGCGCTGCGCAAGGCCGGCTTCGACGCGTTCCGTTCGGTGGTGGCCGCCCTCGACCCCCGGCTCGCTCCGCTTGTCCAGCAACACCTGCGGACCTGGGACGACACCTCGTTCCTGGAGATCTTCACCGCCGAGGTGCCGCAGTGGAGCCGAGACGGGCTGATCCTGGTCGGCGACGCCTCGCACACCTGCACACCGATCCTCGGCCAAGGCGTGAACGTGGCCATCCAGGACGCCGTCTGCCTCACCCCGGTGATCGCCGCCGCGCTGGCAGCGGACCGCGGCCCGGTCGTCACCGCCGCCGACACCGCCGACTTCGTCACGCAACGGCAGCGGCACAAGGCGTTCGTCACCCGGTTCCAACGGATCCAGGAGTCCGCTCTGGCTCAGGGCGGCACCGTCGGCGTGCTGCTGCGTCGGGCCCGCTACCGGACCCTCGACGTGCTGCCGCTGAAGTACCGGATCTTCGGCAGCGTGCTCAACGCGCCGCACCAGATCGACCCGGCGGATCTCGCCGAGGACGTCCGGACCGGACCCGCAGTGGGCACCGGCGACTGATCTCACCCGGCCCGTACCCGTACCACATCAGACCCGAACCTGCTCCCGCACCCCTGTCTCCCGAGGCGGTCTCGCTATGTTCGACAACGACGGTACCGACCCGACCCAGCTCATCGCGGTCGTCGGCATGGCCGGCCGGTTTCCCCAGGCACCGGACGTGGACAGCTTCTGGCGGCTGCTCCGCGACCGGGGCGACGCGATCGCCCCGGTGCCCGGCGACCGGTGGGACGCCAGCGCCCAGCTCGACCCGGAACGGCACGTTCAGGACGTCGGCGGATTCGTCGACGAAGTCGACCTGTTCGACCCCGGCTTCTTCGGGATCTCCCCCCGGGAGGCCGAGGACATCGACCCGCAGCAGCGGCTGATGCTGGAGACCGTCTGGCGGACCCTGGAGGACGCCGGCCAGCCGGCGGCCGGACTGCGCGGCTCCCGTACCGGGGTCTACGTCGGAGCTTCCTGGCACGACTACGAGATCCTGCGCAAGGAACGCGGTCTGGGGGCCACCACGCACAGCGCGGTCGGCAACGCCCTGGACGTGATCGCCGCCCGGGTCTCGTACTTCCTGCGACTGACCGGGCCGTCACTGGTCGTCGAGACCGGGTGTTCGTCGTCGCTGGTGGCGTTGCACCTGGCCGGTCAGGCATTGCGCGCCGGCGAGACCGACGCGGCGCTGGTCGGCGGGGTCAACCTGATCCTCGCCCCCGACGTGTCCATCGGGCTGACCGCCTTCGGTGGGCTCTCCCCGGAGGGTCGGTGCAAGGCATTCTCGGCCACCGCCGACGGGTTCGTCCGGGCCGAGTGCGTCTCGGCGCTGATGCTCAAGCGGCTCGACCGGGCGATCGCCGACGGCGACCGGATCCGCGGCGTCATCGTGCGCACCGTGGTGAACAACGACGGCGGCGGGGAGAGCCTGGTGACCCCGAACCCGGCCGGTCAGGAGGACCTGCTGCGCCGGGCGTACCAGGGGCTGGACCGCGTGGTCGACCGGCTGCGCTACGTCGAGGCGCACGGCACCGGCACCGGCCGGGGCGACCCGATCGAGGCCGGCGCCATCGGCCGGGTCCTCGGCCGGGCCGGCGCCCGCGCCGGTGACGGTGCCGGTGACGGCGGTCAGGTGGGTACTCCGTTGGCCATCGGCTCGGTGAAGACCAACATCGGGCACGCCGAGGCGGCCGCCGGGCTCGCCGGCCTGGTCAAGGTGCTGCTCGCCATCGAACACCGGGTGGTGCCGCCCAGCCTGCACTCCGCCGAGCTCAACCCCGCCATCGACTTCGCCGGCCTCAACCTGCAGCTGGTCCGCGAGCCGCTGCCGCTGCCGGTCGACGAGGCCGTCTGCCTCGGCGTCAACTCGTTCGGCTGGGGAGGCACGAACGCACACGTCGTGGTCGCCGACCCGCCGGCCGGCACGAACCGCCGCGCGGCGCCGGCCACCGCCGCGACCGGTCCGGCGGTGCCGGCCGTCCTGCCGGTCTCCGCGCACACCAACCAGGCCCTGACCCAGCGCCTGCGTGACCTGCGTGACCGGCTCGCCGCCGGGGCCGAGCCGCAGCGACTCGCCGGTGCGCTGGCGCACCGCCGCGACCACTTCCCGCTGCGTACCGCCGTGGTCGCGGCTGACGCCGAATCGGCCGTGACGCTGATCGACGCCCATCTGGACGACCCACAGGCGGACCTCGCCGGGATCACCGCCGGCCGGGCCGACACCGCTGGCCGGACCGCGTTCGTCTTCCCCGGGCAGGGTGCCCAGTGGGCGGCCATGGGACAACGGCTCTACGCCGAGGTGCCGACGTTCGCGAAGGTCATCGACCGGTGCGCCGACGCGCTACGGCCGTACGTCGACTGGGACCTGGCCGAGGTGGTCTCCGGCGCCGCCGGGGACGGCTGGCTGTCCCGGGTGGACATGCTGCAGCCGACCCTGTGGGCCACCTCGGTCGGGCTGGCCGAGCTGTGGCGGGCCAACGGCGTCGTGCCGGACGTGGTCGTCGGGCACAGCCAGGGCGAGGTCGCCGCCGCCACGGTGGCCGGCATCCTCAGCTACTCCGACGCCGCGATGGTGGTGGCCCGGCGCAGCGCACTGGCACTGCGTACCTCCGGCAACGGCCGGATGCTCGCCGTCTCGCTGGACCGGGAAGCGGCGCTCGACGCCCTCGCCGGCTTCGAGGAGCTGGTCTCCCTGGCGGTGCACAACGGTCCCAGCTCGTGCGTACTGTCCGGCGAGACCGAGGCGGTGCTCACCCTCAAGGAGCTGCTCGACGCCGACGAGGTCTTCTGCCGGCTGGTCGACGTCGACTACGCCTCACACAGCCCGCAGATGGACGCGCTCACCGACGACCTGCTCGCCGCGCTGCACGAGCTGCGGCCCGGTCAGGGCGAGGTCGAGCTGATGTCCACGGTCCGGGTCGCCCCGCTGGCCGGGCCGGAGATGGACGCCCGCTACTGGGTGGACAACCTGCGCCAGCCGGTGCAGTTCCACGACACGATGGGCCGGCTGTTCGACGACGGCGTCACCCACGTCGTGGAGATCAGCCCGCACCCGGTGCTGGTACCGGCGCTGGAGCAGCTCGCGGCGGCCCGGCCGGAGCCGCCACGGGTGCTGTCCACCCTGCGCCGTGACCAGGGCACCCCGGCCGACCTGGCTGCCGCGTTCGGCCGCGGCTACGTCGCCGGGCTGGCCCCGTTCGCCGGGCTGCCCGACGGGTTCGGCGTCGACCTGCCCGGCTACCCGTGGCAGCGGTCGACGCACTGGCCGCCGGCCGCCCGACGGCGCTCCCGTACCGCCGGAACCGAGATCACCCTGGTGCCGTCCCCGTCGGAGACCGACCTGTGGCAGGCGGAACTGGAACTCGGCATCGACGACCAGCCCTGGCTCGACGACCACCGGGTGCACGACGCGGTCGTGGTGCCCGGTGCCGCGATGATCGTGCTCGGCCTCGGCGCCGGCCGGGCCCGTACCGGCCGGCTGCCGGCCAGCCTGCACCGAACCACCTTCCACAGTGATCTGACGCTGGCCGACGGACCGGCCCGGCTCGGCCTGCTGTGGCGCGACGACGTGACCGAGGGCGGTTCGTTCGTGCTGCAGTCGCTCGGCTCCGACGGCACCAGCTGGTTCCGGCACGCCACCGCCCAGGTCCGGCACACGACCGGGGCGGCGGGCCCGATGGAGTTCCCCGGGCAGCGGCTCGCCGACCCGGCGACCGAGGTCGACCCGGAGACCTTCTACGCCGGCTGCCACCAGCGCGGACTGCGCTACGGGCCGGCCTTCCAGGGGATCCGGCGGCTACGCCACGGCGCCGACTGGGCACTCGCCGAGCTGGCGCTGCCCGCCCGGTGCCGGGCCGGGGCGGCGACGTACCCGCTGCACCCGGCCCTGCTGGACGCGGCGCTGCAGGTCAGTCTGGCACTGCACGCCGGTCCGGCGACCGTGGTACCGACCGGGGTGGACCGGATCGATGTGCACGGCGAACTCGCCGAGCCGACCGTCGCGGCCTGGTCGTACGTGTTCCGTCACGACGACGGCCGGTACGACGTGCACCTCTACGACGCCGACCGGACCCCACTGCTCAGCCTGCACGGGCTGACGTTGCAGGAGCTGGACGTGTCCGGGCCGGCCGATCCCGACGGCGGGCTGCTGCACCAACTACGGTTCCTGCCCCGACCGGTGCAGCAGCCGGGTGCGCCCGACGGCCGCTGGCTGATCGTCGGCTCCGGTGACGCCAGCGACACCGCCGCCGACGGCGTCGCAGCCGAGCTGCGCCGGGTCGGTGCCGAGGCGGGCGTGCCGGCCGCCGACGACATCGACGCGGTACGCGACGGCGACCTGACCGGCCTCGTCTACCTGGCACCGGCCGCCCCGGCCGGCCTGGACCGTCAGCGGCAGGCCCTCGCCGAGCTGGCGGACCTGGTCCGGGCCTGCCTGGGCCGCCCGGTGCCGCCCCGACTGGTGCTGGTCACCGTGGACGCCCAGACCGCGACGGCGGCCGACCGGCCGGACCCGGGCGCCGCCCTGTTCTGGGGTTTCGCCCGGGTGCTGCGCCGGGAGCACCCGGAGCTCGCCGCGACCGTCATCGATCTGCCCGGGACGGCCGGCACCGCCGGTTCCGCCGGCACTCAGTCGACCGACACCGCCGCCGCGCTGGTCGCCGAGCTCGGTGCGGCCGACGGCGACGACCAGGTGGTGCTGCGCCCCGACGGCCGGTACGTCGGCCGCATCCTGGCCACCGGCCGGGCCGACCTGGACCGGGTCGCCGACGGTACGCGGCCGCGCTGGCGTACCCCGCGTCAGCCGTTCCGGCTCATCCCGGCCCGCGCCGGCGGCTGGGACGGCCTGGAGTTCCGCCCACTACGCCGCCGACGCCCCGGCCCCGGTGAGGTCGAGGTCGAGGTCACCGCTGCGGCGCTGAACTTCATCGACGTGATGAAGGCCGTCGGCACCTACCCCGACCCGGTCGGGGCCGGGCTGCTCGGCGGCGAATGCGCCGGCCGGGTCACCGCAGTGGGTGCCGGGGTGACCGGCCTCGCCGTCGGGGACCGGGTGGTCGCCTGCGTCTTCGGTGCCCTGGCCTCGCACGTCACCGTCAGCACTGGCCGGGTCCGGCCGATCCCGCCGGAGCTGTCCGATGAGGACGCGGCGGCGCTGCCACTGGTCGGGGTGACCGCCTGGTACGGACTCGCCGAGCTGGGCCGAACCGGCCCCGGCGACACCGTCCTGGTGCACTCGGCCGCTGGCGGGCTGGGGTTGGCCGCGATCGCCGTCGCCCGGCACCTCGGTGCCGAGGTGATCGCCACCGCCGGCACCGAGAGCAAGCGGGAACACCTGCGCCGGCTCGGCATCCGGCATGTGTTCGACTCCCGCGACCTGTCCTGGGCCGAGCAGGTGCTGACGGCGACCGGCGGACGCGGCTGCGACGTGATTCTCAACTCGCTGACCGGCGCGGCGATCACCCGTGGCCTGGACGTGCTGGCCGAGGATGGCCGGTTCATCGAGGTCGGCAAGAAGGACATCTACGCCGACCGCACCATCTCGTTGAGCGCGTTCCGTAAGGGAATCTCGCTTGCCTCGGTCGACGTGGCCGGTCTGATGCAACGCCGGCCGGCCCGGTTCACCGAACAGTTCGGGCAGGTGTGGGAGCTGGTCCGTACCGGCCAGCTCGGCCGGCTTCCGGTGATCGGCTACCCGTTCGACCAGGCCGCCGAGGCGCTCCGGGAAATGTCGCAGGGGCGGCACATCGGCAAGTTCGTGCTCAGCCGGCCGGACAGTGTGGCGTCGGTGGCGCCCGAGCCGCTGCCCGACGGCCGGTTCCGCGACGACGGCACCTACCTGATCACCGGTGGCCTCGGCGCGCTGGGGCTGTCCCTGGCGGAGTTCGTCGCCGCCGCCGGCGGCGGGGCGATCGCGCTGCTCGGCCGCTCCGCGCCGGACGCCGACGCCGCCGCGCGCATCGACGCGGTCCGGCGCGGCGGCGTCCAGGTACGCACCTACCAGGTCGACGTCGCCGACCAGACCGCGCTGGCCGACGTACTCACCCAGGTACGCGCCGACCTGCCGCCGCTACGCGGGGTGGTACACGCAGCCGGCGTACTGGACGACGCCACCATCGCCACACTGCACAGCGGACAGCTCGATCGGGTGCTCGCCCCCAAGGTCGACGGGGCCCGACACCTGGACGCCCTCACCGGCACCGATCCGCTGGACCTGTTCGTCCTGTTCAGTTCGGCCGCCGCGCTGGTCGGCAACGCCGGGCAGGCGGCATACGCGGCCGCGAACGCGTACCTCGACGGGCTCGCTGAGGACCGTCGCCGACGCGGGCTCGCCGCGCTGTCGGTGCAGTGGGGGCCGTTCGCCGGGGTCGGGCTCGCCGCCCGGGACGGCAACCGGGGTGACCGGCTGGCGGAACGCGGCATGGGCAGCTTCCCCGCCGAGCAGGCCTGGCCGGCGTTGACCCGGCTGCTCACCACCGACGCCACGGTCGTCGGCTACCTGCCGCTCAATCTGCGGCAATGGTTCGACGCCTACCCCGACACCGCCGCGCTGCCCAGCTGGCAGGAGCTGCGCGCCGGCCGGGCAGCGGCAGCGGCCGGCGGTGATGGCGGGCAGTTCCTCGACCAGCTGCGCAACACCCCGGCCGACGACCGGGCCCCGCTGGTCGAGGCCAAGGTACGGGAACTCACCGGCCGGGTGCTGCGGATCGACCCGACGGTGATCGACCGGGACACCCCGTTCAAGGCGCTCGGCTTGGACTCGCTGATGAGTCTGGAACTGCGCAACCGACTGGAGGCGGCCTTCGACCTGAAGCTCTCGCCGACCCTGCTGTGGACGTACGGCACGTCGGGCGCGCTGACCGGCATGCTCTGCGACCGGCTGCCCGCCGGCGGCGACGAGCGGCCGGTGCCGGCACCCGACGCCGTGCCCGCATCCGACGCCGTGCCCGCCACCGAGTAGCGACCTGCGACCTGCGGAGGAACCGCTGTGACGACCACATCGAACGGCACGACGCCGTCCGCGCCGACGCCGCTGTCGCGCGCCCTCGACACGATCCGCAAGCTGCGGGCGCAGCTGGAGGCCAGTGGCGACAACCAGCCGATCGCGGTGATCGGTGTCGGGCTGCGCCTGCCCGGCGGGATCGACACCCTCGACGGGTTCTGGCAGGCCCTGGCGCAGCGCCGGGACCTGATCGGGCCGCTGCCGGCCGCCCGACGGGCCCCGTTCGAGCGGGAGTGGGCACAGCTGCCGCAGCTCGGCGGGTTCCTCGACGAGGTCCTCGATTTCGACGCGGCGTTCTTCGGGATCAGCCCACGGGAGGCCAGGGCTCTCGATCCGCAGCACCGGCTGCTGCTGGAGGTCTGCCATGAGGCGCTGGAGCATTCGGCCCGGCCGGCGGAGCAGCTACGCGACACCCGTACCGGCTTCTTCGTCGGCATCACCCACCAGGACTACCGGGACTGGGAGCCGCACGGCGCCGACGCCTACTGGGCGACCGGGAACGGGCACTGCTTCGCGGCCGGGCGGGTGGCGTACGCGCTCGGGCTGACCGGCCCGGCGGTCGCCGTCGACACCGCCTGCTCGTCCTCGCTGGTCGCGATCCACCAGGCCAGTTCGGCGCTGCGGCGCGGCGAGTGCGAGGTGGCGCTGGCCGGCGGAGTCAACCTGATCATGTCCCCCCGCTCCACCCGGCTGCTCGGGCCGCAGATGGGTGCGCTCTCCCCGGACGGGCGGTGCAAGGCGTTCGACGCCCGGGCGAACGGGTTCATCCGGGGCGAGGGCTGCGCCGTGCTGGTGCTCAAGCGGCTGGACGCCGCCCGGCGCGACGGTGACGTGGTGCACGCCGTCCTGAACGGATCCGCGGTCAACCAGGACGGGCGGTCGTCCGGGTTCACCGCGCCGAACGTGCTGGCCCAGTCCGCACTGATCGGGGCGGCGCTGGCCGACGCCCGGCTCACCCCGGCCGACATCGGGCTGATCGAGACCCACGGCACCGGCACCGCGCTGGGCGACCCGATCGAGATGGAGGCGGTCACGACGGCTCTGGGCCGGCCCACCGAGGCCGACGACCCGTTGTACGTCGGCGCCGCCAAGACCAACGTCGGTCACCTGGAGGCGGCCGCCGGCGTGGTCGGTGTGGTGAAGGCGATCCTGTCGCTGCGGTACGGCGCCGTACCGCCGCTGGTGCACTTCTCCACCCTGAACCCGCGGATCGATCTGACCGGCACCCGGGTGCGGATGCCCACCGGGCTGCTGCCCTGGACGGGCCGGCCGGGCGGGCTCCGGCATGCCGGCGTCAGCTCGTTCGGGATGAGCGGCACCAACGCGCACGTCATCGTCGGCGAACCGGAGCCGGACGACGCACCGGCCGGCCCCGCCGGCTCCGCGCCAGGCCACCACCAGCCGGTCGCAGGTGACGCCGTGCCGGTCACCGGGTTCGAGATCTCCGCCGGCAGCCGGCCGGCGCTGCGGGAACTCGCCGACCGGTACGGCCGGCGGCTGGCCGAACTGCGGCCGGAGCAGTACGCCGCGTTCGCGTACACCGTCACCGCTGGCCGGACCCGGCACGCCGTCCGCGCCCGGGTCACCGCCGCCGACCCGGCGGCGGCCGCGGCCGCGCTGGCCGCGCTGGCCGACGGCACCGACGCCCCGACGGTGCAGGTCTACGAGGGGGATCTGCCGACGGCACTGCCCGACCTGCCGCGACAGGTGGTGGAGCTGCCGCACTACCCGTGGCAGCGGCAGCGGTACGCCCCACCGGTCGAGTCCGGACCCGCGTCGTCCGACGTGGCGTCGCCGCCGGCACCCCTGTACGAACTGGACTGGCAGCCGATCGCCGGCCGCGAACCGGACGGCTCTACGCTGGTGCTCGCCGGTGATGACGGCGAGCTGCTGACCGCGCTGGCCGACGTGGCCCGGACAGACGGTTGGCCGACGGTCGTCCTCGGCCCGGCCGGGCTGCCGGCCGCGACCGAGCCGCTGCCGACCGACGGCCAGCAGTGGCAGGCGTTCTGGCAGCGGCGTGACCCGGCCGAGAAGGTGCTGGTGCTGCTCGCCATGGCCGCCGAAGCGCTCCCCGCCGAGCTGGCTCCCGCCGAGCCGACCGCCACCGAGCCGCCGGCCACCGAGCTCGCCACCACAGGCGACGGTGGGCTGGCCGGTGCCGGCGCGGCGCTGTGCGCGGCGGTGACCGCCGCCGTACGGGCGCTGCCCGGTGGTGCGCCCGACCGACGGGTGGTGGTGCTGACCCAGGGTTCCCGACGGATCGGTGCCGACGATCCGGTCCGGGCCAGCACCCACGGCCTGCTGCACGGGCTGGCCCCGGTGCTCGGCCTGGAGCTGCCGGCCTGGGGCGGCCTGGTCGACCTGCCGGTCGACCCCGGGCCGGCGGACCTGTGGGCGGCGCTACGGGCACTGCCCGGTGCCGGCGAGGAGGACCTGCTCGCCGTCCGCCGGGGCACGGCGGCAGCGGCCCGGCTGCGTCCGGTGTCCGCCGACTACGCCCCGCAGCTGCCGATCGACCCGGACGGCAGTTACCTGGTCACCGGTGGGCTCGGCGGCGTCGGCCGCTGCCTGGTCCGCGACCTGGTACGCCGGGGCGCCCGTCGGCTGCTGCTGACCGGCCGCCGGGCCGCCGACGACATCGCGCCGGCCGCTGCCGAACTGCTCGCCGAGCTGGCCGACGCCGGCGTAGAGGTGCGCTACCGTACGGCGGACTGCGACGACCCGGCGGCGCTGACCCGAGCGCTCGACGACGACCTGCCCCGGCTGCGCGGTGTCGTACACGCCGCCGGGCAGCTCACCCGTACGCCGCTGGCGGACGCCGACCGGGCCGCCTTCGAGCAAACCCTGCGCGGCAAGTTCACCGGCGCCTGGTGGCTGCATCTGCTGCTGCGGGACCACCCGCTGGACTTCTTCCTGACGGTCTCGTCGGTGTCGGCGCACTGGGGAGCCGACGGCTACGGCGGTTACGCCGCCGCCAACGGTGGGATCGACATGATCGCCAACCACCGGGTGTCCGCCGGCCTGGCCGCGACGAGCATCGCCTTCGGACCGTGGACAGTCGACGGCATGGTGGACGCGACCGATCTGGCCGAGCTGGCCCGCGGCGGTGTCGACCCGGTCACCGCGCAGACCGGTGCCGCCAGCCTGACCGCCCGCACGGCCGGGCCGGACGCGGTGCTGCTCTGCTGCCCGGTCCGGTGGGACCGGTTCGCCGCAGTGATGTCGGCCCGTCGGCCCCGGGCGCTGTACCGGGACCTGACCGCCGGATCCGCCGCCGGTGGCGGTGCCCTCTACCCCCCGGCCGGGCCGGCGTCGGGACCCGCCGACCCGGCCGGGGCCCGCGCCGCCGAGCCGCCCGCCGGTACCGGGGCGGCGGGACGCGAGCGTCTGCTGGCCCTGCCCGTGCTGGCCCGACCAGCGGCGCTTCGCGACCAGGTCGGTACGGTCGTCGCCCGGATCCTCGGTTACCCGGACGGCGAGCAGGTCCGCCAGGATCAGGGATTCTTCGATCTCGGCCTGGACTCGATGATGGCGGTCGATCTGGTCGACGCCCTTACCGGCGAGTACGGCGTACCGCTTCAGGCGGCCGACGTCTTCGACCACCCGACGATCTCCGACCTGGCCGCACTGATGCTGGGTCGGGTCGACTCCGGCGCCGTACCGCCGGCCGGCGGGCAACGGCAGCATCCGACGGACCGACCGGCCGAGCCGGGCACCCCGGAGCCGACCCGGCCACCGGCCCCGGCCCCGGCACTCGCGCCGCAGCCGGCCGGCGCCGGGACCGGCACCAGGGCCGATGTCGACCGTCACCCGGTGGCCGACGCCGACGCTGCAGCCGCAGCCGCAGCCGGGGAGCCGATCGCGATCATCGGAATGGCCGGCCGGTTCCCCGGTGCCGACTCCATCGACGAGTTCTGGCAACTGCTGGCCGACGGCCGCGACGGAGTGGGCCCGGTCCCGCCGCACCGGTGGAACGGCGCCGCGCTGCACGACAGCGACCCGATGAGCACCGGCACGATCACCACCGACCAGGGCGGCTTCCTCAGCGACGTCGACCGGTTCGACGCCGGGTTCTTCGGGATCCCTGCCCGGGAGGCGCAGAGCCTGGACCCGCAGCACCGACTGCTGCTCGAGTGTGCCTGGCACGCGCTGGAGGACGCCGACGTCGACCCCGCCGGCCTGGCCGGCGGCCGGACCGGCGTGTACATCGGCATCTCCAACTCCGACTACGCCCGGCTGCTGCAACGTGGCGGGCTCGACCAACTGGACGCGTACTTCGGCACCGGCACCTCGCTCAACGCGGCCGCCGGCCGGATCGCGTACCTGCTCGGTCTGCACGGGCCGGCGATCGCGGTCGACACCGCCTGCTCCTCGGCCCTGGTCGCGCTGCATCTGGCGATCCGGTCGCTGCGCAGCGGTGAGACCGACACGGCGCTGGTCGGCGGCGTGAACGTGATCGTCTCGCCGGAGGCGTCGGTCGCGGTCAGCCGGGCCCACATGCTCTCCCCCACCGGCCGGTGCAAGACGTTCGCCGCCGACGCCGACGGCTTCGTCCGTTCCGAGGCCGCCGCGGTGGTGCTGCTCAAACCGCTGTCGGTCGCGCTGCGTGACGGTGACCGGGTGCTGGCCGTGGTACGCGGCAGCGCGGTCAACTCCGACGGGGCGTCGTCCGGCCTGACCGCGCCGAACGGGACCGCGCAGCAGGCGGTGCTGCGCGCCGCGCTCGCCGACGCCGGAGCGTCCGGCCCGCAGGTGTCCTACCTGGAGGCGCACGGCACCGGCACCGCGCTGGGCGACCCGGTCGAGGTCCGGGCCGCCTGGCAGGTGCTCGGCGACGGCCGGGCACCTGGTGAGCCGCTGCACCTCGGGTCGGTGAAGAGCAACGTCGGCCACTGCGAGTCGGCCTCCGGCATCGTGTCGGTGGTCAAGACCGTCCTGGCGTTGCGGCACGGCCGGCTGCCGGCCAACCTGCACTGTGCCGAGCTGAACCCGCAGATCGGCTGGGCGGAGATGAACGTCCGGGTGCTGGACGAGCCGGTACGGTGGCGTTCCGGCGGCCGACCCCGCCTCGCCGGGGTGTCCAGCTTCGGTTTCTCCGGCACCAACGCGCACGTCGTACTCGCCGAGGCACCGCCGCAGGAGCCGGCCGGGCGACCGGTAGCTGATGAGCCGGCCGGGCGACCGGTGCTGAACGGGCCGGCCGGGGACGAGCCCGGCGGCCCGTGGCTGCTGCCGCTGTCCGCGCCGGACGAGGCCGGGCTGGACCGGTCGGTGGCGGCCTGGGACGAGGTACTTGCCGGCAGCACGGACGCGGACCTGCCGGCGTTGGTCGGCAGCGCCAGTGCGGGCCGGGCCCACCTGCCGGTCCGCCGGGCCGCGCTCGGTTCATCCGTCGAGGACCTGCGCCGCGCACTGGCCCAGCCCACAGCGCCCGCCGGGGCCGGCCGACCACCCCGGGTGGCTTTCCTCTTCTCCGGCCAGGGCAGTCAGTACTTCGGGATGGGCGCCGAACTGCACCGGACCGAACCGGTGTTCCGGGAGACGTTCGACGCCTGCGACGAGATCCTGGCTCCGCGACTGGGCAGCTCGCTGCCCGAGCTGATGTGGCACGGCGCGCGGCCGGAGCTGCTCGACCAGACCTGGGCGACCCAGCCGGCGCTGGTCGCGCTGGAGCTGTCCCTCGCCGCGCTCTGGGCGAGCTGGGGGGTCCACGCGTCGGCGGTGATCGGCCACAGCGTCGGGGAGATCACGGCGGCGATCCACGCTGGCGTGCTCGATCTCGCCGACGGACTGGCGCTGGTGGCCCGGCGTGCGCGGCTGATGCAGGACACCCGGCCGGGCGCGATGCTGGCCGTCGCGGCCGAGCCGGACCAGGTCGCCGAGTGGCTGGTCGGCACCACGTTGGACGTCGCCGCGATCAACGGCCCTCGCGCGGTCGTGGTGGCCGGACTCGCCGAGGAGATCGCCGCCTTCGCCGCCGGCTGCCGGGCGAAGGGGGTCCGTTGCCAGCAGCTGGTGGTGTCGCACGCGTTCCACAGCCGACTGATGGAGCCGATGCTCCCCGACTTCGGGCAGACCCTGGCGTCGCTGCCGAGCCGCCCACCGGCGCTGCCGATCGTGGCGAACCTGACCGGACGGCTCGCCGGGCCGGACACCTACCTCGGCGACTACTGGTGCCGCCACGTACGTCAGCCGGTCCGCTTCCATGACGGCATCGGCCAGCTGCGCCAGCTGGGCATCGACGTCTTCCTGGAAATCGGGCCGGGACGTACGCTGGCCGGCCTGGTCACCGGCGCCGGGTCGGCACCGGACGGCGGGGTGGTCACCTCGCTGCGGCGGGGCGCCGCCGACCGGGCCACGCTGCTGGACGCGGTACGCAGCCTCTACCTCGCCGGTCAGCCGGTCCAGTGGGCGGCGGTGCAGCCACGGCGACCGCGACCGACCGGGCAGCGGGCCGCGCGGTACCCGTTCGCCGACACCCGGTACTGGACACCGCTGGCTGACCAGCCGCCGGCAGCGTCACCGTCAGCTACGGGTACGGGTACGGTGGACGAGCCGCCGACGGGACAGCCGCCGGCAGCGGCAACCGGGCAGCCGACCCAGTCGCACGTCGGGCGGGAACTACGTTCGCCGGCGCTCCGTGGGCGGGTCTTCGAGTTCACCCGCAGTGCCGCGTTCCCGGCCTACCTGACCGATCACCGGCTCTACGGCACGGTGGTCACCCCGGCCGCGTCACATCTGGCCACCCTGGTGCAGGCGTTGGCGCCAGACGGCAGCCCGGTGACGCTGACCGATCTGGTCTGCCCCCGGGCGCTGGTGATCACCGAGCAGGAACGGTACGAGGTCCAGCTGACCGTCGACCGGTCCAGTGGCCGGCTCGCGGTGAGCAGTCTGGTCGACGCCGACCGGGACCTCTGGCAGGAGCATCTGGCGGCCCGGGTACGGCCGACGGCGACGACCGGCCCCGCAGCACCGGATCCTGCGGTGGCGGACCTCGCGGCACCGGACCCGGCTGCCGACCGGGCCGCCTTCATCACCTCGGCACAGCGGCACGTCACCGGCGGAGAGTTCTACGCGTACTTCCGCGACCTCGGCTACACCCTCGGTCCGTCGTTCCGGTGGATCGCTGACATCTGGCTGGGCCGGGACGAGGCGCTGGTCCGCTACGTTCAGCCGCCGCTGCCCGACGACCCGGCGGACTACCAGCTGTACCCGGGACTGATCGACTCCTGTTTCCAGAGCATCGCCGGTTTCCTCGTCGACGAGGTCGCCGAGGAGGCTCCCGCACTGGCCATCCCGTTCGCTGCGGCCCGGCTGGAGTTTCCGGCCCGGGACCGGATCGACGGGGAGCTGTGGGGGCGGGTCCGGGTCCGCGACGCCGAGCCGCTGCCCCGTGGCCGCAGCCGGGTCACCGCCGCCGATCTGCGGCTGGCCACGCCGGACGGGACGACGCTGCTCGCGGTCGACGACTTCCGGGTCCGGCACGCGCCCCGGGAGCTGCTGCGCCGGAGCCTGCGCGACGACCGGGCCGGCCTCTACACGGTGCGGTGGCAGCCGGCCGACGACGGCCGAATCCCGGGCGCCGGGCCGGTGGTTTCCGGCGGGCGCGACACGACCGCACCGACGGGTGCGGCCTTGTCGGGCGGGTCCCGGTCGGTGCTGCTGGTCGGCCCGGCGACCGACTTCGCCGAGGCGCTGGCGGCTGAACTGCGCGACCTCGGGCACACGGTGGACGTCGACCGCCCCGGACCCGGGTCCGGGGCGGACCTCGTGGTTGACCTCAGATTCCTGGCCGTAGGCCGGCCCGGCACGGACCCGACCGGCGACCACCCGAACGGCGATGCTGTCGGGTTGGTGCCCGCGCCGGTGCTGGCGCTCGGCGAGTCGCTCCGGAGCCGGTCGACGTCGACGCCGTACGTGGTGGTCTGCCCGGCCGGCGACGAGGCCGCACCCGACCGGGAGGCACTCTGGGGGATGCTGGCCGCGGTCGAAGCGGAGGAGTCGCAGCGGCGGCTGCTGCGGGTCGACCTGGTCGAGCCGGACACGACGGCAGCGGCCCGGCTGGTCCGGGAGCTCGACGCGGTGCTGGCCAGCGGCGTCACCGAGCCCCGGCTACGGCTGCACGCCGACGGGGTCGAGGTGCCCCGGCTGGCCGCCGTCGAACCCGGTCCGGTGTCGAGCTGGCCGGACGGTGTCCTGATCAGTGGCGGTCTGGGCGCGCTGGGGTTGAGCGTCGCGCGGATCCTGGCCGACGGTGGCACCCGGACGATCACGCTGGTCGGCCGGTCAGCCCCGGGTGCCGACGCCCGGGCCGCCATCGACGAGCTGGTCGCCCGGGGGGTACGGGTCGAGGTGGTCGCCGCGGACGTCGCCGATCCGGCCGGCTGTGCCACGGCCGTCGCCGCGGCGGGCCGACTCGGTCCGCTGCGGGCCGTCCTGCACCTGGCCGGCGCAACCGACGACGGCGCTTTCGCGACGCTGCCTCAGTCGGCGTACGAGAAGGTCTTCGCCGGCAAGGTGGGCGGTGCCCGCGCACTGGCCGACGCGGTACGCGGCCTCGACCTGACCGCCTTCGTGCTCTTCTCCTCGGTGTCGAGTGTGTTCGGCTCCGCCGGTCAGGTGAACTACGCGGCCGCCAACGGTTACCTGGACGGGCTGGCGACCGCGCTACGCGCCGACGGCGTACCGGCGGTCAGTGTCAACTGGGGTCCCTGGGAACCGGCAGGGGGCAGCGGGCTGGCCGCGACCGAGGCGGTCCGCCGGGCCGCCGGTCAGCTGGGCGTGCGGGCTCTCACCGACGCGGAGGCGGCCCCGCTGCTGGCCGCCGCGCTCGGCGCGCGGCGCACCCGGCTGGTCGCGGTCGCCGTGGACCTGGCCCGGTACGCCGGGCGGGCCGCCGGGCACCCTCGGGCTGCGCTGGTCCGCGAACTGGTAGCGGACGTCTCCGGTGCGACCTACGACCGGTCGGCGGGCGGCCCGGCCACGGGCCGACCGGCGGAGGCCGGCCGACCGGCGGGTTGGCTGCGCGGCATGCTCCTCGGGCTGGCCGGCCCGGACCGGCAGGACCGGCTGCGTTCGGCGATCTCGGATTTGGTGGGTGAGACGATCGGCGACACCGGACGGATCGACGACGGTCGGGGCTTCGCCGAGCTGGGCCTCGACTCGATCATGGCGATCGACCTGCGGGCCCGGTTGTCACACGCGCTCGACGTCGAGTTGCCGGCAACCGCCGCGTTGGACCACCCGACGGTACGGGCGATGACCGCCTTCGTGGACAGCCGGCTCCCGGCAGCGGACCAGCTGGGCGGCGCACCGGGGCCAGCAGAGCCGGCGGAGTCGGCGCGGTCGGCGGAGTCGGCGGAGTCGGCAGAGCCCGCGCGGTCGGCGGAGTCGGCGGTGGACGCCGCCGATCTGGCCTCGCTCTCCCTCACCGACCTGATCGAGGCGGCCCGGGCCGATCTCGCCGCCGGGCCCTGACGATCACACCGGTGGTGTGGTGCCACGTCGTGGCACCACACCACCGGGGCGACGGTCGGCGGCCGGGTGTTCGTCGGCGGCCGGTCCGGTCAGGCCGGGACCAGCTGGCGGATGTGGTCGATCACGTCGTTCCACAGATCGCGGGGCAGGATGCCGTGCCCGAGCCCTGGATAGGTGACGAGCCGGGCACCGGGAATCGCGGCTGCCGTCGCCTCGCCGCCGGGCAGCCGCCAGATCCGGTCCGCCTCGCCGTGCACCACAAGCGCCGGGATGCGAAGCTTCGCCAGGCCGGCCCGCCGGTCCCGGGAAGCCATCAGAGCCGCCTCGTGCCGTAGTCGCCCGGCCTGGTCGTAGCCGCGGTCGAAGGCCCGCCGGCCCATTTCGCGCAGCCAGTCCACGTCCATGTCGTAGCCGGGCGAACCAATCAGGTCGTACAGGTCCACCATCAGTTGACCAGCGTCGTCGCGGTCGGCGACCGACCGGTCCTGCATCCGCTGCAGTTTCATCGCGGTCCGCATCGAAAGCCGGCCGATCCGGGGTGTCGCGGTCGCGGCGATCGACGTGAGGCTGAGCAGCCGGTCCGGATGTTCGATCGCCAACTGCTGGGCGACCATCGCGCCGAGGGAGATGCCCACCACGTGCGCCCGCGGCCAGCCGAGCGCGTCGAGCACGGCGAGCGCGTCGCCCGCCATGTCCTCGATGCGGTACGTCGCGGTACCCGGTCGAAGCATCATCCGCAGGATGGTCGGTCGCCCGTCGGCGTGCAGATGGGTGGAGGCGCCGACGTCGCGGTGGTCGAATCTGGCCACGGCGAAGCCCCGCTCGGTCAGCGCCGAGCAGAAGTCGTCGTGCCACATGATCATTTGCATGCCGAGGCCCATGATGAGCAGCAACGGTTCACCCTGCGGATCACCGAGACGCTGGTACGCGATCTCGATCTCCTCGGGACGCGTCGCGCTCACCCGCGACGTCGCCGTACCCGTCACCTGGGCAGGTCCTGGTCCAATCGTCATGCGTCGAGCGTGCTGCGCCGCCCTTGAGCACCGGTTGATCCGGCCGCCGCCAGCCGGTGCCACCGGCGCCGGCGCTGCTCCCACGCTGCTCAAGGGCTTCTTTAGCGCCGATCGTTAGCGTCACAGCAACAGCAACCGACCACCGCAGCCGGGTCGGACGCCAGGTAGCGATCGGCCGGCAGGTGACTCGCAGAAACCCGGAGGTGCCGATGTCCGACCACCCCAACCCGGTCCACCCGGCCGGAGTGGACCCCGCGATGGTGACGGCCGTCCTGCACGGCGGTCCGGCGAGTCTCACCGCCGAGCAGCGCCGCCGGCTGGTGACTCCCGAGCAGCGGAAGATCAAAATTCCGTGGCTCGGCGGCTACGAGCACTTCGAACGCGATCTCGTCACCGGCGTAGACCACGGAGCGGCCGTGGTCTTCCAGTGGACGGCCCGCACCCGGGTAGCCGAGTAACCGCCACGTCAGCCGGGGCGGAGCCGGTCAGCCCCGGACCATCGGCGCCACGGTCTGCGGCAGCTCGGCACGCAGCACGAACCAGCCGTCGCGGGGACCGACGCACAGGTCCCCGCCGACGAGCTCCACCCGTTCGGCCAGGCCGGTCAGCCCGGTACCGGACGGTGGCGCGCCGGTCAGCCCCGCGCCCACCCCGTCGTCGTGTACCTCCAGGATGAACCGTCCCTCGCGGCGGGTCACCGCGATCGCACAGCGACGCGCGTGGGCGTGCCGGACGATGTTCGTGGCGGCCTCCCGGATCAGCCAGGCCGCGCACTCCTCGATCGGCTCCGGCAGGTCGTCGAGGGTGCCACGGACGCTGACCACGACCCCCGACGCCTGCAGCAACGCCTCGGCGGACTGCGCCTCCACCGCCAGGGAGACCTTCCGGTAGCCGGAGACCGCTGCCCGCACCTCGGCCAGCGCGTCCCGCGCCACCTCGGCCACCTCGGCCATCTCGGTCACCGCCCGGTCCGGCGCCGAGTCCACCATCCGGGCGGCGAGATCGGCCTTGAGGGTCACCGCAGACAGCCGTTGGCCGAGGATGTCATGCAGGTCGCGGGCGATCCGGAGCCGTTCCCTGGCCACCGCCAACTGGGTCAGCTCGGCCCGCGCCTGCAGTAGCTGCATCGAGGTGTCGATCTGGTTGTAGATCGCCACCTGCACGCCGCTGGTGATGGCGATCAGCAGGATCAGGATCACGACCGAGTCGGCGCTGACCCGCAGCCAGCCCACCGCGATGGCCACGAAGACCACGGTGTGGCCGACCACCAACGCCGGCCACCACCGCAACGGGCAGTTGATCAGCAGCATCACCAGGCTGAAGAAGGCCAGCCCGGACAGCCAGTCGTAGCGCAGTTGCGGCACCATCGCCAGGCCACAGATCAATGTCACGGCGACCGTCACCGGCGCACGGTTGGTGTGCAGCTGCGGAGTGTTACGGACGACCACCCGGGCGTAGCCGAGCACGAACAGTGCAAGTCCTACGTAGAGTGCCTTGTTTCGGTCGTGCACGACGCTCAACGGAAAGGCGAGAAACGCCAGGCAGGACAGGGCGAACAGGCGTACCTGGATGCCGCGTCGGCGGAGCCAGAATTCCCGTCCAGGAGAGACCTTCGCCTCCGCAACGGCGCTCATGCCGGCAATTCAACCACGCGACGTCCAGAGGATCCGCCAGCTGATCGTCCAGCGTCGATCGGGACCGAACGGTTCGATCGACGTCGAACGGGCGGCGGCCCGGGTCGGTCGTTGCGGCCACCCGACGGTGGTCAGTCGGGCGGTGATCCGACCACCGACGCCGGGTCGGACCGACGCTGGTCAGACGCGGACCTGGCGGTGCCACTCCACGTCGTACGCCAGCAGCCAGGAGGATGCCCCACCCCAGAAGTACCGGCGGTAGAGCGGCGCGAGAGCGACGTCGAGCCAGCCGCGGCCGGGCAGGTTACGGAACCGGCCGTACCGTGTGCCGGCGCGCAGCGCCCGCTCCGTCCGGGACCGACGCATCGACTCGTACGCGGTCAGCGCCATCGGCACGTCGTCGATGTCGCGCAGACAGCGACCGAGCACCACGGCGTCCTCCAGGGCGAGCCCGGCACCGAGCCCGTACCCGACGGGGTGGGCGGCGTCGCCGAGCACCACCATCCGGCCCCGCCGCCAGTGCGCCAACCGCTGCGGCAGGTAGAGCGGCGCGGGGCGGCCCAGCGTGGTGCACTGCGCGATCAGTGCGGCGCACGGGGTGTCGCCCTGGCCGTACTGCGCGGACAGCCGGCTCCGCCAGCCCTGCTCGCTGATGCCGGCCAGCTCCGCCGGGTCAAGGTCGCCGGTGGGCACCAGCGCGTTCCACCAGACGGTGCCGTCCGGCTTGGCGGTGTACTGGAAGCAGCCCTGCCGGCTGACCACCAGATGCAACGTCCCGGCCGCGATGCCCGGCAGCCGGGTCACCCCGTCGATCGCGCAGTGTCCGCCGTACTCGGGCGGTGGCGCCGCGTTGCTGATCACCCTGCGCACCCGCGAATGCGTCCCGTCGGCACCGACGAGCACGTCACACTCCACCCGGGCCCCGTCGATGAACTGCGCAGTCACCCCACCGGTGCTGCTGGTGGCACCGGCCAGCCAGCGGCCGGTGTGGACCTCTGCTCCGGCCCGGACCGCTTCGTCACGCAACACGGACACCAGGTCGCCACGCATGATCGACAGATTCATCGGCCGGTTGGCCAGGCGACCGGCCCGAGACAGTCGGCCCAGCAGCCGGCCTTCGCCGTTCCACAGGCACAGCCGGTTCACCACGATCCCGCGTGCCTGTATCTGCTCCAGACAGCCGACCGAATGCAGCGCCCCGAGCGCGTTGGCGGTCAGGTTGAGAAAGCCCCCGGTCGTCCCGGCCGGATCGAGGTACGCCTCGTAGACGGAGGTTCCGACGCCGGAACGGGCCAACGCGACCGCGGTCAGCGATCCGGCGAGCCCGGCACCGACAATCGTGGCACGAAGTGTCATCGGATTCCTTCCGTCGTGACTGTCACGCACCGAGAAGTGTGCCGCCAGGTACTGCAGCGCCCCTTGAGATGCGGCCGGCGAGGGCCGGCCGCCGTCAGCCGGCTGCCGCCGTTCATCGTCGCATCCTGCCCGGGGTGCGTGTCCGACCCGATTTGGCAATCCAGGGCGTGCCCTGAACTCGATCGGCCCGTCCGGTGCCGGTAGGCGACCCGAGGATTGGCCGGGACGGCGGTTGGGCAGGATCCTCGTACCGTACCGATCGGAGGTCGCCACGATGTCGACAGCGGGCACCACAGGGACTCAGCCGGACCGGGACGGGCCGGCGACCGACCGCCGTGACCCGGACGATCCCGGCCGGCCGCCGGTGGGGCCGGACGACGGGCCGGCCAGTCCTGCCCGGCTGTCAACTGCGTCGCTGTGGGCGGCCGCTCGGCGTACGGTCCGCGAGGTCACCGCCGACGCGGTACCTGACCTGGCCGCCGGGCTCACCTACTACGGCGTACTGTCGATCTTTCCTGGTCTGTTGGTGCTGGTGGCGGTGCTCGGGCTGCTCGGCGGCGGTGCCACCGATGACGTCCAGGGCGTGATCGGCGGTCTCGCGCCGGGCGAGATCGGTGGCTTCCTCGACGAGTCGATTCGCCAGGTCCGGGCAAATTCCGACACGGCCGGCCTGGTGGCCGTCGTCGGTCTGCTCGCCGCCTTCTGGTCGGCGTCCAGCTACATCGGGGCTTTCATGCGGGCCGCGAACGCCATCTACGACGTGCCGGAGGGTCGCCCGATCTGGAAGACGTTGCCGATCCGGCTGGGCGTCACCGCGGTCATCGGGCTGATGCTGATCGCCAGCGCGCTGATCGTGGTCTTCACCGGGGAGTTGGCCGCCCGGACCGGGGAACTGCTGGGTGTCGGACCGGAGGCGGTCGCCGCCTGGGACGTCGCCAAGTGGCCGGTGCTGGTGGTCCTGGTCAGCCTGATGTTCTCGATCCTGTACTGGGCCACGCCGAACGCCCGGCAGGGCGGGTTCCGGTGGGTGAGCCCGGGCAGCGTCCTGGCGGTGCTGCTCTGGCTGCTGGTCTCTGCCGGATTCGCGTTCTACGTCGCCAACTTCGGGTCGTACAACGAGACCTACGGTGCCATCGCCAGCGTGATCGTCTTCCTCGTCTGGTTGTGGCTGACCAACATCGCGATCCTGCTCGGCGGCGAGTTGGACGCCGAGCTGGAGCGGGGCCGGGCGATCGCGGCCGGTCATCCGGACGACCGCGAGCCGTACCTTCAGCTGCGGGACACCCGCAAGTTGCCCGCCAACCGTCAGCCGTCGGCCGCCGAGACCGACGGCTGACGGCTGACGGCTGACGGCTGACGGCTGACGGCTAACGGCTAACGGCTAACGGCTAACGGCTAACGGCTAACGGCTAACGGCTGGATTGTCGGACGGCCGCGACCGCCGCTGGCCGGTCAGGCCGCCGGCAGGTCCTCCCGGGAGGCCGCGGAGCGGACGTACGTCTCGACATCGGGCTTGGTGACTCCCAGATCGGCCAGCGGGCCGACCCCGGCGGCGTACTCCAGCAGGGCGAGCAGGATGTGGGCCGTCCCGACCATCCGGTCGTCGAACCGTAGCGCCTCGCGGAAGGTCAGCTCCAGCACCTTGCGCACCTGGGCGTCGAACGGGACGAGCTCCGGCACGTGGTCGACCGCCGGCGGCAGGGCGGTCGCCGCCACCTGACGAATCCGATCCGGGTCGCCCACCCGGTCGGCCAGAACCCGGGCGGCGAGGCTGTCCGGTTCGGCCAGCAGGGCCAGGACGAGATGCCCGGTGGTGATCTCGTCGTTGCCGGCCCTGCGGGCCTCGTGCTGGGCGGCGACCACCACGTTGCGGGCCTGCGGAGTGAACCTGCTGAACCCCTGCTGTGGGTCGAGGTCGTTGGGTTCCTCCGGAGTCCTCGGCACGAACCGCTTCTGCGCGGCCTGCTTACTGACCCCGATGCTGCGCCCGATGTCGGTCCAGGACGCGCCGGACCGGCGGGCCTGATCGACGAAGTGGCCGATCAGGTGATCGGCGAGCTCGCCGAGGTGGTCGCCGACGACGACGGCGTTGCTGAGCTGGGCGAGTCGATCGTCACTGGCTCGTTTGATCCCGGCGATCAGGTCGTCGAGGCGGACCGGATTGCCGAGCGGCAGGTATTCGGACATGCGTCAACCATAGGTTGACGCATGTCTTGCGTCAACCATAGGTTGACGTTCTCTCAGAGCCGCACCTGATTGGCCAGATGCTCGTCGAGCATGGTGGTCAACCGGCCGGCCACCCCGCGCGCCTCGATGTGCAGCCGGGCGACGTTCAGCCCGTCGGCGCCGAGCACCGCGAGCAACGCCTTGTCGTTGATCGCGTACACCGAGAAATATCCCTTGTGGCTGCGGACGGTGGACTCCCGAAACGGGCCCTGCCGCAGCGCGAGGCCGGTCTGCCGGCCGAGTCCGAAGGTCGCCGCCGCGAGCGCCGCCAGGTCGTGCGGCTCTGTCCCGTCGGTCAGATCGTGCAGCAGCAACAGCCCGTCGACACCGGCGATCACCGAGCCGATCACGCCGGTGACGCCGTGTTTCAGCGAGGCCAGTTCAGCGGACGCCGGATCCGGAGGTGACGGCACGCTGCCGTTGGTTCCAGACATGACTGATCTCCGTTCGACGGTACGGTGCGGGTGTCGTCGTCCCACCCGGGCAGCGCACTCGCCGGGGAGAGCGACCGAGCGCACCCGGCCGCCCACCCCGGCGAGCAGACGAGACTCCTACTGATCCCGGTCAGAGCTCGATCGAGGCCTCGATCTGTCGCAGCTGGTGCCGGGCCAGGGCCAGGTTCGACCGGGAACGGCTCAGCGCCAGGTAGAAGAACAGGCCCTGACCGGACCGGGAGGAGACCGGACGAATGAGGTGGTACTGGGTGTCCAGCGTGATGAGAATGTCCTCGATACCGTCAGGGATCTTCAACATCTCCAGGGTGCGCATCTTGGCCCGGACCACGTCCGTGTTCCCTGCCGCGGCCACCGCGAGGTCCATCTCAGCAGAGCCACCGGCGGTGCCGAGTGTCATGCCGCTGGAGTAGTCGACCAGCGCGGCACCGACTGCACCCTCGATGCCCATCGCGTCCTTGAGTGCCGTGTCGAGTGAAGCCATGCCCTGCCTCCGGGGTGATTTCAGGTGGGTCAACGCCCACCGGAGAGTTGCACGACGATGAGCCAGGGTGCACGTCGCCGGGCGATAACTGGCTGAGCAGACTACCAATCCCCGTCCGACGTCCACCGAAGTCACCGGCATGACCGATACCGCACGGTGAGCTGTCGCCGCCGACCCGGCTGCGTCCGGACCAGGTGCGACGCGCGTCGAATGGGTACGGTGCAGACATGGCGAAGACGGCAGACGGCAGCTACGTCAACCCCGGCGGTGAGTTCACCCGCGACCAGCGGTACATCGCGACCCGGATCACCGCCGACGGTCGCGACGGTTACCCGGTGGAGCCGGATCGATACCGACTGATAGTCAGCCGGGCGTGCCCGTGGGCAAACCGGGCAATCATCGTCCGCCGGCTGCTCGGTCTGGAACAGGCTCTGTCGATGGGCGTGGCCGGGCCCACCCACGACAAGCGCAGCTGGACCTTTGACCTCGACCCGGACGGACGCGATCCGGTACTCGGTGTTGAACGGCTACAGGACGCCTACTTCGCCCGGTTCCCCGGCTATGAGCGCGGCATCACCGTGCCGGCGTTCGTCGACGTGCCGACCGGGCAGGTGGTGACCAATGACTACGCCCAGATGACCCTCGACCTGTCCACCGAGTGGACCGCGTACCACCGCAGCGGCTCGCCGCAGCTCTACCCGGAGCCGCTACGCGCCGAGATCGACGAGGTCAACTCAGTGGTCTTCGCCGACGTGAACAACGGGGTCTACCGCTGCGGGTTCGCCGGCAGCCAGCAGGCCTACGAAGCGGCGTACCGACGGTTGTTCGACCGGCTCGACTGGCTCTCCACGCGACTGGAGAACCAGCGTTACCTGGTCGGCGACACCATCACCGAAGCCGACGTACGGCTGTTCACCACGCTGGTGCGCTTCGACCCCGTCTACCACGGACACTTCAAGTGCAACCGGCAGAAGCTGACCGAGATGCCGGTGCTCTGGGCGTACGCCCGGGATCTGTTCCAGACGCCAGGGTTCGGGGACACCATCGACTTCGACCACATCAAACGGCACTACTACGAGGTCCACCGGGACATCAACCCGACCGGGGTGGTACCGGCCGGCCCGGACCTCACCAACTGGCTGACCCCGCACGGACGCGACAGGCTCGGCGGGCGCCCGTTCGGCACCGGCAGCCCGCCGGGGCCGCCACCGGCCGCCGAGCGCGTGCCAGCCGACCACACCCCGCTGAGCTGAGACCGAGCTGGCCAGCGACCGACGCAAGGAGCGGCATTGATCATCATCGCCGGTGCACTGTACGTAGAGCCCGCCGGCCGACAGGCGTACCTGGCTGAATGCCAACCGGTGGTGCAGGCGGCCCGCGCCGCTACCGGCTGCCTCGACTTCAGCCTCAGCGCCGACCTGGTCGAGCCGGACCGGATCAACGTCTACGAACGGTGGGAATCCGAGGCAGACCTGCTCCGCTTCCGGGACTCGGGCCCGTCGGCAGAGCAGACGGCGGCGATCCGCGACGCCCGGGTCGAGCGCTTCGAGGTGTCGTCCGTCGGCTCACCGTGACGCTCTCCGTCAGTCGGCCGCGGCCTGGGTCGCGGCCGACTGACGGACCAGGTCACGACCGGCCCGAGACGCCGGCCGTGGCCGGCTCCTCGACCCGCAGACCGTGGGCACGCACCTCGTCGGCCACCCGGGCCAACGCGGAATCAATGGCGCAGAGGGCGACCGAGACCTCGCCGAGCTGGGCGCGCAGCGACTCCTCGGACCAGGCGGAGACGCTGACGCCCCGCAGAGCACTGACCGCGGCGTCGAGCCGCGCAATCACCTCGTTCGTACTCATGTTCGAAAGACTAGCGTACCGACGGAAGCCCGCGCAGCTGAATCGCCGGATCCGCGACCGCCGCGAGCAGGAACGCCTCGGCCAGGCAGACCCGGGCGAACTCGCCCAGGTGCAGGCTCTCGTTCGGCCCGTGCGCGGCGGTGTACGGGTCCTCCACCCCGGTCACCAGGATCGCCGCGTCCGGAAACATCTCCTGGAACGTGGCGATGAACGGAATCGAACCGCCGACACCGACGTCCACCGGTGCCGTGCCGTCCCAGGCCGCCGCGAACGCCGCGCGGGCCGCGTCGAAGTACGGACCGGTCGCGTCGATCACACAGGCGTCGCCGTCACTTTCCAGGCTCACCTCGACCCGTGCCCCCCACGGGGCCTTTGCTCGCAGATGTGCGGTCAGCGCCGCGTACGCCGCCGACGGGTCGTCACCCGGGGCCAACCGCAGGCTCAGCTTGGCCCGCGCCGCCGGCACCAGGGCGTTCGGGGCGCTGTCGGTGGCCGGGGCGTCGATGCCGAGCACGGCCAGCGCCGGCTTGGTCCACAGCCGGTCGGTCAACGCGCCGGTGCCGGTGAACCGCACCCCGTCGACCATGCCGGCCTCGTCCCGCAACCGTTGCTCCGGCAGGTCGACGGCGGCGCCGGTTTGCCCGACCAGGCCCGGTACCGCCACGTCCCCGGCCTCGTCGTGCAGGGTGGCCAGCAGCCGGCAGAGCGCGGTCAGCGCGTCCGGCACCGGACCGCCGAACATGCCGCTGTGCACCGCCTGCTCAAGGGTGCGGACCTCGACGAAACAGTTCACCAGGCCCCGCAGCGACGTCGTCAACGCCGGTACGCCGATCTCCCAGTTCGCCGAGTCGGCGATCACGATCACATCGGCGGCGAGCTCGTCGCGGTGGGCGTCCAGCAGTCGGGACAGCGACTCGCTGCCGTACTCCTCCTCACCCTCGACGAAGAGCACCACGCCGACCGGCAGCGCGTCGCCGAACGCCCGCAGCGCGGCGACGTGCGCCATGACTCCGGCCTTGTCGTCGGCGGCGCCCCGCCCGTACAGCCGGCCGTCCCGCTCCACCGGCTCGAACGGGTCACTGGACCACAGCGCCGGATCGCCGACCGGCTGCACGTCGTGGTGGGCATACAGCAGCACCGTCGGGGCGCCGGGCGGCGCCGGCCGGCGGCCCAGCACCGCCGGCTGCCCGCCGGCCCGGACCACCTGCACGTCCAGTCCGCAGCCCCGGGCCAGCTCGGCGACCGCCGCGGCGGACCGCTCCACCTGGCTGTGGTCGAACCCGTCGAAGGCGATACCGGGGATGCGGATCAGCCGCTCCAGGTCGGCGCGGACCCCGGGCAACTCCCGGGCGATGGCGGAACGCAGGTCGGCGGCGGTGGGAATGGCAGTCGTCATCCGACGATGGTAGGGGCCGGCCGGCCCGGGGTCACCGCCGTCCGGTGCTCACCCGACGACACGCCGGGGGCCTCGCCTCGCGCCGCCGCAAGCGGACGGGCACACTGGCGCGATGGACGGCACCGACAACCCCGAACCGTGCGACTGCCCCGGCTGCAGTGAGGAGACCGGCGACGTCATCGGCACCCTGCTGAGCGGCGCCGCCGCCCTGGTCGACGACGACGATCCGATCGCCGCCGAACTCACCGGGGCGATGTTCGTCGCGATGGTCGGCGACGAACCCGACCCCGACGGCGTCCGCCCGCTCCGCGACGGGCTCATCCCGCAGCTCGCCGACCGAGGCGGCCCCGAGGCGGTGGCCCTGCTGACCGCCATCGCCGCCGTGTCCCCACCGCCCGCCGCCGAGGTGGCCAGAGCCGCAGTGACGGCCCTCGCCGGGACCGGCGTACCGATGCCGAAGTGGGCCGACGAGGTCGCCGCCGAGGTGACGGTGGACGACTGCTGGCGGATCGACAGCCCCGACGGTACCGACTCGGTCTTCACCGTCGCCTTCCGACGGGCCGGCCGTACGCACGCCATGATGGTCGTCGTCGACCACGCCGACTGCGCGGCCGCCCAGGACATCCTGCTGTTGGACGGTGACCAGTTGCCGGCGGCCCTCGACGAACTGACCCGGGATCCGGGCACCACCCGGACCCGACTCGACCCGGCCGACCTGCGGTGGCACGTCGAGCAGGCGTTGGACGCCCGCAGCGTGCACGACGAGGCCGACGCCGAACTCGACGACGAACCGGAGCCCGACGACGACGAGGGGCCGCCGTACCCGGTGCTGGCCACCCTGCTGGACGCCCGGCTGGCCACCATGCCGGAGTCGGACCGGCCGCCGGCCCCGCACCACGAAGCCGGTCCCGACGACCTGGCGGACCTGCTCCCCGGCCTGCCCGGCGGCGGCGGGTTTCCCGCGCAGCACCGTCCCGGGGCGGTCCGGCCGGCACCGACGCGCAAGCTGCCGGCCAAACGGAAGAAGTCACAGGGACCGGCGCCGGCCTACCGGGTCGACGCGGTGCTGGCTGGCAGCGAGCCGCCGGTCCGGCGGCAGCTGGAGGTCGTGGGTGACACTCCGCTGGAGGACCTGCACCACGTGATCCAGTCGGCGTTCGATTGGGACGACAGCCACCTGCACCTGTTCGAGACGCCGTACGGCGAGTTCGCACCGCCCGGCGACCGGACCGGGCGCCAGTCGGAGCGCAAGGTCACCCTGGAGCAGGTCGCCCCGGCCGTCGGCGACACGATCACCTACCGGTACGACTTCGGCGACGACTGGACCCACGAGATCACCGTCGTGGCGGTCACCGACCGCGACCCGACGGCGGTCTACCCCCGGTGTACGGGAGGCGAGCGGGCCGCCCCACCGGAGGACTGCGGCGGCGTCTGGGGCTACGCCCATCTGCTCGACGTGCTGGCCGACCCGTCCCATCCGGAGTACGCGGACCGGCGCGACTGGCTCGGCCTCGACGACGGGCAGGCACCGCTGGACCCGGGGCGGTTCGATCCCGACGTGATCGAGCGGCGGCTGGCCGCGCTGCGCTGACCGGCGGCTGGCCGCGCTGCGCTGACCGGCGGCAGGTCGGCCCCGCCGGCCACCAGGCCGGCCTGAAGTCAGCTCCGCCGGCCACCGGGCCGGCCGGTGGAGCTGGCCGCGCCCATCCAGGACCGGGCGCGGCCGGCGGCGCCGCTGGCCCACTCGCCGACATCGGCCGCGCCGGAACCCAGCCGACGCAGCAGGCCGACCAACGGATCCTGGCTGCGGCCGAACTCCTCGCGGTACGCCTGCGCGGCCGCCTTGATCTCCTCGGTCACCGAAGCGGCCGGGTCGTCGGCACGGCGCGGGTAGTCACCGGCCAGCACCTGCGCGTACCCGCCGGAGTCGATCCACTGCCGTAGTGCCGCAGCCCGCGCCACCGGCACCGGGTGGGTGCTCCACGCGGTCATCCGGAACTTGTGCAGGCTGTCCCGCAGGTCACCGCCGCCGTCGTACTCGGCAGCCTGCTCCAGGAACGCGGCGGTGTCGATCTGGCTGAGGTCGCCGCCACCGGCCAGCTTCATCAGCAGCCGCTGCGCCGCCGCCGGGTCCTGACCGGCGAGCAGCCCGGCACGGTCGCCGGACAGCTCCGCCTTGCGCCACCACTCCAGCATCGCTGCGATGATCGCCCGCAGCGCGATCGCGCCGACCGGCAGCCAGCTCAGGTTCGCCGCCCATCGGGTCAGGATGGTGAGAATTGTCTGGTAGACGGCGTGACCACTGCGGACGTGCCCCAGCTCGTGGCCGAGCAGCGTCCGCAGCTCGGCGTCGTCGAGCTGCTGTACGCAGGCGGTGTTGACCACGATGAACGGTTTGTCCAGGCCGATGGCCTGGGCACCGAGCACCGGGGACTGGGTCACGAACAGCTCCGGCAGCTCCGGAACGTCCAGCGCGGTCGCCGCCTCGGCGAGCAACCGGTGCACCCGGGGGTACTGACGGTGGTCGACCCGGATCGCCGACGCCAGGTAGCTGAGCCGGAAGGCACGCTCGTTCCACATCCCGAAGAACGTCCGGACCACGTCGTCGAAGCCACGCAGCTCACGGAGCGCGGTCAACGCACCCCGGTCGGCCGGGTGCTCCCAGGCACGGGAGCTGATCCCGGTCAACGTGATCCGCCGCCGGTCCGGCGGGGTGGTGGCGTCCGGCGTACCGCCGCTGGCCGCAGCCGTGGGCGTGGTGCCGTCGTCGTCTGCGGTCATGGCGGACGCTCCCCGGGATCGGCTGACTGGCCTACCCGGCCGATGGTGCCCCACCGGCGCCACCGGCGTCTACGTCCGGCCAGTCCCGGATCCACCCGTACGCCAGCTGGCCGGACGGGAGCTCAGCAGCGCCGTCGACGAGCAGGTCGACCGCACCGGGCGTACCGTCGGCGGAGAAGAACCGCTCCTCGGCCCGCCGCCAGCGGTCGAGCGTCGGCTGTATCGCGGCCCCGTCGCGGGTGAGCGACCGGGCCAGGCGCACCGGTTCGGGTGCGGTGACGTAGACCGACAGCGTCGCGGCCGGCCGGACCGCCGCGCGGGCCGCGCTCACCCCTTCGATCACGAGTACGGCGGGCGGTTCGATCACGGTCCAGCCGGCGCCGAACCGTCCGGCGGCCCAGTCGTATCGTCGGTAGCGGGCCGGCCGGCCGGTCCGCAGCGGGTCAAGCACGTGGGTGCTGAGCCGGGGCCAGAAGGTGAACTGGTCACGCCAGCCGTCCAGCAGGTCGTCGGTGTGTACGACGGCGACGGCCGGTCCGGCGACGGTGCTGGCCGGATTCGCAGCCGGGGGCATGGCCGGGTTCGGGCCCCTCGCTGCGACCGTCGCACAGGCAGTGGCCAGGCGGTCGGCGAAGGTGGACTTGCCGGCGCCGCTCGGGCCGTCGATGACGACGAGCCGGACCCGGCCGAGGCGGGCCGGGGCGGCGTACACCCGCCGGGCCAGACTTTCGAAGGTCGAGATCCCCCGCGTCACCGGGGAGCTCCGGGTAACCGGGGAGCTCCGGGTAACCGGGGAGCTCCGGGTGGGATGAACGGTAGTCCGGCCGGCGGCCCGGACTCGATCAGCCGCCACAGCGCGGCGGTGTCCAGGTGCTCCTCCACCAGGTCGCCGAGCAGATCAAGTCCGCGTTGGCGCAGCGCCGCGAAGCTGGTGTCCGGCGCGACGGTGAAGCCGTGCCGGCCGGCCTGGCGGGCCACGTCGGTGAGGTAGCGGCGACGGAACTCGTCGGACTCGAAGGCACCGTGCCAGTGGGTGCCGCACACCGGACCGAGCCGTACGCCCTCGGTGCCGCCCGTCGCGCCAGGGCCGGTGCCGGTGCCCACCTCGGTGCTGGTGCCGGTGAACAGCGGCGAGGTCGACCCGTCGGACCGGGAGACGTACCCGTGGTGAATCTCGTAGCCGCGCACCGGGACGTCGCTGTAGGCCCGCCCCGCGCTGCGGGTCACGGTCTTGCGCTCGGCGAAGGTGATCTCGACGGGCAACAGGCCGAGCCCCGGTACCCTGCCCCGGCGGCTCTCCACCTCGTCGTGGATCACCCGGCCGAGCATCTGGAACCCACCGCAGATGCCGAGCAGCGGGCGGCCGGCGCCAGCGTGCGTGGTCACCGCCGCGGCCAGCCCGGTCCCCCGCAACCAGGCCAGATCATCCACGGTCGACCTGGTGCCGGGCAGGACGACGAGGTCGGCGGCGGCGACCTCGGTCGGGTCGACGGTGAGCCGGACCTGCACGCCCGGCTCGGCAGCGAGCGCTTCGAGATCGGTGGCGTTGGAGATCCGGGGTAGTCGCACCGCCGCGACCCGCAGGATGTCGCGGCCGCGCGGCGCCGTGGGTCGTCCGATCGTCTGGCCGTACGCCAGCGAGTCCTCGCCGTCCAGCCAGAGATCGGGCTGCCAGGGCAGCACCCCGTAGGTGGGTCGGCCGGTCACCTGGTGCAGCATGTCGATCCCGGGCCGCAACAACTCCTGATCACCACGGAATTTGTTGATCACAAACCCGGCGATGTGTCCCTGATCCTCGGCGCTGAGCAGGGCTACGGTGCCGAACATGGCGGCGAAGACGCCACCCCGGTCGATGTCACCGACGACGATCGCCGGCAGCCCGGCATGCCGGGCCAGCCCGAGGTTGACGAAGTCGCCAGCCCGCAGGTTGATCTCGGTTGGGCTGCCGGCTCCTTCACAGATCACCACGTCGTACTCGCCACGCAGCTCGGCGAGGGTGGTGTGCACGGTGTCGGCGAGGCGGGAGCGCATCGCGCGGTAGTTGGTCGCGGTGACGGTGTCGACCGCCTCCCCCAGCAGCACGACCTGGCTGGACCGGTCACTGCCTGGTTTGAGCAGGACCGGATTGAACCGTACCTGCGGCTCCAGCCCGCAAGCGGCTGCCTGCACCGCCTGCGCCCGTCCGATCTCGCCGCCCCGGCCGTCCGACCCGACGACCACCGCCGAGTTGTTGGACATGTTCTGTGCCTTGAACGGCGCGACCCGCACCCCACGCCGGTTGAGCCATCGACAGATTCCGGCGGTGAGCAAGCTCTTGCCCGCGTCGGAGGTGGTCCCGGCGACCAGTAGGCCGCCACCACCGGCGGGGCCAGCACTCCCCGGCACCCCGGACTCCCTTCCAATCCTGGTCCTGCCGCTACCGGCGGCGGATGGTCCGCACGACGGCTCTGACCATCTGTACGGTCAGCTGTGCGGCGGTCACCTGCACGACGGGCGCCGCGAACACAGACGCGACGGCAGCGGTGTCGCCGACCCGCCGAGACAGGGTGGCTGCCCGGCGGATCTGCCGAGGCGAGGGACGCGGACCGTCACCAAGATACGGACGCACCTCGGAACGCCCGAAGTAGATGTTGCGCCCACCGAGCCGGACCCCGAGCGCCCCGGCGAACGCCGCCTCGCACTGACCGGCGTTGGGGCTCGGATGGTCGGCGCGGTCCCGACGCCACACCCGCCAGGCCCGCGCCCGGTCGCCCTTGACCGCCGGCGACCACCACACGGCGGCCAGCCCGGTGAGCCGCGACGGAACGAAGTTCAGCACGTCGTCGAGTCGCGCCGCAGCCGTACCGAACCGTTCGTAGCGCGACGACCGGTGCCCGACCATAGCGTCCAACGTGTTCGCCGCCCGGTAGCCGACCAGGCCGGGCAGACCTGCGACGGCACCCCAGAACAGCGGCGCGACCACGGCGTCCGAGGTGTTCTCGGCGACTGACTCGACGGTCGCCCGGGCCAGCTCCGGCGCGTCGAGTGCGGCTGGGTCCCGGCCGCAGAGATGGTTGAGCCGGCGTCGGGCCGCTGGTACGTCTGCCCGGCGCAGCGCTCCCGCCATCACATCCGCCTCGGTCCGCAGCGTACGACCGCCGAGCACCGCCCAGGTGGTGCCGGCGACGATTGCCGCCCGGGCGATCGGATGCCGCCGGGTCAGCACCGACGCCGCCACGGCGGCGATCACCGGCCCCCCGACGGCCACGGCCGTGTAGGCGACGCCGGCCCGACGGGTCGGCCGGTACAGCCGGCGCTCGGCGTCACCGGCAAACCGGCCGTACCCGGCGACCGGATGCCAGCGGCGGGGGTCGCCGAACAGGGTGTCCAGGGCGTAGCCGGCGACCAGACCGCCGGCCGTGGCGGCGGCGGCCGACGCGTTGACCCTGCCAGCGCTGGTAGCCACTACGGCAGCCTACGTGGAGCCGGTGACGGGTGACGGGTCGGCTGACGGTCACCGGTCGGTCGACCGTCGGCGCGGTGGTACGGCAGACGGGCCCGTACCACCGCGCTCGTCGGTCTGGGCCGGCCAGGGTCAGACCGGCACCGCCGTCCGGCTCCGCGACCGCCGGGCCCGGCCGGACGAAACCGGCCGCTCCTCGGCCGGCAGATCTGCGGCCCGCAGATCCTCGACCGCCAGCGGATCGCCGGTCGGGTCGTCGGGATCCCGGTCGCCGCCGGGCGACCGCGACGACGGCGTGTCCATCAGCATGTCCGATGGCTCGTCGCGGTGACCGGCGTCGCCGTCGGTCGTCGTGGTGCCGGCTCCGGGGTCCTCGGTCGAAGCGGCGGCTGTGCCGGCCGGGACCGAGGCGGCCTCGGCCGCCTCGGCGGCGAGCACGTCCACGGCGAGGGTGACCGGCCGGCCACCCGGACGGTTCGGTTCCCCTTCGACCGGCGACGGCACCGACGGTTCCAGGAACATCGGGTCGTCGTCCCCGTCGAACAGCTCGTTGCGGGTCGCCGGCACCTCGGCGGCCGGCACCTCGGCGGTGGCCTCACCCTGCACCCGCCGCTCCGGGTCATCCCCGTCGACCTCGCTGGTTGCCAACGTCGGCCGGTTGCGGGTGAACCGACCCCGTCCTCGGGCCAGGTCATGGCCGACCGCCACGGCCTCCATCTCGTACTGCAGGCGGTTGTTGCCGTCGCCGTCGACCCAGTCGCGGGTGTAGAGCCGGCCGACCACGACGACCGGGTCGCCGAGCATGACCGAGGAGCAGACCCCTTCGGCCAGCTTGCGCCAGCAGTTCACCCGGACCCGCAGGCTGTTGCCGTCGACCCAGCGGTTGCTCTCCCGGTCGAGCCGGCGCGCCGTCGAGGCCACTTTGAAGTTGGCGACCAGTGTGTTGGTCTGGGTGGTACGCCGCCACTCCGGCGTGGTCAGCACGTTACCGACAACCGTTACGTACGTATCGAACATCGCATCTCCGCAGGGGCTCGTCGGATTGATCTGATCGAGTCGACTCGACGCTCAGCATTGATGGACGGCACCCCTGCCGGCCAGCCACGATCCGGCGGCGCTGTGGACAGATCCCCGGCTGTGGACAACCGCTCCGATACCGAGTCGATCTGCTAAGGCGCGAAACGGAACCGGCGGGTGGGCCGCTGCTCAGCGGCCCACCCGCCGGATGGAAGTCGGATGGTGTCCGGTGGTGACCGGTAGGCTCAGCTACCGACCTCGGACCGGCTCTTGGCGATGAACTTGGGAAGACTGTCCTTGACGTAGTATCCCCAGGCGTCGCTGCAGCCGTCGTAGCACTCGAACTGTGGCACGAGCCCCTCGTGGGTGAACGTGACCTCCGTCTTGCCGTCCTTTTCCGCGATGTCGAAGACGACCCGGGTGTCCTTCCACTCCGTCCGGTCCGTCACGAAGGTGATGTCGGCCTCGGTGACGAGCCAGACGACCTTCTTCCCGGGCACGAACTCGGTGACCTTCTGCTTCGAGTAGTGCAGCGCGCCGTGTCGGTAGGTGAACTCGGCGCCGAGACTGTCGGCCGTTCCCTCGATTTCCCCGTCCCACCACCCGCGTACGTCGTTGATGGCGTGGAAGACGTCCTCCGGGTTCTGGTGCACGGTGAAGGACGTCGTGTAGCTCTCGCTCATGTTCTTCCTCCTGGTTGGGATGTTGCGGTGGACGCAGGCGGCCTCGGATGTGAACACGACGCTGCGTCGGGCGGGCCATCGGTCCTCGCCGCCCGGCGAGACTCACGCCTTCTTCTCGCCAGCGTACGGCGCACCACACGGTCCCCGGGGATCCTGCTCTACATTGGGCAAAATCGGAGAACCGCGAGACCGGTCGCCGGCCCGGTGACGTTCGCGGTGCCCTTGCCGCCGCGCCGGATCGGTACCGTGGAAATCCGGAGCAGCTGCGGATGCCGGCAGTACGGCCCCTCAGCCCACGAGTTGGAGTGAACCCATGCCACTGATGCCCAGGGACGAGGCCATCGACTTCAACCGAAGGGTCATCGAGGAGTTCCGCGCGAACGCGGGCCGCGTCGGCGGGATCCTGGCCGACTCCCTCGTGATCCTGGTGCACCACGTCGGCGTCCGGACCGGGATCGCCCGGATCACGCCGCTGATCTGCTTTCCGTTCGACGACCAGCGCCGCTACGCCGTCATCGGATCCAACGGCGACTCTCCGGTCCGTCCAGCCTGGTGCGCGAACCTGGCCGCGATGGCGAGCACGACCGTCGAACTGGGCGAGGAGACCTTCCGGGTGACCGTCGAGCCGCTCGGCGATGAGGCCCGCAGCCGGCTGTGGTCGGAGTTGTTCGGCGAGACCACCGGCCCGGACGAGTTCGCGGCCAGGACTGGACGGCGGCTGCCGATGTTCCTGCTGACCCGGACGGACTGACGGCGCGACTCCGGTCAGCGGGGCGGTCACCCGGCCAGTTCAACACATCCGCTTGCACCACGCAAGCCGACATGCAAGACTTCGACTTGTGCTGGGACGCCTGTACGCCAACGAGGTCTGCTCTGCCGCGCGGACACTCGAGGTCGTCGGCGAGCGTTGGAGCCTGCTCATCATCCGAAACGCGATGTTCTTCGGGATGACCCGGTTCACGGACTTCCAGCGGGACCTGGGTGTTGCCACGAACATCCTGGCCAAACGGTTGAGCGAGTTCGTCGAGGCGGGCGTCTTCGAGACACAGCCGAGTGCCGGTGGTGCCCATGTCGAATACGTGCTCACCGAGAAAGGTCGCCAACTGCAACCGGTCATCATCGCGCTCACCGAGTGGGGTGACCGCTGGGCCAATCCGGACGGGCGGCCGGTCACCTTCGAGCACGAAGGCTGTGGCGGCCAGGTCAGTCTGCAGGCCGGGTGCGCGGGGTGCGGCGGCTCCCCGGCGCCCAGCGACGTAGCGGCGCGCGCCGACTCCCGGTTCATCGCGCTGCGCGAGCAACGCAGACAGCGACGCTGACCCGCCGCAACCTCGACCGTCCTGCTGACTCGACCAGGTCTGCTGGTGCGACCGTGCGGCTGGCTCGACCAAGTCTGCTGGCTCGACCAAGTCTGCTGGTGCGATCGTGCGGCTGGTGCGGGGAACAGCTGCGGGAACCGCGTGGTCCGCTGGTCGCGCACAAACGAACGCGTGGCCGGAACCATGAGGTCCGGCCACGCGAACGAGGCACCGTCTACAGGAACATCGTGTTGGGCTCCAGGCCGCACAGAACACGGCCGTAGGTCTCCAGGTTCGTGTTCGGGTGCATGATGCCGTGCAGGTTGATCGTCTGGACGTCCCGCTCGATTCGCTGGATCGGCACCTCGGAGTACACCGACGAACCGCCGCTGGCGTTGTTCAGGATGTCCACGGCCTCCTTCGCCCGTGCGCACACGGCACCGGCGTCCATCCGTGCCGCAGCGCGGTCCTCCAGGGTCCACGGCTCGCCGCTGAGGGCCTTCTCATCGAGTCGGCGCACCGCCCGGTGCAGGTGGAACTCCGCTTCGTCGATCTTGACTCGCGCCTCGGCGACCTGCAGGTGGGTCAGCGTCGCCTCGATCTGCTTCTCGTAGTTGGTGTAGGTGATCCGCCGGCTCGGCAGCCGCTCCATGAAGGCGTCCCAGGCGGCCCGCGCCATGCCGAGCGCCGGGGCGGCCGCCACGGCGACCGCGAACTGCAGGAACGGCACCCGCCATGCCTGATAGTCGGCGTTGATCTTCGACGCGTGCTGGTTGTGCATCATGACCGGCACCATGTTCAGCACCCGGTTCTCGGGCACGAACAGGTCCTGGGCGATGGTCGTGACGCTGCCGGTGCCGCGCAGGCCGACCGTGTGCCAGTCGTCCACGATCGTCAGGTCCGAGACCGGAACGACCGCCATACCCGGCACCATGTTGCCGTCACCGAGGTCGATCATGATGGAGTGCGTGTCCCACTGCGCCTGCGGGGCACCGGTGTTGAAGTGCCACCGACCGTTCAGGATGTAGCCACCCTCGGTCTTCACGGCGACCCCGTTCGGGCCGACCGAGCCGCAGAACCGGTCCTCCGGGTTCGCGAAGATCTCGTCCTGCGCCTCATCCGGCAGCAGGCCGGCCAGCCAGGCACCGATAGTCATGGTGCTGATGGTCCAACCGGTGGAGCCGTCGCCGTGGCCCAGCTCGGCGACCACGTCCACCACCGTACGCGCGTCCGGCACGGTACCGCCGTACCGCGCCGGGAACCGCAACCGGAGCAGGCCGGCCTCCTTCAGCGCGTCGAGCACCTCCGAGTGCAGGACGCGGTTCTCCTCCTGCCACGCGGCATGCTTCTGGATCAGCGGGACCAGGTCCCTGGCTCGCTGTACGAGTTCGGGCTGTGGCGCGGACTCGATTACCGTCATCTTTACTCCTCCAGACGATGGCAGAAATGGGTGCCTGGCGCAGCTACTGCGGCAGGATGCCGGGGGGACGTCCCGTCGTCACAAACTCTGGCATGGGGCCCCTACGGTCCACATCTCTCACGTTGCTCAGGAACGAACTGCATACCGATCCTCCGGCCGAGTTCCAGTCCAACAGAACATTCGCGGGCTGAACGCAGAAGGGCAGTGGACGCCATTCCGACGGCGTCCACTGCCCTTCACTGACCCGCATCGGGCGGTACCGCCCGTCGTAGGCTGTCGCTCAGGCGGACTGAGCTGCGGCGATCTGCGCCGCCATCTGCGCGTACTGGCGCTCCAGGTTCTTCCCCCCGCCCGAACGCCAACTGTCGGCCAGCGGCTCGGCCATGGCATCGGGGAAGATCTCCTCCTCGCCCTTTTCCAGCCCGTCGTAGACGTTCTTGGCCACGTGCTCGGGCGCCGCCTTGGCCATCACGTCGAAGCCTTTGGTCATGTCGGTGTCGACGAGCCCGGTCATGACGGCATGCACGCCGACGCCCTTACCCGCCAGCAGACCACGAAGCGACTGCGACAGGTTGAACGCCGCCGCCTTGGCTGCCGAATACGAGGAGACCAACGGGAACGGCGCGAACGCGTTCACCGAAATGTTGTTGACGATCGCGCCCTGGGACCGGATCAGCGCCGGAAGGAACGCCTGAATGGTGTCGTACACCCCGAAGAAGTTCACCGCGAACATCTTCTCGAGCACCGCGCGATCGCTCAGGTCGTCGAACGTGACCTGGCCGGCGTTGTTCACCAGCACGTCGAGTTCACCGACGGTCTTCGCGGCCTGTGCGATCTGCTCCGCGTCGGTCACGTCCAGCGTCACCGCGGTGACCCGCCCGTCCGGGTGGTCGAACGGCTGACGGGTCCCGGCGTACACCCGCTTCGCGCCCCGGTTGAGCGCCTCCTCGAGCAGCGCCCGGCCGATGCCGCGGTTGGCGCCGGTCACCAGGACCGTCTTACCGGTGATCGTGTGCATTCCGTACTCCCTTTCGTCTGGACTTCTTCTGACACCCGTCCGATCAGGACGGGAGCTCGACCGACTGGCGGTGGTTGAAGAAGTTCCGCGGGTCGTAGGCCTTCTTCACTGCCTGCAGCCGGCGGTAGTTCTCCTTGTAGTAGAGGTCGTGCCAGGCGAAGGCCGACCCGTTCCAGGCCGGATCGCTCAGGTCGGCGTCCGGATAGTTGACGTAGCAGCCGTCGGTCTGATCGTTCGGTACGGGTACGCCACCGGTGTCCGCGAAGGTGTCCCGATAGGTCTCCCGGGCCCACGCGATGTTCGCCGCATCGTCCGCCGGATTGGCCCACTGCGCCTGCCAGAGCAGTTTGTAGGCGGCCTCCCGGTGGGGAATCGCCGTCGCGGCGTTGGGCACGGCCGCGGTCCTGCCGCCGTACGGGCTGATGACGATGTTCAGATTCGGGTTGTTGATGTCCGACCGGGTCATCGCGCGGTAGATCGCTGCGGCCTGTGCCGTGGTGAAGGTGTCCTTCATGAACGCGGACTTGTACTCACCGCGTAGCGTCGGGTCGTTGTTCAGCGTGTTGGTGGTACCGGTGAGCTTGCAGAACTGCAGCCACGGCATGGTGCTCTGCGCGGCGAACACGGCCGGCGTCACACCGTTCTGCAGATGGGCCAGGTAGCTGTCCAGCATTTGTTGCGCGTTCGGCACGGCAGAGTCGACGAAGGCATACATGTGGATTTCGCCGTTGGACCGGTGGAACGACTGGATCAGACTGGTCACCTCACGGGTGGGGCTGTCCGGGGAGATGTTCGCGACGTGCCAGCTGGCGTAGTTCTGCAGCAGGCGGATGTAGTCGGCCTCGGTCATGGTGCTCCAGCTCCACAGGGCGAAGCTGGACAGCACCTTGGACGGCGGTTTCGGCAGGAGTTGCGCCGGGCTCCGGCCGTGGGCCCCCGGTGAGCGGAAGAAGTAGCGGGTGACGACGCCGAAGTTCCCACCGCCGCCACCGGTGTGGGCCCACCAGAGATCGCGGTGCGGGTCCCGCCGGTCCCGGGTGGCGATGATCGTGTTGACCCGGCCGGCGGCGTTGACCGTGACCACCTCGACGGCGTACAGATGGTCGACGATCAGTCCATTGCGACGGACGAGCCAGCCCCAGCCACCGCCGGCGACGTGGCCGCCCATCCCGACGGAGTAGCAGACGCCACCCGGCAGCGTGACGCCCCAGGTCTGGTAGAGCTTCTCGTAGACGTCGAGCAGAATGGCACCGGCCTCCACCGCGACAGCCTTCATCCTCGTGTCGTAGTAGATCCGGTTCATGTTCGTCATGTCGATGATCGTTTCGACTTCGCTGTTGTAGACGAAGTCTTCAAATCCGTGACCGCCGCCTCGGACGGTCAGCTTGGTTCCGCGACGCACCGCGCGTCGGACGATCGGGGCAACCTGGTGCGGGGAATCCACCACGTACACCGAATCGGGCGTCGCAGTCCACCGGTTGTTCAGCCCCATCACGAGGTCGGGGTATTGGGGGTCAGCCGGGGTGACAGGCGCCACCAGCGCAATCGACTCACCATTTCCGTGCGCGTGTGCCGTGCCGGGCAGCGCGGCACCGGCCAGGGCGACGCCTCCGGCCCCCGCCGCACCGGCAAGGAACGTACGCCGTTCGAACTTCCGCTCTTCGTCAGTCATGGCAATCCCGTCCTCTCGGAATCAGAGACAGTGAGAGCGGACGACACCAATGTTCGCCGGCCACGTCCGCACATCGGTCGCCAGGCTATGAGCCGGCGGCACCCGCTTGCTTCCTTGAAATTGCCCTCTCCCGGCGACCGCTTCTTTTGCCACTACTCGTTGCGGTTGATTGAAAAATTCCGCGGGAGGATCGCGATTAGACCGGCGACGACGGCGAGGTCGGTAACCAACAGGGCAACACAGAAGTGGCCGAGGAACCTGAAAGATTGGCACAGTCGAGCGCGCGTCCCAGTTCCGGGCAACGACCCGAACCCACCGTCCGACGTGGGTGACCAGTAGTCAGGTGACCGTCCCTCGGGGCGGACCAGCGTCGCACCGACGCTGCTGCGTCACACCATGGTCCGCGCCTGGAGAGGGCTGGAGGCGGCCGCGGAGAGACAGCAATCGAGAAGAATACATTCTTCGCTAATCGTCATAGCTTGGACGCAACCCGCCACATGCGGTCGACGAGAGGAAGAGGTAGAGCCATGTCGTCACGGTTGGTCGATGCTCGGGTCAGGGGATCGCGGTTGACACTCAAACGGATGATCGTCGGAGGGATCACCGCCCTGGCAGTCACCGTCGGTAGCGTCGGGGCAGCGGTGGCTCATGACGCGAACGGCGCCGCCGACGCCACCGCGGCGCGAGGTGGACACGCCCAGCGCGAGCCGGTCGTCGGTCGCGCGATCTTCGACCGGACCTTCCGCCACGGTCTGGTCCACACCGACGGCGGCAAGGTGCACTACGTCAAGGGCGGTTCCGGGCCGGCCCTCGTGCTGCTGCACGGCTGGCCCGAGACCTGGTGGGGTTGGCACCTGGTGATGCCCGAGCTGGCCAAGACGCACACCGTGATCGCGTTCGACCTGCCCGGCCTCGGCTACTCCGCGATCCCGCGGGACGGCTACGACCAGAAGACCACGGCCGCACGTCTGCACCAGGCGGTGAACCGGCTCGGGTACCGCGAGGTGAAGGTCATGGGGCACGACATGGGCGTGCTGGTCGGCTACGCCTGGGCCCGGGACTACCCCCGCGAGGTGACCCGCCTGGCGGTGCTCGACTCGCCGCTGCTGGGCTTCGGTCTGGAGGACGCGTACCCGCTCAGCTTCCACTTCAAGCTCAACATGGCGCCGTCGCCGGTCCCGGAGAAGATCGTGGACAACAGCGACGTCGCCACCTACCTGAACTACGTCTTCGAGTTCGCGGCGGTCCCGGACGCGATCGACCGCGACAGCCACATCCGCGCCTACCTGCACCCGGCCCGGCGCAGCGCCGGCTACAACTACTACCGGGCCTGGCCGGAGAACGCGGAGGACACCAAGGCCAACGCCGAGTCCAAGCGCCTGACCCAGCCGGTGCTCGCGATGGGTGCCGAGTTCGTCTTCGGGCTCGGTGTCGCGGCGTCGTTCGAGCAGGTGGCCGATGACGTCCGCGGTGTCGTGGCCCCCGGTGCCGGCCACTGGATTCAGGAGGAGACCCCGGAGTTCCTGATCGACTGCGCCAACCTCTTCTTCGGGCCCGAGGGCGTCCCCGCGCCCACCGAGTCACTCTCGAGCTGCATCGCCTGACCTGCCTCGCGGGCACGGTCCACCGGCACCCGGTGGACCGTGTCCGCGTCGTGGCCAGCGACTTCAGCGGCGCAGGCGAGCCGGTTACATCGATTGGTACCACTGCCGGAAAGTGCGTATTGCCAGCATGTGAACCTTGCTTGACGGCACGCCGACACGCTCCACACGTGACTTGCGTGACACAAGTGGACGCATTAGCCTAGGTCAGTGGGTGCGCGACACATGCCGGTCATCCAAAAAGGATGCCGACGTTCCGACAGCTCCGCCCGATGCGGAGCATTGCCGACTTCCGCGACACACGGTCGCGGGACGTCGCCAACCCCTTTTCCGCATATCACGAATGCGAGGAAGTCATGACCGGGCCGAGTTACACCACCGAGTTCTCCGTGGACCAGTCCCCGAAGGAGGCGTACGAGGCCATCACCAATCCGCAGGGATGGTGGTCGGCCGAGATCGAGGGCAGCGCCGAGAAGGCCGGCGACGAGTTCCGGTACCACTACGAGGACCTGCACCGCTGCACGATCCGGGTGACCGAGTCGGTCCCCGGCGAGAAGGTCACCTGGCACGTGGTGGACAACTACTTCTCGTTCGTCAAGGACAGCTCCGAGTGGGTCGACACGACGATGACCTTCGACATCTCGGAGGAGGGTGGCAAGACCAAGGTCGTCTTCACCCACCACGGCCTGGTGCCCGAGTTCGAGTGCTACAACGCCTGCCAGGAGGGGTGGGGCAACTACATCAACGGCAGCCTCAAGGACCTGATCGGCAAGGGCCAGGGTGCCCCCAACGCCACGGGCCAGGCGCAGACCACCGCTGAGGTGGAGCTCGGATCGGCCAGCCGCTGATCCACCGTGGGGCCCCGGTCAACCCGACCGGGGCCCACGTGCCGGCCGTCCAGGCTGTCACCCTGGTACGTCCGAGCCGTCACCCGGTACACGCCGGAGCCGTCACCCGTGCACGTCCGGGCCGGCGTGCGTGACGCTCACCCGGATCGCCACCCGCTTGTCGCGGCGCATCGCAGCCCGATAGTCGTCCCAGTCGGAATGCTCACCGGAGATCCGTCGGTAGTAGTCGACCAGCACGTCGAGTGCTTCGGGCAGCCGTACCACCTCCGCATGCCCGTCGATCTGCACCCAGTCGCCGAAGAACCGGTCCGTGGTCACGCAGAACGTGACCCGTGGATCGCGCAGCAGGTTGCGCACCTTGACCGCACCTTCCCTGGTGCTGACCAGCACCCGGCCGGCATCGTCGACGGCGACCAGCACCGGGCTGGTCTGCGGCCGGCCGTCCGGATGCCGGGTCACCATCACCGCCCGATGGTTCGCCCGCAGGAACGCCGTCGCCTGTTCGGCCTTCATCTCGCACCTCCTCGCACCACGCACCGCCGCTCGGCCGCCGGCAGTGCCGCCTTCGATTGTGCGACGCGCAGCGCGGTCCTACCCGGAGGTAACCATCCGGCGGTACGGTCAAGGTCGTGCAGCCTGACATCCTCGGACTCCCGTACGAGCAGCAGGTCATCGAGCTGGACCCGGACGACGAGGGTCCGGTCGTCGCGACCCTGGTCCGTCGCCGGGCGGACCGCCCGGCCGGGCGGGCGGTGCTCTACCTGCACGGCTTCGTCGACTACTTCTTCCAGACCCATCTGGCCGACCACTTCGTCCGCGGCGGCTGGGACTTCTACGCCCTCGACCTGCGCAAGTACGGCCGGAGCCTGCTGCCGCACCAGACCCCGAACTTTTGCCGCGACCTCAGCGACTACTTCCCGGAGCTGGACGCCGCTGCCCGGATCATCCGCGAGCAGGACGGCAACGAGACGTTGCTGGTCAACGGCCACTCCACCGGTGGGCTGATCGCCGCGATCTGGGCCGACGCGCGGGCCAGCCAGGGCATCGTCGCACCGGACGGGTTGTTCCTGAACAGCCCGTTCTTCGACCTCAACGCACCGTGGCTGCTCCGCCGGCCGGTGGCGGCGGCCATCTGCCGCCTCACCGGCCGCTCGCCCTACCGCATCGTCCCGGTCGGGCTTTCCCGGGTGTACGGGCAGAGCGTGCACGCCTCCCAGAACGGAGAATGGGACTACGACCTGGAATGGAAGCCGCTCACCGGGTTTCCGGTGCGGGCCGGTTGGCTGACCGCGATCCGCCGCGCCCAACGGCAGCTGCGTGCCGGACTGCACATCACCGCGCCGGTCCTGCTGGCCTGTTCCTCCCGGTCCTACCGCAGCCACAGCTGGCACGATTCGGCTACCCTGGCCGACGCGGTACTCGACGTCGAGCACATGGCCCGGTGGGCCCCCCGGCTCGGCCGGCACGTCACCGTGGTCCGCATCGACGGCGGCCTGCACGACCTGACCCTGTCCCACCAGCCGGCCCGCGACGAGCTGTTCAGCGAGCTGGACCGCTGGCTGCGCGGCTACTTCACCACCGACCCGTTGGGCCCGGACCCTGGTCAACCGGTGGAGGCGCAACGCCCGGTCGACCGAGGGTTACCGGAGACCGACTGACTCGTCACGGCAACCTGCGACCACTACTATGTGCACGCCAGGACGAAGATCAGCAAGCGCCCGTAGCTCAGCGGATAGAGCAGGGGACTTCTAATCCCAAGGTCGTAGGTTCGAACCCTACCGGGCGCGCCATCATCGCCCCAGGTCAGAAGACCTGCGGTCGCTGGCCATCCACAGCCATAGGACGCGTTCACGCGCAGCCAACCAAGGTGACCTAGGGTTGTCGAGTGCCAACGTTCTGGATCGGCTACATCGAGGTACCGCCGAGTATCGAGTCAAAGATCCGCTCCCGGCGTGGTGTCACCGGCGATCAGGTCCGAGCCGCGTGCCAGTGGCCAGCGGTCCCACTTCGCGTTGGATGGCACGACCATCCCGATCATGGCCGTAGGCTTCTGGTAGTCGCACACGATGAGCAGGGACGGCTGCTGCGGGTGATTCTGCAGCCGGTGGACGTCAATGATGGCACTTGGCGGCTGCGGACTGTGCTGGTGGGCGGATGAGGGGGATGATGGTAGGCATGCAGCAGGATGAGCTGGCCGAGTTCGACGTGACCGAGGATGTATTCGACGCCATGCTGGCCGATAGCGAGCCCGTCCGGGTGACGGGTCCGTTTGATCAGCTCCGGCAGGTTCGCTTCGAGTTGGTCAGCGGGAGACTCCGTACCTATCGCTGGCGGCTGGTCGGTACGAACGGTGAAATCCTGGCCACCAGTGCTGCGAGCTACCGCAGTTCCGACGACGCGCGCCGTGCACTGGAGGCTCTCACGGTCGCGGTGCAGCAGGCCCCGATCGTCGACCTCGACGAGGCTGACGACCCAGCTACCCGGCGCAAGGCCGGCTGAACCATTGCGGTACGGGGTGACGCCGCCCAGCATCGACGTACCGCAGCGCCCACTCACCGTCGGTACCGTTCAGTCCGGGTCGCCGATGGCGGCGACCGGGCTGACCCGGGCGGCCCGGCGGGCCGGCGCCAACCCGGCCATCGCGGTGATCACCGCCAACGCCGCGACGATCACCAGCAGTTGCCCGGCCGGCAGCACCGGCGGCATGCCCAGCCGCAACGCCTCGATCGACAACCAGGCCAGCGGTACGCCGAGCGCCAGCCCCAGCACCGCGCCGACCACCCCGTACAGGCCGGATTCCACCAGGATCATCGCCCGCAGCCGGGGTCGGCTCAGACCGAGCGCCCGCAGCAGTCCGACTTCCTGGGTGCGTTCCAGCACCGACAGCGCGGTGGTGGTGCCGACCCCGACGACCGCGATCAGCACGGTCATCGCCAGCAGCCCCACTGCGATCAGGAACAGCGACGTCACCTCAGCGTCGGTCGCCTCGCGGTAGTCGGACAGCACGGCCACGTCGGCACCGACGGCGACCCCGAGCTGCCGTACGGCGGCCACTGTCGCGTCGCGGGTGCCGGCGCCACCGGCGAAGTCGGCGAGCAGCCCGGTCTGCGTGCCGCCGAGCCGGTCCAGGTCGCCCGATGCCAGCACCACATCGGACTGAAGTGGTGCTTCACCGCCGAGCACCGCCGCGACGGTCAGGTTCAGCTGCCCGGCCTCGCCCCGTACCGCGATCGGGTCGCCGGTCTGGGCGGCCAGGTCCCGGGCGACCGCCTCGCCGAGCACGACCCGGCCCGGCCCGAGGTCGGTCAACGCGCCGTCGGTGGTGACCAGCGTCGTCAGCCGGGGCAGGGCGGCGAAATCGACGGCGATGGCGGCGTACGACCGGTCGCCGGTGGTGACCTGGGCCTGCTGGAACGGGGCGACGTGGCGGACCGCGTCGAGCGACCGGAGCTGCTCGACCACGGCCGGGGTGATCGGCTGGTCGTGGGCGAACAGTGCCAGGTCGGCAGGGGCGCGGGCGGCCAGTTTCTGGTCGGTGAAGGCCCGCAGGCTGGCAGTGCCGACGGTGGCACCGCCGACGAGGGCCACGCCGAGCGCGACCACCACTGACAGAGATGATGGAGAAGAGCACCTCCCGCCGAGGTCTGACCCAACCACTGACTGACCTCGGGTCCTCGACGGGATCTGTCGACCTCGGTCGGGAGGTGCTCGCGCACGCACCGGACGTGGCGTTGTGACCTC
>ENA-ORCZ01000050-ORCZ01000050.1-marine-metagenome-genome-assembly--contig:-NODE-50-length-182079-cov-10.604905_pt1 | contig 182079 bp, 147 predicted proteins | sample MGYA00237785_ERZ508519 | MGnify/ENA primary metagenome ERZ508519 (study PRJEB26189, sample SAMN06268790) | marine metagenome | isolation source: Bioluminescent Bay, La Paraguera, Puerto Rico | place...
GTATGTGCCAAGGTCGCGTCCTCTCGAAACCTGTTCAACCTGTACCGAAAGCCCGCATCACGTCCGGACACCCTTCTTGCCCAAGAAGGGGGCGGATCCATGCCGGGCTCAACGGGGACCGGGTACGGCAACAGATCCGCACCGGTCAAGCGGCTTGTCTTTTTGCACCCTTCGAAACGCTTGTCCAGTTCAACAAGCGCTTCAAAACATTTATGTCGCACTCAAATGAAGAGCCGCGCCGCTTTTCTGCCCCTTTTTTGGCAAAAAGCGCAAGGCCGGAATTTATGCAAATCCCGGCCTTGCCAATTTGTCTTTTGTTTCAGGCCGCCTGAACCGGCGCCAGGAAGCCGCCCGACTGGTGCTGCCAGAGCTGGGCATAGAGGCCGTTTTTCTCCAGAAGCTCCTGATGGGAGCCCTCTTCGATGATTCGGCCCTTGTCCATGACAATCAGCCGGTCCATGGCTGCGATGGTCGACAGACGGTGCGCGATCGCGATCACGGTCTTGCCTTTCATCAGGTCGAACAGGCTCTCCTGTATGGCGAGCTCCACCTCTGAATCGAGCGCGGAAGTCGCCTCGTCCAAAGCCAGGATCGGCGCATCCTTCAGGAGCACCCGCGCGATGGCAATCCGCTGACGCTGACCGCCGGACAGCTTGACACCGCGCTCGCCCACGTGGGCGTCGAGCCCCTGGCGGCCTTCCATGTCGGCAAGTCCGTTCACGAACTCGCCGGCATGCGCCTTTTCCAGGGCTGCACGAACCTCCTCGCGCGTCGCTTCCGGCTTGCCGTAGGCGACGTTTTCGAAGATCGACCGGTGCAGCAGGGACGTGTCCTGCGTAACCACGCCGACATTCGCGCGGATATCGTCCTGGCACACACCGGCGATATCCTGGCCGTCGATCAATATCCGTCCGCCTTCCAGGTCGTAGAAACGCAGAAGCAAATTGACCAGCGTGGACTTGCCGGCGCCCGACCGTCCGATCAGGCCGATCTTCTCGCCCGAATGAATGGTCAGGCTGAGATCCTCGATCACGCCGGATTCCTTGCCGTAATGGAACCGGATGTTTTCGAAACGGATCTCGCCCCGGTCGACCGTGAGCGGCTTCGCCTGCGGCACGTCCATCACCTCGCGCTCGCGCGAGATGGTGGTGATGCCGTCCTGAACCGTGCCGATATTCTCGAAGAGACCGGCCAATTCCCACAGGATCCAGTGCGACATGCCCTGCAGGCGCAACACGATGGCGACGGCGATCGTCACATCGCCGATGGTCACCGTCCCGGCCTGCCACAGGACAATCGCCAGTGCGCCGATGGACGACAGCAGCAGCATGTTGATGAACACGAGCACGATATTGAGCCCGGTCACCAGCCGCATCTGCATGAACACCGTCCTGAGAAACCCGGACATCGAGTTCCTGGCATAGGTCTCTTCCCGCTCGGCATGCGAGAACAGCTTCACCGTCGTGATGTTGGTGTAGGCGTCGACCACGTGACCGGTCATCAGCGACCGGGCATCCGCCTGTTTCTTGGAAACATCCCTCAGCTTCGGAATGAAGAAGCGGATGGTCACAAGATAGGCGCCGACCCAGACCAGGAACGGCAGGCTGAGCCAGAAGTTGGCCTTGGCGATCACGAACACCGCGGCGGTGAAATAGACCGTGACATAAACCATGATGTCGGCGAGGCGCGAAACGACTTCGCGCACGCCGAGCGCGGTCTGCATCAGCTTTGTCGCGATCCGCCCGGCGAAATCGTTCTGATAGAACGACACGCTCTGGCGCAGCAGATAGCGATGAACCCGCCAGCGGATGGACATGGGATAGGTGCCCATCAGCCCCTGGTGGAAGGCAAGCTGCCAGATGACTTCAAGCGCGGGCCGCAAGAGCAGCAGAACCGCGAGCATGAAGACGAGATGCGGCCAGTTCTCGCTGACAAACGTGGACGGATCGGACTTTTCAAGCCAGGTCACCAGGTCGCCCAGGAAGGTGAAAATATACACCTCCGCTATGGCGACCACGGTTCCCAGAGCCGACACCACGGCCAGGATGGGCCAGACCGGCTTCGTATAGTACCAGCAAAAGGCCCAGAACCCCTTGGGCGGAACATCGAGCTTCGTCGTCTTGAAAGGATCAACGAGTTTCTCGAACCAGTCAAACATGATTACCTCTCAGGCCCGATCAACCTGAGCACCGTCAGCGCATGAAGCGCGTCTTCCGGGCTCAACGGCCGATAAACCGGGCGAACGATTCTGTCGGGCACGCAAAAGCGCATACCGGCGACAAAACTTGTAAAGGCCAGGGCCAGAATGAACGTCCCCCAGAACAGCGCACCGAGCTTTTCCGCGAACACCGTCGCCGGAATAAGCTCACCCGCTATTTCCAGGGCCTCGATCCGGCCCAGATTCGAAATAAGCACCGGAATGAAAAACACCACGGTGATCGCAAAGGTGACGCCCGCGAAGATCGCCACACCTGCCAAGAAGCGGCAGACACGGCGGAACAGCCCTGGTGCTGGGTCGCTTGGTGGGGACACCTCAAAATCCGAACGGTCTGCCAGCGCAGACAGGTCCGGCGAATATTGAACTGACATCGGATCAACTCCGAAAAAAGGATCGCAAAGGTGGTGCCGGCGGACACGCGGAAACACGCGTGCAGCGCAGAGGGATCGGCTTGTGCCGGTCACCGCAAAGTTTTGGATTTTGAAGAGGACTGCGGCTTCCTATCGGAAGCGGACAGTGATCCTTGGGCACGCCATGAGGGCAGCATATGGGTGGATCATGCTATGATCTATCATGTAAGCCCTCCTGGTTGCGCAGCCGGGCGGCCGCTAGGGATAAATGCCAACCACCGGAAGTTGGCCAGCTGAGTTGGTACCTGCTTTTAGACAGGTTGAAAAGCAAAAATACGTCAAACCGCAGCACGAAACAGTAGACTGTTGCCATTGAGACACAGACCCTAGTGCAATTCGAACAGCGGCCCGAATTCGCGCATGTGTATTTCCGCCTCTCTGGGCGAAAGCGGTTTCGAGATCACCTCTCCCTGGATTACGGCATAGCCGTTCCTTTTCAGGACTTCGGCCTCTTTGGGGCTGTTCACGCCTGCGGCAGACACCTTCAGTCCGAGATTGCCGGCGAGCTGGGCGGCCGACACCACGACCTGCTGCTGTGCTTTTTGCTCATGCACCCCCGCAACCAGCAGCGGGCTGACCTTCAGCCAATTGGCATTCAGACGAAGAAGCTGGCCGGCACCGCCATGTCCGCTGCCAAATCCGTCCAGCGCGATCTGGCAGCCCAGCTCCGACAGCTTGCCGACACCGCTCACCACACTGTCTGGTTCATCGAGCCGGACAATCTTCTCGTCGAGTTCAACGATGATATCCCCGGCGGCGAAACTGTTTTCGTCGCACAGATGCGTCACGACATCCGCGAACGCCGGGTCCATCAGGCTCGCTCCCGTCAGGTTGACGGACAGGTAGAGAGCCGCTTGCGAGGTCTCGCGAAGCCGTTTGACTTCCGCGACCCCCCGCTTCAGCGCGAAGCGTTCGATCAAGGCGATGCGTTTGACGTCGTCCTGCGAACTCAGCATGTCCACCGGATCGACCAGCCCTTCGGAGGGGTGCAGCCAGTGGGCGGAGGCCTCGTAGCCGACGATCTGCCGGTGCTCGAAACTGTATTGCGGCTCGAGAAGCAGGGTCAGCCGCCCGGTCTCCAGGTCCTTGTCGAGCTGTGCCATCGTCATGCGCTTGTGACGGTGTGCGGCCCCGAGCGCATCCGTGTACCAGGCAATGCGCCCGCGTCCCGATGTCTTGGCGGCGTAGAGCGCCAGATCCGCGCGGTTGATCAGCTCCGAAGCGCTCGACTTCGCCCCGTCCGCCAGCACAAGTCCAACGCTGCCGGTCACCCTGAGGCTCTGGTGATCCACCGTGATCGGTCTGGACAGGCCTTCCAGAATCTGTTCGCCGATCGCCTCCATCTGGTCCCGGTCGCAAGGCTCGGATACGACGGCGATGAATTCGTCGCCGCCGATACGCGCCACCAGCCCCTTGCCCCCCAAAACGGACTTCAGCACGCTTGCGGTATGCTGCAGAACCGCGTCGCCCGCGCCGTGGCCATGACTGTCGTTGATTTCCTTGAAGCGGTCCAGATCGACATGGATGATGCCGATCGGGCGGTCGGTTTCGTTGGCGGCAGAGACATTCTCCTGCAGGAAGGAGGAGAGCCTGGCCCTGTTGGCGACACCGGTGAGGTCGTCATGCTCGGCCTGGTGTTTCAGCCGGTTGCGCGCCACCTCCAGTTCTTTCATGTGTTCCACCTGGGTGGTCACGTCGCGGCAGATGACGATGATCTTGGTGTCTTCCAGCGTCTTCCCTTCGACAACGGCGAAGGTAAGCTGGTTCCAGAAGAACTCCCCGTTCTTGCGTTTGTTCTGGATCAGCTCTTCAAAGCCCGACTGGAACTTGGTCAGGTCGAACTTGAAATTTTCGATCTCTTCCGGCGGAACCTGGTTCTCGGGCGTCAGGATGAATTCCTGCGGCCGCCGGCCCCTGACCTCATCGGCGGAGTATCCCGTAATGCGGGAATAGGCCGGATTGGTCCATTCGATATGCCCGTAGATGTCCTGCAACACCAGGCCTTCATGGGCATGTTCCACAACGGTTTTCAGGATGGCTGTGTCATTGCCGAATTCCGACAGGCCGCCTTCTCCGGCAAGGCCGACTTTCCTGACTCCCCAGAAATAGCCAATGAACAGGAAGGCGGCTGCTGCCGCCAGGCAGACTGTCAGAAATGAAATTGGCACTTCAGCCAAGAATTCCGCCATATCCGTCTTCGTTTCAGGGCCTTGTCTTTGTTTACCCTATTGGGAAAAACCTGAAACAATCTCTAAACGGGAAAATTTAGCGGATAAATATTGTCAATTATAGCAATCCTTAATTGCAATTTTATCTTTATGCCGCCCGCACACTCTGCAGGAATTGCCGAACCTGCGACTGGAGGCTGTTGGAGAGGTCCCCCAGCTCCGTCGCGGCCTGGTGCATCTCGTCCGTTGCCGACCGGCTCGTTTCCATGACTTCGCTCAACGTGTTGACGTTGTCCGTCACCTGCTCCGAACTGGAGCTTGCCGTCATGGCGTTGCTGCTGATTTCCTGCGTGGCGGTCGTCTGCTCTTCGACCGCTTCGCGGATTTTTCCCGAAATCTCGCTGACCCGGCCGATGGTTTCCGCGATCGAGCGGATGGCAGTCGCGGACAGTTCCGCGACTTCCTGAACGGAGGTGACCTGCGCTGAAATATCTTCGGTCGCCTTGGTGGTCTGTTCCGCAAGCGCCTTGACTTCGTTGGCGACGACCGCAAATCCCCTGCCGGCCTCTCCGGCCCGCGCCGCCTCGATGGTGGCGTTCAGCGCCAGAAGATTGGTCTGGCTGGCAATCTGACTGATGAGTTCGACGATCTCGCCAATGGCGCGCCCCGTTTCGGACAGCCGGCCGACGATTTCATCGGTCTTGCGGGCCTCATCCACCGCCGCGCTGGCGATATCGGTCGCCTGATCCACATCGTGGCGGACGTGCTGCAGGGAATCGGACAGCCGGTTCGCCGAATTCGTGACGAATTCCACCGAACTGTTGGCCTCCGACGTTGCCAGGTGAACCTGCTGAACGGCGTGAAGCGAGGAGCTCACCGCGTTGTTCAGATGCACAGAATTGCTTTCGACACTGCCGGCCGCCTTCGACAGGGCGGACACCACGCCGATGACCGACTTTTCGAAATCGTCGGCGACGTCATGCATGAGCGCCTTGCGCTCCTCGGTCATTTCATCCTGATGCGCAAGCTCCTGAACGGCCTGCTCCTTGGCCCGTTCCACGAGATTGGCGCGGAAAGCCGTCACCGAGCGCGCGATCGCACCGATTTCGTCGCTGCGCTCGTTTCCCTCTATCTGAATGTCGAGCTGGCCTTCCGACAGCCGGTCGAGCCCGCTCTGAAGACGGCCGAGAGGCCGTGCCACACCCAGCGCCAGAACGATCGCCAGGCACAGGAAGGCAAGACCGATCGGAGAGACGACCAGGCCGATGGTGATCATCTGGTCGAGGATCAGGTTGTCTATGCCGCGCGCCACATCTCCCGACAGGAATTGCTGCGCCCCTTCCGGGGTCCCGATCTCCCGCATGAAGGCCTGCCGGAATGTGTAGAATGCAAAGGCCGTTCCGGCCATCATGATGACGACGGCGGTAGCGACCATGGCCACGAAACGGCCTTTGATAGAGAGTGTCACGCGATAACCCCGGCAGTAAAATTCTTGGTCCGGCAGGGTCAGGGCGGTTTTCCGCTTCTTCTGCCAGACACCGGAATCGATAGCGCAGGGCCCGTAAAGAATTGGTAAGTCTACCGATTAGGTAAACTACGTATCCTTCACGGGTTCATAACATCCGCGCCTCCAAACCCGGCGCCTGATCTCCCGGTCGCTTGCGGTTCAGGCAATCAGGCGGGTGAGCGTATAACCGAGCCCGGCGGACAGGGCCGACAGCACCGTTCCCCAGGCAACGTCCACGAGCACGACGGAAACCGGCCAGTTTTTCAGGGTCGCGTAGTTGGTGAAGTCATAGGTCGCGTAGGTGAAGAAGCCAAACAGGGCACCGTAGACGATTGCCGTGGACAGGCTTTCGCTCCTGAGAGCCGGGCCTACGGCAAAGATGATGATCCCGACGACATAGATCATATAGAACATCGCCGCTGCAGCCAGATTGGGCTGTGCCATCAGGAGATGCCCCAGCCGGTCGGCATAGAACCGCGTTGCGATCCGAGACAGCCAGATGAAGTCCACGGAAAGGAACACGAGAACCGTCAGGAAATAGGCGACGACGAGCTGCGACATGAAGACTCCTGCTGAAACGCAGACAGTCTACGACCGGTCCCGGAAACCGGATCATCCGAAGACCCTTTCACAGCTAAATGGAAACGGTGGTGACCGGCCCGCGGCGCCGGCGCTTCAGGCCGGGACGCGCTCCGCCTCCAGGAACCCGCCGGATTGCCGATGCCAGAGTTGGGCATAAAGACCGGCTTCGTCGGCCAGCAGGCTCTCGTGGCTTCCCTGCTGCACGATCCGTCCCTTGTCCATCACGATCAGGCGGTCCATGGCGGCGATCGTCGACAGCCGGTGCGCGATGGCGATCACCGTCTTTCCGGTCATCAGCCCTTGCAGATTTTCCTGAATGGCCGCCTCGACTTCCGAATCCAGCGCCGACGTCGCCTCGTCCAGGACCAGAATCGGAGCGTCCTTCAGGAGCACCCGCGCGATCGCGATACGCTGGCGCTGGCCGCCGGAGAGTTTCACCCCCCGCTCGCCGACATAGGCATCGAACCCCGTCCGGCCCCGTTTGTCCTCCAGACGCTGGATGAAGCTTAGGGCATGGGCCTTCCGGGCGGCTTCGACCATTTCCTCGTCGCTCGCCGAGGTCCGGCCATAGAGGATGTTTTCCCGGATCGAACGGTGCAGCAGCGACGGATCCTGCGTCACCATGCCGATCGACCGGCGCAGCGACTCCTGCGACACGTCCCTGACATCCTGGCCGTCGACCAGGATCCTTCCCGCCTCCACGTCGAAGAACCGCAGGAGCAGGCTCGCCAGGGTGGTTTTTCCCGCTCCCGACGGCCCGACCAGACCGACCCTTTCACCGGGCCGGATCGACAGGTTCAGGTGATCGATCACGCCGCCTTCCTTTCCGTAGTGGAAGCGGATGTTTTCGAATTTCACGGCTCCGCGCCGCACCGTGAGATCCGGCGCATCCGGCACGTCCGTCAGCGTGATGGGTTTGACGATCGTCTCCATGCTGTCCTGAAGCGAACCGAAATGGCGGAACAGGCCATTGAGCTGATTGAACAGCCGGTTAAGCAGGATATTCAGCCTGAGGACCAGGCTGAGCGCGAAAGCGACGTGGCCGGTGCTGATGCTGCCGTCCTGCCAGCCTTTGAGGGCCACGCCCGCGATCACGACGATCATGACGCCGTTGATCACGCTCATGATCATCCGGATGGAGGTCAAGAGGCGGGTGAAGGCCTGCAACTTGCCGACAAAGGTCTCGACGGCGGATCTCGCCCCCTGGTTTTCCTCCTGCGCGGACCCGAACAGTTTTACCGACTGAATGTTGGTATAGGTATCGACAAGCCGCCCCGTGACGCCGGAATAGGTGTTGGCGACCGCTTTCGACGCGGCGCGCACGCGCGGCACGAAGGTCCAGGCCGCCACCGCGAAGCAGATCAGCCAGACGAGGACCACGGCGCCAAGCCGCAAATCGAGATCGGCAACCAGGATCAGCGTCGTCATCGCATAGACCAGGATGAACCAGACGACCTGCAGCAGGTTGATCATGAAATCCCCGGCGGACAGGCCGGATTGCAGCACCTTCTGCGCCAGCCGGCCCGCGAGGTCGTCCTGGAAATAGCTCAGGCTCTGCCGCATGACCCGTTCATGGCACTGCCAGCGGACCATGTTGAAGAACGCCGGGACGATGGTCTGCTCTTCCACCAGCGCCATCAGGGTGTTGGTGAAGGCCCGCATCACCAGCACGACGAAGACCATGCCTGCAAGCGTCCAGGCATGGTCGCTGAAAAAAGTCTCCCGGTTTCCGCTGTCCAGAAGATCGACGATGATGCCGAGGAAATTGAAGATGGCGACTTCGAGAAAGGCGGATGCGCCGCCGAGAACCAGCATGGCGGCAAAGGGCCAGCGGACCTGGCTGATGAAATGGAACAGAAAGGCAAAACCGCCACGCGGCATGTCTTTCTGCGGAGATGCCTGGAAGGGATCAATCCAGGTCTCGAAAAGGCGAAAGAGCGGGAACACAGGTCTCTCCACGGGGGCTGGAGCGAATCTTCGCCCCATCCTAAGCGCCGGGTGCAAAGTTGGCCCAATGAAATTATGTAACGGCCCCGGCAAGCCATGACAAACGCGGTCGCGGCTGCTACTTACCCGCACGTCTCGTCATCTCCCAGGACATCATGCCCGATATCGCCCTTTATCAGCCGGACATTCCGCAAAACACCGGCACCATCCTGCGCCTGGCCGCATGCCTGGGAGTGACCGTGCATCTGATCGAACCGGCGGGATTTCCGATCTCCGACAGCGCGCTCAAGCGGGCCGGCATGGACTATCTGGAGCGCGCCGCCATGACCCGGCATGTCTCCTTCGCCGCATTCGATGCCTGGCGCCGGGGCGAGAACCGGCGGTTGATCCTCATGACGACCAAGGCCGCGACCGCTTATACGGATTTTTCCTTTCGCACCGGCGACATCCTGACGATGGGACGCGAAAGCAGCGGCGTTCCGGAGGATATCCACGCAATGGCCGACGCCCGGCTGACCATTCCGATGGCCGAAGGCCTCAGGTCGATCAATGTCGCGGTCTCCGCCGGCATGGCGCTTGGCGAAGCCTTGCGGCAAACGGGCACATTTCCTAAAACCGCGCAATAAGTCCAATTTCCGTCCCTTAAAGACGTTCAAACCTCTCAAGGCCGATCCCATGAATGCAACCTCACCCGAAACCAAAGGCGGCCCGATCCCCGACGGTATCGACGAAAAGAAAACCGTTGCGCCGGCCTGGTTTCAGGAACTGAGGGACAAGATCTGCAAGGCCTTCGAAGACCTGGAAGACGGAATCGGATCCCTTGGCGGCCCGCTTGCCGATCAGCCCGCCGGACGGTTCGAGCGCACGCCCTGGGAGCGGACCGACCACTCCGGAACCAAGGGCGGCGGCGGCGTCATGTCCATGATGCACGGTCGGGTGTTCGAAAAGGTCGGCGTGCATATTTCGACCGTTTACGGCGAGTTTTCGCCGGAATTCCGCGGCCAGATTCCAGGCGCCAGCGAAGACCCGCGTTTCTGGGCCTCCGGCATCAGCCTGATCGCCCACCCGCAGAACCCGCATGTGCCCGCCGTCCATATGAACACCCGGATGGTGGTGACCACCCGCCAGTGGTTCGGCGGCGGCGCCGATCTGACGCCGGTTCTGGATGCGCGGCGCACCCAGAAAGACCCGGATACGGTCGCGTTCCACGAAGCCATGCGCTCGGCCTGCGACGCGCATGCCGTCGCCGACTATGGTGCCTACAAGGCCTGGTGCGACGAGTATTTCTTCCTGAAACACCGCAACGAACCGCGCGGCATCGGCGGCATCTTTTACGATTACCTGAACAGCGGCCGCTGGGACGACGATTTCGCCTTCACGAAGGATGTCGGCCTGGCGTTCCTGAACGTCTATCCGGAGCTGGTCCGGAGAAACTTCGAAAACCCGTGGTCCGACGCGGAGCGCGAGGAACAGCTCATCCGCCGGGGAAGATACGTGGAATACAACCTGCTTTATGACCGGGGCACGATTTTCGGCCTGAAGACGGGAGGAAACGTCGCCTCCATCCTGTCGTCCATGCCGCCCGTGGTGAAGTGGCCCTGATACGGTTCCCGTGACCGGCCGTCAGGCGGTCGCACTGCCGCCGGCAGCTTTCCGGCTGCTGCTCACATCGCCGAAATCCCGCTCCAGCACCATGTCGGCGAATTGCTTCAGCATGTCCTGGTCCAGTTTCGGCCCCATCTGCATCATGATGCTGATTGCGACCCGCGCCGGAGCGCCCTCCTTGTAGGACCGGGCTTCCGTCAGCGCGACGAAGATGTCGCAGATCGTCATGAGCCGGACCTTCGGTGAAATCCGCTCGGCCCTCAGGCCGTCAGGATAGCCGGACCCGTCCAGATATTCGTGATGCTGGATCGCCATCTTCTTGACGTCGAGGGGAACCTCCAGCCGCGGCTTGAGGATGTCGCGGCCGTGCATCGGATGCTTGTTGACGATCCGGCGCTCGTCGTCCGTCAGCTTGCCGCTCTTGTCGAGGATGGACAGGGGAATGCGCATCTTGCCGATATCGTGCACCAGTCCGCCGGCGATTACGTCCTTGCAGTCCTCTTCCGGCCAGCCCAGATGCCTGGCGAACATGCCCGCGATCCCCGCGACGGCGAGGGAGTGACAATAGGTGGCGCTGTGATGGGTATGAACCGCGTCGAGCCAGGACGACAGCCCGTCGAGAGACAGGGCCTCGAGGACTTCGCCCGCGCAGGTGTTCATAAGGTTGACCTGTATGTTCGAGCCTTCGACGGCGGACAGGCACAGGCTTTCCAGAAACCCGTTGCTCTTCCGGTAGGCTTCGATGGTCTGCTTCGGCATTTCCGGAGGCAGAACGGCGCACAGGTCCTCGTGGACGAGGCTTCCGATCCGCTTGAGCAGAAGGATGAGCGGGACGTCACGATCGAATATTTCGGACTTTCCGAGCGCGGAGGCCTGAATGACCTCCCGGCGGTTCTTCTTGTCGACGAGACAGACGACCGGGATCGACGCGATGCTTTTCCAGGACTGCTTGAGAGCCGTAAGTCCTGCTTCGGTCGCCTCCAGCAGTTCGACGATGGCGACTCTCGCGTCGCCGACCCTTTCGGGCGAGACCTTGGACATGTCGACCAGGCGTGCGGTGAAGAAAAACGGCAGCTTGCGGACGAGGGAATCCAGCGAGGGCGGACCGTCCGAAATCAGAACAATTTCCATCCCCGCCCCCATTCAATTCTACCGATGCTTGGATTGCGTCGTCACATCGGCATCTTTCTTCTACGGAATAGCTCCGTCCAGAGATGGCCCAGTTTCCTTTATGAAATCCTAAGACAATCTCATAGCGAGCGTCATCAGATCCTGTTTATTCAGGGAAAAGTTGCTTTTGCACCATTCCTCTTCCAGACGCCTGAGAAAACTACCTAGTTCCGGTCCCGGAACATGTCCCGTGGCGATCAGGTCCGCTCCTTTCAGGGGAAATTCCGGGACGGCCTGCGACCGCAGGCCGGCAAGCAGGCTGGCAAAGCCGAGATCGTCGGACGCCTTCTGCGCACGCAGACCGGACCAGGCGGCCAGCAGCCCGTCGATGGCCCCCTGCCTGCCGAACTCGTAGAGCAGCGCGGCGGCAGGAGGAAAATCGGCCGGGTTCTTGAGCCGTTTCGTCGCCTGCCAGGCCGTCCGCATCCGCTTGCGTTCCGCGTTGGAAAGGCGGAACCGGTCGCAAATCCGCTCCAGGTCCTCGCGGACGAACCCGGCCAGGACGACGAGCCCGAGTTCCGGATCCGTGGTTTCCGGAGCCTGGGCATCCAGTCCCCTCAGGGCTTCGTAGTCCTCGATGCGAGCCAGGCCGCCGGTGGCGATTTCCCAGAGCCCGCAGTCGTTCATCATGCGCAGGGAGAAGGCTGCCTGCCTTGCCTTCAGGAGGCGGCGCATCTCGTGGCCGATCCGTTCCGCCGACAATTTCCGCAGCCCGTCCCTTTGCCGCAGGCACGCGCCCAGCGCGTCCTTGTCCATCGTCCCCCGGCCATAGGCGGCGTAGATCCGGAAGAAACGCAGGATGCGCAGGTAATCCTCCCGGATACGGGTATCCGGATCGCCGATGAAACGGACGTGTCCCTCGAGGCAGTCCTCCAGACCGCCGAGCGGGTCGTGCAGATGGCCTTCCCGGTCGACGTAAAGCGCGTTCATCGTGAAATCGCGGCGCTCGGCGTCCCGGATCCAGTTCCGGCCGAAAACCACGCGCGCCTGTCGGCCATAGGTTTCGACGTCCTCGCGCAAGGTGGTGACCTCATAGGGATATCCGCCGCTCACCACGGTCACCGTCCCGTGGTCGAGACCGGTACCGACCGGTGTCAGTCCTGCCGCCGCCGCCCGTTTCATCACGTCCTGCGGCAGCGCTGTGGTCGCGATATCCACGTCGGGCACCTCATGGCCCAGAAGCGTGTTGCGCACGGCGCCGCCCACCACGCGGGCTTCGTCCCCGTCCGTCTCGATGGCCGCGAACACGGCCTGGATCGCCCCCGACCGCAGCCAGTCCGCCTGCCTGAGGATATCGTCCGCCTTCGACGTCATGGCGCTATTCGAACCGGCCGGGAACGAAAACGCCGTCCCGCATTTCCGACGGCCGGTAACTGGTTCCCTCCGGCGCACGGTCGACCATGGCCATTCCGACCAGCCCCGCGATGACCAGCACAAGCCCGGCAAGCGTCAGCCAGGCGATCGGTCCCCTGGACCACCGGTCGGGATGGTTGCTCCGCTTGCTGAGCCACAGCCAGAGCGCATAGCAGAGAAACGGAAAAAGAAACAAAAACAGTTGTTGGATAAAGACACGCAGCATCAGCGGAAAACCGTTTCGTAAAGGGAGCGGATGATACCGGCGGTAACACCCCAGATATACCGCTCGCCGAATGGCATCGCGTAGAAGTAGCGCGGCCTGCCCTGCCAGTCCCGGCTGAGTTTCTGGTGATTGGCCGGGTTCATGAGAAAGGTGAGCGGCACTTCGAAAATGTCTTCGACCTCCTCAGGATTGGGCTGGAAGGCGGCGGCCGGCTCGACAGCGCCGACGATCGGAACGACCCGGTAACCGGAACCGGTCAGATAGGGTGCCAGGTGGCCGAGCGGTTCGACCCGTTGGGGCAAGAGGCCGATTTCCTCTTCCGCCTCCCTCAGGGCGGCTTCCACGGGCCCGTTGTCGGTCGGATCGATCTTGCCCCCCGGAAACGCCACCTGCCCTGCGTGGGAATTCAGATGTCCCGTTCGCTGGGTGAGGATCACATTCGGTCCGTCGTCTCTCTGCAGCAGCCCGATCAACACGGCGGCATCGCGGGGCGGGCCTTCCCATTTCGCATAGGGGCCAAGATCCGGATTGAGGATGTGATCCCCCGTCTCCCGTTGGTGATCGCTTAAGGAGGCTTCCGCCAGACGGTCGTGCAGATACCGTGCCCAGTCGGTGCCGGCGAAAGTATCGTTCTGAAGGAATGCGGTCATGAGTTCGGGCTGTTCGATAGCGGTTCCGGAAACAGGCACTCAATCGTGCTGCACATCGAGGAGATCGGGATCCACGGCAAAAAACTTTCCTCCACTCCAGATCCCCATGGACACGCCATTCCCCTCTTGCCGTTCTTCCAACATATCCGCGAGCTGATACATGAGTGCGCGCGTAAACAGCGCTTCCAGCCGGCCTCTGACATGAACATAAGGCTTGAGGCCGCCGCTGTCCGGTTCTTTTTCAAATCTTATCGGATGATCGGGACCGGCGCGCACGAGATCACCGAGATTTGTCCGCAAGGTCAGGACCTGTTGCTCCCCTTCGCCCTCCACCGCCATCTCGACGGCAAGCAGCGGTGCATCCTCGACCGTGATGCCGATCTTCTCGACCGGGGTGACGAGATAATGCCTGCCGTCCGCATCCTTGCGCAGGACCGATGCGAACAGCTTGACAAGCGCCTCGCGGCCGATGGGTGAGCCGAGATAGTACCAGGTCCCGTCCCGGGCGATCCGGATATCGAGATCGCCGCAAAAGGGCGGGTTCCATTTCTCCACCGGAGGTGGCGTCCTGTCCCGGGCATCGGCGCGGCTCATCAGGGCTTTCAGCCCTTCGGGCATGGTCTTGCCGATTGTGGCGGATCCGTCCGGCATCGAATTCTGTCTTCCTCAGATGTTGCGGCATGGACGCAAGACACCGGGATTTTTGCCAATTCCGGCCCTCACGCAAATGTCATTGTCCGGCACCCGGCCGCAGGCGGCCGGAGCTTTTCCCCAAACCGTGGAAAGAATCTTGGAGCTTTCCACTGTATGGCGCACAATTGCGCCTTATCTACTAAATTATATGGTGTCAGACTGTCTGAGTCGCGGCAACTTGGCCTAAGGTAAGAACTCCCGAATGACGCCTTGCCAGGAGGCCTGCCGGGAAATCAGGGCGTCTTCCGGTCCGCCCTCATGACCGGCAGCCGGAACAAGAATTAAGGGATAAGGTGATTCATGAGCGTTGTTTCCCCCTCCACTCCCACCGAAGAAGATCTTGCCATCGTAGCGGAGCATGCCGAACGGGCCGTCAGCCGCATCAGCGACGCCAAGACGGACATCGCCCGGATCATCTTCGGACAGGAAACCGTGGTCGAGCAGACGCTCGTCACCATCCTGGCCGGCGGCCATGGCCTGCTGGTGGGTGTTCCCGGTCTCGCCAAGACCAAGCTCGTTGAAACGCTCGGCACCGTGCTCGGACTGGACGCGCGCCGGATCCAGTTCACGCCCGACCTGATGCCCTCCGATATCCTCGGCGCCGAAGTGATGGAACAGGGCGCCGATGGCAGCCGTTCCTTCCGTTTCATTCCGGGCCCCGTGTTTTCCCAGCTTCTGATGGCCGACGAAATCAACCGCGCCAGCCCGCGGACCCAGTCCGCGCTGCTGCAGGCCATGCAGGAATATCACGTCACGGTGGCCGGGCATCCCCATGACCTGCCGCGCCCGTTCCATGTGCTTGCGACCCAGAACCCGCTCGAGCAGGAGGGCACCTATCCGCTGCCCGAGGCCCAGCTCGACCGTTTCCTCATGCAGATCGACGTGCACTATCCGGATCTGGAAGCCGAACGGCGGATCCTCCTGGAAACGACCGGCGCCGACCAGGCCAAGGCTCAGACCGCCATGTCGGCAGAAGAGCTGATCGAGTTCCAGCAGCTCGTGCGCCGGATACCGGTCGGGGAATCCGTGATGGAAGCGATCCTGAAGCTCGTACGCTCCGCGAGGCCGGACGAAGGCGGCGCCTCTTCCGATCTCACCAGCCTGATCGCCTGGGGCCCGGGCCCCCGCGCCAGCCAGGCCCTGATGCTGACCGTTCGGGCTCGCGCGCTGGTCGACGGACGCCTTTCGCCTTCCGTCGACGACGTCCTGGCACTTGCCGAGCCGGTCCTGCAGCACCGCATGGCCCTGACCTTCGCGGCGCGGGCGGACGGTCATACGGTCCGGGATGTGATCCGCCGGGTGAAAGCGACGATCGCCTGATCCGGTAACCCCTCTCAGGAGCCAGACGGTATGGATCCCAGCAACAAGACGGCAGGCATCGACCAGGAGACATGGCCGAATGTAATCGGTGAAGCGCGCTCCGTTGCCGACGCCCTGCCGGACCTGCTGGTCGAGGCCAGCCACGTCGCCAGTTCGATTATCGCGGGCTGGCACGGCCGCCGCCGCGCCGGCCCAGGGGAAAGCTTCTGGCAGTTCCGCCCCTTCAACATGGGAGAACCGGCGAAGCGCATCGACTGGCGCCGCTCGGCCCGCGACGATCATCTTTACGTCCGCGAACGGGAATGGGAAGCCGCGCACACGGTCTGGCTCTGGGCCGACCTGTCGCCCTCCATGGTGTTTCGCTCGCGCCTGTCGGAGGCGACCAAGCGCGACCGGTCCATCGTTCTGATCCTGGCGCTTGCCGACATGCTGGCGGAAACCGGCGAACGCATCGGCCTTCCCGGAGTGACCCGGCCTTTCTCCGACCGGCGCGCAGCCGAACGGCTGGCCGACGCGCTGGCGCATCTTTCCAAGCCGATCGCGCTGCCGGACACGATCTCGGTGAAGCGCTTCGCCGACGTGGTGCTGATTTCCGATTTTCTCGACCCGATCGAGGACATTGCCGCCTGGATCGCCAAGGTGGCCGGAACCGGCGCCCGCGGCCATCTGGTGCAGGTATTCGACCCGATCGAGGAAACCTTTCCCTTTGACGGCCGTGTGGAATTCACCGATCCGGAAATGGGCATCCGGCTGACCGCCGGCCGCGCGGAAAACTGGCGCGAGGACTATCACAACAAGCTGGAAGCCCACCGGGCGGAAATAAGGGATATGGCCCGCAGAGCCGGATGGACGTATGTTCTTCATCATACGGACCGGCCGGCATCCGAACCCCTGCTGGTTTTGCACAGCGCGCTTTCCGGTGCGCTGGATATCATGCAGAGAGGAGGCGTCTGACCCGTGTTTGCCGGCCTGCCCCTGACCTTCACCGCTCCCTGGATCCTGGCCGCGCTTGCCCTGCTGCCGGTTATCTGGTGGCTGTTGCGGCTGACCCCGCCGCGGCCGCGCGAAATTGCGTTTCCACCGACCCGGCTCCTGCTCGATATCGATCAGCATGAGGAAACACCGCAACGCAGCCCCTGGTGGCTGACGCTGCTGCGCCTCCTGCTGGCCGCCATCCTGATCATCGCTCTCGCCGGGCCGATCTGGCGCTCCGCCGAACCGGTCGCAACCGGCCGGGGCGTCCTCTGGGTGCTGATCGACAACGGCTGGACCTCCGCCAAGGGCTGGGACACGGAAGTGAGCGCGGCCGAGCAGATCCTCACCGCCGCCGAACAGGAGGGCCAGCCGGTTCTGTTCGCGGCAACCGCCGACGGCCCGTCCCAGAACCTGGCGCCGGAAGCCGCCGCCAGCGCCCTGGAAAAACTCCGCGCCCTCGAACCGCGCCCCTACCCGCCGAACCGCAGCGAACTGAGCCTCGGCCTGCGCAAGGCCGCCCAGGCCAACGCGCCGGGCGCCGTCGTCTGGCTGTCCGACAGCACAGCCACGCAGGGCTCCTTCACCGAAGACCTGGCCGACATCGTCGGCGACGTGCCGGTCACCGTGCTCACCGGTCTCGACACGCCGATGGGACTGAAGAACCTGGCAAACGATGCCGAAGCGCTGTCCCTGACGGTTGTCCGCCATCCCGATCAGCAGCTCGGCTCCGCCACGCTGCAGGCGCTCGATCTGAAAGGCCTGGTTCTCGGCGAGGTCGACGCGAGCTTCGACGCTGGCGCGACCGAAACGGAGGCACGCTTCGACCTGCCGAGCGAGTTGCGCAACGACATCGCCAGGGTGGAAATCACCGGCGAGGCCGCTGCGGGTGCCGTTCAGCTTGTCGATGACAGCTGGCGCCGCCGCACCGTCGGCCTGATTTCCGGCCAGTCCGGCGACCTCGACCAGCCGCTGCTGTCGCCGATCTACTATCTGGAGCGCGCCCTTCTGCCGTTTTCCGACATCCGCCGCCCCCGCGACAGCGACATTGCCGAAGCCGTGCCGTCGCTGATCGACCAGGGCATCTCGGTCCTGGTTCTGGCCGATGTCGGCCGCCTGCCGGACACCACGGTCGCAACCCTGCGTGACTGGGTGCAGAACGGCGGCACGCTGGTGCGTTTCGCCGGTCCGAGAACCGCCGGCGGCAGCGACGACCTGATCCCCGTGCGCCTCAGGGCCGGAGACCGCTCGCTCGGCGGCTCGCTTTCCTGGAAACAGCCCCAGCATCTGGCCGCCTTCCCCGACGCTTCGCCTTTCTCCGGACTGAAAGTTCCGCCCGAAGTGACCGTGACCCGACAGGTGCTCGCCGAACCCACATCCGATCTGCCCGACCGGACCTGGGCCATGCTGGAAGACGGCACGCCGCTCGTGACCGCCGCCTCCATGGGAGCTGGTAGCCTGGTTCTCTTCCATGTCACGGCGGATTCTTCCTGGTCCAACCTGCCGCTCTCCGGGGTCTTCCTGAACATGCTGCGCCGGATCCTGGCCGTCTCCAACGTCGCCGCCGCGTCCGAAACGGCGGAAGACGGCACGCCGGCAAAGAGCGTCCTGCCGCCCCTGCGCCTGCTGGACGGCTATGGCCGCTTCGGGCCTCCGCCGGTGGAAGTCACCCCGGTCAGCGCCGCCGTCTTCCGCGACGCGGAAGCCAGCCGCAGAACCCCTCCCGGTCTCTACGGCACGGAAGACGGTTTCCGGGCGCTCAACCTGATGCAGCGGGACGACGAGCTGCTGCCGCTGGATCTGTCGGCTTTCGGCGGCAGGGCGAGCGAAGCGCCCTATCCGGCTTCCGATCCCTTCGACCTGAGGGCCGTGTTCTTCTCGCTCGCCTTCCTGCTCCTGGTAGTCGACGCGATCGCCGTCTTCCTTCTGGCCGGCGGGCTGAGCCGCATCGGCCTGCGCGGCCGGGCCGCCGGCGCCGCCGTCGCTCTGATCTTCGGCGGACTGGCCTTCGCCGCGCTCGGCCCGGACATCGCCCGCGCCCAGTCCGGTTCGGCGGATCTGCAGGCGCTGGAATCGACCCTGCAAACCCGGCTCGCCTATGTGCTCACCGGCAATCCCGAAATCGACGACACCAGCGCCGCCGGTCTTGCCGGGCTCACCCAGTTCCTGGCGGAGCGCACCGCACTGGAGCCGGGAGACCCGATCGCGATCGACATCGCAAGGGACGAACTGTCGTTCTATTCCCTGCTCTACTGGCCGATCGATCCGGCGGTGGACAAGCCGAGCGACCAGACCATTGCCCGCATCGACACCTTCATGCGTAACGGCGGCACGATCCTGTTCGACACCCGCGATCACATCAACGCGTCGGCCAACAGCTTTGCTTCCACCCCGGCGACCCTGAAACTGAGGGAAATTCTGGAAGACCTGGACGTTCCGCCGCTTGAGCCGGTTCCGCCCGATCACGTGCTGACAAAGGCCTTCTACCTCCTGGAAACCTTCCCCGGCCGCTATGCGACCAGCCCGCTCTGGGTGGAGAGCCTGGAAGAAGTCTCCGCAAGAGGCGACCGGCCGGTGCGCGCGGGCGACGGGGTGTCGCCGATCCTGATCACCGGCAACGACTTCGCGGCCGCCTGGGCGATTTCGGAAACGGGCGAATTCATGTTCCCGACAGTGCCGAACAGTCCGACGCAGCGGGACTACGCCTTCCGGTCCGGGGTCAACATCGTCATGTACAGTCTGACCGGCAACTATAAGGCCGACCAGGTGCATATTCCCGCCCTGCTCGAACGCCTCGGACAATAGGAGCGTCGATGGTCTGGTCTCTCTCCTTTGACCCCTTGCTGCCTCTCTGGGCGATTTATGCAGGCATTGCCATCGCCCTGATCCTGTCGGCCCTGGCCGGCTACCTCAATCTGCGCGGCTGGGTGCTGCGCGGCGGCACGATGGCCCTCCTGCTTCTGGCCCTGGCCAACCCGGCCATCGAGCGGGAAGACCGCGAGCCGCTTTCCAGCGTCGTCGCCCTCGTCGTCGACAAGAGCCAGAGCCAGCGACTTGCCGGCCGCGAGGCCACCACCGAGGAAGCCGCCGAAGCCCTGCAAAGCCGGATCGAAGCGCTGGACGGGTTTGAAACCCGGGTTCTGGAAGCCCGCAATTCGGGGTCCGGCGACGGCACGGAAGTCTTTCAGACGCTCTCCAACGGCCTCGCCGACGTCCCGCCCGAGCGGGTCGGCGGCGCCATCATCATCACCGACGGCCAGATCCACGACATTCCCGAAAACGCCGGAGCGCTCGGCTTCGACGCGCCCGTCCACGGCCTGATCACCGGCACGTCCGACGAACGCGACCGCCGCATTGTCCTGGACACGGCGCCGCGTTTCGGTCTGGTCGGCTCGGAACAGACCGTCAGCCTGACCGTGGTCGATCAGGGCCAGGGCACCGGGCCGGGCGACCAGGTGCGCGTGACCGTCAAGCGTGACGGCGACGTCATCACCCAGCGCACGGCGCGGACCGGCGAGAAGATCGACATTCCGGTCGGGATCGCCCATGGCGGCGACAACATCTTCGAATTCGACGCCGAACCGCTCGACGACGAACTGACGCTGCTGAACAACCGCGCCGTGGTCACCATCGACGGCATCCGGGAAAACCTCCGCGTCCTCCTGGTCTCCGGATCTCCCCATGCGGGCGAGCGCACCTGGCGCAATCTCCTGAAATCCGATGCTTCGGTCGACCTCGTGCATTTCACCATCCTGCGCCCGCCGGAAAAGCAGGACGGCACGCCGATCAACCAGCTCTCGCTGATCGCCTTTCCGACTCGCGAACTGTTTTCCGTCAAGATCGACGAGTTCGACCTGATCATCTTCGACCGCTACGTGCGCCGCGGTGTGCTGCCGATGCTCTATTTCGACAACATCGCCCGCTATGTGCGCGATGGCGGCGCCGTGCTCATCGCAGGCGGTCCCGACTATGCCGAAGGCGGCAGCCTCTACCGCACGCCGCTGGCGCCGATCCTTCCGGCCCGGCCGACCGGCACCATTCTGGAACAGCCCTTCCACGCAACCCTTGCCAATCTCGGCAAGCGCCATCCCGTCACCCGCGGCCTGCCCGGCGCGGAACAGGAGCCGCCGGCCTGGAGCCGCTGGTTCCGAGCAGTCGATACCGAACTCGACGCCGGCCAGACCCTGATGTCCGGTCCGAGCGACACGCCGCTTCTGGTGCTCAATCGGGAAGAGGAAGGCCGTGTGGCCATGCTCCTGTCCGACCACGTCTGGCTCTGGGCGCGCGGCTATGAAGGCGGCGGACCGCATGTGCCGCTGTTGCGCCGCCTCGCCCACTGGCTGATGAAGGAACCGGACCTGGAGGAAGAGGCGCTGAATGTCTCGATGCGCGGTCCGGAACTGGTCATTGAGCGCCAGACCCTCGGTGAAACCGCCAGCGAGGTGACCGTCGTCTCGCCCACGGGCGAACGCAGCACGGTCGCGATGACCGAACAGGAACCCGGCCTGTGGCGCGGCGGCCTGCCGGTCACCGAAACCGGCCTGTTCTCGGTGACGGACGGACAGATGAATGCGCTCATTCATGTCGGCCCGCAGAACCCGCGCGAATACACCGATGTGCTGTCCACCACCGAGGTGCTCGCCCCGGTCAGCGAGGCGACCGGCGGCTCTTCCCAGCGCCTTCGGGATATCGGCGGCGACCTGAACGTGCCCCGCGTCGTCTCCATGCGCCAGTCGGCCAGCTATGCCGGCAACGGCTGGATCGGCCTGAAGGCGACGGAGGCCAGTGTGCTGAACGGCGTCGACCGCTACCCGCTGATGATCGGCCTGCTCGGCCTCGCCCTCCTGCTCGGTGCGCTCTCTCTCACCTGGTACCGCGAAGGGCGGTAGGGCAAAGCTTTCTCACCAGGTCCCCGCCCCGGCCTTGAGCCGGGGCCACTTTCACCGGATCAAGGGTCCCGGATCAGGTCCGGGACGGCGTGGAAGTTCGCCTAGTTCCCTCACAGTGTCACCCCGGACGCAGCGCAGCGAAGATCCGGGGCCTACTCATTTCCAGAGCATTTGAAGTCGGAGCGCGGTGTTTCACCTAACCGGCCGTCATAGCAGTTCAGTGAGTAGGCCCCGGGTCTCGCTCCGCTTGCCCGGGGTGACACTGAAGAGATTCAGCAATGTCGGAGTACTTTAAACCCACCCGCCATGAACCGCGCCCTCCGGCATCTCCCCGCCGTTCAACGGCGCGACCAGCAGACGGGCCGGGTCGACCGGGCCCGGCAGGGTGATCCTGCCGAACGGCACCTGCTGAAAACCGAAGGGACTGTAATAGGGCGCGTCGCCGACAAGAAGCACGGCCTTTTCGCCAGCGGCGGAAGCGGCATCCATGGCCGCCCGCATCAGCGCCTTGCCGAGACCCCGGTTCTTGAAATCCGGCGACACGGTGAGCGGCCCGAGCAGAAGCGCCTTCGTCTCCCCGATCATGATCGGCGTCAGGCGGATCGATCCGGCGACCCGCGGGCCGATGAGGCCGACGAAGGAGAGATCCGCCCGGTGCGGCACGTTCTCCCGGATGCGGAAGGCGGTCCGGGCGAACCGGCCCGGTCCAAAGGCTTCGGCCTGGAGGTCTTCGATTTCGGTATTGTCGGCGGCGTCTTCGAGCCGGATGACCCAGGTGGTCTGTTTCATGAGGCTGATCCCAGCAAGCAGTCTTGAAGAAAGGCGCGCCTGCCGATTGCCCAGATAAATTGTCTTTGAAATTCCGGGATGAGGTCAGCCGCGACGGTGCGAACGAGAAATCTCTCGTCGGCTGGTTCGTCGTCGGAGTATCAGACCTGCGGTCATGGATCCCAGTCTCATTGTCGGCGCAAGGAACTTTGAGCGTTGCCTCGCATTTGCAAAGTGAGGGGAAGCGGTTACCACGCAACCCCAGTCAGGTCCAGAGCTTTTTTTTCTGGAAGTACCGACGGGGGCCGGGAAAGATCCAGGCGGGGACGGACCGTTGAATTGTTCACCGGCCGCGAACAGAGCATTCAGTTGCTTGATTTCCTCTCTCCGCGCACAAACTGGAAAGAGAAGCGTTTAAAGGAGACTGTCATGGGATTGCTGGTCGATGGTGTCTGGAAGGACCAAGGGTACGACACGAAGTCGACCGGTGGCCGGTTCGTCCGGAAGGACGCCTCCTTCCGGAACTGGATCACGGCTGACGGCTCCGCCGGGCCGAGCGGCACGGGCGGTTTCAAGGCCGAAGCCGGCCGGTATCACCTTTTCGTCTCCTATGCCTGCCCCTGGGCGCACCGCACCCTGATCTTCCGCAAGCTGAAGGGCCTTGAAGGTCTCGTCTCCCTCTCCGCGGTCCAGCCGCTGATGCTGGAAAACGGCTGGGAATTTGCCGAGATCGATCCGCATACCGGGGCGAAATACGCCTGGCACATCTATGCCAAGGCCGACCCGCACTATTCCGGCCGCGCAACCGTCCCTATCCTGTGGGACAGGAAGCAGGAGACGATCGTCAGCAACGAATCCTCCGAGATCATCCGCATGTTCAACGCGGCCTTCGACGGCCTGACGGGGTCCTCGCTGGACTTCTACCCGGAAGCTCTCCGCGGAGAGATCGACGCGATCAACGAACGCGTCTATCACACGGTGAACAACGGCGTTTACAAGTCCGGCTTCGCCACGACCCAGGAAGCCTATGAGGACGCGGTCACCGCCCTGTTCGAAACCCTCGATTTCCTGGAAGACCGGCTCTCAAGCCAGAGATATCTCGCCGGCGACCGGCTGACGGAAGCCGACTGGCGGCTGTTCACAACGCTGGTCAGGTTCGACGCGGTCTATGTCGGCCACTTCAAATGCAACATCCGCCGGATCGAGGATTATCCGAGCCTGTCCAACTACCTGCGCGAGCTTTACCAAGTGCCCGGTGTCGCCGAGACGGCCGATATGGCGACCATCAAGCAGCACTATTACGGCTCGCACGAGAGCGTCAATCCGACCCGCATCGTGCCCCTCGGCCCGGTTCTCGATTTCGACAGGCCGCACAACCGGGACCGGTTGAAGGCCGCGGCCTGATCGTCTTTGCTTCGGGCAAATCCATGCCGTGCAGTGAGAGGCCCATTGGCGCTTCTTTTTGCCTTTTCCATCGGGATCTTTGGACCATCTCAACAGGAAGGTTCGCAAGGACTACTCTTCAATTCGTCATCCCGGACGCAGCGGCTATGCAAAGATCTTCATGAGGAGAAGCCGGCGCAGGCGCCGGATCACCACCGGCCTCCAGCCGAATAATCGCCCGTGCGGAATTCTTTCAGACGGCGGGCCGTCGCGGTGCTGATATCCTCCGGCAGCTCTTCCGGCGCGAAAAACACCGCCTCCAGAATTTCCGCGTTCGGCTGCAGGAAGGTATCGGCTGCGCTCCATTCCGTCAGATGAAACAGGCCGACATGATCCCGGCCGGTCGCTTCCTCGTTCAGATAGATGTTCAGCAGAACCGGCCGCCTCCCGGACACGATACCGGCTTCCTCGTGGACTTCCCGGCAGGCCGCCTCTTCCAGCGTTTCGCCGCTGTCGACTCCCCCGCCCGGCAGATACCAGCCGTGGACATAGCTGTGCCTGACCAGCAGAACCCGGTTCTGCCCGTCCTCGACGATCACCCGGACCCCGAGCGTGTAAGGGTTGCGGACGAGACCGACTCCCTGAATGAGGCGTTTGGTCCATGGCTTCGGCAGGAATGACAGGAGTCGTAGCATGGCCTCAAGTTACCGCTCTGATTTCTAAAGTAAAACTTAATTAACCCATGCATTCCCTGCAGAGCAGACACGTGAGAATAGCGCTCCTCAATTGAGCAATCGCTGCTTATATAACAGGCAACATGATGAGATATCAGGCAATCGTTCGGTTGCCCGACGATTGAAGGAAAAGACAATGTTCAACGCTCTGTTTGGCAAACGCCGTGCCCGCCGCAACCATTATCACTGGAAACCGGCAGTCGACCTCACCAATCCGCGGATTGTTGCAGCCCTGACCACCTTCCCGACCAACTGAGCCGGTCGGAAGATTACCCGGAGAGAAACGATGTTCGGCTTCGTCAATGTTGTAGGCGCAACGCTTCGCGAAACCACGCGGACCGCCGATACCTCCGCCGCAAGAGCCGGCAAGCCCGCCAAGGCGCCGGTCAAGCCGGCCAAGGCGGCCGCCTGATCCGATCAGACAGCTCCGCTGCATTTAATGCGCCGCGTTATTTTCCTTGACGCGGCGCTTATTGCTTTGAAGATGCGCCCCCATGTTCAAGCTCGCGCATCTTTCCGATCCCCATCTCGGCCCGCTGCCGGATCCCAAGCTCCTGCAACTGTTTTCCAAGCGCATCCTCGGCTACCTGAACTGGCGGAGCAACCGTTCGCGGATCATGGGCGGAAACTATCTCGAGCAGCTTGTCGAGGACATGAAATCCCAAGGGCCCGATCACATTGCGGTCACCGGTGACCTGGTCAATATCGCACTTCCTTTGGAAATTACCGGCGCCAGAACCTGGCTGGAGGAGATCGGCCCGCCGGAAGACGTCTCCGTCGTTCCGGGCAACCACGACGCCTATGTCCCCGGAGCGATCCGCAAGGCACGCTCGATCTGGTGGCCCTATATGTCGGGCGACGATGCGCCCGACGCTCCCGCAGAAGGCTCGAAACCGGAAGCCACGTTTCCTTATGTCCGCAAACGGGACGGCGTTGCCCTGATCGGCGTCACGACAGGCCGCGCGAGCGCGCCGTGGTTCGCCACCGGCCGCGTGGGCTCGAAGCAGAGCCGGCGCTTGAGAACAATTTTGGAAAAGCTCGGCGAGGAGGGCCTTTTCCGGGTCGTCATGCTGCATCACCCGCCCTTCCCGCATGCCACGCACTGGCACAAGCGGCTCTCCGACGCCTCCCGGGTGCGCGCGGTCGTCAAGCGCGCGGGCGCGGAACTCATCCTGCACGGCCACACCCATATCGACAGTTTCGAGAACATCGAAGGACCGGACGGCCCGGTACCGGTCGTCGGCGTGCCCTCGGCGACCAGCGCTCCCGGCGGCAAGAAACCGGCAGCCCGCTACAATCTGTTCAAAATCGAAAAGACCAATCCCGGCTGGACCTGCCGGATGGAGGAACACGGCTTCGACGCGCCGGAGACGCCGGTGACGCTGCTGAACGAGCGGCAGGTCACGATTCCGGAGAGAACTTAGGGCTTCGCTAGGGGGGTGAAGCCCTGTGTCCTTCAGGGTGTCAGGCGATGAAATTCGCGAGAACTATCGGCAGAGTTTTTCTTCTTCCACTTGAGCCTCGCACCGCGTCATATCCGCATCAAAGCGGATTGGCGAACCACGCAAAGGCGACCAGACCGACGACGCCCGCGGCGATGCCAATGCCGAAAGCGCCGGCAACGGCGAGCCAAGGCGTCCGGCTTTCCTTCACCCGGACCACCTTGGAATCCAACGCGACCTGACGCAGGCGGTTGTTGAGCCAGTCGCCCTCCAGCGACTTTTCCCGCTCCAGAACCCGCTCGGCGATATATTCGGTCAGGCAATCGGCCATGTCGTCGATATTGGCGGTCTCCAGAATGACGACGCGGCCGAGGCGCGTGTCCTTCAGGAACCGGTAGGTCCGGCGGTCGCCGCCGACCGCCACGTGGCTGGTGGCGTCGATCCAGAGGCGCGGCGTGGAGCCGGAAATGATCTGCAGCGAGAACTGGTCGTCGTCGTCGGGGATCTCCTTGAAGACATCCTTCAGCTCGTCGGCCAGCATGTCCAGGCGTGCCCGTTCGGTTTCCTGCAGTTCGACCACCACATCCGAGCGCTCGACTTCGCCGAGCTGAACCTTGCGGATCGCGTCACGCAAGGAACGCATGCGCGTGTGTGGGACAACGTTATCCTGCATTTCAGACATGAGGTGCCTGACTCCGTTCTTTTGCCTTTGGTCAATGGAGTCTTAACTGACTCTCCCCGTCCGGAAACAGGCGCGCAGCCGTTCCCCACGGGGTATCCACTGGCAATGATCCAAACATGGTTAATGGAGATTAGGAGATTTTTAACCCTGAGGCCAGCGGGGCCGGGCTGGCCTGCGCCTTATTCATGGGTTATGCAAAGTCAATTCGCTGTTTTCCGGGAGTTTCGGCCATGAATGTCGACGGCAAGAAATATCGCACCATCTGGCTCGCCGAAGATGGCGCCTCCGTCGAGATCATTGACCAGACGAAGTTTCCCTACGCCTTCGAGATCGCCAGGCTCCACACGATGGAGGACGCCGCGCATGCGATTCGCGTCATGCAGGTACGCGGCGCACCGCTAATCGGCGCGACCGCTGCCTATGGCGTGGCACTCGCCATGCGCGCCGATCCCTCGGATGCCTCTCTCCACGCCGCCTGTTCCGCGCTTCTGGAAACCCGCCCGACCGCCGTCAACCTGCACTGGGCGCTGGACCGGGCGCGCAAGTCGCTCATCCAGGTCGCGCCGGAGAGCCGCACGCAGGCCGCCTTCAGGCTCGCAGCGGATATCTGCGACGAGGACATCGCGATCAACATGGCCATCGGCATGCATGGCATGGAGCTCATCGCAGCCATCTCACGGACCAAGCGCCAGGGCGAACCGGTCAACATCCTCACCCATTGCAACGCCGGCTGGCTGGCGACCGTCGACTGGGGCACGGCGACCGCGCCCGTCTATATGTCCCATGACGGCGGCATTCCGGTCCATGTCTGGGTGGACGAAACCCGGCCGCGCAATCAGGGCGCCTTTCTGACCGCCTGGGAGCTCGGCCACCACGGCGTGCCGCACACGGTGATCGTCGACAATGCCGGCGGCCACCTGATGCAACACGGCGAGGTCGACATGGTGATCGTCGGCACGGACCGGACGACGGCAACCGGCGACGTCTGCAACAAGATCGGCACCTATCTGAAGGCCCTCGCTGCCAAGGACTGCGGCGTACCCTTCTATGTCGCCCTGCCCTCGCCGACCATCGACTTCTCGCTGTCCGACGGCATCCGCGAAATTCCGATCGAGGAACGCGGCGGCGCGGAGGTCAGCCGGATGACCGGCCGGACCGACAGCGGCGCGGTGGAGACCATCAACATCGTCGCGGAAGGATCCGCCGTCGGCAACCCGGCCTTCGACGTCACCCCGGCCCGGCTGGTGACGGGCCTGATCACCGAGCGCGGCATCCTTGCCGCCGACAGGAAATCCATTGCCGAGGCCTTCCCGGAACGGGTGAAAGTGAGTGCCTGAACGGACGAGAAGCCCGGACAGGACCACCGCGGACCCAACCCTCAGCGTCCTCTTCCCCCATGACCTCATCCTGAGGAGGACCGCCAGGTCCGTCTCGAAGGATGGGCCACTTGTTCTGGAGCTTGTCGCCCATCCTTCGAGACAGCGCTGAAGCGCTTCCTCAGGATGAGGTTGTGTGTTTACCACTGCTTCGATGAATTTCCCTGCGGGAGAGTACATTCCAAGGCCTGATAAACAAGCCAGACAGACACGGCGCCGGCTTTATTCGATCACCGGCACATGCGGCGCCTTCTCCCGCGCGTAGAGACCCAGCAACCGCGGATCGTCGGCGATTTCGACCGACCGCCTGTAGGGCTTGAAGCCGCAGGACATGTAGAAACCCATCGCCTGTGGGCTGTCGGCCGTGCAGGTGTGCAGCCAGAGCCGCCTGGTTTCCGGCCGGGCCCAGGCCATCTCCACCGCCCGGGCCATCAGCCAGCGTCCCGCCCCGCCGCCGATCGCGTCCGGCGTCAGTCCGAAATAGGAGATCTCCGGCTCCCCGAGAACGGCATAGTCGATCTCCAGCGTTCCGGCAGGCTTGCCGGCCCTAATCAGCCGGAAGTTTTCCCGCGTGGGTTCGGCCAGCATCTTCTCAAGCGCTCCGGTCTCCAGGACCAGCCGCCCGAACCAGATCCAGTCCTCGCCGACCTCGCGGAACAGCCTGCGGTAGTCGTCCGGATCCGGCGAGACCCAGCGCTCGAGCGCGAGGTCCTCCCGCGCGGGCGCCAACGGCGCTTCGGGGCGTTCAAGCATTTGAAGGAAGGTCACGACGACGGCGATCTTGCCGTCCGGAACATCCGTATAACCGTTCAGATTGAGCACTTGCCCGGACATGGGTCTTTCCTGGAAATGAGTCGCCGGTAAACAGTCCTTTTGAAACACTTCCGTTCGCCGGGCAACCGCCCGGACAGGATCGTCACGGGAAAGAGACTGTCCGAAATATCGATGCTTTCCCGGCCACTCGCCCGAACCTTCGGCTGTCGCCTCAAAATTCTTGCCCCCTTGCCTGAAATCCCGCTCAAATCGTCTCGCCCATCGCAAGTCGTTAACCATCCGTTAAGGGAGCGGTGGGAGATTCAGGTTGTATCCACGAGAGATGCATTCCATGTCGAAGATCGGCAACTACGTTCAACGCGACTACCACAAAACCTTCAGTTCCAAGAAAAGGTCGACCTGGTCGGACTATAACAAGGCCTGGACCAAGCGGCGTCAGGCGTCCGAAGCCAAGATGCAGCAACTGCGCAACCTGGCCTATAACTTCAACGTTATCGGCACGCAGGCATCCCAGGCCAACACGCTGTTCGTCTTGCAGAACCAGGGCAGATTGGGCAACTCCTCCAATCAGACGGCGGCATTGTCCCGCCTCAACATACTGGTCTGACACCGGATGCGCCCGAATTTCCGGAGCACCGCTTCCCGGGACCGGGAAAGAAAGTCCGGCGTCCCCTGACCAATTGTATCTTTCGAAGCTCCGACCAGGCGTCAGCGGCGATCACTGCAGATGAACCGGTTCCGGCAACACGTACGCCGGTTTCCCGGATCGCAATTTGCAAACGGTTAACCCGCCGTTAACGCTGTTTTGCGAGGCTGAATGCGTATCCAGGAAAGATGCGCATATGGCCAAAGTCGGAAACTATGTCCAGCGGGACTATCACAAGACATTTAGCTCGAAGCAGAAGTCGACCTGGTCCGACTATAACAAGGCCTGGAACCAACGGCGCCAGGCGTCTGCGGCAAAAATGCAGGAATTGCGCAATCTTGCGAGCACCTTCACGTCCATCGGCACTGAGGCCTCCCAGGCCAACACCGTTTTCCTGATGCAGAACCAGGGCGCCCAGAGCGTTTATGCCAGTCCGACGGCGGTGATGTCCCGCATCAATATCGTGGTGTAGATGTAGTCTTTCAAAAAGGTGTCCTTCGAGGGCCCACTCCCCTCATCCTGAGGAAGCGCTTCAGCGCTGTCTCGAAGGATGGGCGGCACATTCAGGAGCAAGTGGCCCATCCTTCGAGACGGGCCTTTAGGCCCTCCACAGGATGAAGGTCTGGTTCCAGGATTTGATCTCTCCGATACCGAGGGACATCGCGTTGAAACTCCACAGCTGGAGCCTTTTGCCAAAGATGAAGCACTGCCTTGGAGCGGCCACCGTCAGATTGCGCCGATGGTCTTCAGCTTGATGCGCGGGTGAACTTCCGCCTGGCTCATGATTGTCGTATGCGCCCGGAAGCGTTCGACGATCGAACGCACGAAGGGCCGTGTCTGCGGCGAGGTCAGGAGAACGGGAACCTCGCCCTGCTGGGCGGCCTCCTCGAACGCGTCGCGCACCTTGCCGACGAATTCCTGCAGCTTGCTCGGCTGCATGGCGAGTTGGCGGTCGTCGCCCTCGCCGATGATCGATTCCAGGAATGCCTGCTCCCATTGCGGCGACAGGGCGATCAGCGGCAGATAGCCGCCCGGCGAGAGATTGGCCGCGCAGATCTGCCGGCCGAGCCGGGTGCGGACATGCTCGGCGATCGTGTCGGTGTTGCGGGTCATGCCGGTTGCCTCCGAGACCCCTTCCAGAATGGTGCCCAGGTCGCGGACGGAAATCCGCTCGCTGAGCAGGGCCTGCAGCACGCGCTGGACGCCCGAAACGGTGATCTGCGAGGGAACGAGATCCTCGACAAGCTTGGCCTGTTCGCCCTTCAGCTCCTTCAGGAGTTTCTGAACATCGCCATAGGTGAGCAGCTCGCTGATATTGGATTTGATCGTCTCCGTCAGGTGCGTGGAAAGCACCGTTGCCGGATCGACCACCGTGTAGCCGCGCAAGGAGGCGTCCTCGCGGTATTGGGCTTCCACCCAGGTGGCTGGCAGGCCGAAGGTCGGCTCGGTCGTGTGGGTGCCGGGCAGCTTCACCTGACCGCCCGCCGGATCCATGACCATGTAATGGTTCGGATAGAGAATGCCCCGGCCGGCCTCCACTTCCTTGACCTTGATGACATAGTCGTTGGCGCCGAGCTGGATGTTGTCGAGAATGCGCACGGGCGGCATGATGACCCCCATGTCGCCGGCGATCTGGCGGCGCAACGCCTTGATCTGCTCGGTCAGAACGTCGTTTTCGCCCTGTGCCTTGCCGTTAATCAGCGGCAGCAGAGCGTAGCCCAGCTCGATCCTGAGCTCGTCCATCTTGAGCGCGTCGGTGATCGGCGGTTCCGGTGCCGGCTTCGGCGCTTCCTCGATGGCCTTCTTCTGGGCCACTTGGACGGCTTCGCGTTTTTTCTTCGAGCCAACCTGAAAGGCCAGATAGCCGGCCAGGCCGGCGAGACCGAAGAACGGGACCATCGGCATGCCCGGCAGCAGCGCCAGGATGACCATGACGGCCGCCGACATGCCGAGCGCCTTGGGATAGCCGGTGAACTGGCTGGAGAGCGCCTTGTCGGCCGCGCCGTGAACACCCGCCTTGGACACCAGAAGGCCGGCAGCGGTGGAAACGATCAGCGCCGGGATCTGGGAGACCAGACCGTCGCCGATGGTCAAGAGCGTGTAGTTGTTCGCCGCCTCGGTGAAGGTCAGGTCCATCTGGGCGACACCGATGAAGATGCCGCCGAGAATGTTGATGAAGGTGATCAGCAACCCGGCGATCGCGTCGCCGCGCACGAATTTCGACGCACCGTCCATGGCGCCGAAGAAGGAGCTTTCGTCCTCGAGCGCCTTGCGCCGGCTCTTGGCTTCCGCCTCGTCGATCAATCCGGCGGAGAGGTCCGCGTCGATCGCCATCTGCTTGCCCGGCATCGCGTCGAGCGTGAAGCGTGCGGCCACTTCGGCGATACGGCCGGAACCCTTGGTGATGACCACGAAGTTCACGATCACCAGGATAGCGAACACGATGATCCCGATGACGAAGTTGCCGCCCATGACCAGATTGCCGAAGGACTGGATGACGTTGCCGGCGGCAGCCGTACCTTCGTGGCCGTTCGCAAGGATCAGCCGGGTGGAGGAAATGTTGAGGCCGAGCCGCAGCATGGTCGCGATCAGCAGCACGGTCGGGAACGACGAGAATTCCAGCGGCCTCTGAATGAACAGGCCGGTCATCAGGATCATCACCGAGAAGATGATCGACACCGCCAGGAACGTGTCGAGCATCACCGGCGGCATCGGCAGGATCAGGAGGGTCAGGATCACCAGGATGCCGGTGGCAAGCCCGACATCCCCCTTGCGCAGCGTGTCGATCAGCTCCCGGATGCTCGGAAAGCCGGAAACGGCCGCAGCCGGCTGTGCCGCTGCCTGCTGCTCCTGAGCGGGTCCGCCCGGGCCGTTCTGTCCGCCTGCTGCCGTGTCCGACATTCCGTTAGTCCGCTACCTGGATTATGACCTGCATTCGTTCACCTGACGCCGCTTCACGCGCGCGCTTCGCCAGGTCCGGGAACGCTGACCCCTTCATCCGTATATTGATTCAGCTTGTTGCGCAGGGTCCTGATCGAGATCCCCAGAATTTTCGCCGCATGGGTTCGGTTGCCCAGGCAGTGGTCCAGGGTATCCAGGATGAGATCGCGCTCCACGTCGGCCACGGTCCGGCCGACGAAGGAGCGGGTGACGGCTTCCGCGGTCTGCGCGGCCCGCTCCGCCGGCCCCCTGGAAACGGAGAGCGGCGAGCCATCCGGCATGCGGATCGCCTCGGCACCGATTTCCGCGCCGGAAGCCAGAAGAATGGCCCGGTGCATGGTGTTTTCCAGTTCCCGCACGTTGCCCGGCCACGGATTGGTCATCAGCGCCTGACGGGCCTCGACGGAGAGCGGACGGACCGGCAGGCCGTTGGCTTCCGAATAATGCTTGATGAAGAACTGCGCGAGTTCCATGACATCCGCAGGGCGCTCCCGCAGAGGCGGCAGTTTCAGGTTCACGACGTTCAGGCGAAACAGCAGGTCTTCGCGGAACTGGCCCTGGCGCACGCTTTCGGCAAGGTCCCGGTTGGAGGTGGCCAGGATGCGGATATTGACCGGCACCGGCCGTGTGCCGCCGACGCGGTCGATCACCCGTTCCTGGATGGCGCGCAGGAGCTTGGCCTGCAGGCGCACGTCCATTTCCGAAATCTCGTCGAGCAGCAGCGTGCCGCCGTCGGCTTCCTCGAACTTGCCGATCCGGCGGGCGACGGCGCCGGTAAACGCACCCTTTTCGTGGCCGAACAGTTCCGATTCCAAAAGATGTTCGGGAATGGCCGCGCAGTTGATCGAAATGAACGGCTTGGAGGCCCGGTTGGAGCACTTGTGCACGTGGCGGGCGATGACTTCCTTACCCGTGCCGGATTCACCGGTGATCAGAACGGATGCCTCGGACGGCGCGACCTGCTCTGCCAGCTTGACCACTGCGGCCATCAGATCGTCGCGGTAGATCAGGTCGCCGCGTTCCTGGGCAACGGCGGCCAGGACCGCCGCGATCATCTCCGGATCGGGCGGCAGGGGGATATATTCCTTCGCCCCGGCGCGGATCGCGGAGACGGCAGCCTGGGCATCGGTTTCCACACCGCAGGCGACCACGGGCACGTGAACCCGCTCGGCCTGCAGCTTGGCGATCAGGCCGGCGATGTCGAGATTGACCTCGACCATCAGGAGATCGGCGCCGCGCCCGGAGCGCAGGATTTTCAGGGCGCCCTCGATATCGTCGGCATGCGTGACCTGAGCCCCGCCCTGCATCGCGATTTTCGAAGCCGTCGTCAGCTGACCGCCCAGGGTTCCGACAATTAAAAGACGCATCTGCTACCCTTCCTACCGATCCGTCTTGATGATTTCCGTCATGGTCACACCGAGCTTGTCCTCAACAAGGACAACCTCGCCACGGGCAACCAGCCGGTCGTTCACATAGATATCGATGGCTTCGCCGACCTTGCGGTCCAGTTCGAGCACCGTCCCGGAAGCGAGCTTCAGCAGGTCGGACACATGCATCTTCGAATGTCCGAGAACGGCCGAGATGCGCACCGGAACGTCGAAAACCGCTTCCAGGTCCGCAGCCGACTGCGGTCCGTGGATCTCTTCCTCGCCCTGGCCGCGATGCGGGGCTTCCAGCTCGTCGAGCGGAATATTCGTGTCTTGCTCGTCACTCATACGTCAGTATCCTTCTCCGCCGACGTGTCGGACGTCTTTCCTTGCTTGGCGGCTGCGCGTGCCCGCAGATAGGTCCGGATGCTTGCGTCGATTTCGCCTTCAAGCGCCTTCCGGTCGCGCCTGATGCCGCCATCCGCCCATTCGATGTGGCAGTCGCCGCGGCTGATTTCAGGTTCTCCGAGGATCACGAGCCGGCCTTCGAAGCCCTTTTCGTGAATGATCGGATCCACCTGGGCCTTGAGGGGGTCGACATCCTTTTCCGCGATGCGGATCACCAGATGCGGCGCCTTGCGCAACGGTCCCAGGCATTCTGACACCAATGCCACGGTCTCCGCCAGCGGTTGGCGGGCAATCAGATGGGCACAAAGGCGTCTAGCCACAAGAAATGCGAGGCTTATGGCATCTTTCTCCCGGACGGACTGCTGATCGTCCAGAGTCTGAAGCACCTGGCCGACCGCATCCACCAGCCGGCCCACCTCGGCGGTCAAGAGCGTCTCCTGCTTGGTCTGCAGGTCCGCCAGCGCCTTGACCCGGCCTTCCTCGAACGCCTGCGCGCGGGCCTTCTCCAGAAGCGTCTCGTGTTCCGTCACCGGGATCATCGGAATCTCCGGTTCGGGCGGCGCCACCACCTCAGGCTCCTCCGGTATGGAAAAGTCCATGTTAAACAGAAATTTCGACGGGTTGGTCATGCTGCCCATTGTGTTGTAGATACCTGCCGGCTGACGCATCAGTAGATGATTTCATCCTCGCCCTTGGACTTGGAGATCATGATCTCGCCCTTGGCTGCCAGGTCCTTCGCTTTGTTCACCATGCTCGTCTGAGCCTCATCCACATCGCGCAGCCGGACGGGGCCGAGCGCATCCATGTCGTCCTGCAGAAGCTTCGCCGCCCGCGAGGACATGTTGCCGAAGAAGAATTCGCGCGCCGTATCGGTCGAGCCCTTGAGCGCGATCGCGAGCTGGTCCTTCTCGACGTGCCGCAGCAGGGTCTGGGCGCTTGCCGCATCCAGCTTCAAGAGGTCGTCGAAGGTGAACATCAGCGTCTTGATGCGGTCCGCGGATTCGCGGTTGTCCTCTTCGAGGGCCGCAAGGAAGCGGGCTTCCGTCTGCCGGTCGAAATTGTTGAAGATCTCGGCCATCATCTCGTGGCTGTCCCGGCGCGATGTGTTGGTCAGGTTCGACATGAACTCGACGCGCAAAGTCTGCTCCACCTTTTCCAGGACTTCCTTTTGAACCGCGTCCATGCGCAGCATGCGGCTGACCACCTCGAGCGCCAGTTCCTCCGGCAGGATGCCGAGCACCCGCGCCGCATGGTCGGAATTGATCTTCGACAGCACCACCGCGACCGTCTGCGGATATTCGTTCTTCAGATAGTTGGCGAGAACGTTCTCCTGCACGTTGGAGAGCTTCTCCCACATGTTGCGCCCGGCCGGCCCGCGGATTTCCTCCATGATGACGGAGACTTTCTCACCCGGCAGGAAGCTGGCCAGAAGCCGCTCGGTCGCGTCCACGTTGCCGGTCAGGGCTCCCTTGGAGCTGACCCGACGGACGAAATCCTTGAAAAGGTTTTCCAGCATGTTCGGCGTGACCGGCCCCAGATTGGCCATTGCCGCCGACACCTGGCGCACTTCGATTTCGTCCAGCTTTTCCCAGATCGGCGCGCCGTGGGATTCCCCGAGCGCGAGCAGGAGAACCGCCGCCCGCTCGGCGCCCCGGAGTTCCCGGTCTTCCTCGTCGGCACTGACCCTAAGCTGTCTTTGAAGCTGATCACTCACGATTAAGCCGCCTGCTCATCCAGCCAGCCGCGGACGATGGTAACCGCTTCCGACGGGTGGTCCTTGATCATGTCGCCCACTTTTGCGATCGAGCTTGCCTGCAGCGCGCCTTCCTGTCTGGCCTGCTCCAGCCACTCGATCACGAATTCGTCTTCCGGGTCTTCCTCCTGCGGAACTTCCGTCTCGACCACCAGCGTTCCGTCCGGACCGATCATCAGCTCCTGGGGTTGCTTTTCTTCCGGCGTCACGATGCGGCGCAGCAGCGGGCGGACGACGAAGAGCAAGAGCAGGAGAGCGATCAGGAACAGCACGCCGAGCTCGGCGAAGCGGATGATGTCGTCCTTGGTAAAATCGAGCAGGCTGTCGCCTTCGGCCAGCATGTCTTCCTGCGGCGGCGTCGCGAATTGCAGGTTGACGACCTCGACCACGTCACCGCGTTTTTCGTCGAAGCCGACGGCGGAGCGCACGAGCACGGCGATCCGGTCCAGGGTTTCCTGGGTGCGCGGCGTGTAGACGACCTTGCCGTCCGCATCCGGCTGATAGGTGCCGTCGACCAGGACGGCAACGCTCAGGCGGTGGACCTGGCCGGCTTCGACGACCTCCGTGCGGGTCGACTTGGAGATCTCGTAATTGACGATTTCCTCGGTCTGGCTCGACGTATCCCGGTCGCCCCCGCCCTGCTCGGCATCGGCATTGGGCAGCTGGTTGGCAACCGTGACCTGGCCGTTCCGGCTGACGGCGGAAGAAGCTTCTTCCTTGGTCTGCGTCGAGCGCACGACCTGCCCGTCCGGGTCGAAGGTTTCGGTGGTTTCCGTCAGGCGGTTATAGTCGACTTCCGCATTCACGCGGACCCGCGCGCGGCCCGGACCGACGACGGAATTCAGGATCTCCTCGATCTGATTGCGCAGGCGGCTTTCGACGGCCACGGTGCGTTCCTGAAGCGATGCGGACACCATGCCGTCCTCATCGTGGCCTGCGCCGGAGGCAAGCAGCCGGCCGCTCTCGTCGACGACCGACACCCGGTCTGGCTCCAGCCCGTCGACGGCGGTCGCCACGAGATGCTGGACGGCGCGGATTTCGCCCGGCCCGAGAGCACCCCGGACGTTCAGGACGATAGAGGCGGTCGGCGGACGGCGGTCGCGCTGAAACAGCTGCCGCTCGGGAATGACCAGATGAACGCGCGCCGTGCGGATGCGGTCCAGCGATCCGATGGTGCGGGCCAGCTCGCCCTCCATCGCGCGCAGGTGATTGATATTCTGGACGAAACTGGTCGCGCCGAGGGTATCCGTGCGGTCGAAGATTTCATATCCGATGGAGCCGCCTGTCGGCAGGCCTTCCGTGGCGAGCTGCATGCGCAGGCGGGCAACCTGCTCGCGCGGGACGAGAATGGTTGCGCCTTCGCGCCTCAGCTCGAACTGGACGCCCTGACCCTCGAGCTGGGAAACGATTGCCGCTGAATCTTCAAGCGTGAGTTCATTGTAGAGCGTCGTCATCTGCGGTGCGGTCACACGCAGGATGATGAATGCAAACACTCCGACCAGGATCGCTGCGACAGCGCCCATCGCGGCGATGCGCGCAGCACCCAGAGTTTTAATGAATTCAACAAGTCCGTTCACGAAGCCCAGCCCGCATTTTAATACATGCCTTTGCCGTAAGGTTATTATTGAACTCGGCGCGGCACGCTACACCCTCGATGGGCAAAATTTGCCGCCCGGGTGGTTAACAACTGGTTAACGGTTTTGGCAGGACTAAGGTGAAACGGCGGTTTTCCGCCGTTCCGCATCTTGCAAAATGCGACCAAAATGGGGAAAAACTGCCTACTTCATTAATTTTTGGATAAGTTTCAAATTTCAAGCTAAATTTAAAACGGAAATAAAAAAGGCCGGCATGGCCGACCCTTTCGAATGCACCGCATGTGCAATTGCCAAATCAGTTCGACCGGATCAGTTCCGGTACTGCTGAATGCGCGTTGCCCTCAGACCCGCAAGGCCGTGCTTTTCGATCGAACTCTGCCAGGAGAGGAATTCCTCCACCGTCAGGGTGTATCTCTGGCAGGCCTCTTCGAGGGACAGAAGCCCCCCTCGGACAGCGGCAACCACTTCTGCCTTCCGGCGGATCACCCATCGTTTCGTGGATGTCGGCGGCAGGTCCGCAATGGTAAGCGGACTCCCGTCCGGCCCGATGACATATTTAACGCGCGAACGAATCTGTTCGGTCATTGTACTCTCACACTAACCATGACCAAGGTTCCTATGAGACTACATGGGGACGCTTAACAAACGCCTAAAGCAGAATTGTGTTTTTATTAACTATAAAATCTAAATTTAGTGAATGATATTTAGGATTTCACGAAGAAAAACATTCAAATGTTTAACCGCAATATATGAATTTGTTAACTATAAATTTGGCGGATGCAATTTGCAACGCAAATCGAAGCACTTGCACGAACGGCATTTCTCACGGCATCCGCGCCGGATACAAAATCTTGAGCCGGCGCATCATGTCCGCAGCCCGCTCTCGGCCTCTCAGGAAGGGCTGCCGGATCGGCAACCCCGTCAAAAAAATTATTGAGAAAATTAGCGAGAGGACCGACGGACGCAATGCAGACGCAATTCCAGCGGCCCGCCGGAGCGCATCGGCCGGGACAAGATCATCCGATTATGGCGATCAGCTCGGCTTCGAGACCGACGTCACCGAGCTGACCGGAATGCTCTGACCGCCAACCTTCAGGATCGGCTCGCCGGTCGACCAGTCGACGCTGTCGACGATGCCTGTCAAAGCGGTCGTCACCCGTTCCGAACGGCTGCCGGCATCCTGGACATCGAAGGAGATGGAATAGACCCCGTCGACGGCCTCGTCGCCGGAATCCGTGCGCCCGTCCCACACGAAGGTGCCGGACCCCGCCTTCAGGCTGACTTCGCCGCTATAGACGATGGCACCGGTGGAATTGCGGATCTCGAAGGTTCCGGCGGCATCTTCCTTGATGGAATAGTTCCATCGTGCCTCGCCGCCGGACAAGGTGGTGGCGGAGGCATCGGCCGAGACTTCGTTACCGATATAGCTGACATATCCCATGCTCTGGTTGCTCTGAAGCGTGGAAATGATGCTTTCCAGGTTCTTGTTCTGCTGAATCGCCTGTTCGACGTTGGAATACTGGACGAGCTGATTGGTGTATTCGGCGGAGTCCATCGGATCGAGCGGATCCTGGTTCTGGATCTGCGTCGTCAGGATGCTCAGGAACAGCTCGTAACTGGCCATCAGCCCCTGCTGGCTGGTGGTGCTGTTGGTCAGGGCCGTCGAAGACGTTGCTGAGGATACTGCTGCCATTCGTCACTCCAGAGACGGAAATCCGCCTGTTCTAAACTTTCATGTCCAGGCCGCCGCGCTGCTCGGCAAGCCTCATGCGGACGATTTCTTCCACCATGGGATCGGCCTCGGACCCTGCGCCGTCCGCAGGTTCGGTTCCACCGCCGAAGCCCTGCCCCTGCTGATCGCCGCCCGAAGTGAATTCGCCTCCGCCATCCTGCTTCAGCGAAAACTGCAGATTGTCGGAATCCGGATTGAGGCCCGCGGCCTCCAGAGCGCGTTCCAGGCCCCGCTGATCGCGCAGGAACATATCCAGCGTCTCCGGACGGTCGACAATCAGATGCGCATGCACCGTGCCGTCGGACGCCACCTTCATATTGACCTCGACCCGGCCGAGTTCCGGCGGATCGAAGCGCATGTGGAACCGGGTCTGGCCGTTCTTCAGATTGCGCGCGATTTCAGCGGCCACCTGATGGGCGACATGGGCCGACTGGCTCTGGTTGGGCGCCTGCAGGCTCTCCGACCGGACCGCACCGGTCATCTCCCCGCCGCGCACGGTTGCCGTAGCCGCGTCGCCGGTCAGGCTCAGATCGGCGGGATCCGTGGCCAGACCCGCATCGTCACCCGACATGAGAGAGGCAGCCTGGGCGGCAGCCGCTGCCGGCAGTCCGGCAGCCGCTCTGTCTGCCAGACGCGCTTCCGGCCGGGTTCCGGCATCCGCCGCCGCCGGACGGCTGCCCCCGAGCCCGGCCTTTCCGTCACCGGAGGCGGGCGATTTCGGATCGGCCGAAACCTTGCCCGTCTCCACATCGTCGCCTGAAACGGGATCCGTCACCAGATCCGCATCTTCCGGAGGCTGCAGGCCGGAGGCATCCGCGGCGCCCGCCCGCGCAGCCGGTGCATCAACGGACTGGCCGCGCCCGTTGACGGCCGGCTTCACCGCGGGGCCGGCCTCCGCAGTTGCCACCGGACGGCGGTCCTGAGCACTACCATCCGCGTTTTCGTCACCCCCTTCGGCCGTTCCGGCGGGCAGGTCACCCGTCTCTTCAACCGCCGTCATGCCGGCCGCTCCAGGCAGGACCGGCTTGACCTCCTGCCCTTCCGGAACGGCCTTCACCGCGCCCTCCGGCAGATCCTGTGCTGTTTTCGGCGCAGACGGCTTCAGGGCCGCATCCGGATCGATATCGGCTGCAACATCTCCACTCTGGCCGTCAGGAAGAGTGGCTGCATTTTCCGGCTTCGACTGTACCGCCGCGGCTGTCTGCTGCAGGGTCACGGACGGAGCCCTGAGTTCCTTGGGCAGCTCGCTCTGCCATCTGCGCTCGGCTGGCACCGCCGGCTGGGTGACGGCAGCGCCCGCCGCCGTCTGCGCCGCTCCTTCGGCAGCTCCGCCTTCCGCCCCGGCCGGAGGCAGCTGGCCGGCAAGACCGGCCTTCGCATCGGGTTCCGCCGGCGTGACGCCCGGCAGAACAGGCGCAGCCTTGTCCCGCGCCCCATGGCCTACTCCGTCCGCTGCCTGCTTGGCAGCTTCATCTTCGGCAACAGGAAGCTCATTGCCCTGTGGCGGAAGAGGGACCCCGCCCTGAACGGCGGCCGCCTCGGCCTGGGGCCCCTGCAGCAGATCCACGACGGCGGCCTCCGCCCCGTCTTCGGTGTCTCTTTCGGCCTGCACAGGCAATCCGGCGAACGCCTCATCATCCCCCGGCAGCGGATCTGCCACAGCCTCTCCAGCCGGGGCTCCGAGATTGCCATCGACCTGCGGAGTATCGAGTTTGACCTCGATGCCGGGAGCGATTTTCCCGCTTTCCGGTCCGTTATCCGCATTGACTTCCGGCGCCGTGGAAAACTGCCCCGCGCCGGATGCCGCATCCTTCGGAGGCACCGGAGTATCTGCCTGAACGTTGGACGGAGCTGCCGACGCGGCGGGATTTTCGGCAAGGGCACCGAGCTCCGCCGCAAAGCCGGAACCGCCCGGCGCCTGTCCCGCGCCGCCCGGCATCGCCCCGGCTCCCTGCATTATCCCGCTTCCGGCCGCCAGAGCCCCTGCGGAAACATCGGTCATCAATCCTAACGGCAGCACCTGCGCCCCCAATTTCCTCGTCCGCCCCTCGGACGCAGTTCGTCACCGCAGGAGAAAGCAAGCAGCGGGCCAGTTTCACCGCTCAGGGCAAGCCAATGAAATCTCTAACCTTTCCCAGAAGGCACACCCTTCCCGGCTTTGAAAAAGGCGGCAAGCTTTGCCCATCCGGCAATGCGTGCCTGCCTTGCGGGAGGAGGAATTGGCATCCGAAGGGCATATCTGTATAGTGCGCGCAACTTTGAAAGCGGCTGTCCGGCGCCCGCTCGTCAGGAGTTTTGTTCTTGAAGATGCCTGGATGCGAACGCATATGCGCTTCGCCCGGCGCAGACCGGCCAAACCAAGATCGCTGGAAGTACAATTGATGCGAAACAGTCTGGACCTTCCCGGCCGCCCGGAAGACACTCGCGTTGTCGTGGCCATGTCGGGCGGCGTCGACAGCTCGGTCGTCGCCGCGCTGATGAAGGCCGAAGGATATGACGTCATCGGCGTGACGCTGCAGCTTTACGACCATGGCGCCGCCGTCAGCAAGGCGAAGTCCTGCTGCGCGGGCGTCGACATACACGACGCAAGGCGCGCGGCGGAAAAGATCGGCATCCCGCATTATGTGCTGGATTATGAAAGCCGCTTCAAGGAACAGGTCATGGACCGGTTCGCCGACAGCTATATCGCCGGCGAGACGCCGATCCCCTGCGTTTCCTGCAATCAGACGGTCAAGTTCACCGATCTCCTGAAGACCGCGAAGGACCTCGGCGCCGACGCGCTCGCCACCGGCCACTATGTGCGCTCTGCGCAGCAGGGCAACAAGCGCGCGCTCTACCGGCCAGCGGATCTCGACCGCGACCAGAGCTATTTCCTTTTCGCCACCACCCAGGAGCAGCTCGATTTCATCCGCTTTCCGCTCGGCGGCATGCCGAAAGCGAAGGTGCGAGAGCTTGCCGCCGAATTCGGCCTTTCGGTCGCAAACAAGCCGGACAGCCAGGATATCTGCTTCGTGCCCAATGGTGACTATGCCGAAGTCATCCGCAAGCTGCGGCCGAGGGCGGCCGAGCCCGGCGAGATCGTCCATATGGACGGCCGGGTGCTGGGCCGGCATGACGGCATCATCCACTTCACCATCGGCCAGCGCCGCGGCATCGGCGTTGCGACCGGCGAACCGCTTTACGTGGTCCGCCTCGATCCGGACACCCGCCACGTCATCGTCGGGCCGAAAGAAGCGCTCGCCACGCGCACCATCCTGCTGAGGGAACTGAACTGGATCGGCGACCAGCCGCTCGACGAGGGCGACGAGATCGCCGTCTTCGCCAAGGTCCGCTCGACACGGCCGCCGGCGCCGGCCACATTGAAGATCCTCAACGGCAAGGCCTTCGTCGACCTCGCCAACGGCGAGACGGGCGTCGCCCCGGGCCAGGCCTGTGTTTTCTTCGACAATGACGACGATACCGCCCGGGTCCTGGGCGGCGGCTGGATCCACAAGACCGAACGCTCCGGCACCGGCACATCCGGCATTTCGTTGAATGCGGCCGAGTAGCTTCAGCCTTCCCAAGCAGTATCCTGCGTTCGCGGCAACGCAAACAAGATACTCAAACAGCTAAAGATAGATCCACTTCCGGACAGCCGGCTTCTCCGCGTTCACGAAGAGAGCCGGTTGGTCTTCGCAGCCGATTTTCCACAAGCGGAAAGCCCGGTTTCCGCGGCCTGAAGACCGACGGAAAACAATCCGGTCAGGCGCAAAATCTGCGCTTGACGCCCGCCCGCAGCCCCCCTATAAGCACCCCACGTCGCGCGGGCCTTTTTCGGCCCTGCCGCATGGATGGCGGAGTAGCTCAGCCGGTTAGAGCAGCGGAATCATAATCCGCGTGTCGGGGGTTCGAGTCCCTCCTCCGCTACCATATCGTACGCTAGCATGCGCTAAAGCGTTCAAAAACCACGAATATCTGCGAAATCGCACTACCAAAGCAATGACGAGCTTAATGGCAGCGGTTCGTCGTGATCATGGAATGCAGCTCCAATGCCCCCAGAATGGCAAGCAAGGTGGTAGTGCGCCGGACTTGACGAGGCTTCGGTCAATGACCGGTTTGCGTTCCCAAGACCGCCGTTCAGAAAATCCGTCAAATGCCCGAGACCGGATATACAACATCCGACGTCTTTCCTGAGATGGCACACAAACAAAGAATGAGGGTGTTGTTTTCAAAGTCCTGACCCTCTGGAGCAACTGACCGGTCACTTTTGCTCCCGTCTGACCGCTCGGTTACTCGGCAGGCTGCTGCGCTCCTCAACTTCGCGGCAAATACGTGACCTGGTTACTCTTCCGCCTATGCCCGGCAGTGCTGCGTCCTTTCCGCTCTTTGAATTGGTTTCCGTGCGACCGAGCGCCTTGCCAGGTTGGACCACCCCGTCTCTCCAACCGGAAACACTTGCCCGCGGAAGGCGCCCGGTTGATACCGAACGCCTTTTGTTCAAATGCAATCACGCAGCACAACCGGCTTCCGCTCCTCTGGTCTTCATTCGGAGCGTTCACGCGACTTGCCGGCGAACGTGATATCTATCGGACCCGAGCGGCCGGTAATCTTATATCGGCGCAAAACAAGCGGAACGGCAACGACGAGGACGGTGACTGCATAAAGGACGATGCTGTCCACCGAGGAGAACAAGATCCACCAATCCCCCGCAGAGATTGACAGCGCGCGGCGCAGGTTGTCCTCGAAGAGCCCCCCCAGAACAAAGCCCAGGATGACGGGGGCGAGCGAGAACTCCAGCTTCCTCAAAAACCAGCCAAATATTCCCAGGATGATGACCAGGTAGAGGTCGTGCGGGTTGGAGACGACCGAATAGACGCCGACGAAGGCAAGGACAGCGATCATCGGCGTTAGATACTGCTGTGGGATCGTCAGCATGCGGGCGAACAGCCCGACCAGCGGCAGGTTGATCACCAGCAGCGCGATGTTGCCGATATACATGGAGGCAATAAGGCCCCAGGCGATCTCCGGTCGTTGGGCAAACATCATCGGTCCGGGGGTGACGTTGAAGAGCAGCAGCGCGCCAAGCAGGATGGCGGTCGTGCCCGACCCCGGAATGCCGAGGGTCAGCATCGGCACCATGGCGCCGCCGGCGGCCGCGTTGTTGGCCGCTTCCGGCGCCGCAAGCCCGCGCGGGTCTCCCGAACCGAACGCCTCGCCGTTCTTTGCGAGGCGCTTTTCGGTGCCATAGGCGACCGCCGAGGCGACGGAAGCGCCGGTGCCCGGAAGGATGCCGATGAAAAAGCCTATGATCGCGCCGCGCAGGACGGTCCAGCGCACTTCTAGCAGATCCTTCATGGAGACGAAACTGCGGTCGATCTTGAGAGCCTTCAGCGTACCGGCAGCCTGTTGTTCGACCAGATGGATGAGTTCCGCCATGCCGAAGAGACCGATCACCACGACCAGGAAGTCAATGCCTCCGAGGATGTCCGGAATTCCGAAAGTGAAGCGGGGAACGCCCGTATTGGCGTCGATGCCGATCGAGGCAAGCATCAGGCCGATCACCGCGCCCAGAAGGGTCTTGACCGGATTCTTGCCCACCAGAGAGGCCAGCGTGACGAAGGCAAAGACCATCAGCGCCACGTAGTCGGAGGGCGAGAAGGTGACGGCATAGGCCGCCAGCATCGGTCCGAACAGGCTCATCAGGACGACGGCAAAGGTTCCCCCGGCAAAAGAGGATACCGCGGAGAGGGACAGGGCACGACCCGCTTCGCCCTTGCGGGCCATCGGATTGCCATCCAGCGTCGTCATGACCGCGCCGGCATCCCCGGGAACGTTCAAAAGAATGGACGAGATGCGCCCGCCGTATTCGGCGCCGTAATAGACGCCGGCGAGCACGATAAGGGCGGATTCGGGCGGGAAGCCGAGCCCGTAGGCTATCGGCAGAAGGATGGCGACGCCGTTGATGGGGCCGATGCCCGGAAGGGCGCCAATCAGCGTGCCGGCGAAACAGCCCGTTAGAACCAGGAAAATATTGAAAGGCTGCAGCGCGACGCCGAAGCCCTGGGTCAGACCGTTGATGACCGTGTCCATGAGGATCTCACAAGATTGCAGACAGGATGCCCGCCGGAAGGTTGAGTTCCAGGAGATCCGTGCAGAGAAAGTAACCCGCGACACCTGCGATCGCGCCGAAGGCAACGGCAGCAGTGAGCCGACCGCCGAGCTGAAGGCAGAGGGCCGTGCAGAACAGCCAGGTCGAGGGAATGAAGCCGAGCGGACGGTAGAGCGCTGCATAAGCGGACAGAAGCACGATCAGGCTGGCGATGCGCACGGCCGTCTTCCCGGCGATACCGAGACTGGCGGCATCCGGCCGGACAAGCAGATAGGCGCTGCAGAGCGTAGCGAGCATGCCGACGAGGCGCGGCCAGGTTTCCGGTCCGAGCGGATCGTATTGGAATGGCGCCTTGATAACCGTGAAGGCGATAGCGGTATAGCCGATGGCGGCGAGCAGCAGCAGGCCCGCGAAAATCCGGTCAGCCATTATATCCTCCCAAGGATGACCGGCCCGGCGAATGCCGGGCCGGAAAGTAAAACACAGGCTGCATGGCTGGGACGCTATTCGATGAGACCCGCTTCGGCCGCGATGACCCGCATCTTCTCGACCCTGGCCTTCACGTCGGTATCGAGTTTCTCGCCGGCGATGTTCAGCGGCATCAGGCCTTTTTCTTTCTGGATTTTAGCGAAATCCTCGGTTTGATACGCGGCGTTGAAGGCGTCGACCCAAGCATCGTAGGCCTCGTCTGAGACGTTCTTCCCCATGTAGTATCCGCGCATGATCGTCCATTCGGCGTCGTAGCCGAGTTCGATCGCGGTCGGGAACTGCGCGAAGGGCTCCGGCAGGCGCTCCGGCGACAGAACGGCAAGAATGCGCATGTCGCCGCTGTCGAGATGGGAGACCATCTCGCCGACATCGCCGAGATAAACCTCGATATAGCCACCGAGCAGCCCGGCGATGGCCTCGCCGCCACCGTCCATGGCGACATACCTCATCTGTTTCGGATCGAGGTCGCGGGACTTGAGCAGCAGTGCCGCCTTCATCCAATCTTGTGACCCCACAGAACCACCTGCACCAAAGATGATCGAACCGGGATCGGACTGAACCTTGGCCATGATGTCATCAAGGCTTTGGAAGGGACTGTCAGACTTGACGATGACCGCACCGAAATCAGCACCTGCCGTCGCCAGGAAGCGGACGTCGTCGGCGCCCCATTCACCGTATTTCCCGGTAGCCATGTTCAGGAGCGAGCCGGAGGAAAAGGCAACGATAGCGCCCGGATCGTCGGTACGGATGGTGTTGAAGACGTTGATCGCGACGGCGCCGATCCCACCGGGCATGAAGCTCACCTGCATCGGTCCGGAAAGCTGGTCTTTCAGACCCGTCTGCGCGATCCGGCATGTCAGGTCGAAGCCGCCACCGGGCTTGGCCGGTGCGACACATTCGGGCTTCTCGATACCGGCTGCGGCGGCAGGCGCGGCAAGCGCACCAAACACGGTCACAGCCGCGGCGGCGGCTTTCAAGTAATTGAACATTTCGTCCTCCCAAGGATGCGGCCGGTCTTGTCGGAACGGACATATCCTCCATGCCCTCTGCCGGCTGCCGGAAGGACTTTAGTTCGGGCAACTGACCTCAATCTGACCCGAAACTGACCGGACCTTGACCTGAAGCTGACACCAAGCTGACATGAAGGGCGATCTGCATGTTTTCTGGGCAGTTTCCGTTCCCAAAGATCACTTATTGATCTAATTTTTGAGGATGAGAATTCTTCTGGTCGAGGACAATATCGAACTGGCGGACCTCCTCGCCGAAAGGTTCCGGAAGGAAGGACACGCGATCGATTGCGAGCACGACGGCAGGCAAGCGGACGACCTGCTGGCCCATGCCAGGTTCGATATCGTCATTCTCGATATCAACCTTCCGAACAGGGACGGTTTCGATGTGCTGCGCGCCATGCGACGGCGCGAAGACAAGACACCGGTCCTCGTCCTCACCGCCAGATCGGAAATCGACGAGCGGATCGCCGGCCTGGACAGCGGCGCGGACGACTACATGGTCAAGCCCTGCGATTTCCGCGAACTCTCGGCCAGATGCCGGGCGCTGCTCCGGCGCCGCTCGGGCGAGGCTCACAATCTGTTCCAATGCGGCAATTTCAGCTTCGACCGCTGCGCCAAGCGGGCATCGATCGACGGCCGGGATCTGGAACTCCGCCACCGCGAGGTACAGCTCCTGGAGGCGTTCATCGGCAATCTCGGCCGTGTCCTGCCGAAGGAACAGGTTGCCGACAAGGTTTATTCCTTCGAGGAGGCACCGAGCCTCAACGCCATCGAACAGGCGGTCACCCGGTTGCGCCGGAAACTGGAAGGCTCGCCCCTTGTCATCCGCACCATTCGTGGCCTTGGATATATCGCCAATGCTAAGGAAGACTGAGGACCGCACGCCCTATTCGCTGCGCCGCAGACTGTCCGCTGCGATGCTGGCCGGCTTTTTCTTCATTCTCTGCGTGACTGCCATCGGCATGTGGAACTACGCGCGCGACACCGCCAATCGCACCTATGACCTGTTGCTGGACGGATCTGTCATCGCGATACTCGAACGGATCAAGGCAACAGAGAATGGGATCCTGGTCGATTTCCCGCCAAGCGCACTGGAAATCCTGGCCCTTGCAGCCGACGACCGGGTATTCTATCGGATCTTCGATGCAGCGGGCAATACGATCACGGGCGAGAACGATCTGCCCCTGCCGGATAACTTTGAACCCGCCGAGTTCCATCAGTTCTTCGACGAGGAGTTCTCGGGCGCGCCGTTCCGCTTCGTCGTCCAGGCGAAGGAACTCGTCGGGCCTTCCGGGCCGGAATGGGTCAACGTTCAAGTCGGTCACACCAAGCAGGCGCGCAATTTCATTCACAACGACCTTTTCACGAAAGGCATGATCGGGCTCGGTGTTCTGGCGGTGGCCGGGATGGTCTTCGTGCGCCTCGGCATCAATCTGGCCATGCGGCCGCTGGCGGGGATCGAAGAGGATATTTCGCATCGCGCGCCGACCGATCTGGCGCCGTTACATTCGGAGCCGCCGCGGGAAATCGCCGGGCTGATCTCCGCGATCAACGGCTTCATGCGGCGCTTGGACACGAGCCGGGACAACGCGCAGACTTTTATCGCCGATGTGGCGCATCAGGTTCGCACGTCGCTGACCGCCGTTGGCGGCCAGCTGGAACGCGCTCTGAATCACAACGACCCCGATACCGTCCGCCAGGGTCTTGAAAAGGCGTCCGAGCAGACCGCACGCACAATTCATCTGACCAACCAGCTGCTGTCGCATGCGATGGTCGTTCACCGCGCGGACGTGCGGCCGAACGAGGCGATCAATCTGGTGTCTCTGGCAACCTCCATCCTTGAGGAAGTGGTGCGGCTGGAAAAGAACGAAGGCATCGACTTCGAGTTCGATTTCTCCGAATGCCGGTCGGGGCACGAAATCGGCGGGGACCGGATTTCCCTGCGCGAAGCGCTGCGCAATCTGGTCGACAATGCCGTGACCTACAGCGGTCCGCGGGCCCGTATCTGCCTGGAGCTGGTCGACGCATCCTTTCAGGGAAAACCGGCGGTCTCGCTTTCTGTCAACGACGATGGCCCGGGCATCCCGGAGAACAAGCGAAGCAGGGTTGTCGAGAGGTTCTACACGCTCGGCAGCCGTCACGGGTCCGGGCTCGGCCTCGCCATTGCCGATGCCGTCGCAAAGATCCACGGCGGTGTGCTGGAACTCGGAGAAAGCCGGTTCGGCGGGCTGCGCGCGGCGCTCATCCTGCCGATCGAACAGGGAGACAACCATGACAAGAAGGAGTGACCTCCAGTCGACACCGCGGTGGTTCGTCGGTGCCCGGACTGTCTGGCGGAACCTCTTTGCGATGAGCGCGCTTTTGCTGTCCGTCGGCACCGGTTCGATCCTTGCCGCCGACATTACGGTCTTCAGCGCGACGGACATCAGCGCGTTCCAGCCACTTATCGACAGTTTCGAGCGGGCCCATCCCGGTCAGAAGCTTGACTACCGCGAGTTCGACACCCGCGACCTTTACGAGATGGTGGCGGCGGACAAGGCGGGGGAGGCGGACGTGGTGATCAGCTCGGCAACCGACCTGCAGGTGGATCTCGTCAACCAGGGACGGGCCCTGGCCTTCCGCCTCGACGGGGAGGAGGCCCTGCCTGCCTGGGCCCGATGGCGCAACGAGCTCTACGGCTTCACGTTCGAGCCTGTTGCAGTCATCTACAACGAAGCCGCCTTCGCGGGGCGGGCGCTGCCGAGAACCCGTTCGGATCTGGCCAGCGCCATTCGCGACGATCCGGATTTCTTCAAAGGCCGGATCGGGTCCTATGACATCGGCCTGTCCGGCGTCGGCTATCTGTTTGCCACCCAGGATGTCCAGCGTGGCTATGAATTCTGGCGGCTGGTGGAAACGTTTGGCCGCGCCGGCCTGAAGACCTATTGCTGCACGTCCAGGATTTTCGACGCGGTCGCCTCCGGCGACCTCGTCTATGCCTACAATGTCATCGGGCCATATGCGCTGGCAGCCGCTCGAAAGACCAGCGGCGTCGGGGTCTACACGCTGGACGACTATACCTTCGTGTCGACGCGAACCGCCTTTGTACGTAACGAGGCGCCGAACAAGGCCGGTGGGGTCGAATTCGTCAGCTATCTGCTGTCCCCGGAAGGACAGTCGGAACTCGCGGCCACCTCGCCCTTCCTGCCGGTGTCGATCGACATCGGCAAACCGGCGGAGAAAGTCGGCGCTTTCGGCAAACCGGAGGCCATGGTGCCCATCAAGGTCGGCCCCAGCCTGATTGCATATCTGGACAAGATGAAGCGCGAAAAACTGCTGGCCGATTGGCTGACCGCGACCGATCCGCCTGCCGAAGCTCTTCAATAGTCCGGGCCTCAGGTGTGCCGAACCGGGTTACCTGGAAATCCGGAATTCAAGGAATGGGAAGCAATAAGCAGACGAAATTGAAGCCCATTACTTCAGCCACTGTTGCGTCCCCATTTCGGTCGTTCGCCAGGAAGAGAGCGAAACCCGATAGCTGTCGTTGGTTGCAATTGGATCGAACGATCGAGATGCGGACGATCCAGACGTTCGTTGCACAAGCTTCACTTGCCAGAGTCTTCTCACAAATAAAGGCATAAAGGATGATGGAACGAACCCTGAAAACTTTCTCTTGCCTGCGTATCGCCTGGGTAGCTGCGGTGCCGGGTAAAGCTGTCACCTCCCGGCGCCGCGAGGTCCGGAACTGCGACGACCACCATCAAGAATGCCAATCTTGTTCGCACTCCAACCTCGCAGCATGTGACGCAGCCCCTTGATCCGGGCGCTCCTCGACGGACCGCCGACCCCGAGCAACACACTCGCTCAGATAAAACTGGTATTCGGCGAGGCAGTGATCGTCGATCTTGTCGTCCTGTGCCGCATCTAATAAGACCGTCGCGACCCGTCTGAACGAAGCAGGCGTCGAACTTCCCGAAAGTGCCGAGGATACGCTGGATCGATAGGATCCTGGCATGCCACCCTGTTCGAGAGGTCGAAATTCGTCACCCGGCCCATTTCTTCGCTGACCAGCGAGCCATCACTCCCTGCCACGCAGCTGCCAAGAACGGTTACATTGTTCCGTTTCGGATCAAACGCAAGAACCGCTCGAATGCAGTTGGTGAACAACACTGTCAGGCTGTTGGACTTGTTCAACACCCTGGCCGTGAATTCCACCGAAGCGCCAGCATCCAAAAACAAGCTCGCATCATCAGGAAGGAGTTCAGCAGCCTCGCCGGCGACCTGTTCAGCGGCCACTACGCCGAGCTCACGTTTGGTACCAGCCGGCAGTCGGATACATCATCGCCGTCGTTTTCCATGACCTCAGCGGCGTTCGGGAACGGACCTGTGAAAACCCCGGCCAGCCCCATGCGAGTGAATCGCCACAGCGCATGGCGTAGTGCCAGACCTCCGCCATTGCATTATCTTCCCTTCTGCGAGACCGGTCTTCGTTTTCTGGCGATAAACTTCTCCGGTCAGAAGCCAGAGAGACAGGCGGGGCTATCGCTTTCATCCTTCAAGCCAATGCCGGTCACGCCTCGTTCGAGAACCGTTCTGATGAACCATGCGAGCTTCGTGGCAGCGGCTGGAACGGGCAAGCCTTCGGCGCGAATGTTGGAAACACAGTTGCGCGCTGAATCCGGTATGCCGACCTGCGCATTGCATGTGAGATAGGCGCCGAGACTGTCGCGTGAACTGAGGCCTGGCCGTTCGCCGATCAGCATCACGACCAGCCTTGCGCCGAAAATCTCCGCGACCTCATCGCCGAGGGCCACGCGGGCCTGTTCGGCGATGACAACCGGGGCGATCTTCGTGCCGGCCGCTATGAGCGGTTTGACGGCATCGAGAAGCCCAGCCGCATAGGTGTTGACCGCAAGCGGCGACAGGCCATCGGCAATCACGAACACGATATCGGGCACCGCACGGCTCTCCGCCGCCCTGCACAGCCGCGCTGAACTCTCCTCATCCAGCCGGCGGCCGAGATCCGGCCGCATCAGATAGGAGCTTCGCCCGGTGATGCGGCTTGTTGCCCGAACATGATCCCAACCGCCTCCGGATAGTTTATTTTCCAGTATCGCGACATCAAGCGGCAGATGGATCGCGTCGCGCGCCATTGCATGCGATAATGAAACGTCCAGGGCCTGCCGGGTCGGCAAACTCACCCCGGAACGGCCAAGTGCAATGCGTGCCGGGGTGAAGGTCCTGAGCGCCTGCCAGAAATCTTCGTTTCTCGAACCGTCCGGCGCCGTTGCGAACCGCACCTGCGGTTTGCCTTGATCTGTGCTCATTGAAGCGCCCTCGCTGACAGGCGCTCCATCGAATTGAGCATTACCCGAGGAGCAGACCGCTCAGCCAGCCGACCCTTGCGGTCGGTAATCTGCATCTTTTCCAGCCAGGCTTCGAATTCCGGGGCGCGGGGCAGACCAAGGACCTCTCTGAGGTAAAGCGCGTCGTGAAAGGATGTGCTCTGATAACCAAGCATGACATCATCTGCGCCGGGGACGCCCATGATGAAATTGATGCCCGCCACGCCAAGCAGGGTCAGAAGGACATCCATGTCGTCCTGATCGGCATCGCAGTGGTTGGTGTAGCAGACGTCACAGCCCATCGGCAGACCGAGAAGCTTGGCCGAGAAATGGTCTTCCAGTCCGGCGCGGATGATCTGCCTGCCGTCGTATAGATATTCCGGGCCGATGAAGCCGACGACCGTATTGACCAGCAATGGCCGGAATTGCCGCGCGACGGCATAGGCGCGCACTTCGCAGGTCTGCTGGTCGACGCCGAAATGAGCGTCTGCCGAAAGCGCGCTCCCCTGCCCGGTCTCAAAATACATGACATTGTCGCCAACAGTCCCGCGGTTCAGGGAAAGGGCTGCCTCGTGCGCCTCCTTCAAAAGCGCCAGATTGATGCCAAAGCCGCTATTGGCTTTTTCCGTTCCGGCAACGGACTGGAAAACCAGATCGACGGGCGCCCCCTTGTTCATCGCTTCAATCTGCTGCGTGACGTGGGTCAAAACGCAATGCTGCATGGGAATATCATATTCCTCACGCAACTGGTCGAGATAGGACAGGAGCTTGGTCAAGACCGCAGGACTGTCGGTCGCCGGATTGATGCCGACCACAGCATCGCCGCTGCCATACATCAACCCGTCCAGCGTGGAAGCGGCAATACCGCGCAAGTCATCGGTCGGATGATTGGGCTGCAGCCGCACGGACAGGCGACCTGGAAGGCCGATCGTATTGCGGAATTTGGTCACCACGTTCGCTTTCTTCGCAACCAGGATCAAGTCCTGATTGCGCATCAGCTTGCTGACGGCGGCGACCATTTCCGGCGTCAGTCCATGCGCTATGCGGGTCAGCGCCGCCAGGTCCGCGCGGTCGCTCAGGAGCCAGTCCCGAAACTCGCCCACCGTCAAAGTGGATATCTCGGCAAAGGCCCCGGTATCGTGCTGGTCGACGATCAATCGCGTAACCTCATCCTCCTCGTAGGGGATGAAAGTCTCGCTCAGAAAGGCTTTCAGCGGGAGGTCCGCCAATGCGAGACGGGCTGCAATGCGCTGCCTCGCATTTTCCGCCGCCAAACCGGCCAGAACATCGCCTGAACGCAAAGGCGATGCTTTCGCCAGCAAATCCCTGATGTCTGGAAAGACAAAAACTTCACCGCCGGCCGTTTGCCGATACATGGAGGTCAACCTTTCAAGTGCTGCAAGATCTCGGCATGCAGTTCCGGCGTTGCAGACGCAACGACCCGTTCGGAACTGTCGATACCGAGTGCTTTTCCCTCCCAATCCGTGACAACACCTCCCGCACCTTCGATAACCGGCACCAGCGCCAGAAAATCGAACGGTTTCAGCGACGCCTCGACCACCGCGTCCACGTGGCCGGACGCCAGGAGCGCATAGGAATAACAATCGCCGCCAAACCGGCGCATCGCTGCCTTGCGAGATACGGTTTCAAAGAGCACAGCCTCCTCCGGCTCAAAGAAATCCGGTGACGTGGCATAAAGGGCGGCATCCGCCAGATGCCTGCAATTGCTGGTGTGGCAGGCCGAGCCATTCATGGTCGTTGGCACGCCGCGCATACCGATCCAGCGTTCATTCATTGCCGGGATGTCGATAACGCCAAGTTGCGGCGCGCCATTTTCAAGTCTGGCAATCAGCGTGCCGAAGGTCGGCATGCCGGTCATGAAGCTCTTGGTGCCATCAATCGGATCCACCACCCAGATGCAATCGCTGTCGAGCGCGACCGCCTCTTCCTCTTCACCGAGTATCCCGTCGAGAGGATAATTCAGCCGGATCATCCGCCGGAGCTCGGCTTCAATTGCCTTGTCGGCAATCGTTACCGGCGAACCGTCCTGCTTGTTTTCATGCGGAACGACGGTGCGGAAATATTTGCGGGCGGTCTTTCCCGCGATGTCCGCCATGGCGCATGCCGAGGCCAGAAGGCCGTCATCGACCGCGACTTTTGAGGTCATTTCCATTCATTCATTCCTCGATGATTTCCGCCAGCCCGGCAGAACGTATTGATGTCAGTCGGTCGGCTTCGACGCCGCGATCCGTCACGAGGATATCGATGTCCCTGCAGTCGCAGATCTCGACCCGGCTGACGGCGCCGATCTTCGTGTTGTCGGCAAGTGCCACAACACGCTTCGACGCCTCGACAATCGCTCGGGCGAACTCGGCTTCGACAAGGTGATAGTCCGTTGCACCGCGCTCCGGGTGGATGGCGACAGGTGAGAATATGCCGAGATCGGGAGCGAAACGGCGCAACTGAGAAATCGCGAAGGCGCCATGGGTGCCGGGAACCTGTGGTACGACGCGTCCGCCGATCAGGATGACATCGGCATCCGGCCTCGCCGCCAATATGGCGCGCACCACATCGTTGGAGTTCGACACCACGCAGACATTCGGGATGTTGGCAATCGCGTTGGCGAAAGCGACGGTGGTCGTGCCCGCGTCGATGGCGACCAGCATACCGGGCTGCACCAGCCGTGCTGCAGCAAGCGCGATACGCCGCTTGGCCGCTGCGTTGACCACCTTGCGTTCCTCGAATGGCGGTTCGGCCGGCAGTCCGACACGCTCCACGCCGCCATGGACACGGCGCAACTTGCCTGCCGCCTCCAGTTCCAGAATGTCGCGCCGCACCGTCTCGCGGGAGACCTGCAGATCTTCCATGAGCATCTCGATGCTCAAGCGTTCGGTGGCGGCGAGTTTGGATAGGATCAGGTGATGTCGGTCCTTAGGCCACATGGTGCAGTCCAGATATTTGGGGGCAAGAGGAATTCAAGAATGCGTTCAGCTTCATGCCGACAACGGGAAAAGGCAGGCAACACCCGTTTTCCCCCCGGTTGAGTCCAGTTTCGGATCGAACGTGCGGCAGTCAGCCTGAGCTGCGGGGCACCGGTCAGCGAAGGCACAGCCCGGCGGCAGGCGTATGGGCGAAGGCGGTTCGCCATCCACCAGACATTCATCCGCATTGTAGGGCGAGGCTTCCAGTGTCGGCGCTGCCGAGAGGAGCGCACGCGTATAGGGATGACGGGGGCTCGAGAAAATCTGTTCGTTGGTGCCGACTTCCACTATCCGCCCCAGATACATGACCGCGACACGCGAGGCGACACGTCTCACCAGCGCCAGATCGTGACTGATGAAGATGCAGGTTATCGCGCGTGTCTTCTGCAGCCGCTCGAAAAGTTCGATCAGCGGCCCCTGCTCCATCGGGTCAAGTGCGGAAAGCGTTTCGTCGAGGAGCAGGACGCGTGGCTCCAGAACCAGCGCGCGCGCCACGTTGATGCGCTGGCGCTGGCCGGCGGAAAGGCCGGTGGGCAACTTGCCGTAAAGCGCTGGATCAAGGCCCACTTCCTGCATCACGCTTTCGACAACTTCTCTTCGGTCCTTCGGCGTTCTGGAAGAATGCAGCCGCAGTGCTTCCGATATCGTTCGCCCGATGGTCCAGTGTGCCGGAATCGAGCCATATGGATCCTGAAGGACGAGCTGCAATTGCGAACGCAGATCGAAGCGTTCGCGCTTCGTCAGGCCGCCGATATTCCTGCCCTGGAAAAGAACTTTTCCCTGGTCGGGTGCTTCAAGCCATGTCAGCAGCCGCATCAGCGTGGATTTGCCACAGCCGGATTCGCCAACCATGGCAAGACTTTCACCGGGAAACACATCGAAATCGATGCCACGCACCGCCTGTACTTTTACCGATCCGAAAAGCCGATCTTTGCGCGGCACTTTATAAGTGCGTTCCACGTCCCGGATCGAAAGTGCAGGCTTGGCATTCGAATTCGCCGGGTCTACGTGGCGCTTTGGCGTTTCGCCTTCCCAGATTTTCGGAACCTGGGTCATGATGCGGCGCGAATAAGGTGTGGCCGGATTGCCGATCAGCTCTGCCGTCGGTCCGCTTTCCACCACGCGGCCCTCTTCCAGAACCAGAAGCCGGTCGGCGAAGTCCTTCACCATCGGCACGGAGGAAGACACGAAGACAAACGCCGTATCCAGCCGCTCACGCAGATCCTGAAACAGACGGATGATCTGCGCCGCGACGGTCACATCCAGTGGCTGTGTCACGTTGTCGGCAATCAGCAATTTGGTTTCGCCGATGATCGCATCGACGATGGCTGCACGCTGGATCATGCCGCCGGAATATTTCGACGGCAGTTCGTCCATCCGGTGCCGCGCCTCGGGAATGCGCACAAGCGAGAAAAGCTCGTGCACGCGGTCGAGCGCGTCCTTCTTGCCGACGCCCGGACGCACGGAGCGGAACTTTTCAGCAATCTGCAACCCCACCGGCAAAGTCGGATCGAAGAGGCGCGTCGGATCCGCACCGACATAGCCGATGCCATCGCCGCGGACGAGACGCAGGTCTTCCGGCGTAAGCCGGAAGAGATTTTGCTCACCGAAACTGACGGCTCCGGATTTCAAAGCAAGCGGCGCTTCGATCCAGCCGATGAGTGCACGTGCCAGAACGCTTTTTCCCGATCCGCTGCGCCCAATGACCGACAGCGTCTCGCGCGACGCAATTTCGAAAGAAACATCGTGCAGGACGTCGGGCAAATGCGGTGCAATACCATTGACGATCGAGAGGTTTCCAACGCTCAAGAGCTTGTTCGTCATCACTTGCTTCCTTCCATCACGGCATTACGTGCACGCTCGAGCGCAATTCCCATCATGTTCAACGACAGCAGAAGAACCATCAGAAACACGCCGGGAAGGACCGCAATCCACCAGGCATTGATCAAATATTTGCGGCCATCGGCGATAATGACGCCGAGTGTCGGGATGGGCGGCTGAAGGCCGATGCCGAGAAAGTCGAGAATGGATTCGAAGATCATCATTCGGGCGAGATCGAAGACGGCGGCGAAGGCAAGCGGCGGTAAAGCGACCGGAGCGATCATCAAAAGGATGATGCGAATATCCGGAGCGCCGAGCACGCGGGCGGCGCGCACATATTCCTGCTCGCGCTCCGCAAGCGCGCCCGCTCTCGTCAGCCGGGCATAGTTCGGCCACCCCGCGAGGACCAGAACCGCGACCACAAGCATGGGCGTTGCGCGCAACAGCCCGAGAATGGTGATCGCCAGGATCACCGGTGGGATCGACAGTTGAATATCGACGATACGCATCAGGATCTGGTCAACCTTGCCACCCTTGAAGCCTGCGAAAAGACCAATGGAAGACCCGAGAACAAAGGCAATGACAGTCGCAGCCAAACCGATGAGGAAGGAAATCTGGAGACCCACAAAGGTGCGCGACAGCATATCGCGGCCGAGCTGGTCGGTGCCCAGGGGATACTCAATCGTACCGCCCTCGCTGAACATCGGCGGCGTAAACTTGTCGGCGAAATGCATCGCCGTCGGATCTGCGTGAAAGATCACAACGGACCCCACCGCTGTCGCCAGCATCAGGATGAAGATACCTGCGCCGGCCAGAAACCAGTGCGAACTGCGCGTGGCGAGCCAGATCCGCTTGCCCATGGCGAGTTCGCGAACAGAGACTGCCTTTTTGACCGGCGTTTCTTCCATGTGCGTAAGCTTGGTGACGCCGTTCATGAGGCTTGTGCTTTCTGTCTTGTTCATGGCGGTCACGATCAATAGTTCAATCTGGGGTCAAACAGGCTGGCTGTCAGGTCGACGGTAATGTTCACGATCACGAAAAAGGCGCTGACGATCACGGCGATGGCCTGGATGAGTGGAAAGTCGCGTTGCATCACCGCTTCCACCGTCAATGCGCCAAGCCCCGGAAAGTCGAAGACATACTCGATCACGAGGATCGAACTGATAAGCCCGGTGAGCATGATGCCGAGTGTATTGATGAGCGGCACAGCGGCACCGCGCAGAACGTGGCGGGTAAAAACCTGTCGCGCCCCTATGCCACGCACTGGAGCAATGCGCACGAAATCCTTGCGCCGCATCGCTGCAACTGCCATCGAAATGCTGCGAATGAAAATTGGGGCCAGTTCGATCGCCAGCACGACGGCCGGAAGTATGACGTAGGAGAAACCCTGATAGCCGACCGGAGGCAGAAGCTGCCACTGGATGGAAACCACCAGAACCAGAAGTCCGGCAAGCCAGAAGCTCGGCATGGAAACCATCAGTGACGAGACCATGAGCGTGACCGATTCCGGCCATTTATTGGCATTAACGCCCGCGAATATGCCGACGGGAATGGAAATCGCGAGCGCCAGCCCCAACCCCAACCCGGCCAATTGCAGGCTGAGCGGCAATCGCTCGAGGATCAGGTCGAGGACCTCTGCCCGATCGTTGCGGGTTGCATCGTTGCCATGGCCACCGGCGACGGCCTGACCGGTGGCCGAGCGCACATAGGAGCGCCCCAGACTGCCATCGAAAACGATATCTCCTAGATAATGGCCGAACTGGACGATCACCGGATCGGACAGGCCCATGGATTTCGAAAGCGCTTCGACGGCGGCCTCGTCGGAAAGACCGCCAGCGAGCATGCGCGCCGGATCACCCGGCCCGACGCGCAGAAGTGTAAAGACAATAAGCGAGGCAATCAGGACAATCAGAATGCCCTGCGCAAGCCGCCTTGTCAGAAATGACAATATAGCCAACATCGGTAAGAACCCCGCTGAACTTTCTCAACTCAAGCCGTTGCTGCTTCGGTGAAGTCGACATTGCCCGACGGGGTGACCTTGATGCCCTTCAGTTGTGCGGAACCCGCAAGCAGCATGCCCGAATTGAAGAGAACCAGGTTCGGCATCTTGTCCGCAACAGCGGGCAGAACATCCTCGGAGATGACCTTGGCCCGTTCCTCCATGGTCGGAGCCGCGAGTTGCTTTTCCAGAGCGGCGTCGATTGTCGGCTCATTGCAGCCGGTCACCAGACCGATCTTGGAGAAATACTGGATCATGAGCTGGATGTTTGGCTCCGGGGAATCCGGGGCCCAGCCGCCATCGATCATGTGACCGGCATCGAGATTGTAGTAACGGTCGTTCCAGGCCGCGACTTCCATGACGGTGAGCCTGACGGGAAAACCTTGAGCCTGAAGCATGGCAGCGACTGCCTCGCAATATTCCTTGCTCTTCGGATAGAAACCGGTGGAGGTTATGAACTCGAGTTCGGGCATGCCCTGACCACCCGGATAGCCTGCTTCTTCCAGGAGCTTCTGGCAAAGGTCTGGATCGTATTTGCCGTAATCGGGCTGTGGCGTGTAACCGAGCTTCATCGGAGGCAGAACGGAATCGGCGGCGTAACCGGCATCGCCCACCAGCGAGAGGATCGCATCGCGGTCGATGGCCGCAGCCGCCGCACGCCGCACGCGCCAGTCGTCGAACGGCTTCTTGTTGTTGCGGAAGTGCAGGAACTTGTTTTCGACCGAATTGACCTTGTAGGTCGAGATGCCGTCCTTTGCCTGAAGGCTGACATACTGTTCGGGCTCGAGACGCTCGATCAGTTCGGCCTCGCCGGAAATCAACGCGAGAACACGCGCATTTCCGTCCGGCACGTGGCGAAGCGTCACGCGCTTCAGGTCCGGTTTGGACGGCCCCCAATAGTCCCCAAAGACCTCGAAATGGTGACCGCTGCTTTCCGTGCCGGCATAGACGAACGGACCTGTGCCGTTCATCTTGGTCTGCAGTACTTCCGGCGTCGCAATATCCTTTGCGCGCATGATCGGCGTATAGATTTGCAGGAACTGGAAGGAATGGATCATGAAGTCGGCGGTGTTGATCGACAGATTGTAGTCGTCCTTGACCGTGACCTTGACCGGTCCGGGGTAGAAGCCGCGAGCAATACCCGGACGGCTCATGTATTCCATGGTGGCCTTGACGTCTTCGGCCGTCATTTCCGCGCCGTCATGGAATTTCACGCCCTTGCGCAGCGCGACGTCGGCATTGTGCGGATCGGTGATCGTGAAGCTCTCCGCCATCCGCATATCCGGCGTCAGGATATTGCCGGGGATCATCGGATAGGTCATCAGCGGTTCGTAGACGAGAAACTCGGCACGGACGTTGGCCTGCGTGGTGTTAGCAGACGGATCCCAGTTCCCCGTCGTGTTTTCTGCGGTCAGCCAGCGAACAACGCCAGGCTCGGCGGCGAAGCTCATGCGTCCGAGAACGCCGAACGCAAGCGAGGTAACCGCCGTGGTTTTGAGGAAGGTTCTGCGCTTTATCAACATGTCTTGGTTCCCCTTTTTCCTTTTCGGATGTCTAGAGCGAAAGAAGCGCCTGCTCCCAGCGGGGTGAGGCCATGTGGTGGCGAACCCGCATGTGAAGAAGTTCGGAATATTTCGCGAAGTCGAAGGCGATGCCGGAAAATTTGGCCTGCAACGCTGCCCAGAACCCCCAGGTCGTCAGCGCGACACCGTAATAGAGCGTAATTCTGGCTTCCGCCTGCGTGGTATAGGCCCCGTCGTGGATCTCGATGATTTCGCGCATCTGATCGGTGCCTTCGAGGAAGGTTTCGGCCCCGAAAAGCGCGAAATCCCAATAGGCATCGTTGTTGGTCGCATATTCCCAATCGATGATTTTGACGTTCTTGCCTGCATCGATCATGTAGTTGGTGACATAGGCGTCGTTGAAACACAGGCACAGGTCAATGCCTGCGGCATTGATCGCCTCTTCCGCCCGCCCGCACTGCCATAGCAGGTGATCGATATCGCGGGGAATGCGAGCTCCGTACTCGTGCGCCTGCCCGACCCGTTCATGCAACTGCTCGAAGCCGGTCTGTGTTTTCGACACGGTGCCCGCACCATGAAGAGCCTTGTAGGCACGCGCGACGTTCTGGCGGACTTCGGCATCCAGCATGTCGGTCAAGGTACAGCTGTGGAAACCTTCCAGGAACTCGTGGACCTCGAAGCTGCCATCCGGAGCGACATAGATGATGTCGGGGCCGTAGCCTGCTTCCGCTGTCAACTTGGTGGCTTCATAGGCCGATTGGCGATCGATGAACATTTCCGTGTTTTGACCAGGCACTTTCACGAAATAGCGCTTTGCGCCGTTATCTGCGCTGACCATCCAGTTGATGTTGGTAATTCCGCTTTCGATCCGCTTGATCTCGAGCGACTTGCCGGACAACTGCGACACGGCGGCAAGCGCACTGCGAACCGTGTTTTCATCGACTGTGACAGGATTGCTGCTCATGTGTTCGCCTCAAATTCTGCGCAGCAATGCCGCGACGTCCCAGCGACCCAGCCAGTAGTTGCAACGCAAAAAACGCTTATGCGCGTATTTGTAGAATTCGACCGCTCCGCTGCGGGGAGAGGCGTAATGCTCGATCAGACCCCAAAGTCCCCACATGAAATCGTCGATGGCCATGTAGAGACGGACCCGTGCGCATGAGCGGGCATCCATCTCGGCTCCGTAGCGATCGAGAAGCGGATCGATATCCTCGTCGAATGTGCAAATTTCCAGACAGAAGCCGGCAAGGTCGAACAGCGGATCGGCGTTGACTGCGCGATCGAAATCCACCAGCCGCACACTGCCGTCCTGAGAAAGCAGAATGTTACTGACGGTGTTTTCGCCATGTGTCGGCGCAATGTCGAAGCCTGCAGCCTGAAAAGCCTTGCGGAAATGACGGATCCACGGAAGAAGCTGCCGGATGGGGACGGCATCGGCAAGCGTACCTTCGGGCCGCTTGATCTGCACGGCGCGCTCCATATAGATATCGATCAGATCGAACGGGCTGCGCGTGACGGCAAGCATTTCGCTTTTGTGCCAGGTGCGCTTTGCGCCAAGAATTGCGTCGAGAACAGCCGCGTCATCCAGGTCGCCGCGCCGCAAAACCGTGTGCATGTCAGTGGGAAGCCATTCATAAAGGATCGACGACGACGTCTCGTCCAGGCCAAGCACGGCGGGTGAGAGAGAAAGCGCCGCCGCCTGGCGGCTTGCCGCGGCAGTTTCGGCAACGCCAAGAGTTCCGAGCGCGTCGTCTTCAAAAAGCTTCAGGAAGGCCCATGGTGCGTTCTCGCCCGCCTTGCTGACCGAAAAAGGCGACGAGTCGAGAGCAAGATGCATCGGTACGGCAATGCTCGGAGCGATCCGTGCGCAGCTCAGGCTGTCGGCGAACTGCGGTATCATGGCTGAAAGGCCAGCTTCAATGCGCTCCGATGGAGGATCCTGCAGAGTCATTAAATTCCGTTCCCCTTTTTTACACATAAACGCTCAAATACACACACATGTAAAGTGTGCATTGCAATAATTTCCAAAAAAACCTTGAAACACAGGAATTACAGGGCTACTCATCAATGGAATAAATAACACAAAATCACAAAAATACACAATATTTGCCCATAAAGTAGCCGAGGTGCCTCTTTAATGACCAAACTGTCAGACGACAACGCGCCGCGTTCTGAAAAGAATGATTTGTGCAACATGAGCGCAACGGCGCTCACAAATGCATACGAACGCAAGACCGTCTCTCCGGTCGATGTCGTGGAGGCTGTTCTTGAGCGGGCCGAGAAACTGAACCCCACCATCAATGCAATCTATTATATCGATGCAGACGGGGCCAGAGAACAGGCACGCGCTTCGGAAGCACGATGGCAGGCGGGCAAGCCTTCGGGACTTCTGGACGGCGTTCCGGTTTCCATTAAAGACAGCATCGCCGTGAGGGGCATTCCGATGCTGCGCGGCATGGAAGCCTATCGCGGCAGCCCCGCACCCGAAGCCGACGCGCCGCCCACGGCTCGCCTGCGCGAGCACGGAGCCGTCATTTTCGGCAAGACCACAATGCCCGACCTCGGCCTTTTGGGCGCCGGCGTCAGTTCCGCCTATGGCGTGACGCGCAATCCATGGAACACCGATTACAACTCAGGCGGCTCATCGGCCGGAAGTTCGGCGGCCGTGGCTGCCCGCATCGGCCCGCTCACCGTAGGAACGGATTTGGGCGGATCGGTACGCCTACCGGCAGGATTCTGCGGCCTTTCGACCATCAAGCCCACGCAAGGCATCGTCCCGCACCTGCCGCCGAGCGCTACACGGAGCGCAGGGCCGATCGCCAGGGACATAACGGATACTGCGCTCATGCTGACCGTTCTTGCCGGCTCCGACCCTTACGATTTTGGCTCCTATCCGTCGAGCGGCATCCAGTTTCATCAGCAACTGAACGCCGATATGCGCGGTTGGAAAATCGGCGTTCTTGACTCCATCGGCGGCAAGGATGCGGTCGAACCTGTCATCCTTGAAACCTTGCGGTCCGCCGCAAGTCTTTTCGAGAAGGCTGGCGCGTCCGTATCGACGATTCCACAGGTGATCGATTTCGACTTCATCGAAGACCTGCGCGTGATTTTCGGTTCTCGCAGCCTGACGGACGTCAACAAGCTTCCGGCGGAAAAGCGGGCCTTGATCCACCCGGTCGTTCAGGAGACGGTGGCCAGGGCCGGAGGGATTACGGCAACGCAATTCATCAAATCCCTGGATGCGATCGAACTGGCAAAGAAGAAGGTCGTGGCCGCCACTTATCCGTTCGACGTCGTGATCGCGCCTGTCAGCCCGGTGGTCAATTTCGCGGCAGAAGATGTCGGACCGGTTGCGGGCGATTTCTGCTCATTCATTCATTTCACCGCCATGTTCAACCAGACCGGCCAGCCCGCCACGGCGACCTTTGCCGCGCTGGATGACAGGGGGCTGCCGATCGGACTTCAATTCATAGGAAAGCGGTTCGACGATCTGCGCACGCTTCAGGCCGCCGCATTCTTCGAGCGCGAACGCGGAGGCGAGATCCCCTGGCCGCTTTAAGACGCCTTGAGGATTTGACTATTGCGCGAGCGAGACCTGTTCGGGACCTGAAAGACATGAAAAGCTTGAAGCAGCGCTCTTCCCTTTCGAGCTCTGCCTGTGCCGAAATGGACGATTTGCTTTCTATCGCGAAAGCGCCAGGAGGGTTTTCCTCCTGACTTCGTTGAATTGCCTCGTTTGAAGGAAAATCCGCTTCGCGCCGCATGCGAAACCTGAATGCCGATTGGCCTCAGCGCAGAGACCGGATGATGGCGGAAAAATCTTCGCCGCCATGCCCTTCCGCAACGAATTCCTCGTAAATCTCGGTCGCATGTTTGCCGAGCGGCGTCTTGGCGCTTACAACACCGGCAGCTTCCTGAGAAAGCCTCAAGTCCTTCAAGAGCATTGTCGCGGCAGCGCCCGGCTTGTAGTCATTGTTTGAAGGCGATGTGCTGACCAGTCCTGGCACCGGGCAATAAGTCGTCAGCGCCCAGCACTGACCCGAGGAAGTCGAGGCGACGTCGAATAGCGCCTTGTGCGAAAGCCCGAGCTTTTCAGCCAGAGCAAAAGCTTCCGAAACCGCGACGATATTGATGCCGAGGATCATGTTGTTGCAGATTTTTGCAGCCTGCCCAGCCCCGGCCTCTCCGCAGAGAACGGCCTTTTGCCCCATATGGGATAGCAACGGCTCGATCACCTGAAACACATCTGCTTCACCGCCCACCATGAATGTGAGCTTTCCGGCTTCTGCACCGCTGACCCCACCGGAAACCGGCGCATCGGCAGCCTTCAGCCCGTGTTTGGTAGCAAGCGCATGCATATCGCGCGCGGTCACGACATCGATGGTCGAGCAATCGGCCATCACAGTTCCCGCGGGAGCCGCCGGCACCAGATCGCTCCACACTTCGCGCACGAAGGTTGCATTGGGCAGCATGGTGAAGACGACATCGGCATCGGCCACAGCATCCTTTCCCGAAGAAGCGGCTTCGATACCTTTCTCCCGTGCGCGCTCCATCGCCTCGCCGGAGGGATCGAAGCCCAGGACCCTGTAGCCGGCCTTGACCAGATTTGCGGCCATCGGCCCACCCATGTTGCCGAGCCCGATGAAGGCGATTGTCTTGACGTTCATAGCTCCTCCTAATGCACCTCGACCTGCCGGGTCGAAAACGCTCTCCGCACGTCCCTGCGCCTTTGAAGCCGGCCGTTCCGGACATTTCCCGGGTCCGTCGCCTTTGCGATGCTCCTAAATCCGAGCGACATCCACTTCAGATGCACAAATACCAAAACATGATAACCAAGAATAATCAATAACCCACTTTTTACAACGATATATTCCAATCTATCAAATACACATATTTACCCAAATACAAAAATTATGGTCTTTTCCGCTTGCGACAACCTGCAAAAACCCTGTACAAACGATCTCTCTACGGATGGCTTGAATGGAGAGAAAACAGCGCCGCCGGTGATGCGCACCGGTCGCGAAGGGGAGAGCTGCAATGGAATATCCAGGCCCGCTTGTTTCCACAAAATGGTTGGCGGAGCATCTCGACGAGCAAGATGTGATCCTCGTCGATGGCACGGTTCATCTGCCGGATACCGGCCGCAACGCTGCACAGGAATATCGCGAGGAGCATATTCCCGGCGCGCTTTTCTTCGATCTGGAGACGATCGCCGATCCCGATAATCCGCGCCCGCGCAAGGTGCCGCCACGCAGTCTTTTCGAGCGCGAGGTCGGGAAACTCGGCATCGACAATACCAAACTGATCGTTGCCTACGACACACCCGGCCTTTACAGCGCCGCCCGTGTCTGGTGGCTGTTCCGCCTTTATGGCTACGACAATGTCACGGTTCTCGACGGCGGCATGAAAGCGTGGAAACTGGAAGGCTTGCCGGTCGAATCCGGTGCCGTAACGCTGCCCCCAACCACGTTCAGAGCCGGCGAGACACGCGAACCACTTCTTTCCCGCTGGGCGGATGTGTTGCAAATCTCGCAAAATGGCGGACAGATTCTCGATGCGCGCACGGCCGGCCGCTGGGCGGGAACCGAAGTGGACCGCTACCCCGGCACAAGGCCGGGTCATATCCCGAACAGCATGAACCTTTACTGGGCAGATCTGCTGGATGGCGAGACCCGCCGTTTCCTATCTCCCGACGATGTCCGTGCGCGGGTTGAAAAGGCGGGCGTCGACTTCGGCGAGCCCATTGTCCTGTCATGCGGCTCGGGGCTGACAGCCTGCATTCTGGCGCTCGGCCTCCATGCCGCCGGAAAGGACGACTGGAGCGTTTATGATGGCTCCTGGGACGAATGGGGCCGCAATCACGACCTGCCGGCAGGCTTGAAAAAATGACCGCCAAAACAACGATAGTGAGCGTGGCCGAGCTTGCCGCGCATCCCGAATGGCGTGTGTTCGACTGCAGCCATGAGATTTCCGATCCTGAAGCCGGTGCACAGGCCTATGCCCGGGAACACATACCGGGCGCCGTACATGCCCGCATGGAAACCGTACTTTCCGGTGCGCGGAGCGGAGCAAACGGACGTAATCCGCTTTGCGATCCGCAAACCTTGGCTGCCTGGCTCGGCAAGGCAGGCGTCGAAAACCGCGATCAGATCGTCGTCTACGATCGCAGCAACGGCGCCGCCGCCGCGCGCATGTGGTGGAGCCTTCGCTGGCTCGGCCATCCCGCGGTCGCCCTTCTCGACGGTGGCCTCGCAACATGGAAACTGGCACGCCATGCCGTCGTGGAGGAAATTCCAGCTTTCAGCCAAACCACTTTTGCAATCCAGCCTGACGACACAGCCCATGTCGATCTCGATTTTATCGGGTCCGTTTTGGACAAAGGAACCCACCTGCTGATCGATGCACGGCCCGATCCGAAATTCCACGGCATTGGCGAGACGACCGACCCGCGCGGCGGTCATATTCCGGGTGCAAGCAACCGCCCGTCATCTGACAATCTCGGTGCAGACGGCCTCTTCAAGAGCCCCACGGAACTGCGGCGCGAATGGCTCGATATGATTGGCGCGGCAGAGCCCGGCCAGGTGGTGGCCTATTGCGGCTCGGGCGTCAGCGCCTGCCACAACCTCCTGGCCCTCGAAATTGCCGGATTGCCCGGCGCGAAACTTTATCCCGGCTCCTGGAGCGAATGGTGCGCCGTCCCCGAGCGGCCCATCGAAACCGAATAAAATCTGCAAAAAACTCAAGACAGACGGAGAGAACGTCGTGGCTACAGACTGGAGTGAGGTTTTGAAGGATGTGCGCAAGAGCACCCCTCTTCTCAAACAGGCAAACGGTGACATGATGAGTGCCTTCGAAGCGGTGCGGCAAGCAAGCCATTCCGAAGATGTACTCGACGCGAAAACGCGCGAGCTGATCGCGATTGCCGTCTCCGTTTCACGTCATTGCGAAGGTTGCATCGCCTCGCATGTTCAAAAGGCCAAACAGGCCGGCGCCACCCGGGAGGAAATCGGTGCGTCCATCGGCGTGGCCATCGCCATTGCCGCCGGTTCAGCCTATGTCTACAGCCTTAAGGCACTGGACGCTTACGAACAGCTTTGAAGACTGCCGCGTTTGAAACCGCTGGAAATCATACAAGCGGGCCAAATGGATCGGCCTCTGGCCTCTAGAGCATCGGGCGATAAGTCTGCACCATTTGACCGGATCTCCCTTGTCTGCTGACAAGGCGGATTGCGCGCCGTGGTGTTTCCCACCACAAGTGCGATCCAACGATGTCAGCGGGCAAGGGAGACCGGCCCTTTGGGTGATGGAAAGCAGCCCATCGGCAGCGTTGCGCCGCTTGCCCGATACACCGCATCGCGCTGCGCGACGCGCCTTACCGAATGAGCTGCTTTCCAACATCAAATGGTGCAGACTTATCGCCCGATGCTCTAGCTCACCGCAAAAGCGAATCCTCTCCCCCAGGCACTCAAGCTAGGCACGATCAAATGGAGATCTGCAGAAGAATACGTGCATGTTGCCGTCTGTAGTTTTATAAGGCACTCCAATTTTAATACTGAAGTGCTCACATTGCGATTTGAAAACACTCCTGGATGCCCTGACGGAAGCACGATTTGGGTTCGGAACCGCTATCGGTGGGATTGAAAACATTCGGATCCGAGTGCTTGTTTTTCACCAATCTGACAAGCAAAAGCAGCCAATCCGCTTTCGCCCCATCGCAGATCTCATGAGCTATCCTGAATGTTTAAAAGTCAAACTTGACGCCCTGTGCAAGCGGCAGTTCGGCAGAATAATTCACCGTGGAGGTCTGACGGCGCATATAGCCCTTCCAGGCATCCGAGCCGGATTCGCGGCCGCCACCGGTTTCCTTCTCGCCACCGAATGCACCACCGATTTCCGCACCGGAGGGGCCGATATTGACGTTGGCAATGCCGCAATCGGAACCAACGGCTGAGAGGAAAGTTTCAGCCTCGCGCACATTCAGCGTGAAGATGCACGATGACAGGCCTTGCGGCACATCGTTCTGAATACCGATGGCTTCATCCAGCGTATCGTAGCCCATCACATAAAGGATCGGGGCGAAAGTTTCTTCGCGGACTGTGTCGGTCTGCATGGGCATTTCAACGAATGCCGGCTCGACGTAGGCGCCACCCTGCGGTACGTCCGAGGTGACGCGCGCGCCGCCATGAACGATGGCACCCTCGGACTTCGCCTTTCCAAGCTGCGCCTGCATGCGTTCTGCGGCCTCCTGATCGACCAGAGGTCCGATCAGGGTGCCGGTCTTGCGGGGATCACCGATCGGCAGCGAGGCATAAGCTTTTTTCAGGCGTTCGACGAGTTCTTCGCGGATGGAGTTATGCGCAATCAGGCGGCGCAGCGAAGTGCAGCGCTGACCGGCGGTTCCAACAGCGGAGAACACAATCGCGCGAACAGCCATGTCGAGATCAGCAGACGGCGCAACGATCATGGCGTTGTTGCCGCCGAGTTCAAGGATTGCGCGTCCCCAGCGTTCCACGACCTTCGGGCCGACAATGTTGCCCATACGTGTGGAACCGGTGGCGGAGATGATGGGAACATCTTTCGAATTGACCAGCGCTTCGCCGATTCCAGCGCCGCCGATAACGAGCTGAACCAGGCCCTCAGGCGCGTCCGAACCGAAACGCTCAATCGCGCGGTTCAGGATCTTCAGGCAGGTCAGGGCCGTCAGCGGTGTTTTCTCAGAGGGCTTCCAAATGACAGGGTCACCGCAAACCAGGGCCAGAGCTGCGTTCCAGCTCCAAACGGCGACGGGAAAGTTGAAAGCGGAAATCACACCGCAGGGGCCCATCGGATGCCAGCTTTCCGTCATGCGGTGGCCGGGACGCTCAGAGGCAATGTTCAAACCGTAAAGCTGGCGGGAAAGGCCAACTGCAAAATCGCAGATGTCGATCATCTCCTGCACTTCACCCAGGCCTTCGGAGGTAATTTTGCCCGCTTCGAGCGTCACGACCGCGCCCAGCGCATCTTTGGAGGCGCGCAGTTCTTCGCCCAGAAGGCGCACCAGTTCACCACGGCGAGGGGCGGGAACCTTGCGCCATTCCTTGAAGGCAGCCTGCGACTTTGCAATGATGGCAGACATGTCGCCGACACGCGTTTCGGCAATTTTCGCCACTTCAGCGCCATCGATCGGGCTTCTCACGGAAAGCGCACCGCCACTCAATTCGCTTGCATCAAAGCCGGCGGTTTTCAGGATATCCGTATGTTTCATTTTTGATCTCCGTTGAGATTATGTGTTTAAACGGCTGGCCACCGCGGCGGAAATGCGCGCAAGGCCGCTGTCCAGCTCAGCGTCGGAATAAGCAAATGAAAGCCGGGCGTGGCCGGGCAGTCCGAACGCGCGGCCAGGTACGATGGCTACACCTGCTTCATCCAAAAGCCAGGAGCAGAGGTCAGCATCGGAGGCAAATCCGCCGGCCCGCATCGCACCCTCGATATTCGCGAAGGCATAGAAGGCGCCATCAGGCGACGGACATTCAATGCCGGGGATGGCATTCAACGCTTTCACCACCTTGTCGCGACGGGCTAAAAGCACCTGCCGGCGAGCGCCAAGTAATGTCAGATCACCGGTCAGGGCAGCCAGTGCGGCAGCCTGCGCGATGGAACAGGCCCCGGAGGTGACCTGCCCCTGCACAGCGCCCATGGCTTTGATCAAGTCGACCGGACCAACGCCCCAGCCGATGCGCCACCCGGTCATCGAAAAGGCTTTGGAAACTCCATTCACAATCAGGGTACGATCCGCCATTTCCGGGGCGGCGGACGTGAAAGATTCAAATGGGACGAAGCTCAGGTGCTCGTATATTTCATCGGCCATCACCCAAACATGCGGATGGCGTTTCAAAACCGCAGCGATCGCCTTGATCTCGCCCGCACTGTAAATCGCGCCAGACGGGTTGGCAGGCGAATTCAGCATCAGCCACCGCGATCGCGGGGTAATCGCCGCATCGAGGTGCTCGGGCGAAAGTTTAAAATTTTCCGCCATGGAACAGGCAACAACGACCGGTTTTCCCTCCGCCATCTTCACGATGTCGGAATAAGTCGTCCAATAGGGGGCTGGCATGATCACTTCGTCGCCAGGTTCCAATGTGGCAAGCATGCCATTGGCCAGAACCTGCTTTGCACCGGTCGAGACGATAACCTCGGCGGCACTCACATTGTTGGCGATGGCGATGGCCTTGCGTAATTCCGGCGTGCCGACCGTTGCGGGATAGCGCGTCTTGCCAACCAGTGCGGCCTCATGCGCAGCTTCCACGACATGCATCGGCGTCGGAAAATCCGGTTCGCCAGTGGCGAAGGACAGCACATCGCGGCCTTCGCTGCGCAAAATAGCGGCGCGTTCAGCCAGCTGCACGATTTCCGATATCTCAAGAGAAGCAATGCGCGATGCGCGCTTGAACCCAAGTATGTTTGATCGCACTTCAGCTTCCAGCATTTGTCGTAGCGTTTTTCGTCTTGAGGCTGACGTTCAACACATAGCGCTCCAGCCTGGAAAATATTCGCCGGGGGCACTCAATTTGGCGCCATTTCGTATCCGCAATTTCACGGACTCTTTCGAACACCGGCAACTGCACACGGGCTGGCATCTTCAGCAGGCGTGTTTCATCTTGCTAGGGTAGGCAACATATTCTTGAATAAAAGATCATGTTTTGACATTTTTGAATGAGTAATTGTAATGAATTGGTGTCGATAATGGAGACCCCTGCGCATCTGCCGAGCCTGGCTGTTTTGAAGTGCTTCGAGGCGGCAGCAAGATATGAGAGCTTCACCGCGGCAGCTAAAGAGCTTGGCTTAACTCAAGGTGCCGTCAGCAGGCATGTAAAGGAATTGGAAGACCAGGTCGGCGCGGCTCTTTTCCGGCGCGAGGGGCGCGGTGTTCGCCTCACCGACGCAGGTCGGAACCTTGCCGCTGAACTGTTCGACGATCTAGCTCGCCTGCGCCGGACAATTTCGCATGCGGTTGCCGCGGGCAGTTCAACAGAGTTGCTATCCATTGCTGTGCCGCCGACCTTTGGCTCGCGCTGGCTTGTGCCACGATTGCCGAATTTCAAGGCTGTACGAAACGATCTGGAGCTCGTTGTTTACAGCCGTCCCGAACCGTTCGAGCTTGCCGACAGCAGCATCGACCTCGCAATCCACTCTGGTGGTGAGGATTGGCCTGGTGCGCAGCTTACCCCCCTCTGCCCTGAAGGTCTCGTGGCCGTGGCCGCACCGGAGCTTATCGAGCGATACGACGTGGGGCGGCCGGATGCGTTATTCGAACTGCCATTGTTGCATTTGTCGTCGCGTCCAATGCTGTGGGAGAATTTTCGCCAGACGCTTCCAGGCGTTCACCAGCCTGCACGAAAGGGAAGTTATTTCGACCAGTTCGCGCTGATTATTGCCTCTGCCATCGCCGGATTGGGCACGGCAATCCTTCCGACCTATCTTATTGAAAATGAAATTCGGTCCGGCGCATTGATCCAGGTTTCCGAATTGCCGGCATCCTTTGGCCGCAACTACTACATCGCCACACCCGCAGGCGCGACCAAGCCTTTGGCTAAGCAGTTTTCAACCTGGCTGAGAACTCAGGTCAGCCAACCGATCGGCCAGGCGAAGTAAGCGCAGTGCTGCGATCCCATTAACTTAAATATCCCAGTCACTTATTGCACAGTTCAGCACCGGGCCTTGCGCTGAATGACAGGACCCCCGTGAAAGCTCAAGCTTTACCAGCGACCTCGCGGCACTTTTTGACATTGCCAGATTGTTGACAATCTTACAATTTCCGTACTCAATACTACTGTCAAATAATTGACCCAATAACAAAGAGGGGACGTGATCATGAAGATTACGCGCAGAAATTTCTCGCTCCTGACCGGGGCAACTTTGGCGGCAACCGTCGCTGGAGGCGTCATTCCGGCGCTTGCCGCAGGCACAATCGAAGAGGCCAAGGCGCGTGGCACGTTGCGCGTTGGCGTCACGCAGGCGCCGCCATGGTATTCCAAAGATCCGGCCACTGGTGAATGGACGTCCGGCGTTGGAGTTTCCGCCGGCAAGGCAATGGCTGAAGCGCTTGGCGTAAAGTTCGAGCCGGTGGAAGTCACTTGGGGTACTGCGGTTGCAGCGCTTCAAAGCAACAAGATCGATATCATGTTCGTTCTGGATGCAACGGATGAACGCAAGAAAGCCGCGGATTTCCCGGAATCGCCCTTCTTGTATTATTCGCTGGCAGTTCTGGCAAAAGACGACCTTCCGGTAAAGGCGTGGGAAGATTTGAATAAATCCGACGTCAGGATTTCCGTGGCGCAAGCGACCAGCGTCGACAACTTCCTAACGGAAAATGTCGGCAAAGCTGATATTCAACGTTTTCCCGGCAATACGGAAGCGATTGCTGCATTCCAATCCGGCCGCGTCGATGCGGTGTCCATGTTCCACCCCCCGTTGCTCGCCGCTCGCCAGAAACTGGGCTTCGGCCAGATCGTGGTTCCGTCGCCGGTCAAATCCAATCCGACCAGTGCCGGCGTGCGCAAGGGCGACAGCGAGTTTGTCACCTTCGTCGATGCTCAGCTGAAGGACTACTACACGTCCGGGAAAGTCCAGACATGGTATGAAGAGTTCCTGGAAAGTTTCGGGCTTGATCCCAAAGCCGCACCGCCAATCATCAAGGAACTGCTCTAGCAAGGGCATTGCAAGATGTATGAATGGGATTTCTCGTCGGTGCTCGGCGAAAGCGGTCTCCTATTGGCCGGGTTTCGCAACACGCTCATCCTTACCGCGACCGCTCTTTCGGGCGGGCTTGTCGTGGGATTGCTTCTTGCACTGGCGAGGCTCTCGCCGCGCCGTTTTTTGAACGTACCGGCGGGCGTCATTATCGAAGTTTTCCGCACAACCCCGCCACTGGTTCAGCTATTCTGGTTCTATTTCGGGCTGCCGATCGTTCTGTCGGTGGAAATGACGCCTTTTCTGGCTGCGGCGCTGACATTCACAATTCAAAGTGGATCGTTCTTCGCCGAAATTTTCCGCGCGGGAATTGTCTCCGTTGAAAAAGGTCAATGGGAGGCCGCGCGCGTTATCGGGATGAATCATAACCAGTTGATGCGCCGGATCATCCTGCCGCAAGCCGTCAAGCGGATGTTCCCCTCGATGATGGAACGCTCCATTGAATTGATGAAGACGACGACGCTTGTCGCAACGGTCTCATATGCCGATCTGCTTTATCAGGCAAACGAGTTGGCCCAGAAGACGTTTCGCCCGCTTGAGGTCTATACGGTCGTGGCGCTTATGTATTTCATATCCATTACCTTCGTCAGCTTCCTCGCATCGCGCCTCGAGGCGCGCTTTGCCCGCAGCGGGGAGATGAGCCGATGAGTTACCACTGGGATTTCGCAAGCGTTTTTGAAAACTGGCGCGCGCTGGCCATCGGCGTCGAAGGGACGTTGAAGCTATTCGTTGTTTGCCTCGTCATCGGTATGAGCGCCGGCTTGATTATCGCCCTTGGACGCCGTTCTTCCAGCCGGATCGTACGTTGGCTTTCGACCGCGTTCGTGGAATTTTTCCGCAATACGCCGGTGTTGGTCCAAATCGTGTGGTTCTACTACGCGCTTCCCATTTTAATCCCGGTCGAGATCGGCCCATTCACGGCTGCAATCTTGGGAATTTCGCTGAACTCCGCTGCCTATTCCTCAGAAATCTTTCGCGGAGGCATTCAGTCGATAGAGCCCGGCCAATGGGAGGCGGCCCGAGCAATCGGGATGTCGTGGTACCAGACCATGCGTCGCATTATCTTGCCACAGGCGATCCGCCGGGTCCTGCCGGCGCTGACCAATCGCGGTGTGGAAATTTTCAAGACCACCACGCTCGCCTCCACCGTCGCCTATATCGAGCTGTTGCAGCAGGGCAAGCTCATTGCATCGCTCAATTTCAATCCACTCGAAGTTTATACGGTCGTTGCGGCGATCTTCCTGATTCTCCTCTATCCCATTGTTCGCCTGACTTACGGCATTGAGCGACGCCTTGCACGGAGTGATTGATTTGACAAAGCCCATTCTTCAACTCAGCGGGATCAGCAAGTCTTTCGGTGGTGCAGAGGTCTTTAGGGACATAGATCTGGAGGTCAATGCGGGCGATAGAATTGCCATACTTGGCGCCTCAGGCTCCGGCAAGAGCACGCTTTTACGCTGTGTCAACATTCTGGAAACGCCTGACAATGGGGAGATCGCCGTCAAGGGAAAGCCCGTCGGTAGAAAGACGCGTTCGGGGACCGTGAAATACAGCGAGCGCGAACTTTGCGTGCTGCGACAGAAGGTTGGCATGGTTTTCCAGCAATTCAACCTGTTCCCCCACATGACGGTGGCCGGCAATGTCACCGAGGGCCTTCGGATCGTCAAAGGCGTTGGAGCAGACAAAGCCCGGGAAAGAGCGTTGACAGAACTGAGGCGGGTTGGTCTCTCCGACAAGGCGGATACTTATCCGTCAAGACTATCGGGCGGGCAGAAGCAGCGCGTGGCAATTGCCCGCGCGCTTGCCATGGACCCGGAAATTCTTCTCTTCGACGAACCCACATCTGCGCTTGACCCAGCGCTTGTGGGTGAGGTGCTCAGCGTTATCGAGCAACTTGCCCATGAGGGCAGAACGATGCTTCTCGTCACGCATGAAATCGGATTTGCCTATCATATGGCCACCCGGATCGTGTTTTTGGCAGAGGGTGGCATCTATGAAACCGGAACGCCCGATGAGGTGCTGAAAGATCCGAAACGGCCTTTGACAAAGCAGTTTTTGGCGGAGCATCAGCGATTTCACTTTTGATAAGGATAAAAAATGTCCAGCTACAATAGCGCACAGGGATATGCCGCGGACTCACGCAACGACAATGTGCTGATCTATGTCGACGGCGAGTTCGTTCCACGCGACAAGGCAATGGTATCGGTTTTCGATAGCGGCTTTGTTCTGGGCGACGGCATTTGGGAGGGTATGCGCCTCATCAACGGCCAGATCATCCAGCTCGAAGACCATCTCGACCGGTTCTTCGAAGGTGCGAGGTTCCTCGCGCTGGATGCAGGGCGCAGCCGGGACGAACTCAAGGCAGCCATTTTCGAAACCCTCAAGGTCAACGGGATGGAGGACGGAGCCCATCTCCGGCTTATGATGTCGCGTGGTCTGAAGAGCACGCCCAACCAGGATCCCAGATTTGTCGTTGGCACGCCAACGCTCGTGATCGTCGCGGAATACAAGGCGCCAAAACCGGAATCCAAGGCAAACGGGCTGACACTTTTTACCTCGACCTTCAGAACGAGTAGCCCGGATGTGTTTGACTTCAGGCTGAACTCGCACAGCCGGCTCAACCTGATTCAGGCATTGATCCAGGCGATCAATGCCGGAGCGGACGAAGCGCTGATGCTCGACCCGCACGGCTTTGTCGCGAGTTGTAATTCGACCAATTTTTTCATTGTTCGCGGGCGTGAACTTTGGACCTCGACCGGTTCTTACTCTTTCAAGGGGCTGACGCGGCGTGCAGTCATTGAAAGTTGGCGTTCGAATGGCGGTGTCGTTCTGGAGAAGGATTTCACACTTGCCGAGACCTATTCCGCGAACGAAGCCTTTGCGACCGGAACACTGGGCGGTATGACACCCGTCGTCAAAATCGATGGCCGCGTAATCGGAACCGGAAAACCGGGGCCGGTGACCAGCGAGGTGAGCGAAATCTACCGCGAATGGGTCTTTCGCCAATGATGAACAGCACTACGAGCTGAAGAACAAGCAAGCTCAGGAGGAGTTTTCGCAACATGAATGAAGCTTCGCCATCCAACATGCGAGTTGCGGCTCCGATCAAGCGCGAAACGTTCAGCGACCGCATTGCTGCCGAACTGCGGCGGGCGATCGTCAGCGGAGAGATTGAGGCGGGCGATCCGTTGACCGAAATAGAGCTCGCCGCCCGTTTCGGCGTGAGCCGCGGACCTCTTCGTGAGGCTCTCGGGTTACTGGCGTCCGAAGGTCTGGTCGTGTCGGTTCCCTATACCGGGACACGCGTCCTAAAATTGACGGCTAAGGATGTGCGCGAACTCTATACACTCAGAATCTCTCTTGAGAGGTTGGCTTTTAAAGAGATTTGGAACGCGCGCAGTGACGCTTTTGCCGCAGAGCTTGAGGTACGCCACCAGCGCCTCCTTGGGACGCAGGAACTTTTCGATCACGTTGCCTCAAGCGAAGCGGAAGTAAGCCTGCACTCTCTCGTCTACGAATTCTGCGGACACAAGTTGCTCTATGAAAGCTGGCAACGTATTGCAAGCCGTCTGCAATTCTATCTGGCAATTCATCAGCGGGCGCACGGACGAACCGCACCGATCAATGACGCCCATGAACGCTACGTGCAACTCGCGTTAGGGGACAGCCTCGACCTGATGCTGGAAGAAATAGAAACACATATGCAGCGCGGATTGGTGCAGATGGAAAAATATGTCAGCGGTTAGAAACGCCTGATTGAGACCCGACCCCGGCGATTTGTAACGTCCGTCGCAATTGAGGAGACAGACGCAATAAAACGGCCACAAACGAGCGGATGATCCGGAATACGAGGTGCAGGACCGGGCTAAAAGACGGACCGTATCAGAGGCCTTGCAATCCGGATCGTATTGAACTGACAGCAAATGACCGCTTTTTTGCCGAAATGGCTAGAAGCCACCAATCCTTTGACGGCCCCAAACCCGTCTGGCGGACAGCATGACTACACCACCAGTAATCGAGAGAATAACCGGAGCCTATAGCGTATTTCCGGTAGGTGTGGGGATCGGCGGCAGCGGTCCGGCGCCATCTCCATGGCGATTTCGCTGTTACGCGGGTCGCTGTACGGCAGGTCCTCGTTCCAGTCGAGCCCCATCTGCATCGACAGCGCATGCCCTACAAGAATACGATCCCGCCCCGGCTGATTGACGAGGTCCGGGTATTGCGGGAAACTTGCATAAAGCGGTTCCTCCGGGCCTGGAACATTGCCCTGGGACAAGGCAATTCCATAGAGCAGGCCTACCACCGATTTCGTGACCGAGCGCAGATCGTGCAACGTGGCCGGCCCGTGCTCCTGCACCCCAAGCGGCGTTCCCCAGCGTTCGTCCTTGCCGGGGAAATAGACCTCGGCCAGCCTTTTGCCGCGAAAATCGATGATGGCGCCATGAAGCCCGGGCAACGCGCCCGCCTCGAAGCCTGACTGCAGCTTTTCGTCCAGAAATTGGGAGTGAGTTGGGAGGATGGCGCAGATAAGCAGTAATATTGCTACCGGCAAACAAATTGATCCTCGAAGCATCCGGAAATCTCCAGGTGGCATCAGACAAAGATATCATGCAGAGGCAGTCAGCGCGGTCAAGCGGATCCGCTTTGGGCTAGAAGCTGTCAGTTGCTGCGCTTGAATCGGAGGGTAACTATCACGACTGCCCAGTTAAGTCTCATCCGACTCATGTGCGAACCCAGCCAATTTTGCCGACCCAGTTCGCCACGACGCCCTACAGATGCGTTCCCTTGACTATGTCCCTACCCGGACCGGCACCAACAACTACCACAAAGCATTCAACGAAAATACACCAAATATAACCTAGAGTAATATCTAAAATTTTAACTATATTCTTCAACTAAAACTTACAATAGAAAAATTGTTTCAATTTTTAAACGAAATCGGCAGCGCTTAAATCCATCAAATAAAGTTTTATTTACTTTTTCATCTTCAGTTTATACCCAACAAGAACACGTAACTGGAGACGTTCACATGGGCATCTTTGAAGGAAACTCCTGGAAGGCTGTTGTGCAAGCCTTGTGCCGCTCACAAGCGATGATCGAATTCAAACCGGACGGCACGATCCTTACCGCGAACCAGAACTTCCTCGATGCGATGGGGTATTCGCTAGACGAAATTACCGGTCGCCATCACAGAATGTTCTTGGATTCCGATTACGCAGATAGCCAGGAATACAAAACGTTCTGGCAGGAGCTTGCGCACGGAGACTTCAAGTCTCAGGAATTCAGGCGGTTTGGTAAGGGTGGCAAGGAGATCTGGATCCAAGCGTCGTACAACCCCATCTTCAACGCGTCGGGCAAGGTCACCAAAGTCATCAAGTTTGCGGCCGACATCTCCTCACAGAAAATGGAAACCGCAGACCTGAAAGGTCAGGTCAACTCGATCAATCGCTCACAGGCGGTCATCCACTTCAATTTGGACGGCACGATCCTAGACGCAAACGAGAATTTCCTTTCCGCAATCGGCTACAGCCTCGAGGAAATTAGGGGGAAGCACCATCGCATGTTCGTCGAAACCGGATATGCCGACAGCGCGGAATATTCAGATTTCTGGAAGGACTTAGCCGCCGGAAACTTCAAGTCCGACGAATTTAAGCGCATCGCGAAAGGTGGCCGAGAGATCTGGATCCAGGCAACCTACAATCCAATCTTCGACGCGGCGGGCCGCCCGTTCAAGATCGTCAAGTTTGCAACGGACATCACCGCAAGAGTTCTCGAGCGCTTAGGCAAAGCCGAAGCCCAGCAGAAGATCGACCGTGATCTGTCCGAAATCGTGAGTTCCATCGCATCTGCGACGGAACAGGCTAGCGGAGCCGCGTCAGCGTCTGAGCAAACCTCCTCGAGCGTGCAGACCGTTGCCGCAGCGGCTGAGGAACTTGCTGCGTCCATCCAGGAAATTAGTCGGCAGGTGCAAACCGCCATGGAAGTGTCGCAAAAAGCCGTTGAGGAAGCCGAGCAGTCCAGCCAGATCATGTTCGGCCTGTCCGAAGACGCCAAGACCATTGGCTCTGTACTTGAACTCATCGATGGCATTGCCGGTCAAACCAATCTGCTTGCTCTCAACGCTACCATCGAGGCAGCCCGCGCAGGCGAGGCAGGAAAGGGATTTGCGGTTGTCGCATCTGAGGTAAAAAGCCTCGCTTCTCAGACAAGCAAGGCGACGGAAGAAATATCTACCCAGATCAGCACAGTGCAGACAACCACGGAAAGCGCGGTTCAGGCCATCCAGTCGATTATGAAGGTCATCGGCGAGATCGGGGACATCGCCACAAGTATTTCCTCAGCCGTCGAAGAGCAGACTGCCGTGACTCACGAAATCTCCTCTAACATGCAGTTCGCGGCCCAAGGCGTGGAGCAGATCACCGCCAACATGCAGTCGATTTCCGCAGCGACAGCCCAGATCAGCACGGCGACCCAGAGCGTCAAAGATGCCTCGCACTCCATCGCCGCGTAGGTGTACAGAAAGCGCCAGGAGGGACGACTATGCATTGCCGGAGCCGGTCTATTGAATTTTACCGTGAACTGATCAATTCAAAAGCGCATCGACGCCGCCTCCCTATCTACCGGCGTCCGTGTCTTGCTCAGCTACGACCTTCCGTAGTTCGGCTTCGACGTTCTGCACCGGTCGCGCGTGCCGCTAGTGCAGAGAATGTTAGAGCGATATCGCTCTCCGACTGGAGGGAATTGCGCGAACCTCATTTTCCAGTTTCAGTTTCTTGATCATAGCCTAGGCAGATGTCCGACCAACCATGATCAACACAAGCCCGTCCGTTATAGCTTTTTTGAAGATGCTACTCGAAGGCGATAACGCTCCAAGGCCCACGTACTCTTTTTTACGGCTTTATTGGCAAAGACTGCGCCATTGACATAGATCAACCCCACGAGGATGAACATCTGCAGCAGACACCGCGAATGAGAAAGCTCCATCGGCTGCTTGCGCCTCAACAGGAGACATTCCAAGCGTGATCTTTCCCGCAAAAATTGCCGGACGGTTTTTTAGCCGATACCATTTTGGGTTATTTTTGATAGCCAGCTTGATTAATCATGTTCGTTCATGATCATTGACGTTACTCATCACTGAACATTCCGCGATAGAAAGATTGGGCTACAATTTGGAGGGGTTTTTATATTGTTATTTTTTCCTATACACTCACAAACTGCGCTTCGCAACCACAAAGGGATGAGATGAATGAGATTCAACCTTTTTTAAAGAGTATGTATTTTTTGACTTCTTGTTTTTATTTTTTCGATTTTTATTTGGAGTCTTTGGGTTTTCTTTTGCATTCATATTTTAATATTTGCAGCGGATTTGATAACTGATTTTTTAAGTAATTTCCTTTTGAGAAACGCGATTTTCTTTCTACTCTTAATAACTTTGATTTTTGTCAAAAATTTTTTCCTAGTTTAGCAGTATTTACCATAAACTTTTCAGTAGTTTTCTGGATTGATTTTGCTAATCTAATTACTTGCGCTATCTATATGCTCAAGAAATTATTTTATAAAGGAGCACTATTATCATATTGAACTGTATAAGTTGCACCTTCCAAGTGCTTATGAATTATAACAATTGTGATAATTTTCGCAAATGGTGAACTGGGTGAAACCCCGATCCATTGTTTATGTAAAACGGCACGCAGAGTTTTCGAAACAAGTAATACCAACCTCATTTGATTGGAACCCATGCGCCCGTTTCCGGTTCCTGATCGACGTGATGGTCCACGGTTGATTGATAAGTTTGTTCCAGGCCTGGCAGCACAGGGCCAGGATCTGAAGAGCCTGTTTGAAAGCCAGTTTTCGCGCTGATCTGCTTCGCAGAGTGTCAGCCTGGCTGTGCCAGTCATCCTATTCGCAAGTGAGCCCCGCCCCCGGCCGGACAAGGATAAACCGCTGCGCGACCGGTAAAGCGGTTTCCCCACGCTCCGCGGCTCTTGCCTTGTGCGCGCGGGCGATACCCCTCCGCTTCTCCGGTCCCTGACCGCCCTCCCCTGTTTCCGGCGGCGCGGAAAATGAAACGAGCCACCTTGGCTAAGTTTCAGGAAACAGGAGCAAACCCAATGACCAAAGTAAAATCCAACGAAATCAAAGTCGCATTCAAAAAATTGGCGCTCGATCCGAAAAACGTGCGCAAGAAATTCGATCAAAACGGCATCCGGTCTCTAGCCGCCAACATCGCCGTCAACGGTATGTTGCAAAATCTGATCATCCGTCCGGGGCCAAAACGGGGCCTCTATCTGGTGACAGGCGGAGGCCAACGCTTCCGGGCCGTGGAACACCTGAGTCAAGGAAGGTGTGTTGACCGCCGACTACAAGCTTTCCTGTCAGGTCAGAACCGAGGACGAAGCAACCGCCCCAAAAAAACACTAAATAGCCCTATTGGTTGTATACTTTTATTTTTTCAACCTTAGCGGGTCAGACTGGGAGATGTGCAGTGATTACCACCGAGCACGAGATTTATCTTGCTATTCGTGAAAGGATCTTCGACGGCCAAATTGGTGTCGACACGTTCGTTAATACCAAGGAGCTATCCAGCCAATTAAAAGTAAGCGCGTTACCGATACGGGAAGCTTTGATCCGTTTGGCGTCTGAAGATTTATTGCACTACAGCAGAGCCAAGGGATATTTCATCTCGAAGATTGACTATAACTCTCTCATTAATGCATATAACAACATGTATATTTTGGCAAAGTGCGCTGCTATCTGGCAGTTGAACAATCCTGCTGACCGTCCCCCACTTCGCTCGCAGCAGCTCGACGACGTTCATATTTGCCCTAAAAATCTGCAACCGGACTCTATTGACCTGGTGCTCGAAGGCGTCGCAGCCACGCTGATGAACGATCACAGTTCCCGACTTTTTCTGCACGAACTTCGCCGGACACGGCCATACCGTTCCTGCATTGCGCCATATCGCGAGGACAAGGAGGAAGTTATTTCAAATCTGCACGCGCTACGATCATCAATATTGAACCAAGATTACAAAATTACTCTTTCAAGGATTCGAGATCTTCGAAATAACGCTATAAAATATAGTCATGACAATTATGAGATATACAGCGCTATTGTGCGGTAAATCAAGATATAACTAGAATATATTGTGTTTATATTATACTTATATCGAAACTTGGCACATTTGCGCCCTATTTTGAGCGGCTAATCTTCATCGTAAATGCAACTTTCCTATTCAGGAGACACATTAGGGGAAGACTTATGACATCAGTAGCAAGTGCCATTGCCGCAGAAAGCGTCAGTGCTGGTTCTCCGCCGGTCGTTCAGACGAATCCGCATGAAACTGCAATGATCATGAAAAAGATTGCGGATTTCTCGCTGGATCATGTGACGCTGAAATACGCAAAAGACTTCGATGTTCCTATCGAAACAGCAAAGGAACATGAAAAAGAACTTAAGCGCTATTTTCAGTTGGCCGCCATCAATCCCCAGAACGACTACGGGATGACCGGCCCTGTCGATGACATCTGGCATACCTTCATCCTCCACACGAAGGATTACGCGGCCTTCTGCCAGGACTGCGTCGGCCGTTTTCTCCATCACTATCCGGATCGCTATTACGAAGGGGACGTGAAAGGCGACAACGTCGAGACTAACGACACTCTCGAATGGTACGGCATGTTCCTTAGGGACTATTCGATTGTGTTCGGGGAAACCCCGCCGAAACACATCTGGCCGAACCTGGAAGAGTTCACCCTGACGACCGGTCCTACCTGTCGCGTATGCGGAACTGATCCCAGCGACGATCCGGGCGGCCCCGACATTTCGTACCCTTGAGTTGGTATCTCTGCTCGCCCTGGCTGATGCGCCAGGGCGAGTTTCCAATGCTATCTGTCGGTTCCTTGTATGAAAATCCTGATCATCGGAAAATATCCGCCCCTGCAAGGAGGCGTGAGCGCTGAAACTTTCTTCGCCTGCAACGAGGCTGTATGCGCTGGCCATGACATCCACATCGTCACAAATAGCCATTTGACGGCGCCAACCAACAAGATTGCGATTGGCGGTGAAAATTTGCGGCACCCGGCCGTCAAACTGCACCGGATATCCGAGCTCGGGTCCAACTCGTTCATTCCGTGGGCACGGCCAGACCTGTCCCAATTGATAGGGCGGAGCCTTGCCCTTGCGACTCAAGAAAAACTCGATTTGATTGTGGGCTGGTATCTGGAACCCTTCGGCGTTGCGGCCGCATATGTCGCTTCTCTTACCGGTTTGCCTTTGGCCATCATTCATGCCGGCAGCGATATCGGACGCTTGGCTGAAAATCCCGACCTGCACCACACCTACAGAATGGTGATCGAGACAGCCAAACATGTTGTGGTGGCCGGCGATACTGCAAAAGCCAAACTTCAAAAACTCGGACTGCGTGAAAATCAGATCATCACGGCAAAAACCGCGCCCGTTCCTTCGCAAGGAGCGAAGAATAACGCGGTCGACCTTTTTGGGCTACTAAGCGAAGCATGTTCTGAAGAATGGATGTCTGATTTTTACGCAGATACAAGTCCTGAGTTTAGACGCTTTATTTTTCGGTACCGGCCTAACGAAAACTTGCTAAAGGAAACCACCCCTATTGTCGGCATTTTCGGAAAGATGCACCCAGCCAAAGGCATTGATTTGCTTTTGCGGGCTTCCAAGAGCTTGCAACACCACACAGACGAGCAATTTCGAATCTTAGTCAATTTGTCTGGTGATGAAGACAAGCTTTGTGATTTCTTTCAAGCGATCGAAACAGACTTACCAGATATCCTATCACGCATCATATTTTGCCCTCTGGTGCACCCGGCTTTAATGCCTAAGTTGCTCAGGTCTTGCGACATTGTCTGTGTGCTTGATCACCTCTTCAAGGTGACGCCCCATCAACCGCAAATGATCCGTGAAGCCTTAAACGCCGGCGCAGCCTTAGTTGCTTCGCGCGAGAGCGTGGAAAAATCCGGCCTTTCGAAATTCCTGATCGACAGAATCAACTATCTGCTGGTTGAGGATCCCAGCGATATAAACGCACTTGTCAGCGCATTGAAGCTTCTATTGACGGATCGGCCCATGCGGCGGGGACTGCAGATCGCGGGTCGTTCTTTTTCCAACATCTTTGAAAAACAATCGACCGGCGCCGGCGCTTTGGCCGCCACGATCGCGGCAGTTCAAAAGGAAAATCATTAATGAAGCAAACAAAACCGGAAATTGGTGACGCCCGGCGCTTGGCCTTCCTGCTCAGACTGTCATGGTCGGCCTTGAACCGAGCCGGCAAGTTGACCGTTGTTGCAGGTATCCTAGTCGTGTTGCTAACAGCTTATGCCGTTACACTGATACCGTTGCTATTTTCCAAATTCATTGATGAGTTTTCCAGTGGAGCGGATTTTTCATCAACGGCGGTGGCGTTGATGGTCGGATTCATGCTGACCTATTGGCTCGCCCATCTCGGCCGCGAAGTCGTCTGGATTACGGCCGGTCCAGTACAACAACGCATTCAGCGCTTTGCCAATGCATCCTTTTTCGCAAATGCCCTTGCACTCCCCTATGACTATCACCTCAAAAAGTCGACCGGTGCCTTAAACGAAAAACTGGTTCAGGCCCAAAACGGCATGAACCAAATAATTTTCTCAGCGCTGACAGATCTGTTTCCGACAATCGCGCAAACCCTATTTGTGTTGGTCAACAGCCTGATTTTCTTACCTTTCTATGTCGCAATTTTCTTGGGCGTAACAATCGGCATCTATTTGACCGTTCTGGTCTACGGTGCCGAGCGCATCCGTCAGCAACAGCGTGCGGCCCAAAAAGAACTGATCGGTGCTCGTGGCCTTCTGACGGATGCTTTCCTCGGGGTCGAAGCAATCAAGGCTTTCGGCCAGGAACAGGAGATTGCGAGACGGTATGACGAGCGTCTGGGCAATGCAGAAAGCCGTTTCCTCCGTTTTTTGCGGATCCGGTTTGTCCTTGGTGCATCTCAAGTCACCATCGCCTCGGTAGGCATGGCGTTGGCCTTAGGCGTCAGCGTCTATCAGGTGCATGCCGGCGCTCTGACCGTCGGGGCGCTGGTGCTCATCCAGATGTATTTCGTTCAAACAATCAATCCGCTGCAGGGCCTCAGTCTGCAATACCGCAACATCAAGTCCGGACTGACCATGGTTGACGGCATTGGCGAGCTGTTCGATTGGAGTTTGCCGACGGCCAAGCTAGACGAAGAAACCGCCCGTCTTTGCAACGGGGCTTCTCTCGAATCGCCGGCCCTCATTTTCCTGGACAAAGTTTCTGTGTCCCGCAATGGACGAGTCCTTGTCGAAAACATCGATCTATCCGTAAGCCCAAGCGAAGTGATTGCCATCGTCGGGCCGACCGGCGCCGGCAAATCCACGCTTGTTCGCTTGCTTTTGCGTCTGCTGGAACCTGACACAGGGGAAATGTCGATGGGTGGCGTCTCAGCAGCAAAAGTCAAACCGGAAGACTGGCGCAAGCATATTGCTCTCATCCCGCAGGATATCGTTCTCTTCAACGACACGCTGCAGGCAAATCTGCAATTCGGTGCTGCTGGCGCGACGTCGGATGACATCGAGAATGTAGTCGAAATGTGTCGACTCACCAATCTGGTGAAGCGCGCGCCGAACGGCTTGCAAACAGTAGTAGGCGAGCGCGGGCAGCTCCTGTCTGGTGGCGAACGACAGCGCGTGGGACTGGCGCGTGCGGTTCTTCGCTCACCGGAGGTCTATATTCTGGACGAAGCCACTTCCGCCTTGGACAAAAACACCGAAACGGAAGTCCTGGGTGATTTGCTGCGCCTGGACCCCCAAGCCACAAAAATCATCGTCACGCATCGTTTGAACACCATCGAGAAGGCCGACCGCATTTATGTGGTCGACCAAGGCCGGATCGTACAGTGCGGACGGCACGATGAGCTCCTGCAGATTGACGGTCTTTATAAAACGCTCAGCGAAGCTCAGTGAAGGAAGGAAGTCTGATGTCTTTTGAACAGCCGAGCCTGAATCCACATTTCGAACCGATCTTCTTTCCTGGCACTCAAGAAGTCGCGGCTGCGATAGTGGACAATGCCTTTCCGCAAAAATTTCCGACCGCGATCATAGACCATTCCCGCAAGAACCGTGATTTCTTCGAGCCTTCCGTCATTCTTGACGGCAAGGTGACGGATCAACGCCGGTCACAAACGTGCGCGCCGATTGAAGATCTGAAGAGCAGTTTGCAGCGCGCCATTTCTGAGCGGTTTGCGGATATCTGCGCAGCGCTCTCCATCGAGCCGTTCCAATTGCTCTATATCGAAGCACAGCTTACCTTCCACCAGAATGGAGATTTCTTTCGTGCGCATCGAGACAACCGCGGACTGATCACCCGATCTCGGCTTGTCTCCTACGTCTATTATTTCCGCACGGATGCCGCCAGCTTCACCGGCGGCCAGTTGCGGATGCACAAAACTGACGATCCGACCGCTCGGGAACCGGATGCCGGGGGTGTGTACATTGACGTTGAGCCGGCGCACAACCGCATCGTTTTCTTCCTGAGCGACAATCTGCATGAAGTTCTTGAAATTCATTCGGAAGGCGCCGATTTCCTTGACGGTCGCGGCAGCATCGTTGGGTGGCTACGCACTGCGGATATTTCACGGGTTCGGTTGATGCCTGGGGAGCGTGATTTGAAGGCTTTGGCGGGGTGACTACAGCCAGGAAGTTCAGCATCAGTCGCCAGATCATCATGCGTGTACGTGATGAAGAATCAAGAAAGTGCAAGTAGCGTACAGGGGCCTGAAATAGACAAGTTATTCGGATCTGGGTGCTCATCCAGCCTGACAATAGTGAACCCGGCCGTGATAATTGCCGTCAGAATTTCGCTCATGGTCCATAAACGATACAAACACTTCCAAAGGCTCGCATCGGTGACATCTGGATTTGACACATCCGCCTCCACCAGGTCGGGCAAAGCTTGCGACAAGCCCTGTTGTATGGGCTTGTCGAAAAGCATTCGGAAGGATGAAGCTACCCCGTGATCGGCAACCTTTTCATATTTTATTAACCTTTTGAATTCCGAAGAAGCGCGCGAGCAGATCATTCTGATCGTTGACGGTCCAATCTCCGGCGAAGCTGAACCCCTTCCTCAACCAGAGCATCGCTTCGAAACCCGCGATTGTTCTGCGTGCCGTATTGAAGGATTGGAAGCCGCTGATCTTCGGCATGTTCTTCTTAACGCGGAAGTGGTTGCTCTCGATACCTTGTTGGAGGTGCTTTGTGACATAGTGGACCGGATTGGGATGCAACAGCCCGTCGTCGATGGCGGTCTTGATCGTCGAGGGGAAGGTGTTGGCGCCATCCGTGCCGATCTTTTCCGGTGAGAGGAGTGGCTCGTCCCTCAGCATTTTGCGTGAGAAGCGTTAGGCGGCGTCGAGGTCGCGCTTTGCGGTGAGCAGGAAGCCGATCGGGTTTCCGTGCTTGTCGATGGCGCGGTACAGATAGCGCCACTTGCCGCGTATCCTGACGTAGGTCTCGTCTATCCGGACCGAACCACAATGGGGTCGGTGAAACTGGCGCAGCCGCTTCTCGATCGTCGGTGCATAGGCAAGGACCCAGCGGTTGATCGTGCTGTGATCAACTTCGAACCCGCGCTCCTGGAATATCTCTTCCAGATCAAGGTAGCTCAGCGGATAGCGCAAATACCAGGTCACCCCCTGCACGATCAGCCACGCCCCGAAATGCCGCCCTTTGAAATCATCCTTCGATTTGCGCTTCAGCTTCTCGGCAATGGCATTCAGAATCATCAATATGCTCCACACCATAGGGAGCGGGAATTTCTCCACTGATCGTCAACACACGGTTAACCACGAAAATTTGCGACAGGCCCTTCCAGTCCAGAAAGGTTTCGAGAAAGCTCTTTCAGATCCTTTATGAGGATGGTTGAAAAAGGCTGTCGACTTCAAAACGGCCGGGGGCCGCTTCCGAGGCTCCATAGCGTGTTGTGGCCAAGGCCCCGGCTGCGGCGGCGAAGCGAAGGGCATCGGGCAGCGGCCTCCCCTCGTCTAGTGCCACCGCGAGAGCGCCGTTGAAACAATCCCCAGCGGCCACCGTGTCGACTGGGGTGACAGCAAAGGCCGGTATCACTCCCGCTATGCCTTCGCCAGTGGCAAAGACCAGCCCTTTGCCGCCCATCTTCACTACGGCGGCGCCGGGACCCATGCCGCAAAGCGTGTGGGCGGCCTTAAGAGCGGTTTCATTGGTATCGATTGCCTTTCCGACGAGAGCTGCTGCTTCCGTTTCATTGGGCGTCACGATGTCGGCAGCATTCAGCAGCAGTCCAATCCCGTCCGCCCGGATCGGCGCCGGATCGAGGATCACCGTTGCGCCGGCCTCACGTGCGGATCGCATCGCCGAGGTCGTGGCCCCGACAGGCGTTTCCAATTGAAACAGGGCCACGCCGACGCCTTCGAACGCTGATGGATCCGGGCCTTCTTCCGGCCATGCCATATTCGCACCGCCGACGACGGTGATGGTGTTTTGCGAATTGGAATCGACATGGATCAAGGCACTGCCCGACGGCTGATCCTTGAAGACCACCACCTGGTCCAGCGGCAGTCCATGACCGGCGAGCGCTTCCCTGAGTGTCTGTCCGAATGCATCTCCACCCGTTGCCGCCAGCAACGTTACCGATCCGGCGGAAAGTTTGCGCGCAGCGACCGCCTGGTTGGCGCCCTTGCCACCGAGGCCGGAGATCTGGCGCCGGGCATGGATCGTCTCTCCTGGCCGGGGCAGCGCATCAACATACACCGTCAGATCCAGGTTGACGGAACCGAAAACCGTGACGGTCATTCATGTTCGTCCAACGCAGCGATCCGGGACCGGAAGTGGCCAGTGCCTTGTTCAATACGGTCGACAATGGCGTCAAGCGCCCAGAACCTTTCATGAATGTCGAACGGGATCGTCCGCGAATGGATTGACGAAAATGTCCCGAGCCGCTGGTGATAGAGCTTGGCGAGCTTCGGATAACCCATCGGTTCGGTGCAGGCCGCCAGCACCAGAAACACCGAAAGCTCTTCGGCGAATTCAGGATACTGTGAACCGTAGTCCTCGAGCCAGCGGTAAAGATCGGGATGGATGTTGGTGAAGACCCCGCAAAATCCCGCAGACCCAGCCCGCATCGCCGGCCAGGCGATCGCGGCATTGGCATTGACGATGGCCAGCGGGGTTCCCGCCGTCAGGGCGACACGCCGTTTGACGGTCTCCAGGTCGCAGGAGACATCCTTCAGTAGTGCAAACCGTCCGGTACCGACGCAATAGGAAATCTCCTCATCGCTCAGCAGCCGGCGGAAAGGAGCCGGGCACTCATATAGGCCCAGCGTCAGATCATCAGGAAGACAGTCGAGTAGCTCATCAAGATGCGCTTTGAACACCTCGGTCCCTTGATCGGCGGACGCGAGCCGGTTTGTGACCAGAACCAATCCGTCGATGCCTGTTTCCGCAATGGCGGTCAATTCCTGTTTCTGGGCTTTAATGCCGGCCGAAACATGGCCGGACGCCACCACCGGAATCCGTCCGGCAACGCGCTCCATCGTGTATCGGGCGAGTTCTACTCGTTCGTCAAGCGACAAGAACTGCATTTCGGAGGACTGACAGACGGCAAACAGTCCCTCTGCTCCGTGCGCGATATACCACTCAATCAGTTCAGCATAGCCGTCCCAGTCGATCTCGTCGTTGTACGTGAACGGCGTGATCGCGACGGGAATGATGCCGGAGATTGTTTTGGTCATTATTCAGCTTCTTTCAATGCACCGGAAAGTGTTTCCGGGTTGACGACGTAAGGCACAAGCGCATCCGTGTCGCCCTCGAACCAGGCAAGAATGTTCCTGACGCAGCGCCCCGTCACGTTCCGTTCGGCTATCCTGTCCATGCCGGACACGTGCGGGCTGAGAATTACGTTTTCAAAGGTTCGAAGAGGGCTCGTTTTCGGCAGAGGCTCAACCTCAAACACATCGAGCCCGGCACCACCCAGGCGGCCGCTTTCGATTGCGCGGACAAGAGCCGCCTCGTCGATCAGCGGTCCGCGCGAGGTGTTGATGACGATGGCACCGGTCTTTAGCCTGGCGAAGGTCGCATCGTTCAGCATATGCCGCGTTTGAGGGGTCGAAGGCGCGTGGACCGAAACGAGGTCGGAGTTGGCGAGCAGCGTGTCCAGGTCCACCAGCGTCACGCCAGCCACCGCCGCCTTTTCTTCACTTAAGAAAGGGTCGTAGACTAGGACATGCATACCCTGCCCGACGAGCCGCCGCGCCAAAGCGCCGCCGATTCGGCCGAACCCGATTAAACCGGCGGTTCTCTGCCAAAGGCCGGGATGAAACCCGTCGAAAGCCCAGCCGTGGGACTTCACCTTCGCATCGCGCCTGCCGAGGCCGCAGGCCAGCGACAGCGCCATGGCATGGGCGTACTCGGCGACGCTCTCGTGGTTCTCGCCGAAGGCCATGGCAAGTGGAATACCGCGCGCGGTCGCCGCCGGAACATTCACCTTGTCGTAGCCGACCCCCCAGCGGGCAATAATCCTGAGATCCTTTGCAGCCGCGATCACCTCAGGTGTATAGGGCTCGCCCCCGGCAACTGTCGCCACAACCCCTTCACGAAGAAGGTCTTTCAGCCCGGCCTCGTCGGGCAGGCGCCCGGTTTCATTGACCTCGACCTGATAGCCGGCCGCTCTAAGCGGTTCGAACAACGGGCTTTCGTTGGTGAATTGCTCGGTCAGAACGAGCACCTTGTTTGCGATCATGTCTAGCCAGCCATATTTGGAAGGAAGGTGACCAGGTCCGGCCACAGAATGATGAGTGAAATCACAACAAGTTGCGCAGCAAGAAACGGCAGGATTGCCAGGAACATCCGCCCGATGGTGATTTGGCCTATTTGCGATGCAACGAAAAGGCAAATTCCGACCGGAGGCGTCATCAGGCTCATCGTGCCTGACAGCAGGAACACCATTGCAAACTGCATTTCGTCTATGCCGAGACCCCGCGAAATCGGCAGGAAAATCGGAGCAAGCAGCAGCACCTGAACGCCGGGCTCAAGGAAGAAACCCGCAATCATCAGGACGACAAAAACGAAGAAGAGAAATATCGTCGCGTCTCCCGAGAAGACGGAGGTGAGATCCCTTACGCTCGACACGGCACCCGTTACGGTCAGCACGTAAGAAAGGACGGATGCTCCCGCAATCACCAGATAGAGGCTTGAGGTCGTTCGGACCGAACTCTTGAGCGCTTCGAAAATGTTAGCTGCGGAAAGTGTGCGCAACACAAACCGTGCGATGAAGAGCGCGTAGACGCAGGCAATACCTCCCGCCTCGGTCGCGGTGAAGGCACCGGAAAGCGTGCCGAACACGATGAAGAGCGGGATCGAAAACACCAGGGAGGACTCAAAGGCAAGACGGCCGGCGGATTTGTCCGCCGCCTTGATTTCACCCTTCGGCAATCCCTTGCGGACCGCGGTCCAGAAGACCACCACGGCACAGGCAAGACCGAGAAGCAGACCCGGAACGACGCCGGCGATGAACAGCTTGATGATCGACACCTGCGCAACCGATGCATAAACGATCATGATCACCGACGGCGGGATAATCGGCCCGATCATCGAGCTGGCAACGGTTACGGCAGCGGAAAACTCTTTCGTGTAGCCCTGTTTGGGCATCCCGTTGATAAAGATTTTTCCAAGAGCGGCCGTATCGGCAATTGCCGTGCCGGAAATTCCAGCAAAGAAGACGGAGGCCAGAATGTTCGCATAGGCCGCGCCCCCGGCAACCCAGCGGGTGACCTTCGCGGCAAAGCTGATCAGCGTCTCAGTGATGCCTCCCCGGTTCATCACTTCGCCGGCGAAAATGTAAAACGGTGCCGCCAGAAGCGCGAAATTATCCAGCGAGGTGAAAAATCTCGTGGGGATCAGTACCATCGGGAATCCGGCAGCCCAGGCGGCGGAGGCACCCGTCAGGCCAAGCGCGACGGCAACCGGTGCGCCGACCAGCACCAGGAAGAAGAAGACCGCGAAAACCGCTGCGGGACTCATGCTGACAACTCGTCGAATAGGGTCGAGGGCGGGTCGAAAAAGGCAGCGACAACCTGAAATGCGATCAGCAAATAGCCGACCACGACTGAAGCATAGGGAAACCACATTGGCAGGCGGATCGAAGGCGAAACCTGTCCGGTATCCAGCAGATACGGCAGGCCGAACGTAACCACGACAGCTGCAAGGCTCAGCGTTGCGACAAGCGAGACAACGGCGGCGAAGCGCCGGACCATCTCCCAGGGGATGATATCGACAAGGTCGATGGCCATCTGCTCGCCGCGGCGGAAAGTCGTACCAGCGACTATGTAGACGGCCCAGACAATGCCATAACGCATTGCCTCTTCGCTCCATCCGAACGGTTCGGCAAACACGTAGCGGGCGAGGACCGCAGCAAAGTTGACCAGGATAATAAGCGCCAGCAAAACGGCAGAAAGTGCCTCTGCATAGTCTGCGAGACGGCCGGTTCCACGCAGGAAACCGGCACGAAAAGATGAACCTTGAGTGGAGAGCATGTAGGTCAAGTCCCTTGTAGAGGTCCCGCGGGCAAGTTAACGGGACCTCTCACTGCCTGGGAGGCTTATTCGCCTTCGCCGTAGAGCTTTTCTTCACTTGCTTTGACGGCCGTAACGAAAGCGTCAACATAGTCAGCACCGAGTTCGCCCGACAGGAACTCAAGCACCGGCTCCTGAGCGACCTCAGCAAATTTTGCTTTCTCGTTAGGTGTATTGACATAGACGTCAACACCCATGTCACGGATTTTCTGTGTGTCCTGCAGATATCCACGGCCCTTGCCCGCGATCATGATCGACGCGTAGAGCGCCGTACCGTCCAGAACCGCCTTGCGGTTTTTCGCGCTCAGACCGTCGAGAAACCGTGGGTTGGCAAAAGTAAAGACGGCGGAGAAGATGTGCTCATCCATCGACATGTGCTTGATCACCTCGGCCCATCCGCCGTTGATGACGGTTGACGGCGGGTTTTCGCCGCCATCCACGACACCCTGACGGATCGCCATCGCGCTTTCGGGAAAGGGGATCGGGGTCGGCGCGGCACCAAGGCTGGTCATCAGGGCAATCATCACCGGGCTTTCCATGGAGCGAAGCTTGAGCCCGTCGACATCTTCAGGCGACTTGATCGGCCGTTGATTGTTGACGAAGTTCCTGAAGCCGTCCGCCGCAAAACCGATGATCCGCAGACCGGCTGTGTCCTCCACGTCCTCCACGAACGTATCCATGACCGGAGAAGAGTTCATGAAGTTCAGCGCGGCATTGGCCGAACTGAACAGGTACGGGATCGAGAATACCTGAACCTTTGGGTAGAACGAGGCCAGAGCGCCATCTGTCGTGGCGGTCATCTGGAAAACATTGTTGCGCACATTTTCCAGAAGCTCACGGTCCCCACCGACGCCGCCGTGCAGAAGCTGAACGTCGATTTCACCGTCAGTGTGAAACTCGACATATTGCTCGAAGGCCTTCATCGCCGCGGTTTCAGGATTGTCGGCTTCCGGAAGCGTTGTGGCGAAATTCAGGGATTCCGCATGTGCGGGCATGCCGAGAAGAGAAAAGACTGCAATTGCGCCAAGGGTTTTGAGCGTGGTTTTCATGGTTCCTCCCAATTCAGCCAGAGACATCAGGCTATATGATCGTTGAGTGACATGTCAGTAACATGTTAATGTAACTTTGACAAGCAACTTGCAGTCAGAGCCCCGGAAGGGCAAACGAACTGATGAATGAAGACAAGCACAAGGAACGGAAGGGGAGAGAGCGTGACAACGTCCTCGACGATGCGCCAGGCTGCTTACGAACAAATTGAGGAACTGCTCAACACCGCGGAGCTTGCGCCCGGAGAGATCGTGACGCAGCGCGGGCTGATGGAAAGAACCGGCGCGACCCTTGCCGCCATCCGAGAAGCGATCCCCCGCCTGGAAGCCGAAGGGCTTCTAAAGACACTTCCCAATCGGGGCCTGATGGTTCCAAGCCTCGATGTCCGCTTTGTGCGCGATGCCTATCAGCTCAGGAGCATTATCGAGACAAGCGCCGTTGCCGACGTGATCCGGGTGCATCCAAAAAGCTGGATCGAAGCTTGGATCCGCGAACACGAAGCCTATCTAGACCGCGCCTCGTCGGACCTCGACGAAGAGGCTTCAAAGGAATTCCAGCATCTCGACTGGCGGCTTCACCAGCAGATCGTGCAATCCGTGAACAACGATCTCATCGACAATATCTACCGGGTAAACTCAATCAAGATCCGGATGGCAGTCCAGTCGCGCATTAAGGTCACGCGCACAAACATCGAGCGTGTCACCGGCGAACATCTGGAATTTCTGCAGCCGATGCTCGACGGCGACGAAGAGCGCGCGAAGATGGCGCTGAGTCGGCACATCGAAAACTCTCTGAAGCTCGCCCTAGGGGAAACCCTTTGACGGGATGGTGTCTTTCTTAAGAATCATCAATCGCAAGGACGTGAGCAATATCCGCTCTCATGCGGTAGGACGATCCCGCAATTGCAGGCGTCAACAAGCTTTTTGGGGCCTGTTGCAAAAATCGACTGATTTTGCGATGAGGCAGCTTTCAACTTTGTTTTGGTGATTTCATGAATGCGTTTAAGGGCCGTCATTTCACGGGCGAAGTCGTGTTGTGGGCCGTTCGCTGGTATTGCCGTTACGGGATCAGCTACCGGGATCTTGAACAGATGATGGCCGAGCGCGGTGTGCGGGTCGATCATTCCACGATCTACCGGTGGGTGCAGACTTATGCACCTGAAATGGAAAAACGGTTGCGCTGGCAATGGCGCCGGCCGGTTTCGGGGAGTTGGCGGGTCGATGAGACCTATATCAAGGTCCGCGGAAAATGGACCTATCTCTTCCGGGCCGTGGACAAGTTCGGCAACACCATCGATTTCTATCTCTCGGCCACCCGCAACACCAAGGCGGCGAAGCGGTTCCTGGGCAAAGCCTTAAGGGGACTGAAAGACTGGGAAAAGCCCCATGCGATCAATACCGACAAGGCGCCCACCTATGGGGCGGCCATTTCCGAGCTGAAAGCGGAGGGCAAATGCCCACAAGACACTGAGCATCGCCAGGTCAAATATTTGAACAACGTCGTTGAGGCCGATCACGGCAAGCTGAAACAGCTGATCCGGCCGGTGCGCGGGTTCAAAACCCTGAAGTCTGCCTATGCGACCATCAAAGGATTTGAAGTGATGCGTGCCCTGCGCAAGGGGCAGGCCAGCATCTTCAACTTCACAAATGACATTCTCGGCGAGGCTCGGATCGTCGAACGAGCGTTCGGCATCGGTCCCTGTGCTCTGGCTGAAGCGATGAACATGCTCGAAAACCATCTTCAAGATGCTGAAGCTTGAACTGAAGTGCCGGATTAGGCCGAATTCTGTCGGGACGCAAAGTTTGCAACAGAGCCAACCATTGAAGTGGTCCGTGTTGATGTGCGGCCAGTCTCGGGCCCACGCCGGCTTCGGGGGCTTGCCGTTCCCCAAGGTTATCGATGAGACCCGAAACTTTCGGCTCACGCATACTCGCCGAATTTCGAACCGGAAAACGGTCCGCACCAAAACTGATGCGAATGAGACCTGAACTGCGACCTCTCGCCATGAGATACAGCAACTCGATTTCTGCAGCAAAGAGCTGCACTTAGGCTTTATTGCCTCACGTTCCCTGTTATTTTTCAGCAACCCAAGGTCCCAAACTTTGTCCTTCACACGTCAAGCCATCAAGAGGGAGCAACAACGATCGCGCGGAGCTTTTCCGGGTTTCCGCGTCGATGCGACCTTGGCAGGTGACATGATGCAATTCACTCGTCGAACCGAGATTGCCCTCGGTATCCTGGCTGAATGTGCACTCCACTCGGAGAGAGCGATCACAACCCGGCAGATGGCCGAACGGATCGGTGTGAAGCAGGAATATGCGGCAAAGACCGCGTCCATGCTGGTGCGCAACGGTCTGCTGACAAGCGGGGGCGGGCGGGCAGGCGGTCTGCGGATCGCAATCGACCCGGCAGCCGTCACCCTGGGCGAAGTGGTCCGCATAACCCAGCCGGAACTGGCGGGAGCGACAAAGAACGGGGATGGCAGAACTTGCGCGAGCCAGACGCTCAACCAGATGGTCGATGCGGCGCGGCAGATGTTCATGCACCTTGCGGAGCAGCATACCCTGGCAGACTTCGATCCGCGCCTGTCTTCCTGCGCCGGAAACGCGAGACGCTAATCTCAAGCTGCAGTCACTGCCGATACTGCGCCGGGACATGCTTATCCGCTTGCCGGCTGCGGGCCTCTTCCTTGTCGCCTGCGACCGGTCTTGCCGGATCCGCATCCCCGGAAACGAGCCGACAATCGAAACAGGGAACGCGAACCGCCGTGTCGGCGGCCAGATCGGCGACCGTGAAGCGGTCCAGCAAACGGACGAAGAAACTGGACGTCGTTGCCGCAATCCTGTCGAGCAGGGGCTCCGTCCCGGCGGCGGAAGCACCGCCGGCTTCAGCACTCGCTTTGTCAAACTCGGGCTGGGTGATCTTCAGGACGTCGGCCAGCCTGATATCTTCAGGTTTGCGCGCCAGGCGAACGCCTCCACCAGGACCGCGCTCGCTCTTCAGCAGGCCGTTTCGAACCAGCAGGGAAACCACCTGATAGGCGCTTGCCATTGTGGTTTGAGCCTCGTCAGCCAGTTCCTGGCCAGGAATCTTTCTTTCCGGCTGGCGGGCGCATGTGGCAAGGATGCTGATGGCAATTTCAGACTGGCGTTTTAACTGCATGTTCTGTTTCGCTCGCTCGAAGCCTATCCCGGACAGCCGCCAGAGCGGCTCCGTGCATGACCTCCGCTGCCGGAAAACAGGCGAAAATCGGAAATTACTTCCATGAAAGCGTGTAGCCCGGCATCTTCGATGTCAAGGCAATAGAATGGTAGCGGTGTGCAAATGCACTTCATTCCGGGGAAATGCTTCAGGCCGCTTCGTGATGCAGTCCGGAACGCGTTGTCCAACGGTGAACCATGTAGATCGCCTTGAGCGTTTCTTCTATGATCAGCGCATACCAGACGCCTTCCACGCCGAACCCCCATTCCATGCTGGCGAACCAGGCGAGCGGCAGACCCAGCCCCCAGGTAAGCGACTGGCTGACGAGAACCGGCCAGCGGACATCTCCCACCGCGCGCAGCGACTGAAACAGGATCGTGTTGAAGGCAATGCCGGGCTGGACGAAGATCGTCAGGAACAGCAGGTTCGACGACAGTGCGCGGATCTGGGGATCGTCGGTGAACAATCCGATGAACGGGTCCGCGAGCAGCCACAGCACGAGGGCGATGGCGGACGCCGCGAGTGCCGCGATCCGGCTGGAGCGCAGCGCCTGGCCATAGGCCAATTCCGGCCTGCCCTCGCCGCGACGGTAGCCGAGCAGCACCTCGTTTCCCTGGCTGATCGCCGTGATGACGAGGATAAGGAATGCCATCGCAATCATGACATAGGTTCGGCTCAAAACGCCGATGACGCCGAAACCGGTTACGAAGCTCAGCAGGAAAAGCTGGTAAAAACCGTGAGCTATGTAGTCGGACACGCTGGGAAAGGACAATGTCATCATCTGCCGGACCAGAGACCACTCGTCCGTCAGGCCGCGCAGGGTCAGGCGCAGTTTCTGCGCGCGCAGCACCGCCGCGCCGAGCGACACCGCCCTGAGCAGCCGGAGCAGATAGGCCCCCGCCGCCGCCCCCAGCACGCCCAGCGCCGGCAGCGGCCCGGCCCCCAGGATCAGCAGATATTCCGCCACGACGTAGACAACGGACAGCACGCTCCCGATCGACAGGATCGTGGTACTTTGTCCGAAGGCCCGCAGGCTGGCCATCGAGGCCATCGCGAATCCGTTGAACATCATGGCGCCCGCGACGACGAAAAGGTAAAGCCGCGCGCTGCCGGCAACGTCTTCCGGCGGGTCGAGCAGCCAGAGGACAACCGGTCCGGCGACGGCGAGAACGAGGCCGATGGCGAGGCCGAACAGAGTATTGGCGGCTATCGCCACACCTGCCACGTGCCGCGCCCGGTCCTCGTCGTCGCGGCCGAGGCTGTGCGAAATCAAGATGACCGCCCCGATCCCGATCATGCCGGAGACCTCGAACGCGATCACGAGGATCTGCCTGGCCATCGCCACGGCCGCGGCCGCGTTTGCCGAATAGGCACTGATGATCATGGTGTCGAACAGCGTGGCCGCGAACACCAGAAGGGAATGCAGGAAGAGAGGAAAACTGAGTTGCGCCAGCGTCTTGCGTTTCTGAAAGCTGCGTTTCATCGGCCGGGGTCCCGGAGTTTCCGCCTTTCCGCTGTCATATCCCATCCACGTTTCTTTCAGGTCCCAGGAGTTCAGGTCGTTTTCAGGCGGATAACGGCTGACGGCGGCGGTTGCGGCGCTGCTCCAGACGCTCCCGCCCCACCGAGCGCGACCGTCCCCTGCTTTCCGCGCCGCCGGCTTCCCCGACAGGATCGCCCGAAAGCGAGGCAATGTATCCTGCCATTGTCTCCAGTGTCGGGAAGCGGAAAATATCCGTGATGTCCGGCGCCACGTTCAGACGCTCGCGGATTGCGCTCTGCAGGGTGATGACCAGCAGGGAATGTCCGCCGAGATCGAAAAAATTGTCCGTTGGCGTGATATGGTCGATCTTCAGCATCCCGCGCCATATATCGGCCAGGGTCGATACGGGTTCGCCGAATACCGGCGGCGGTGTTTCTTTCGAAACGCGGACAGCCACAGCCGTCTGCCGCAGGGCCTTACGGTCGACTTTTCCGTTCGGGGTCAGCGGAAAACGGGAGAGGCTCACATAGGTCCGCGGCACCATGTAGGCGGGAAGCGTTTCGGCCGCATGGGTGCGCAATTCAGCGGCCGGTTCGTTTGGAATATCTCCCTGCCAGCGTATGTAGGCGACAAGCCTCGGCCCGGCACCGGTCTCCTCCTTGACGACCGCGGCCTCGGCAACCCCCGGATGACCAGTCAGCGTCGCCTCGATTTCCCCCGGCTCGATACGATAGCCGCGAAGCTTTATCTGGTTGTCGATGCGCCCCAGGAACTCCAGCGTTCCGTTCTCGCGCCAGCGCACACGGTCGCCGGTGCGGTAGAGATGCAAGCTGTCGCCCGCAGACCGGTAAAACGGGTTTGGAACAAACCTCTCGGCGGTCAGGCCGGGCTTGCCCCAATAGCCGGGGCTCAGCCCCGCGCCGCCGATATGAAGTTCGCCGCAAATACCGATGGGAACCGGAATCCCGTTCCGATCGAGAACATGCAACTGCGTCTCGTCGATCGCACCTCCGACCGGTACGCCCGCGCTACCAAGCAAGCCGTTTTCAACCTTGAGGGCGGCAGACCAGATGGTCGTCTCGGTCGGCCCGTAAAGGTTCCAGAGGTCGCCGCCGAGTTCCAGCAGGCGGGCCGCCAGCCCGCTTTCAAGCGCCTCTCCGCCACAGAACTTCCTAAGCCGCGGGTTCCCCGTCCATCCTGCTTCAAGAAGCATTCGCCAACTTGCCGGAGTCGCCTGCATCACGGTCGGATCGGAACGCTCGACCAGGTCCACGAAACGGGCACCGTCCCGGGTCGCCTCCGGATCGGCCAGCAAGACCTGTCCGCCACGAGCAAGCGGTCCGAAAAGCTCGAGCCCGGCGATATCGAAGCCGACGGTCGTCAGCGCGAGGAGCCGGTCGTTATCGTCGAGGCCTGGCCGGGACGTCATCGCCTGGAGGAAATTGCTCAGGGCGCCATGCAGGATGGGTACTCCCTTCGGCTGTCCCGTGCTGCCGCTGGTATAGAGGAGGTAGGCGAGATCGCCGGGGCCGGCGTCCCGGGAATGAGCTGGCACATGCAGTGCTCCGGAAACCGGGACGTCGCCGAGATCGATCCTATCGATGCCGTCCGGGGCCGCGCCCTCTGCCGGCTGCGTGCGGTCCGTGACAATCAGTTTCGCGCCCGAATCCTTCAGCATGTAAGCGACACGCTCGCCCGGGTAACCCGGATCTATGGGCAGGTAGGCGGCTCCGGTTTTCATCACCGCCAGCAACGCCGGTATGAGATCCGGTCCGCGCGCAAGGCAAACCGCAACGATGGCCCCGCGCCCTGCGCCCCGGCTCGACAGATGGGCGGCCAGCGCCTCGGCACGCGATGCGATATCGCCGTACGTCAGGGATTTCTCCCCATCGGTGCCGAAATAGACAACCGCGGTCTTTTTCGGAGCCTCGTCCGCAACCGCCAGAATCTGCCGGTAGACCGGCAGAGCGGGCTCCGCCACCGGACCGCTTCCCATTTGCAGCAACGACTGTTTTTCATCCTCGTCGAGAAGCTCGATCTCACCCAGGCGGATGTCGCCGTCAGCGGCAAAGCTTGCCAGCAGCGTGCGAATATGGCGCAGCAGACGTGCGGCTTCCTTCCGGCTGAAACGGCTTGCGTCGACATTGAGTGCGAACGTGGTCTCCCGGCCCGGAAACACCCTCAGCGTCAGGGGATAGTGGGTCCGTTCGAAGCTGCCGGGCTCGCTCAAGGCGAGATCCGCCCCTTCCAGCGCGAATGCGTCCTGCATGGACAGCGGCAGGTTCTCCACGATCAGGAGACTTTCGAAAAGCGGCTGGTTCACCCCGAAACCGCTCCACTTCTGGATGTCGGACAGGGCCGCGTGGCCATATTGCTCGCGCCGATTTTTTTCGTGCTGGATGGAGCGGAGCCAGTCCATAAGTCTTTGCTCCGGACCCGTCCGGACGCGCATCGGAACCGTGTTGAGAAACAGGCCCACCATGGTGTCCGCCCCCGGGAGCCCGGGAGGCCGGCCGGCGAGCACCGTGCCGAAAACGATATCTTCCAGGCCGCTGTAACGGGACAGAAGCAGTGCCCAGGCACCTTCGAGGAAGGTCGCCAAGGTCAGCCGCTCGCGCCGGGCCGTGTCCTGGAGTTTCTGGGCTGTCCCTTCATCCAGCTTTTCCCTGATTTCGAAAACCTCGCCCGGTGTCCGGCTGGCCCCGGACTCCAGCCCGACCGGAACCGGATCGGCGAAGCCGGCAAGGAGGTTCGTCCAGAAGGTTTTCGCAGCATCTACGTCCTGCGCCTCGCGCCACTCGGTAAAGCGGCGGTAGGGCGGCGGCGCAGGTGGAAGCTGCGCGCCTGTGTAGATCCGGAGCATTTCTGCGACCAGCAGCGAACCGCACCAGCCATCCATCAGCAGATGATGGAAGCTCCACACGAAGCGATGCCGGTTTTCTCCAAGGCGAAAAAGCGCGAAGCGCAGCAAGGGTGCCCTGTCGGGCTGGAACCCGCGTTTCCGGTCGCCGTCAAGCCATATCTCGAAGCTGGTTTGCTGCGCTTCCGGATCGAGATCCGTCCAGTCGCCGGTGTGCCATTCGGGTTCGGCGTCGTCGTAAACCACCAGGACCGGACTGTCGAGATCGCTCCAATGGGCCTCGCAGCGCAGCATCCCGTGGCGCCGGACGACCTGCCGCCAGGCACTCCTGAACCTCTCCGGATCGAGCGGCCCTTCCAGAAGGCACCAGCATTGCTCGTGATAGGTGCCCGACCCGGGGGCCGCCAGTGTGTGCAACAGCATGCCGCTTTGCACCGGCGTCATCTCGAAGACGTCAACGACCTCTGCCAATATCCTATCCCTTGCGTTGCTTGAGCTTCGCCAGCAGCCGGTCGACCTTGGCGGCAGACATGCCGCCGCCGGCCTCGATCGCGGTCAAGACGTCCAGATGGTCTTCGGCGAGGCTTTCCACATTCAGGTCGCGGAACCGTTGCGGATCGTACCGCCACATCAGGTCCAGGCCGCGGTCGCTCTCCTTCGCGACAACCGCAAGTCCGTAACCCTCCGGCAGGTCGGGCTCCGGACCGCCGAGCCAATTCAGCGCCCCGCCCCAGGTCTTCGTCCAGCACACGGCGATCTCCGCGGTATGTTCGCCGGCGGGATCGAGGCCCTGCCCGGCGGCGGCCGCAAAAGCCCCGTTCAGGGCGGCCACGCCCGGACCGTCTTCCTGCCACTTCGCCCGCCTGAGCGAGAGCGGCAGCAGGCGCGTGAAGTTTCCGAGCGTCCGGGCCTGCGCCTTGTCCGCACGGCTCGCGGTCAGGAGATCGAGCTCCATCGTCTCGCCGTTCTGCCTCTGCCCGAGAACGCGGGCGAGGCTCAGGACAACCATCAGTTCGAGGCCGGTTTCCAACTGCCTGGCGGTCGTCCTCAGGGCGTCGGCGGCACTGTCGTTGAGAAACGTGAAATAGGTCTCGACACGGCCGCTGGGGGAAGCGCCCAGCTTCGCGAGCGGCGCGGCCTTTTCCCCGCGTGTGGCGGGAGCGGATCCTGCCAGCCAGCCTTCATAATCTCCCGGAGCGCGCAAAAGGGGATCCGCTCCGAGCGAAATCCGTCCGGCGGCCTCGTGCAGATCCTCGGCGAGCCAGGCGACGGACGGCGTGTCGAGCAGCAAGGGCGGAATTGCGATGGCGAGATGGCTCTGTCCCCGGAACCCGCACAACCGAGCCCCGAGCGCCGAACCGCCATGCGCGGCCAGTGCTGCGCGCGCCCAGTGTCCGAGGTCCTTTTCGTCGCTGAAAACGTCGGCTGCGGTGAACACCCCGGCGTCCAGCCCGCCGCGCAGAACGGGATGATGCGCGGCGACCGCCTCAAGGCACCGCCGCGTGGTCGCCTCCGTTTCCCGCCAGGGCAGAACCACGAGCCACGGCGCAAGACCCGCGCCTTGCAAATAATTCTGCCAGATACTCGGGGGGAAGCGGGCGGTCCCGGCGGTCGGGCGCACGACCACTGCCTGCGCCGCCACGGTCTGGTGCTCGAAGATCTGTGTCGGGGCCATGACCAGCCCCTCCTTGTGCGCGCGGGCAACGATGCGTACGCCGATGATGGAATCGCCGCCCAGATCGAAGAAATTGTCCTCGACGCCGATGTCGTCCCGGCCCAGGACCGCTTTCCAGATGGCGAGCAGCTTGCGCTCCATGTCCGTGCGCGGCGCGGCCGGAACGCTCTTCGAGGAGGCGGCGGCGTCTGGAGCGGGAAGACTGCGACGGTCGATCTTGCCGTTGGTGTTCAGCGGGAAGCGGTCCATGATGACGAAAGCGGTCGGCACCATGTAGCGCGGCAACTGCTCGGAGAGCGACCGGCGCAGGGACTGTTCCGCCTCGTCCGCCGGGGCAGTACTATCCTTGAGGACCACATAGGCGACCAGACGTTCGTTTGCCTGGTCCAGCGTTATGACGGCCTGATCGACAGTTGCCTCCCGCAGCAGGCATTCCTCGATTTCGCCGATCTCGATGCGGTAGCCGCGAAGCTTGACCTGGAAATCCGTCCGGCCGACGAACTCGATCTCTTCCCCCTTCAGCCTGACGACAGCGTCGCCGGTGCGGTAGAGGCGCATGTTCTGGCTGTCTTCGCCGCGGAAGGGATCGGGAACGAATTTCGCGGCCGCGAGCGCGGGGCGCCGCCAGTATCCGGGGCTCAGGCAGACACCGCCGATATAGAGCTCCCCCGGATTTCCCCTCGGCACGGGTTGCAGGTAGCTGTCGAGAACATAGAGATGAGTGTTATCCAGCAATCCGCCGATGGGGACCTTGCCGCTTTCCACATGCTCCGGCAGAACCCGCAGGGCACTTGCCCAAATGGTTGCCTCCGTCGGGCCGTAGACGTTCCACAGCACGCCCGTCCGCTCCAGGAGGCGGCGGGCAAGCGCGACGTCCAGGGCCTCTCCGCCGCACAGCGCCGTCAGCTCCGGATCTCCTTCCCAGCCGCTGTCCAGCAGCATCCGCCAGTAGGCCGGCGTTGCCTGCATGTGCGTGATGCGCTCTTGCCTCAGAACCTCGGCAAGCCTTGCCGGCGCGAGCAGCAGATCCTGGTCGAAAAGGACCACCGTGGCGCCGACACTCAGCGGCAAGAGCATTTCCAGAATGGAGATGTCGAAGGTCTGGGTGGTGATCGCAAGCATCCGGTCGCCGGGCCTCAGGCCCACCAGTCGCTCGATCGAGCGGAAGTGGTTCAGGAGGCTTGCGTGATCGACCGGAACCCCGTTCGGCCGGCCGGTGCTGCCGCTCGTATAAAGGAGATAGGCCAGGCGCGAGGGATCGGGCGCAGGCAGCGGGACGGAGGGGTCGCCAGGTCCGATTGCCGACGGATCGAGGCAACGGCGGCCGGCAAAGAGCGATGGCTGGTCGGAAAGCACCAGAGTCACTCCGGCATCCTCCAGCACATAGGCCAGTCTGTCGGCCGGATGCCTGGGGTCCAGCGGCACATAGATTGCGCCTGCTTTCAGAAGAGCCAGAAAGGAAACGATGGAGTATGCCTTGCCGGGGCAGGAGACCGCGACCCTGTCGCCGGGGCCGATCGGGTCGGGCCCGGCGACGAGATGCCGGGCGAGCGATGTGGCAGCTTCGTCGAGCTCCCGGTAGCTCCACGTCCGGCCCTCGCAGTGCAGCGCGGCGGCATCGGGCATTCGTCCGGCAATCCCGGAAAGAACCTCGGAAACGGAAACCGGGGAAAGCGGCCTTGGCTCAGGCGTTCCGAGAGCTATGAGCTCGTGCCGCTCCTCTTCGGACATATAGGCAAGCTGCGGGATGATCGCCTCGGGCGTTTCGAGGATGGCGTCGACGAGATGCTCGAAATGCGCCGCCATGCGCTCGATGCGCCATCCGTCGAAAACGGCAGCCCGGTACTCTATCGAAAGCAGGTAGCCGTCTTCCCGTTCCATGACATGCCAGCTCAGGTCCACCTTCGCCTCGTTGAGCGGCACCGGATGCTGGCTGACGTCGAGACCCGGCACGCCGAAGGCCACGGTTTCGGAGTTCTGCTGTCTGTAGCCTTCCGTCTGAACCTGAAACAGGGTCTGGGTCAGCGGGCTCTGGCGCCCGTCACGGCTGAGGCCGAGCGTTTCGGCGAGCAGCGGAAACGGGAAGTCCTGATGGTCCAGCGCGTCGGAAAAGCTCTCCTGAACCTTGGCCGCATACTCCGCGAAGCTCATCCGGGGATCGAGCTCCGTTCTCAGGACCACCGTGTTGGTGAACAGGCCAATCAGTTTGGCTTCTGCGTCGCCCGGACGGCCCGCAACCGGAATAGAGAGGGAGAGATCCGTCTGGCCGCAGTAGCGGTGCAGCAGCAGTTTGAAGGCAGCCGACAGGACGATGAAGGATGTGGTTCCGAGCCGGTTCGCGAGCCGGGCGACCTTTCCGGATCTGCCGGCGAGAAGTATGCGCGAAAACGTTGCCGATCTCATGTCCATCGTGCTGTGGCGGGATCGGTCGGCGGGTAGTTCCAGATCTTTAAGATCACTCAATTGCGCCTGCCAATAGCTTTTCTGGCGGCGGAAATTGGCACCCTGCATCCAGGTCTGCTGTTCCATGACGCAATCGCCGTATCCCCGCGGTAGGTCGTCCAGCTTCGGCGCAGCGCCACCGCAAAAGGCACGGTAGCAGGCGGTCAGTTCGCGCATCAAAATGCCGCGCGACCAGCCGTCGGCGACGATATGATGCAGGACGATTACCAGCAGGTGATCGTCCTCCCCAAGGCGCAGCAGGTGGGCACGGAACAGCGGCGCGCGCGTCAGGTCGAATGGCTCCGTCGCGATCCCGGTGACGGCAGCGTCGAGTTTTCCGGCCGAACCGCTCAGATCGGTGAAGCCCGGCCGGAAATCGCAACAGTCCGAAACGCTTTGCCAGACCTCACCGTCCTCGAAGGGAAAGGCCGTGCGCAGAGGTTTGTGGCGGTCGACGACTTTCTGAAGGCTGCGCTCGAGAGCCTCCCGGTCTAGCCTGCCCCGGAACCGCCACTTGAACGCGATGTGATAGGCGGAACTTTCCGGAAAGAGCTTCTGCTGCACCCAGAAATGCATCTGTCCCGGAGTAAGAGGCAGCCGGTCCGGGCGGGGGGACACGGCTTCCGTCGGTGCCACCCTGTCCCAGGAGATTCCGCGTGCCTCCAGCTCGCGGCGGAACGCCTCGCGCTGTTCCGGACCAAGCGCGGCCACTCGGGCACGGAGGGTATCCATCGGATCGGGGGACTTCACGTTCATGCGTGTCGGCCCTTGTCAGATGGCTGCCATGGCAGCAGGAACCCTAGGCGTGTCATAGGCCTGCGCCAGCCTCGTCAGGTGCGGCAGGCCTTCCATGACGAGGTCGTAGTCCTGAACGAAGTCGATCAGGCAGGCGATCTCGTCGACACCGGCGGCGGCAAGCTCGTCGACCGTCTTCCGGCATCCTTCCGGCGTTCCGATCAGGGAGCGGCCTTTCATGAAACCCTCGATGCCGAACTGGATGAGGCTGTCGAGATCATCCTCGCTGAAATTGTCGAGCGTGATGTCGAGCCCCATGCTTCGCGCCAGGCCTTCCAGGAGGTGGTAGTGCGTCTTGAGGTAGTCACCGAAGGGGCCGGTCACCCTCGCCTTCACCTCCTCCTCGTTCTCGCCGAGGAATGTGTGCACCATGATGCTCACCGTTCCTGCATCCGGGTCGTGCCCGTGTTTCTCAAGCGCGTTGCGATAGGCTTCGATCTTCGGCGCGAGCGACTCGAGTTCCTCGCCCAGGAGAGCGGTCAGCACGTTGATGCCACGCCGGCCCGCCTCGATGAAGGTTTCCTTGGCCTGGCAGGCGATCCAGAACGGAATTCTCGGTTGCACCGGCCTCGGCAGCGTCTTTGCCTCGACGATATTGCCGTCGGCGTCCTCGTATTCGACCGTCTCGCCCGCCAGCAATTTTGTCACCTGGTCGTAGCTGCGCCACATCAGGCCGCGCCGGCTGTCGTGCGGCTCGCGCGACAGCACGAATTCGTTCTTCGTCCAGCCCGAGGCAATCGCCACCCCGACGCGGCCCGAGGACAGGTTGTCGACCACCGCGACCTCCTCTGCGACACGGACGGGATGATGCAGCGGCAGGACGATGCTGCCGGAGCGCAGCTGCACGCGCTCCGTGACCATCGCGAGCGCGGCATGAATGAGCGACGGGTTGGGGTAGAGACCGCCGAAGGCATGGAAATGCCGTTCCGGGACCCAGAGAGCCGTCAGGCCGTTGTCGTCGGCAAACCGCGCGCTGTCCGTCAGAAGGCGATAGCTGTCGCGGTTGTTGCCGGATCCGTCTCCGTCGAAGTAAAAAAGACTGAATTTCATGATCGCTCCTGCTGCTTCGGTTTTTCTGGCGGCATTTTCGGAATTTGCTGGCGGCTATGCTTCGCGGCGCTCCTCCGGGGTCTCGATCTCGTCGAGCAGGCTTGCCAGCGTTTCCCGCTCGCGCTCGGCCGCCTCGAGCGAAGCCCAGATCACCGCCGCGATGCCGGCCGCCGTGGGCGCCTCGAAAAGCAGGGCCCTCATCGGCAGGTCCGCGTCGAACTGCTTGCGCAGACGCGTCACCACCTGAATGGCGAGCAGGGAATGCCCGCCGAGTTCGAAGAAGTTGTCGTTTGCCCCGACCCGTTCGATCCCGAGAAGCTCGCCCATCACCGCGGATACGGCTTTCACGATCGGGTCCTTCGGCGCGACATAGCCAGCGGCTGAAGGCCGGACGCCCCCGTTGTCCTTGGCCGCTTCGCCGGACGCCTCCGGCCTGTCCGCTGCCGTGAGACGGACAGCCAGATCGCCGGGCGTCACGACGACCCGTGAAAGTCCGGGACGGGCAAGGACCGCCCGTGTAACCTGCCAGACCTCGTCCGCTTTTATGGCGTCGGAGAACAGGCCGTCCCCGGTCTGGCCGGACCGGGTGTAGGGCAGGCAGGTATCCCAGTTGATCGCCTGCCATGCAGGCGCTTTTTCGCCACGGCGTGCCTCGACGAACGCATCGACAAAACTGTTGGCGGCGGCATAGGCGGCAAGCCCCGCCCCGCCTGCGAGCGTCGAGAGCGAGGACTGGACGAGCACGAAGTCGGGCGCACAGTCCGACAGGGCGGATGCAAGCGACCGGAGACCGGCGACCTTGGTGGCAAACAGGCTCTCGAAACTGTCCGGCGTAGCCTGCGCCAGCGGGCAGTGGTAAAGCTCGCCCATTCCAGCGGTATGAAACACACCCTGCACGGGACCGAACCGCTCCTGCCCGTCGGCGACAACGCTTTTCAGCCAGCCGGTATCGGCCAGGCTGCCGCTGAAGAGCACATAGTCCCGGCCAGGAACACCAATGTCGCGCAATTCATGAATGAACTGGCTGACCGGATGCCGCGGACTGTGGGAGGCAAGCCAGCGCTCCCATTCCTGCGCAGGTGGCAATCCGGGACGTCCGACCAGAATGATGCGGGCCTGAAGATGGGCGATCAGGGCGCGTGCGTAAACGAGACCGAGGCCTTCGACCAGATCGCCGGCCACCAGATAGGTGGCCTTTTCCTGCAGCGCATCCGTTTGGTTAGGCACCGTCAGCGGCGTCGATGCGTGACCGGGTGCCCAGACGAAACCTCCGCGCAGCGCGCAGACCGTGATTTCGTTTCCGGCTTCCGCCAGCAAGAGATCCGCGAGCCCTTTGACACTCCCCGCCGCCTCGTCCGTTTCCCGGTCAGGCAGGTCGATGCTGCGGCATGTCAAGCCGGGCAGTTCGCTCGGCAGCACCCGCGTCAGGCCCACCACCATCGCCGCATCCGGAACAAGGCTTTCCGATCCGGTGACCTGATGCATACCCTGGCCAAGGACCGTCAGCAGGGGAACGGAACAGTCTTCCTCTGCCGCGATCGCCCGGCCGATGGCGAGGGTACTCTGAAAGGCAATGTCCGGAGCAGCCTTCCGGTCAATCCCAAAACCGTTGACGATCTGGTCCGGCAAGGCGTTCCTTCCGGCAAGATCCGCCAGAAGCTGGCGGTAATGCTCCGGATCGGTGGGGTCGATCCGGTAGGCACCCTCTTCGAACGCGAATGTCTCTCCACATTCGACGAGTACCGTATCCGTTCCCTCGGGCATCTCCCCGATCGCTTCGGCCGTCTCGCGGCCGTTCAGCAGTAGCCACCGCCGGCCTGACCCGGCAGCATCCTCAACCGGGACGCCTGCGCGGCGCGTCCATTCGCCCTGGTAGAACCAGTCGGCCACATTTTCCGGCCGTCCGGCAGGTTCTGCACTCGCGGCCGCGGGCGAGGCGGCAGGAACGAGATGGGACGTACGCTGGAACCTGTAGGTCGGCAGGCCGATACGGCGCCGTTTCGTGCCGGACTGCAGCTTTTCCCAGTCAACGTCGAGCCCTGCCGTCCAGAGCGCGCCGAAGGTAAGCAGCGCGTGATCTGCAGCATCCGTTTCTCCGTTCGCATCCGGGAGTGACGCAAATGCGCGCGCATTATCGGGCAGTTGCTGGCGGGCGAGCCGTGTCAGCGTGGAGCCCGGGCCGACCTCGAGCAGCAGCGGGTTGGGAAGTGCCAGCAGGCGGGACAGGCCGGGACCGAAGAGAACGCTGCGGCGCAGATGGTCGACCCAGTAGGCCGGGTCCGTCGCCTGTTCCGCCGTAAGCCAGTCGCCGGTCACGTTCGAGACGATGTCGAGGCTCGGCGGCGCGAGACGGATCCGTTCGAAGATGGAGGAGAATTCCTCCAGGGCCGGTTCCATCATGAAGCTGTGGAAGGCGTGGGACGTCTTGAGGAAACGGCAGCCGAGCCCGCTGCGCTCGAACTGACCGGCGAGGCGTCCGATTGCGTCCCCTGTGCCGGACAGGACGCAGCTTCGCGGACCGTTGACGGCGGCGAGCTCGATCTCCTCGCTCAGAACGCCACGTGCCTCGTTTTCGGAGAACATCACCGACAGCATCGCACCCGGTTCGCAGGCCTGCATCACGCGCCCGCGGGCACATACGGCAGTGACGGCATCCTCAAGGGAAAAGACGCCGGCGAGGCACGCGGCGACATATTCGCCGATGCTGTGGCCGAGCAGCGCGTGGGGCTTTACCCCCTTTGCGATCCACATTTCCGCCAGTGCGTATTCGACGGCAAAGAGCGCCGGCTGCGCCAGTTCCGTCCGGTTCAGCTCGTCTGCCTCCCCGTCGGGGGCAGAGAGAAGCAATGTCTTCAGACCGTCCCCCTCCGGCATCAGGGCCAGGCACCTGTCGAGCACCTCCCGGAAAACGGCTTCGCGCCCGTAAAGCGCCGCCGCCATCCCGGCGTGCTGTGTTCCCTGTCCCGGAAACAGGAAGACAAGACCCGGCTCCCCGGGCAGCGGCTCTCCGACGGCGGTGGCGCGGCCTTCTCCGGATCTCAGCAGGTCCACGGCCTCTTGCCGGCTCCGGGCGAGCGCGACGAAACGCCGGCCCATCGGCCGCCGGCCCACCTGAAGGGAATAGGCCGCGTCGGCGAGCGGCAGCGAAGTATCTGCCTCGAGGGCGAAGGCGAGCGCGTTTCTCATGTCGGCGAGAGCTGCCGGGGACTGCGCGGAAAACGGCAGAAGATACGATTCTCCCGGATCGTCTTGCGTTTCCGCAGCCGGAGCTTCCGCCGGGGGCGCTTCTTCCAGGATCACATGCGCATTGGTTCCGCCCATGCCGAAGGCGCTCACCGCGGCGCGGCGCGGCCGGCCGGCTGTGGCGGTCCATTCCAGCGTCTCGCCCAACACGCGAAACGGCGTCCTGTCGAAATTGCAGGCGGGGCTCGGCTCCCTGAAATTGCCACTCACGGGAAGGCGGTGGTGGCGCAAGGCGAGAATTGCCTTGATGAGACCGCCCATGCCGGCCGCCACATCCATATGCCCGACATTGCCCTTGGCAGAGCCGAGCAGGCAGGTGAGCCCCGCCGCCTCGAGTGCGGGTCCGTAAACCCGGTTCAGCGAGGCGATCTCGATCGGATCGCCGAGCGTGGTTCCCGTGCCGTGGGTTTCGACATAGTCGATGTCCGCCGGCTCCAGACGGGCTGCGGCAAGGGCGGCTTCCAGAACCTCCGCCTGTCCCGTGACGCTCGGCGCGGCGATGCCGACCTTGGACGAGCCGTCGTTGCCGACCGCCGATCCGGAGATGACCGCATAGACCGTGTCGCCGTCCTCGAGCGCATCGCGGAGACGCTTGAGGACCAGGCCGCCGACGCCGTTGGTGAACACCGTCCCCTGCGCCGAAGCATCGAAGGGATGGCACTGCCCGTCCGGCGATCCGACGCCCTCGCTTTTGTAGACATAGCCGGCCGGCTGCGCCTGACCGACGGCGGCAGCCCCGGCGATCGCCATGTCGCAATCGCCTGCAAGCAGGCTTTGGACGGCCAGATGCACGCAGACGAGCGACGTCGCGCAGGTCGCCTGCACACCGACGGTCGGCCCCTTCAGGTCGAGGTGGTAGGCGACGCGTGACGGGATCATGCCGATGACGTTGCTCAATCCCGCATGGATCGGATCCGTGCCGTCGCGCAAGGCCGCGTTCGCCTGAATGTTGCTGAAATTGTAATTGAGCGACCCGCCCGCAAAGACGCCTATGCGTCCGGGACAGGCGCGGCTGTCGTACCCTGCATGCTCCAGTGCGCTCCAGGCGCATTCCAGGAACGCGCGCTGCTGGGGATCGAGCAGTTCGGCGTCCCGCGGGGAATAGCCGAAGAAACCCGCATCGAAACCGGCGGGATCTTCAAATCCGCCCCAGACACGGACATAGTCCGGCCGGCCGGCCTCCTCGGGAGCGACACCGGCGGCGGAAAGTTCCTCGTCGCTGACGGGCCTCAGTCCCGTCTCGCCGGCAAGAAGCATTTCCCAGTAGGCATCGATGTCCTCGGCGCCGGGAAACCGCCCCGAAAGGCCGATCACGGCGACTTTTTCACCGCGCTGCGCCTGAAGCTCCTCGATGCGCTCCCGCGCTTCTTTCAGAACCGCGAGCATCGTGGCCTGATCGGCTGCGTCGATGGCACCCGGGATATCGGCATTCGTCATTCGTGTGGCTCCCGTTCGTTTTTCCAGAGGATGCGGAAAGGCCGCCTATCCCGTCTTTTCCTTGCGGAGCAGTGACTGAAGCATCGCCAGTTCCGAGGAGACGGAAGAGGGCGCCTCCACCGCTGCGGCCCCGCCGTCCGCGCGCCGCTCTGCCGGCCGGGAGGATGCTGTCCGTCCGCCGAGGTCCAGCGCGGTGGCGATATGGGAGGTCAGCGCGTCGATCGTCGAATATTCGAAGATCAGCGTCGGCTGGACGTCGAACGCGAGCTCGCTTTCCAGCGTCGAGCCGAAGCTCACCAGAGCCAGGGAATCGAGCCCGAGTTCGAAAAACCCGGTCTCCGGATCCGCAAGTTCTCCCTCCGACAGACTGGCGAGAAACGCCACCTCTTCCTGCAATCTCTTGCGCAACCCGTCTTTTTGAAGAGCCTTCGGCAGGCAGCGCAGCTGCTCCGCCCAGGTGGCCTGACGGGCGGCGGCCGGATCGTCGAACACGGCGTCGGGCCGGGCATCCCACCGGGCAACGATGCGCAGGTCGTCGTTGAGAATGCCGCTCCGGCAGGCGAAGCGGCGTACCTTGCCGCTCGGCGTGCGCGGCAGGCTGCTCGGCCTGATGAGGGCAATCACCGCCACCTTGAGGTCATGCGTCCGCGAGACGGCGCCCCTGATCGTGCGCATGACGTCGTCGGTATCGAGATCGCGCAGTCCCTCGCGGGTCAGCTCGCAAACGACGCCGACCTGCTCTCCGCCATCCGTTGCCAGGGAAAAGGCGCCGGCCCGCCCCTGCGCCAGCGCAGGGTGGGACGTGAAGACCGTCTGCTCGATATCCTCCGGATGGTGATTTTGACCGCGGATGATGATGACGTCCTTCAGGCGGCCGGTGATGTAGATCTGGCCGTCCAGGCGAAAACCGAGATCTCCCGTCCGCCGCCAACCGTCCGTTCCCTCCAGGGTCTGGTTGAAGGTTTCCGCGCTGAGCCTGGCTTTGCCCCAGTAACCGGGCGTGACGTTCGGGCCCCGGATCCAGAGTTCTCCGATCCTGCCGTCACCAAGCCGCTCGTGCTTGTCGGGGTCGACCGGAACGAGGTCGAGCCCCTGCGCCGGACGGCCACAGGCGGCGAGTTCCAGCAGCGCCCCGCCGTCCTCGCCACTTTCCAAAGCATCGACTGCTTCCCCGCCCGAAATCAGCTCGTCGCGGCGCACGGACAGCATGCGGGGTGGGTCGTCCGGTCCGTTGCCGGTCTGGAAAAGCGTGGCCTCGGCCTGTCCGTAGCAGCAATAGAAGGCTTTCCAGCGGAAGCCGAAAGGCGCGTAGGTTTCGGTAAAGCGCCTCAGGGTCTGGGGACGGATCGGCTCCGCTCCGTTATAGGCGATGCGGATCGTGGAAAGATCCAGACCGGCGGCGCCTTCCTCGCTGAATTTGCTGATGCAGTGCTCGTAGGAGAAATTCGGCCCGCCGATGACCGTCGCGCCGATATGGCTTGCGAGCTGCAGATATCTCAGTGGCCTGCGCAGGAACGCTGCCGGTGCCATCAGCACGACCGGAAACCCGCTGAAGACGGGAGAAAGGATGCCGTCGATCAGGCCCATGTCGTGATAATGCGGCAACCAGCATGCCGACCGGTCGGTGGGGCTGTACTCGAACGCGGTGGCGATCTGCCCGAGATTGGTCACCAGGTTTCCGTGGGTGACCATCACCCCCTTGGGATCGCTCGTGGAACCGGACGTGTATTGCAGAAAGGCGATATGGTCCGGGTTCGGCGAAAAGAATTCCTCGCCGTTTTCCTCGAAGGTGCAGGGCACGGCCGGGACTGCACCCCTGGGCGAGAGACAGAAGCCGTTTCCCACCTCGTCCTGCAGCGGCGCGAGCACTTCGATCAGTTCGTCGGGACAAAGCATGCCGGAGATTCCGGCGTCTCGCGCCGTATACAACCAACGATTGATTCCATCGGCGCGACGAGGCGCCGGAACCGGTACGGGGATGGCGCCGGCATAGAGGCAACCGAGAAACGCGGCGGTGAAACCGAGGCCCGGCGGATAGACGACGAGAACACGCGAGCCAACCGTGATCCGACCCGTCGCCGCGAGCTCCCGGGCCACGGCTCTCGACCTGTCGCGAAGCTCCTTCCAACTCCATGAATCGAACCGCGCTTCGGCGATCGAGGCTGCCTCGTCGTAGAGGAAGCGAATGGCCACGCCATCTGAAGATCCACGAGATCTTTCTTCAAGTATATGAAATATAGACTTAAATTCTCTTTTCCCGTTTTCCGCTTGTTGCGTTCGGACCGTTTTTCGCATTGTCAGCTGCTCCTGCCTGGGGAAGAGATCTGAAAATCAGGTAATCGATTGCAAATTTTCCTTACACTCGCGATGAGAGCGGAAGGCTATGCCCGATTTTCCCTCGATTTCGACACTTTCGAACCGGGAAATTACCTCTTGCATATAATTCTTGAATAACGTAGTCAAGAATTAAGACGGTGGTTTCGGCAACTCATCGGGGTGGTTTTGAAATCAATGAATGGTTGTATCGAGCAAAGCTTTGGCATGCACCCTTCGCCCGCGAATGGACACCGCGCACGCCGTTTTTCGGCTTCGCAGACACGCTTTCTTTTTCCGCAGGACGGCGCCGGAGAGGCCCAATGACACACCACGAGCCGGTCGAAAATCTGCTTGCCAGCCTGCACGGACAGAGCGTCCGTATCTGGGCGGACGGCGGTCAGTTGCGCTGCTCGGGACCCGAAACGGCTTTGACGCGGGACGTCATGGAAACGATCAGGGAGCGCAAGGCGGACATCCTGATGTTTCTCCGCTCAAGCAAGGCAGACGGCGAACGGCCCGATCGGGCGATCTCCGCCCGAAACGACCACTCGCCCCCGCTTTCCTTTGCCCAGCAGAGACTGTGGTTCGTCGACCAGATGTTTCCGAAAGCGTCCCTTCATCACATGGCATTCGCGGTTGAAGCGCTTGGTCCTCTCGATACCGGTAAACTGAGAGGCGCCCTGTCGGATGTCGCGGCAAGGCATTCCGTCCTGCGCGCGCGCATCCGCAGCGAAAGCGGCGTCGCGGTGCAGTCGATTGCCAGCGATCCTTCCGTTCCGCTCAAGGTGGTAGACCTGACGGCGGCTCCGCCGCCGGACCAAGACCTTGAGACCTTGATAAGGCAGGAAGCCCGCACGCCCTTCGATCTTGCCTTGCAGCCGCCGCTCCGGCTGATGGTGATCGCGCTGGAGCCCCGCTGTCACCGTCTTCTGCTCACCCTGCATCACATCTGCGCGGACGGCTGGTCGGTGGACGTTCTGCTGCACGACCTGGCGCATTTCTATGCGGCCCGGGACGGCGCAATCGAGAACGCGCTTGAGCCGCTGCCCATCCAGTACGGCGACTTCGCCGCCTGGCAACGGCAGCATCTCGGCGAAGACAGGCTGCACCGCGCCCTCGCCTTCTGGAAGGACCATCTCGGCACGCCGCTGCCCGTGACGAAACTGCCCACGGATTTCCCCCGCCCGGCCATCCAGCAGAACGAGGGAAAGCTTTACCCGTTCAAGATCGACGCTGCCACGATGACGCGCCTGCGCGAAATCTCGGCCCGGGAGCAGGCGACCCTGTTCGCCACGCTGTTTACCGCTTTTGCCATCCTGATTTCCCGCTACACCGGTCAGCCGGACCCGGTCATCGGTACACCCGTTGCGAACCGGCACCACCGCGAAACCGAGAACCTGATCGGTCTTTTCGTGAACCCGCTGCCGGTCCATCCGCATCTGCGTCCGGCCGCCGGTTTCCGGGAAAACCTGCGTCAGGTGCAGAACGCTTTGTGGGCGGTGCAGGAATACCAGGACCTGCCCTTCGAGAAGCTCGTCGAGGAACTTCAGCCCGAGCGCGACCTCAGCCAGAATCCGCTGTTCCAGTTCAAGTTCCAGCTGGACGGCGAGAGCAGGCAAAGCATTCGCCTGCCCGGTCTGGAACTGCGGAAGCTTCCCCGGCAGGACGGTATCGCCAAGCTCGATCTGGGCCTCAACATGCAGGTTGCGGAAGACAGCGCCGGCGGCGTTTTCGAGTACAGCACCGCGCTGTTTCGCGACGAGACCATCGCTGCGCTTGGGGACCACTTCGTTCAGCTACTGAAGTCGATTGCCGCCGCCCCGGAGAAACCGATTGCCGGTCTCCAGCTCTTGCCGGAAGCCGATCTTCAGCGCCAGTTGCGCGATTGGAACGACACCGCCCGCCCCAACGATCCGGCAATCTGCTTCCAGACCGTTTTCGAACAGCGTGCGGCTGAGACCCCCGATGCGACAGCTCTGCTTCATGTGACGGACAAAGGCGTTGAAAGCCTTACCTATGGCGATCTGAACCGGCGCGCCAACCGGCTCGCCCACTTGCTGCGCCGTCGGGGCGTCGGGCCGGAAACGAAGGTCGGCATCGCGCTTGAACGCGGTATGGCCATGGTGACTGCGTGGCTCGCCGTTCTCAAGGCAGGCGGGGCCTATCTGCCGCTGGATACCGCCTATCCGGCCGAACGCATTCAATACATGCTCGAAGATTCCGGCACGGGGCTGGTCTTGTCCCAAAGCCATCTGGAGCTGCCGGCAGTGTGCGAACGGATCGATCTCGACCGCGAGCGGCTGGAGGCCGAGCCGGACGACAACCCGGAAAGCGTCAGCCGTCCGGACCATCTTGCCTATGTCATCTACACATCGGGATCGACCGGCAGACCGAAGGGCGTCCTCGTCGAGCACGGCGGGCTGGTCAACCTGACCCTGGACAAGATCCGGGTCTGCGACGTGCGCCCGGACGACTGCGTTCTGCAGTTCTTCAGCTTCAGTTTCGACGCCTCGATCCCGGAACTGGTCATGGCTCTGGGAGCCGGTGCACGGCTGTTGCTGCTTCCCCCGGAAGACGTCATCCCCTCGCCGCGGCTCGCGGAGCACATCGTCACCCACGGCGTCACCCATATCACCATGACCCCGTCCGCGCTTCTGGCATTGCCGCAAGGCGACTACCCGCTGTTGCGCATGGTGCTGGTCGGCGGCGAAGCCCCGTCGCCCGAGCTTATCGGGCGCTGGGGCGGGTCCCGGCTTTTCATCAATGCCTACGGACCGACCGAGACCACTGTCAATGCCAGCATGGTTGCCTGCGGCAACGGGCATCCGGTCGAGGCAACGCTCCGGCCCTCGGCCAACAAGCAGCTTCATGTGCTCGACGGCAACCTGGAACCGCTGCCCCTCGGCATCGCGGGGGAACTGCACATCGGCGGCACCGGTATCGCCCGCGGCTACCACGGCAGGCCGGCGCTTACCGCCGACCGCTTTGTGCCCGATCCCTTCGCCCAGCCCGGCAAGGCCGGTGTGCTTTACCGGACCGGCGATCGGGCGTGTCAGCTTCCGGACGGCCGTATTCGTGTTCTTGGCCGACTGGACGACCAGGTGAAGATAAGAGGCTACCGGATCGAGCCCGGCGAGATCGAGGCGGTGCTCCTGGGACACTCCGATGTCGCGGCGGTAACCGTTACGGTGAAGGAGAGGAACCGGGGCGAAAAACGCGTCGTCGCCTATGCGGTTTCTGCGAACGACACTGCGACCGCTCCCGAGGCGATGCGGAGCTGGCTGAAGGAAAAGCTGCCCCGATACCTCGTTCCCGACGCATTCGTCTGGCTCGATGCGCTGCCGCTTACGGTGAACGGCAAGATCGATTCCGGTGCGCTGCCGCTTCCGGACTTCGCCGGGCATCGCAACGGCCGTCCGCCGAAAGGTCCGACGGAAGAGGCCATCGCACTTGCCTTCACGGCGGTGCTCGAAAAATCCGGTATCGCCGCCACGGACGATTTCTTCGAACTCGGCGGGCATTCCCTGCTCGCCACCCGTCTTGCCGCGCTCGCGAAAGAAACGTCCGGCCTCGACATAAGCGTTCTGGATATCTTCAACGCGCCCTCTGTCGAAGCGCTCGCGCAGCGGCTTGACGCGCGCGCCCAGGAAGCCGGCGACCGCTCCGGACCGGCCGCCGGATCACAGGACGACGACAAGGCGCTCTTCGCGGATCTCGATCTCGACAGCATAATCCGGCCTCCCGCGCATCTTGCGCCCGCCTGTCCGCCGAAATGTGTCTTTCTGACCGGGGCGACCGGCTTCCTCGGCGCGTATCTGCTGCACGAATTGCTGCGGACGGAAGACCGCGAGGTCTGGTGTCTGGTCCGCGGCGAGGATGGCCCCGACAGACTTCGCGGCGCCCTTCAGGATTACGGACTTTGGGATCCCGCCATGGCCGACCGGCTGCACGCGGTATCCGGGGATCTCGCCGAACCCGGCCTTGGGCTGGACGATGCCGTCTACGCCGACCTCGTGGAGCGCGCCGACGCCATTGTCCACAATGGGGCGACTGTCCACCACCTGCACTCTTATGAAAGGCTGCGCGCGGCGAACGTCGAAGGCACCATGGAGATTCTGCGTCTCGCCTGCGCCGGCATGGGCCGCCCGCTTCATCACGTTTCCTCGCTGAGTGCGCTGAACGGCGCGAAACCCGGACAGACGATCGGTGAAACGGACCGCATCGACCGCTTCGCTCCGCCGGCAAGCGGGTACAACCGCAGCAAATGGGCGGCGGAGTACCTGGTCGAGCAATGCCGCAGACGCGGCCTTCCGGTGACTGTTTACCGCCCCGGGGCAATTTCCGGTGATAGCGTCAGCGGCCGGTTCAACGGCGCGGATATCCTCTGCCGCCTGATGCAGGGATACCTGCGGTCGGGAATCGCTCCTGAAGGCGACACGCCTCTCGCCATGCTGCCCGTCGACCACGTCGCCCGGGCGATCACCCGGCTGGTGGATCATCCCGGCGCGCCGGGGCAGATCTTCCATCTGGTACATTCCGCACCTGTTCCCTCCGGCCGGCTTTTCGAGGCATGCAATCTCGAAGGGCTCCAGATCAGACGCGTTCCGCGCGCCGAATGGCGGGAGCATCTGGACGAGATAGCCCGGAGCGATCCGCAGCATCCGCTCTATTCGCTCGTGGGCCTTTTCGAAGCCCCGCCTGCAAGGAAAGACAGCGGCGGAGAAAGTCCCGCGCCGCGCCGCTTTGAGGCCGGCAGCACGCATGCCTTCCTGAAAAGCTTGAAGCTCGATGAACCGGCGCTCGATACGGAGCTGTTCCGAAAATACCTGCGGGCGTTCGTCGACGCCGGCGCCCTCCAGACGCCCACCTCAAAGGATCAAGCCCCGTGATTGAACAGGCAAGCAACTACGATCACTGGGCCTGGCTCTACAACCAGACGCTGGGTCCGAGATACAGCGATCACAAGATCGGCCCGATCGCGAAGGTGGTCCTTCCCCTTGTTCCCAACGGCGGGCGAATTCTCGACCTGTGCTGCGGCACCGGCCACCTGTCCGCGCGCCTTATCGACATGGGCTACTCGGTCACCGCCTTCGACGGATCCGCCGACATGCTGCGTTTCGCGCGGAAGAACGCCCCCGGTGCGGAAATCGTCGAGGGCGATGCGCGAGCCTTTTCCATGGACGCTGGGTTCGACTGTGTCCTCTGCACCAGTGCCTCTCTCAATCACATGGAAAAGCCTGAGGATCTGCGCGGTGTTTTCGAAAGCGTGAGCCTGTCGCTGAAACCCGGCGGCGTCTTTGTCTTCGATGTCAATCACCCTGCGCAGATGGCTCGTTACTGGCACGGCCAGCCGGCCGAAGGCGACATCCTCGCCGACCACGCCTGGCTCATCACCCCGCGCTACGACACCGCATCGGGCAAGGGCTCGTTCACGGTGGATCTCTACCGCAAGCCCGCAAACGGCCGGCGAAATCCACTGAAGGCGTTTCTCGTCTGGTTGACCCGTCCCGCGGCTTTCCAGCGCTGGCGGCTCGGGCTGCTGACTCGCTTCGAGTCGTTCCAGCCGGACTGGGAGCACAACTCCGTCGTTAACGTGGTCTGGGGGCACGACCTCGAGGCAGTTGGCTCTCTCCTGCGCGAATACGGCTTCGAACCGCAGGTGCGCAGCACCACGGGCGGCCCGGTCGACGACAGTCACTCCGCCTATTTCCTCTGCCGCAAGACCGCGGCGGCCGGAGACATCGCAACGTACGCTTCGCTGGAGGTATTGCCATGAATATTCAGGCCGGAAATCCAGGACCCGCCGAGACAGCGGCGGCGATCATCGCGGACTTCAACAGGCGCACCACGGAATCGAAACGCCTCAGTTCGGACATCCGCGCAGCCCTTTCGGACAAAAGTTCGATCGGTGTCGGATTTTCGAAGATCGCCAAGGAAGCGCTCTATCCGATCGTCGCCACGCGGGCAGAGGGAGCGAACCTCTGGGACGTCGATGGCAACCGCTACGTCGACATCCTGATGGGCATGGGCATCAATCTCTTCGGGCACAATCCGGACTTCGTGCGCGAGGCCATCGAGGAGCAGATCGCGAAAGGATTTCCGATCGGTCCGCAGTCGGATCTCACACTCGAGACGGCTGACCTTTTCCGCCGTCTGACGGGCAAGGACCGCGTGACCTTCAGCAACACGGGCACGGAGGCGGTCGCCACCGCCCTGCGCGTAGCGAGAGCCGAAACCGGGCGGGAAAAGACCGCGTGTTTCATCGGTTCCTACCACGGCCATTTCGACCAGGTTCTGAACAGGGTCAGCGGCCGCGAACTGCGACGCCGGGAGATCGTCGCCGGCAAGAAGCCGTCCTGGCTGTCCGTCTTCCGGCCGTTCCTGAAAAACAGGATCGTGACCCGGGCCGAGCCGGCCCATCCCGGCATCACGGCTGCGTCCGCCCGCGACGTGATACTGCTCGAATACGGCGATCCTCGCTCGCTGGAGATCCTGCGAAAAGAGGCGGGCCGCCTCGCCGCCGTTCTCGTGGAACCGGTTCAAAGCCGCTGCCTGGAGCTTCAGCCGCGCGACTTCCTGCACGAGCTGCGCGCGATCACGGAGCGGTCAGGAACCGCGCTCATTTTCGATGAAATGATCAGCGGCTTCCGGGTCGCGCCGGGCGGGGCCCAGGAACATTTCGGCGTCGAGGCGGATCTCGCGACCTACGGCAAGATCGCCGGCGGCGGCCTTCCCCTTTCGGTCATCGCAGGCAGCAACCGCTTCATGGACCATATCGACGGCGGCGTCTGGCAATATGGCGACGACTCGGCGCCGCGGGTGCAGCCGACCTTCTTCGCCGGGACCTATTGCCGACATCCGCTCGCCCTGGCGGCGGCACGGGCGACGGCCCGCAGGCTTGTTGACGGCGGCCCCGCGATCCAGAAGGACCTCAACACCCGGACGGAGGCGCTGGTGCAACGGCTCAACGACGCCCTGGGCGCGGCCCGCCTGCCGGTGACCTTCACCCGTTTCGGCTCGTTCTTTTCCGTGGCCGCGACCCGTAGCGCGGTGCCGCCGATGGCCCTCAACCTGGTGTCGATCCTCCTGCTCAATTCAGGCATCCATCTGCGCGGCGGCGACCGCGGCGGCTTCCTCTCCACCGCGCACACCCAGGACGACATCGACACGATCCACGATGCCTTCCTCAAGGGATTCCAGTCACTCGCCGACTTCGGCCTTCTCAACCGCATCAGTGGACATACGACGACATGAGCACCCAGGACCAAATTGACGACTTCGACTATCGCGTGGTGATCAGCGACGAGGAGCGCTACTCCATCTGGCCGACCTATAAGGAAATACCGCTCGGATGGCGTGACGGCGGCTTCACCGGCGCCAAACAGGCATGCCTCGACCATATCGGCGAAGTCTGGACAGACATGCGCCCGCTCAGCCTGCGTCGCCTCATGGACGGAGAGGCCGCCACCGGACAGGCTCCGCAGGAGTGACCCGCGTGACTGATCGCAACAGCTCCATGCAGTCGAACCCTGATGCACGTCACGACGACAGCCTGCTTCTCGAACGAGACCCTGCAACCGGCGAACGGACAAGCCAGGACGGCGACGCTTGCCGGGAACCGGAGAACCTTGCCCGGCTCGACCTCCTGCTGCCGGACGATCTGCCGGCGGAAATCACGCTCGACAGGGCCTGCGGAAACAGGATGCACGCTTTGCTGACGAAATTGCTCGACGCGCTGGAACTTGATCACGCAGCCCGCCTGACGAAGATCGAGGAACTCCTGAACGACGCGGTCCTTCAGGACGTGTCGCCCGTCGAGATCACCACGGACGGCCTTCCGCTGACGCCTTTCCAGGCGACGGACTACGACCGCTATTTCCGCGTCAACAGGCTGCAGACCCCGCATCTCGCCCTCGCGATGGTCCGCAGCCTGCTGCAGACCATCCACGCGGTCACCCGCCTTTTCTGCAGGTGCAGGGACCTGTCCGGCTCGCATGTACAGCAGCAGATCGACGGTTTCGTCACGCACACCCATCTCCTGACCAGAACATTCGGCCTCAAGAACCTGCGATGAACCAGCAGCCTCCCTCCCCTTACGCGATCTGGCGCGAGTTTCACTGGGCGTTCTTCACCAATGTCCAGGGTCTCATCGCCGCCCTCCTCCGCTTCGAACTCGCACTGGAACGCGGGGAGCTCGAGGCGGCGGAGCTGGAACTGAATGCCGCGGCGGGCCTGCTCATCGCCTCCGCGGCGTCGATGGAGCTGGCGGGGAGCTTCCCCAAGGACGTCTATGAAACCGTTATCCGCGTCTCCATGACCCAGCCTTCGGTGGACTCCGACGATTTCAGCGGCCTCATGTCATGGGAGCACGCGGTTCTCGTCAACATCTGGCGGCGCCTGCGGTTCGCATTCCAGAACCTGCCGGACGAGCTCGACGCGGCGCACGAAGGGTTCGTTGCAGCCTACCGGCATCTCGCGCAGAGCCATACCGCCGTGTGCGCCCGCTTCGTGGACAGCGAAGCTGGCAGCCTGCGCTACGACGACCGCAATGCGGTCGAAACCCTGCGCCGGTTCGAAAGGGGCCGGCTGAGCATCATCGATCCGGGCGCCAAGAAGTGTCCGTTCCATTCCTGAACTCCCGTTCCGTTCCAGATCATACAGGGAAATTCGCCATGCACGAAACATCCGACTTTTCCTCAACCGGCAGCACCGGACACGAGATTGCCGTGATCGGCATGGCCGGCCGCTTTCCCGGCGCCGCGAATATCGCAGAGTTCTGGCAGCATCTGCTCGACGGGGACGAGACGATCAGACACTGGACCCGGGAAGAACTCCTTGCCGAGGCACCGGAGCGGACGGACGCTGCGGATTTCGTCCCGTCCGCCGCTCCGCTGGAGCGCGCGGACCATTTCGACGCCGCATTCTTCGGCTTCAGCCCCGCAGAAGCGGAGATCCTGGACCCGCAGCAGCGGACCTTCCTGGAATGTGCGTGGCACGCACTCGAGACCTCGGGCTACACGGGCAGCCGCTACAGGGGCGCCATCGGCGTCTACGCAGCCGCCGGCATCAACACCTATCTGCTCAACCTCTACGACAACGCCCGGATCCGGGAAACGGTGAGCCCCTATGAGCTCTTCGTTTCAAACGACAAGGATTTCCTTGCCAGCCGGACCGCCTTCAAGCTGGATCTCCGCGGACCGGCGGTGACCGTACAGACCGCCTGCTCGTCGTCCCTCGTCGCCGTTCACATGGCCGTGCAAAGTCTGCTTGCCGGGGAATGCGACATGGCACTTGCGGGCGGCGTCTCCCTCTCCTGGGCTTCCGGATACAGGGCACGCGAGGGGGGAATCCTTTCGCCCGACGGCCGTTGCCGGGCTTTCGATGCGCAGTCGGCCGGAACCGTTCCGGGAAGCGGTGCCGGCATTGTCGTGCTTAAGCGGCTCGAGGACGCGCTCGCCGACGGCGACACCGTCGATGCCGTCATCCTCGGCTCGGCGATCAACAACGACGGCGCGCTGAAAGCGAGCTTCACCGCCCCGCAGGTCGACAGCCAGGCGGCGGTGATCGCCGACGCCCAGGCCGCCGCCGGTATCGGTGCCGACAGTATCGGCTATATCGAGGCACACGGCACGGGGACGTCCCTTGGCGATCCGATCGAGGTCGCCGCCCTGACGCAGGCCTTCCGGGAAACTACGGAAAAGACCGGGTTCTGTGCGCTCGGGTCGGTCAAGACCAATATCGGCCATCTCGATACGGCCGCGGGCATCGCCGGCTTCATCAAGGCCGTCCTTGCCGTCAAGCACGGAAAGATCCCCGCAAGCCTGCATTTCGACACCCCCAATCCGCAGATCGACTTCGATGCCGGTCCGTTCTTCGTCAATGCCGCGCTGCGTGACTGGCCGGACGGCGGTACCCCACGCCGGGCAGGCGTCAGCTCGTTCGGCATCGGCGGCACCAACGCTCACGTCGTTCTGCAAAATGCGCCCGCCACGGCGCTCCCGGCCGACGACAGGAGCGCCCGACTTCTGGTGTTCTCGGCGCGCGGCAAGGATGCCTTGCAGCGGAGCAGGGATGCTCTGGCCACGTGCTTTGAGGCAGACGACGCCCCGGCCCTTCGCGACGCCGCCCATACGCTGCTGGAAGGACGCCGGTCCTTCGATCACCGGCAGTGGGTCGTTGCACGAGACGCCCGATCGGCGGCCGCTCAACTGCGCGATCTCGGCGATTTCGGCAAGACCGCGGCAGGCGAACCCCCCGATCCGGTATTTCTCTTTCCCGGACAGGGCAGCCAGTATCCGGCAATGGGCAAGGCGCTCCACGCCGGCCTGCCGGTCTTCCGCGAGCATTTCGACATATGCGCGGACGGGCTGTCCGCGCTGATGGGTATCGATTTCAGGAGCTGCCTCTTCGAGGGCGGAGAGGACATCCACGACACCGGTTTCACACAACCGGCGCTATTTGCGGTCGAATATGCGCTCGCACGCGCCTTGATGTCCTTCGGCATCGCGCCGCGGGCGCTGCATGGCCACAGCCTCGGGGAATATGTCGCGGCCTGCCTTGCCGGCGTGTTCGACCTCGACACTGCCCTGATGCTCGTCTCCGAGCGCGGCAGGCTGATGCAGGCGGCCGAGCCCGGCGCCATGCTCGCGGTCATTCATCCCGGCAGCGGGATCGACGAGTGGCTTGCCGGCTCGCTCGTGCTCGCAGCCGCCAACGCGCCGGGCCTCAGCGTCGTGTCCGGTCCGTCGGATGAAATCGCCGATCTTCAGGCCCGCCTCAAGGAGCAGCGCATTGCGAGCCGGCGGCTGCGGACCTCGCACGCGTTCCACTCGCCCATGATGTCGGAGGCCGCGACGGTCTTCCGCAAGACGCTCGAACCGGTGTGTTTCGACGCCCCCCGGATTCCCGTGATCTCGAATGTCACGGGAACCTGGCTGAAGGCGGAACAGGCGACCGATCCGAACTACTGGGTGCAACAGCTCTTGAGCCCGGTGCAGTTCGAAAAGGGGACGCAGACGCTTTCAAAGCTGCCCAATCCGCTCTTCGTCGAAGCGGGGCCCGGCTCGGCGCTCAAATCGCTGGTGGACGCGACCACAGGCACCGGCTCGGAAGTGCTTTCCGCTCTCGCCGACGATGGCCCGGCGGATGAAACGGTGCGGTTCCTTTCCGCCGCGGGACGCTTCTGGCAGCTCGGCGGCGACCTGCACTCGCCGGAAACGGCCGGGGAAGCCCGGCGGATCCCCCTGCCCGTCCAGCCGTTCGAATGCGAACGCTACTGGGTGGGCCCCGCCGTTCCGGCACGGGGGGCGTCGAACGTCGCTGCGGCCGCACAAAGCGGCGAGGGAGGACGGCTTTACCGGACCGTCTGGCACCGTGCCGCCCCGATCACGGGCAATTCCCCCAGGCTTCGTGGCCACTTCCTGATCTTCGACGACGGTGTGATGGGCGAGCGGCTCTCAAACGAAGTCGAGCGCGCCGGCGGGCAGTCCCACCGTGTTCTGGCAGGGACCGGGTTCGGCGAAGCGGGTTATCGCTGCTTCTCGGTGGACGGGCAATCGCCCGACGATCACGCGAAGCTCTTTGACGCGCTTGAGGAGACGGGCGCGGAGCTGGAGCATATCGTGTTTCTCTGGCCCCTTGGCCCGGAGACGCGAACCCGGGCGGAGGAAGATTGCGCGCGCAGCCTTCTGGCACTGGTCCAGGCCGCGGCAAGCCGCAAGCAGACCCTCACGCTGATCGTAGTGACACAAAATGCCGCCGATGTGACCGGCGTGGAAACACTCGACGAGCAACAGGCGCTCATGAGCGGACTTCTGCGAACGATCAGTCAGGAATATCCGCAGATCTCCTGCCGCCGGATAGATATCGAGGCGGCTCACCTGGCGCATCCGGCAGGTCTGGCAAGGCGGCTCGTGGATGACCTTAGCGGCAGCGAGCCACAGGTTGCGCATCGCGGCAGCCACCGCTGGCATTCTGGGCTGGAAACCTTCGATCTGCAGGAGGCAACGCACAGACCGAAACTGAGACACAACGGCGTCTATGCCATCGTCGGCAACATCACCGAAGGCACCGGAAGGTTCTGGATCGACGGGCTTTCTCGGCTACCGGGCGTCAAGCTTGCCCTTGTGCATGACACCGGCGCTCCCGCCTTCGTGCCCGGCACCGGCAGTATCTGCCTGGACTATCACATCGACTGCACGGATCCGGCCGTCCTCGAAGAGGCGCTGGCGTCCATCGCGTCGGAACTCGGGACCATCGACGGTGTCTTCCTCAGCTCCGCGCAATCGGACGACGCATCCGCCGCCTTGATCCCGGATCTCGATGACGGTCACTGGAGCCGCAACATCCGCTCGAAGATCGCGCCGGTCCGGGCTCTTGCCGACGTGCTCTCTCGCCGCAAGGCCGGCTTCTGCTGTGTCCAGTCATCGTTGTCGACCTCGGTCGGCGGTCTCGGCCTCGCCGCCTATGCCGGCGCCTATCATGCGGTCGAGCTTCTCGCTGTTTCCGAGAATAGGAAAGGGACTATCCCCTGGTTTGCCATCGGATATCCTCTGATCGAGGAAGCGGCGACGCGCGAGACCCCGTCGGAGAGCCCGCGGAACGCCTTTGCGGTGTCTGCCGATGACGCCTGGGAGTTGACACGCCGCATCGTCGAGAACGGCCACAGTGGCCCGGCCGCGCTCTCCGGCGGCGCCATCCAGCCGGCTCCGGCTCCAGCGAACGAAAACGACCGGCAGGAAGACCCTGACGAAGGCCGGACCCGGCCCGATCTTTCCATCCCCTATCAGGCGCCTCGAAATCCTGTCGAAACCACCGTCATCGGGATCTTCGAGGAGATGCTCGGCATCGAGGGTCTCGGTGTGAACGACGGCTTTTATGAACTCGGCGGACACTCGCTTCTGGCGATCCGGGTGGTGGCGAAGCTGCGCGACACCTTTCCGGTCGACGTGAAGATGCGGGATCTGCTGTACGAGAATCCCACGGCGGCGGCGATCGCCGAAACCCTTTCCGCCCGCATGTCGGAACAATCCGGACCGGCCTCCATGGCGGATCTTCTCGACGAGATCGGCGACCTCTCGGACGAAGAAGTCAGCAGGCAGCTCACGGGAGGCGGTGCGCGATGAACGAGATCCAACAGAAGCTGGCTTCCCTGTCGCCGGAGCGCCGCCGGCTGTTCGAGCAGAAATTGCGCGACCGGGGAATGACGGTGCCGGACGCTTCGGCACTCGCACGCAGGAAGGATGCCGGAGCCGCCCTGCCGCTTTCCTCCGCCCAGCAGCGCATGTGGTTCATGCAGCAGCTCGACCCGGCAAGCGTGGCGTTCAACATGAACCTGGTCCTGCGGCTGAAGGGACCGCTCGACCGCAATGCGCTCGAGCGCGCGTTCGCGATGCTTGGCGAACGCCACGAGCCCCTGCGCACACGCTTCTTGCTGTCGCCGGACGGACAGCCGTCTCAGATCGTCGGCGATGCCGTCACCACGGACATCCGCTATCGGGACTGCCGCGGCGAAGCCGATCCGGAAGGGTTGGTCCGCGAGGAGGTGGAGGCGCTTGTCGGAACGTCTTACGACCTTTCCCGGCCGCCCTTGCGCGTTGTCCTTTTGCAGGTCGCGGACGAAGAACACATCCTTGCCCTCGGCATGCACCACATCGTCAGCGACCGATGGTCGATGGGCATTTTCGCACGCGAGCTGTCCGCTCTCTACGAAGCGGAGGCGACCGGCACACAGGTCGACCTGCCGGCGCTCGACATCCAGTTTCCGGACTGGGCCGCTTGGCAGCGCGGCATGCTGGAAGGCGCGCAGGCGCAGGAACAACTGGCCTACTGGACGGAAAGGCTTTCCGGCGAGCTGCCCGTTCTGGAACTGCCTTTCGACCGTGCCAGGGGAACGGCCGCGCGCTCCGGCGGCGCGCATCTTCCCGTCGCGATCGACCGCGATCTGGCTCTGCGCCTCCGGCAACTGGCGGTCAGGCAGAATGTCAGCCTGTTCACCCTGCTCCTGTCGGCTTTCAAGGTGTTCCTGCATCTCTATACCGACAGTGACGACATCGTGGTCGGCAGCGAAGTGACCAACCGGGACAGTCTCGACACGCAGAAGATGATCGGCCCGCTGGTCAACACGCTGGTGTTCAGGACCGATCTGTCGGGATATCCCGCTTTCGAAACGCTGCTGCAGGAGGTCAACCGCGGTATACGAGGCGGGCTAGCCCATCAGGACGTGCCCTTCGAGCGACTGGTCGAAGCGCTCAATCCGGACAGGTCACTGGCCGAGCTCAATCCCCTCTTCCAGGTGAAGTTCGACCTCCAGCACAGCATTGCCCCGCCGCCCGGCCTGCACAAGCTTGCCATCGAAGACTATCCAGTCCAGGAAATCGCGACTAAATACGAGCTGCGCTTCAACCTCGTCGACGACCAGCCGGACATCACTGGCAAGATCGAATATTCCAGCGACCTCTTCGACGAGAGCACGATCGCTGACCTCGCCGGACACTTCCACTGGCTCCTCGAGCAGATTGCCGAAAATCCGGCGCGGAGTCTCTCGACACTCTCACTCCTGTCCCCTGGGGAAGTGACCCGGATGATCTCCGCCGGAACCGGTCCGGAGAGAGACTATCCGACAGGGCTCTGCCTCCATGACCTCGTCCGGGACCAAGCCGCACGCACGCCGGACGCACCCGCCGTGACGGACGGTAAGGTGACCCTGAACTACCGCGCTCTGTCGGACCGGACCGCCGAAATCGCTGCAGCGCTCAACGGCGCCGGAGTGAGGCGGGGCCACAGGGTCGGCATCTGCGTCCACAGGTCTGCAGAGATGATCCCGGCCCTGCTCGGCATCATGAAAGCGGGCGCCGCCTATGTTCCCCTGGACCCGGGCTATCCGGCCGACCGGCTTGCCTATATTGCCAGCGATGCCGGGCTCGACATTATCCTGTCCGACCACACACCGTCCTTTGTCTCGGAAACGCCGGTCCGGTTCCTGAACCTCGCCGACCTGCCGGACGCGGTGGTGACCCGCCGGGAAGCTCCGTCGCCGGAGGATCTGGCCTACGTCATCTATACATCCGGATCGACCGGACGGCCGAAGGGCGTCGCCGTCGAGCACCGTGCGGTCGTGGCACTGCTTCACTGGGCGCGGGAGCGCTTCACTAGGGAAGAACTCGCCTGCATGCTGGTGCCGACCTCCATCAGTTTCGACCTTTCGATCTTCGAACTTTATGCCCCGATTGCCTGGGGTGGAACGCTGGCGATCGCCGACACGTTCCTTTCCCTCCCGGAGGTGTCGGAAAAGACCGCGATCACCTTCATCAACACGGTGCCGAGCCTCCTGCAGGAGCTGCTCCAGCATCATAGGCTTCCGGATACTGTCCGGGCGGCAACCTTCTGCGGTGAACCGCTTCCGGCCGCGCTGGTCGAGAAATTGAAGACGGATTATCCCGCGCTTCGCATCGTCAATCTCTACGGACCGTCGGAGGACACGGTCTTTTCCACAGAGGTCGGCCTCGACGGCGACGGTTATTCCGGCGGCGTCGTTCCGATCGGCACGCCCCTTCCCGACACCCGCGCCCATGTGCTCGACCGGATCGGACGGTTGCGGCCGGCCGGCATGTCCGGCGAGCTTTATCTGTCAGGAACCGGCGTCACGCGCGGCTACTTCGGCAAGCCCGGACAGACGGCGGAACGCTTTCTGCCCGACCCGTTCTCCCTCGATGCCGGTGCGCGCCTCTACAAGACCGGAGACCGCGTCAAGCGACGCGCCGACGGCGTGCTCGAATTCCTCGGACGCTTCGACCACCAGGTGAAGGTCCGCGGCCTGCGCATCGAAATCGGCGAGATCGAGCATCACCTGGAAGCCCACCCCGACGTCGCTAAGGCCGTCGTCACCGTGACCGGAAGCGCCGGTCACGCCGACAGGCAGCTTGCGGCGTTCATAGAGCCGGAAAAGCAGGGCGCGCCGGACGAGGCGCTGCTGCGGCGGGCGCTGTCGCAGAAACTGCCGGCCCATATGGTGCCGACCCTGTGGACCTTCGTGTCGAGACTGCCGCAACAGCCCAACGGGAAAATCGACCGCAAGGCGCTGCCCGCGCTCATCGCCACCGCCGCGACCGAAAAATCGCCTCCGCAAACCGCGCTGGAGCGCATCGTCGCCGACGCGTGGTCGCAGATACTGGATGTGGCCGACATCGGAGTGGACGACAATTTCTTCAAGCTCGGAGGACATTCCCTGCTTGCCATGCGCATGATCGCGCGGCTTCCGCAGGAGCTGGCATCCAGGGATGTTCTGCGCAAACTGTTCGAATTCCCCCGCCTGAAGGATTTCGCGGCCGCCCTTGTCGATGGTTCCGCACCCGCGGATCTGTCCTTCGCTGCCGGAGCGGCCCAGATAACGCCCGTCGACCGGGACGGCCCCTTGCCGCTCTCCTCTGCCCAAAAACGGCTCTGGACCCTGGCGCAGCTCGAACCCGAAAGCGCGTTTTACAACATTCCGGCAGCCGTCCGCTTTCACGGAAAGCTCGACACGGACCTGCTCCTTGAGGCCCTGAAGAGCCTATGCGCCCGTCACGAGATCCTGCGCAGCCGCATTCGCTCCAGAGGCGGCCAGCCGGAAATCGAGATCCTGCCGCAAGTCGAGCTGGATTTCGGCCTCCGGTCCTCGGACGAGAGCACCCTGCTTGAGGATCTGAAGGAGGACTGCCTCCGCCCGTTCGACCTGGAACGCGCGCCGCTGTTCCGGACGCGCGTCTATTCTCTCGGCCCGGAAGAGCATGTGGTGCTCTTCGTCATTCATCACGTCATTTCGGACGCCCGGTCCCTCCAGGTGGCCATGATGGACGTGACGCATTTCTACGATGCGCTGAGCCGCGAAAGCCTGGCGGTGCCCTTGCCGCCGCTGACCCTGCAATATGCCGACTATGCGGCCTGGCAGCAGGAGCAGCCGTTCAACGGCGATATCGACTACTGGCGGAACCACCTTGCGGACGCGCCGCCCCTTCTGGACCTGCCGACCGACTTTCCGCGTGGCGCGAAACAGGATTTCGCCGGCGCCGGTGTGCGCTTCAGCCTAAATGCAGACCTGGCGGGCCGGCTCCGGCAATTCGCGCTGGAACAAGATGCAACGCCTTTCATGGTGGTCCTGTCCGCCTTCAACGTTCTCCTCAGCCGCTACAGCGGATCCACCCGGACCGTGATAGGCACACCTGTTTCCGACCGCCCGCACCCGGACTTGGAAAAGGCCATCGGCCTCTTCGTCAACACCCTGGCGTTGAATCTGGACTGTCGCGTGCAGGACAGCTTCGCCAGCCACGTCCAAAAGATCCGCGACACGGTTCTCGCGGGGTTCGCTCACCAGCAGGCGCCCTTCGAACAGGTGGTCGATGCCCTGGCCGTGCCGCGCAACTGGAGCCACAATCCGGTCTTCCAGGCAATGTTCACCTGGCAGACGGAGGAAGCCCGCAGCGACGGCGCGCCGGACGGGCTGGTGCGGGAGACGGTCCGGCTGCCCCAACTGACCTCAAAGGTCGATATCAGCCTGGACGTCCATCACCATGCCGACGGGCTCTCCTGCGCCTTCATCTACCGGACCGATCTGTTCCTGCCGGAAACGATTGAAAACATGGCGGAGGCGTTCGTCGCGCTTCTCGAGGCGCTGGTCCGCGAGCCGGGCGTGCCCATGACCCGGATTTCCTTCCTGCCCGAAACACAACGGCGGATGCTCCTGTCGTGGAACGACACCACGAAGGATTATCCGGAAACGCCGTCCTGCCTGCATGCCTTCTTCGAACGGGCGGCGGCGGCAACCCCCAATGCGACCGCCGTGACCGGCAGGTCCGGCAGCATCACCTATGTCGAACTCGATAGGCGCGCGACCACACTCACGCGCTACCTCACCTCCCTGGGCATTTCGGCCGGTGACTGCGTCGGCATCTGCATGCGGCGAGACATCGACCTCGTCTGCGCGATGCTGGCGGTGCTGAAGACCGGTGCCGCCTATGTTCCGCTCGATCCGAATTATCCGGACGAACGCATCGCCTTCATCGCCGCCAACGCCGATCTTGCCCTGCTCCTGACAGGGGAAGACAGGGAGCAGTTCGGCGCGCTGCAGAAGCTCGACCCAGCCTCGGTCTGGAACAACGCCGGCGGTCAGAGGCCGGATGCGGAGATGGCGGCGCAGGAACCTTCCGCAAGCACCGTGGACGGCCGCCAGCTCGCTTATGTCATCTATACCTCCGGCTCTACGGGTACGCCGAAGGGCGTTGCCATCGAGCACCGCAACGCGGCAGCCTTCATCAACTGGAGCCTCGAGACATTCTCAACCGGACAGCTCTCCGGAATGCTGGCAGCGACTTCGGTCTGTTTCGATCTTTCGATCTTCGAAATCTTCGCAACGCTTGCGGCAGGCGGATGCGTCTTCGTGGTCGAAGACCTCTTCGAACTTCCCGACGCGCCCTTCAGGGACAGGATCACCTGCATCAACACCGTTCCGACGCCGATGACCGAGCTGCTGCGCTTCGGTCCGCTTCCGGAAAAAGCGGCGACAGTCTGCCTCGCGGGCGAACCTCTGTCGCCCAGTCTCGCTACAGAGATCCTGAAGACCGGTACGGTCGAAACGCTCTACAATCTCTACGGCCCGTCGGAGGACACCACCTATTCGACCGGTTGTCTCGTGCCGCCCCCGGGGGAACCAGTCCATATCGGACAACCGATCGCCAACACGCAGGCCTATGTTCTCGACGAGGACATGCAGGAAGTGCCGGTCGGCCTGCCGGGAGAGCTTTATCTTGCAGGCCAAGGCCTCGCGAGGGGCTACCTGAACCGTCCGGACCTTACGGCGGAGCGGTTTTTGCCCAACCCATTTTCCACCCGAGGCGACGCCCCGGTGATGTACCGGACCGGCGACCGGGTCCGCCGGCTTGTCGACGGCAACCTGGAATATGTCGGACGCTGCGACCGGCAGATGAAGATCAGCGGTTTCCGGATCGAACCGGGCGAAGTCGAGACCGTATTGCTCAGCCATCCGCTGGTATCCGGCGTCGTCGTCGATGCCTGGACGGACCAGACCGGCTATACCCGGCTAGCCGCCTGGGTCGAAGCGGTGGACCCGCTCGACCGGGACGACCTGACACGTTATCTCGATGATCGGCTGCCGCAGCATCTCGTGCCCGCGCTTTTCCGCCTGATGGAACGGCTGCCCAGGCTGCCCAACGGCAAGCTCGACCGAAAGGCCCTGCCCGCTCCGGCCGCAGCGGCAGACGCCGGGACTGACAAGGAAGCTCCGCGCGAAGGTTTCGAGCATCGCCTTGCGCTCATCTGGTCGTCTCTTCTCGGCCGCGAGGATATCGGACGAGAAGACAATTTCTTCTCGCTGGGCGGGGATTCCATCCTCGCCATCCAGGTGGTGGCCCGAGCTCGGCAGGACGGCATCGCCATCTCACCCCGCGATCTCTTCCTTCATAGCAGCCTCGCCGCACTTGCCGCTGCCGTCACCGATCTGAACAGTGCTGCAACCAATCGCGGACCGGTGACGGGCGAGGTCGCCCTCACTCCGGCTCAGCACTGGTTTTTCGAACAGGCCTTCGCCGATCCGGCGCACTGGAACCAGTCCGTTTTGCTGCAACCGGTGGCGCCCCTCGACCCGGTTCTATTGCAGGACGCTCTCAACCGGCTGGCGCACGATCACGACGCATTGCGCGCGCGGTTTTCTGAGTCGGCCGGAACCTGGCGCCAGACATATGTCGAGCCCGGCAAGGCTCCCGCGCTGTGGGTCGTTCCATGCACGGCGGGAAACGCGGAAAACACGATCGCCGAGGCGGTCTCGGCGCTCCACCAGAGCTTCGATATCGCCGCCGGTCCCGTCTGGGGAGCCGTCTTGATCGATATCGACAGGCAGGATCAACGGCTCGCCATCGCCGCTCACCATCTCGTGGTCGACGGGGTTTCGTGGCGCATTCTCCTCGACGACCTGCGCGGTTGTCTCGCGGCACGCTCGGTCGGCCGCGAGCCGGAACAGCTTCAGAGAAGCAGCGCAGCCGGCGACTGGGTGACGGAACAGACCGAGAGCGGGGAGTTCGATGCCGAACTGGGCTACTGGACGCGGGTCTGCGGGGAAGAGACGGGACCACTACCTGCCGACCATCCTTCCGGCAGCAATCTTGCGGCAGACAGCGACGTCGTGGAATGCGTCATCGACGCGGAGACCACCCGTAGGCTCCTTCAGGACGTTCCCTCGACCTATCCCGTAAAGGCGGACGAGGTCCTGCTCGCGGCTCTTGCCCTGGCAGCCGAGGACTGGGCCGGGAGAGACAGGCTGCGGATCATTCTCGAGGGTCACGGACGCCACGACATCGGCGGAGCGGTCGACCTGTCACGTACCGTCGGCTGGTTCACGTCGCTTTATCCGGTTCTCTTCGATACAGAGGATGCCACTGACGCACAGTCGGCGCTACTTTCGGTCAAGGAAACGCTGCGCGCCATTCCGAACGGCGGAACAGGCTTCGGCGTGCTGAAACACCTTCGCGGAAAACAACTGCCGCGTCTGGAAGACATTGCCGGGATCCGCTTCAACTATCTCGGACAGACGGACAATCTCTTTGCCGGAAACTCGATCTTCCGCCTCGCACCCGAGAGCGCAGGCGAGGCCCACGGAGCGCACAACGCGCGCGGCGTGCTTCTGGATGTGAACTGCCTTGTTACGGATGGACGTCTGCAAATCCGCTGGTCCTACTCGCGGTGCCGGCACGAGCACGGAACGGTCGACGCCCTTTCGGAAGCGTTCCGGCGCCATCTCACTGAGCTGATCGACGTCTGCCTGACGACCGAGTATCCCGGCTACACCCCGGCTGACTTCCCGCACATGGATTTCGATCAGAAGGACCTGACCAACATTCTTCAGAACCTCTAAGGAACGTTATGCCCGAGGCCGGTTTCCAGACAAACAGTCAGAGCAACAACATCGCCGACATCTACCCGCTCTCTCCCATGCAGGAGGGCATTCTCTTCCACAGCGTGGCGGCACCTGCATCCGGTCAGTACATGCCTCAGACGGCTCTGCGGATTTCAGGCGAGGTCGACGAGGGCGCCCTGAAGATGGCCTGGCAGCAGACGGTCGACCGGCAACCGGTGCTGCGCAGCGGGTTCTATTGGGAGGAGCGCGACGAACCCTTTCAGATCGTCTTCAGGAGCCTTCCTCTGCCCTGGTCCGTTCTCGACTGGAGCGCTGTTGAAAAAGACAAACACGAGGCAATGCTCTCGGACCTTTTCGCCTCGAACAGGAAGACACCGTTCGACCTCAAGCGGCCGCCGCTCCTGCGTGTGCAGTGGATCGTGACCGGCCCTGGCGAGCATATTCTGGTCGTCTCATATCATCACATCATTCTCGACGGCTGGTCTATCCGGCAATTGCTCGAGGAGGCGATGCTGCTCTACCGCAGGTTCAGCGGCTTGCCTGCCCGCGCCCTGGCAGCCGCCAGGCCCTACAGCGACTATATCGGCTGGCTCCGCAAGCAGGATCATGCTGCTTCTCTTGAATTCTGGCGGACGTATCTTTCAGGTTCTCCGAGCCCCACCCGCTTGCTGCGCGACGATACGGGCGGAGGTTTCGCTCGGCATGAATGGATCTGTCCGGAGGAGCTATTCCGCTCGCTGAACAGGCTTTGCGAAACCTCCGGCTGCACCATGAACACCGTGCTGCAATGCGCACTCGGACTGCTCATCGCCCGGCAGACCGGCCGAACTGATCTGATCTTCGGCACGACAACAGCCGGCCGTCCCGGAACGCTCGCCGGCGCGACGGCGATGATCGGCCTGTTCATCAACACGGTGCCGGTCCGCATCGTCTTCGAGCCCGGACGGACCCTTGAAACCTGGCTCCAGGACCATCAACGGCGGCAGGCGGCGACGATCGATCACGAATACGTTCCCTTGCGCAGGATCCAGGGCAGCGGCGAAGCGCTGTTCGATACTCTTCTCGTGGTCGAGAACTTCAGTTCGCAAACAGCGGAAGCCGACGGACTTCCGTTCAGGGCAAATTCGATCGACTTTGACGAACAGACCCATTTTCCGCTGACAATCTGGGCAATACCCAAAACCGGCAGCCTGACGATCCTCATCGGCCACAGCCGTGATGCAGTCGCCCCGAACGCAGTCGCAGCACTGGTAACGGCGCTGTCCGGTATACTGTCGGACATGGCGCGCTGTCCGGACGAACCTCTGGCTATGCATCTTGGCCGGATCGATGACCGGCCCATCGGAACGGACTTCGCCGACGCCAACGACCAGCCCTCCGCCAGAGATGCCGCAAGCCTGTCGCCCGGAGCTCGGGCTACCGAGGCGTTGACAGCCACGGAAACTACCGTGAGCCGGATCTGGGCCGAGCTTCTCCGAACCGGAGCCGTCGGGCGCAATGCAAATTTCTTCGAACTTGGCGGACATTCGCTGCTGGCGGCAAGGGTTGTTAGCCGGCTTCGGAGCGAGCTGTCGCTGGAGCTTCCTGTGAGAACGCTCTTCGACAAGCCGGTGCTGAGCGATTTGGCGGCGCATATCGACGGGATGCGACGAGAGTTCGAAACCGTAGCGGGGCACGTAGAGGTCACAATATGACGATCCAGAAAACCCTGCTGTGTTTCCCCCCCGCGGGTTCCGGGTCCGGCCTGTTCCGGCCGTGGCAGCACGCCGGGAGAGAGCGGACGGCGGTCGTACCGGCGTCCCTTCCCGGACGGGAAAGCCGGTTCAAGGACCCTCTCCCCAAGAGCATCGCCGCCCTGGCCGATGAACTGGCGGAGGAACTGGCCCCCCATGCGTGCGAACCCTACGCGATTCTCGGATATTCCATGGGCGCGCTGCTTGGTTATGAGGTCGCCCTGCGCTGGCAACGGTGGGATCTGCCGTCCCCGGAGTTCCTGTTCGTGCTCGGCTGCAATGCGCCGGACCGGATGGTTCTGGACCGCGACCCGTTTCATACGATGAACAACGACGACTTTCTTCAGGCCTTGCGCGATCTCGGCGGCATGCCGCAGGAAATCATAGACAATCCCGATGCGATGGATGTTTTCGAACCCGTGCTACGAAACGACTTCCGCATTTGCGAGACATACCGGCACTCGATCGAAAGCGGACAATTGGCATGTCCTGCGCACATCTTCGTCGGAGAAAGCGATGAATTCATCCGCTGGGATGCGGCCGCCGCCTGGACAGAGTTCCTGACGGGACCAATCACCATGCACAGACTACCTGGTCCCCACATGATCGAACAAGCCGAGTTCTCCGCCCTCCAAGGGACGATCGAGACCCTGTGGCGTGAATCGAAACGGAGACAGAACGCACCTTTCGACCAGGATGTCTCCGGGGATTCCGTCGAAACTTGAGTAAAAAAGTTAATTTTTTTAACGTGAAGGGTCCCAAACCCCGAAACCCAGTCGTCACATCAGTGAGCGAGCAGATGCGCATGCGCTGCACTTAATACGAAGCGGCATACCAAGAGCCGGGTGAACGGGGGTTTTCATGGCTGGACATGGACGGGACGAAACAACGGAAACGCAAGCCCGGAGGCGAAAGGCGGCTTTCCTTGCAGGGACTGTGCTTGCCCTCGGCGCCATGCTGCCCGCACTTGCGGCCCCGCATGCATTCGCACAGGCAGGCGAACAGTCGATTTCGGTTCAGGCCGGCTCGCTGACTGCCGCGCTCAACGATCTCGCTGCCCAAACCGGATTGCAGATCATCTTTGATGCCAGCCTTGCGAACGGCAAGACAACGGACGGTGTCAGCGGCACGATGACGCCGGACCAGGCGCTTGACACCCTGCTGGCGGATACCGGCGTAACCGCCAGTTTTGCCGGGGCGGATCAGATTGCGCTCGCAACACAGGGACCTATCGACCCGCAGCAAGGTGAACTTCTCAATACCATCTATGTCTATGGGGCCCGCGATGCGACCACTCTGGACGATACCAGCGCGAGCATCGGCATCGTGAATTCAAAGGCCATAGACTACGGTCAGATACAGTATCTGCCAGGTGCGCTTCGCCGTCTCGCGAACGTCGAAAAGGGTGCCACCAACAACACGGGCATCGTTGTCCGCGGCATGAATTTCGAGGGGTTTTCTCCGGCGGGTGCGCCAATGGGATCGATCTACGTGGATGGTATCCTGCAGAGCCGGTACAATTCTCGTTTCGGTGCGCGCAGCCTATGGGATGCGGAGCAGGTCGAAGTCTACAGAGGTCCGCAGTCCACATTAAGCGGCCGGGCTGCAACGGCAGGTGCCATCTACCTGAAGACCAAGGATCCCACATTCGAACAGGAATATGTGCTCTCCACGACAGCCGGAAACAAGAATCTCGCCGGTGGTGCCTTCGTCGTCAATGCGCCGCTCAGCCAGGAGGACGGCATCGCTCTCAGGATCGCCGGCTCCTATGAGCAACTGACGACGGAAGTCGACTATCCAACATACAACGTTTACGACAATTACGACGATTTCCGCACGGAATTGAGCGCAAATATTCGCGCCAAACTGCTGTTCGAACCGTCGGACCTGCCGGACACGCGGGCCCTGTTCACCTATGCTTTTTCGAAGGACCGCCCGAATGAGCGGCTGGTCGATCCCGTCACAGGAAACGGTAACCTTTATCTTCTGCCCACATTGGCAGAGTACCGCGAAATCGAGATGCACAATACCGGTCTCGAAGTCACGCACGATATTTCGCCCGCTCTTAAGCTGACCTCGCAAACCAGTGTCAGCTACGGGCTGACCGAGCGCGAGTCGATCGACAATGGCACGTCGGGTGTCGCAAACGCCTGGTATGGAACCTATAAGGATACGCTTGCGTCGCAGGAATTGCGTCTCAATTACGAGCACGACCGGTGGAACTGGGTTGCAGGCCTTTTCGGCAGCTATGAGTTCCAGGATTCCGACCTGTTCTGGCGCGCCACCGAGTTCAATCTGGCGCAGAAATCACTCTACGCTCGCAGAACAGCAAACTTGGCAGCCTTCGGCGAGGCGGAGTACGAATTTATTCCAAGCTGGAAAGCAACGCTGGGTGGGCGCGTCGACTACATCAGGGAAACGACGGAAGAAAAGAGCAAGAGCATTTCGATTGGTGGCGGATCCACGACGGCGATAACCAATGCCAGTATAAGTGAAGTTAATGTCGTCCCCAAAATCGGTCTTTCAAAGGAATTCAACGAGGACCATGTGGCCGGTTTCACGTACTCACAAGGGTTTCGAACGGGTGGATATTATCTCGACCAGACGACCGGTGAGGCCGTGCAATATGATCCGGAGTATGCGGACAATTACGAACTCTTCTACAAGGGGAAGTTCCTGAACGAGAGACTGAGGGTCGACGCCAATGTGTTCTACACGCGCTATCGGGATCAGCAGGTGGAGTCCATCGCCCCCGGCGTCGGGGGAGGCACGATCGTCAGCAACGCGGCGTCTTCGTATTCGCTCGGGTTCGAATTCGAACCGAACTTTGCAATCAACGAAAACCTCTCTGTCTTTGCCTCCGTGGGTTACCTCCACACCGAATTCGAGGATTTCAACCATCGCATCTATGGTGATCTTTCCGGGGAAAGCTTCCCGGAAGCCCCGGAATGGAGCGTTGCCTTTGGCGGGCTTTATACCTTCGATAACGGCTTCTACGTCGGTGGCGACGCCAAATTCGTGTCTGACTACAATGCCCGTTTCAACGTAGCCGCTCCCCTCGAAGAAATAGACTCGCACTTTCTGGTGAATGTGCAAACAGGCATTCGCAGGAACAACTGGGAGGTCAACGCGTTCGTCGAGAACCTTTTCGATGAGCATTACAACACGACGCTGGAATTGCAGGGGAGCGGGGTGAACCCGTCCTTCGCTCAGGTCGGACCGAGCCGGCTGTTCGGATTGAATCTGAAGGCCAAATTCTGATCGACCTCATTGCCCCACGGGCGACCTGTTACACAGTTCGCCCGTTGGAGTGTTGCCGAAACGGACCGAGGATTGCCTTGCGACTGACAAGCCTCTTTATCAGTTTCATGCTTTGCGTCCCGCCGGCATTTGCCGCATGCGAAGGCGTGAGCATTTCGGAAGGGATTTACGGAGATCCGGTCTGCGTTCCGGCCGATCCACAGCGGATCGTCACGCTTGAACCCTGGCTGTCGCTCGGCACGCTCGTCGAACTGGACGCGTCGGTCGTCGGTGTGCCGTTTCTCGGCATCCAGGATGAGGGCCTGCGCGATCATGCGGCAGCCGCTTCCGTGGCGGACATCGGGCACCCCATGCAGCCCAGCCTCGAGCGGATCATTGCCCTGCAGCCCGACCTGATCATCGGCAGCACGTATATTCACGAACAGATATACGGGAAGCTGTCGGATGTCGCCCCGACGCTGCTGCTCGATCAGATGGGCTGGAAGGAGCACTATCTCCTGCTCGCCAAAGTCGTCGGGCGTCTGGAGGATGCGCTGGAAAGTCTCGCGGCTTATGAACGGCGCGTGCAGGCGATCCGCGAACGTATTCCGGATGGGCTGAAGGTGTCTGTCGTCCGGGTCGCCCGGCAGGGCTTCCAAGTTTATCTCGACGGGCCGGGAGCTTATGCTCCCTACCAGGTGCTGAGCGAGGCCGGTGTTCGAAGAACGAACTATGAAACCACTCTCGACGACGCGATGGTCAAGCGTCCGGACTGGGAGGAACTATCGGCGCTCGACGGCGACATTCTGCTTTATGTCGTTGCCGGCGGTATGGATCCGGGGCTCGACGAGCGGCTGGCTACAGAAACGTCCGGTAATCCCCTGTGGCAGATATTGCCCGCCGTGGAAGCGAGCCGGGCGTTTCGTATTGACCGGTCGACCTGGATGGGGTTCCACGGCTTGGCATCGGCAAATCGTGTGCTCGATGATATCGAAAAGTACATCCTGGCCGATCCTTCAACCGGAAAGGAGCCATAGCCGTCGCAATGGGTAACCGGTTCCCGGCAGGAACGGAACGTCTGCTCCTGCCCGCTCTCGTCATACTTTGCTGCCTTCTGCCGCTCACGGCCATATGGTCGGTCAGCCTCGGCGCGACGGCGCTTCCCGTGCGCGACATCTTCGAGGCGATCTTCTTTTTCGACGGATCTCGGGACCACCTGGTGATTGCGACGATCCGCCTGCCTCGGGTCCTGGCCGGACTGCTTGCCGGCGGAGCTCTTGCGGTTTCCGGCACGGTCATGCAGGCGATCACCAACAACCCCTTGGCATCTCCGGGCCTCCTGGGTGTCAACGCCGGCGCGGCGTTCGCGGTCGTTCTGACCATGAGCGTGTTCGGAGCAGGTGCGCAGGGGGCCCTTGTCTGGGCCGCTTTCGCAGGCGCAGGTACTGCTGCCATTGCCGTCTCGCTCTTCGGCTCGATTGGGCCGGCACAGGGCACGCCGGTCAAACTGGTCCTGGCGGGCGCGGTCCTGACGGCCTTTCTGACGTCCTTGACCACCGCCATCCTCATCTTCGACCGCAGCACCCTCGACAGCGTGCGTCTGTGGACGGCAGGCTCCCTTACCGGCCGTACCATGGACGAGGTCCGCGCCGTCGCGCCCTACATGCTTTGCGGTTTCGCGGCAGCACTTCTTTTTCCAAGACAGCTCACCGTCCTGAGCCTCGGCGCAGATGTATCGAAGTCGCTCGGGCAAAATCCTGTTGTCTGGCGCGGGCTGGCCGCCGTTCTCGTCATCCTGCTCGCGGGAGGCGCGGTTGCCCTGGCCGGGCCCATCGGCTTCGTCGGGCTGGTCGTGCCGCACATCGTCCGTATGACAGCCGGCACCGACTACAGGTGGATCATTCCTTTCGCGGCAGCGGGCGGTGCGTTCCTGGTTCTCTCGGCGGATACCCTGAGCCGCATCCTTTTCGCCAGCCAGAGCTTTCCCGTCGGGGTCACCATGGCGATGATCGGTGCGCCCTTCTTCATCTGGCTGGCAAGAACCAGATCGCGGGAGAGCGCATGACGCGGATCGTTGCCACGCTTCTGGGATTGCTTGCGCTGGTAATGTTTGCCGGACTGGCATGGGGAGACTACCCGGTGCCTGCCGCTGAACTCCTCGGCCTGTTGTTGTGGCCCGCGAAAGTGCCGGATCATGTCGGGATGATCGTGCTCGATCTGAGGATGCCAAGGTTGCTTCTTGCTATCCTGGTGGGCGCGGCGCTTGCGATCGCGGGCGCAATCGCACAGGCCGTTATGCGCAATCCCCTGGCCGAACCCGGTATCCTCGGCATCAATGCCGGCGCAGCGCTTGCGGTGATAATTGTCATCGTGGGGCTGCACGATGTTCCCGCCTATCTGACGCCATGGGCGGGGTTTCTCGGGGCGAGTGCGTTGGCTACTGCCATCTACGGCCTGTCCTGGCGGAACGGGACCACTTCCCTGCGCATCATCCTCATCGGGATCGGCCTTGGGTCGATGGCGGGCGCGGCGACGACGATGCTCTCAGCGTTCGGAGCGATCATGGACGTCCAGCGCGCGCTTATCTGGCTTTCGGGCAGCGTCTATCATGCCGACTGGACCGGAGTGCAGATGCTTGCACTCTGGCTCGTCCTGCCCCTTCTGCTGACCTTCATGTCATCTCGCCAGCTCGATCTCATTCGCCTCGGAGACACCCCCGCCCACAGCCTCGGACAACGAGTGAACCTGGTACGCGCCCTGATGATTGTGCTCTGCACGCTCATCTCAGGCGCAGCCGTTGCCGCCGCAGGCCTGATCGGCTTCATAGGGCTGGTGGCGCCGCACCTTGCCCGCCGGCTGGTCGGGCCGACGCACGCCAGGGTGCTACCGGTCTCCGCATTGATCGGTGCGCTTCTCGTTCCGTCCGCCGATTTTCTGGGGCGTACCGTCATGGCACCGGCCCAATTGCCCGCCGGCATCGTGACGGCCCTGATCGGCGCGCCTTTCTTCGGTTTTCTGTTATGGAGGCATCGCAATGTCGCTGCCTGAGGGACGTGAGACTTCCTGTCTGGAAACGAGAGAGCTTTTCGTCTCCTATGGCTCGACACTCGTTGTCGACAGCCTCGATCTGTCGGTGCCATCTGGCGCGCTGACGGCCCTGACCGGCCCCAACGGCAGCGGAAAATCCACCATATTGCGCACGCTGTCCGGGTTGCTCAAACCCGGTCACGGCACCGTGCTGCTCGATGGCCTGTCCATCTCCCGGCTCTCGACCCGCGAAGTGGCGCAGCGGGTAGGCGTCCTGTCCCAGGGACCGGTCGCTCCGGAAGGCCTCACCGTGCAGGATCTCGTGCGGCAGGGCCGCTATCCGCATCGCCCGCTGTTCGGCCGCTGGTCGGAAAAGGACGCTGTAGCCTTCAACAACGCACTTGCGTTGACCGGCATGACGGATCTCCGGGAGCGGCCTGTCGACCAGTTGTCCGGGGGGCAGCGTCAGCGCGCTTGGATCGCAATGACCCTTGCTCAGGAAACGCCGATCCTGCTTCTGGACGAACCGACGACCTTCCTCGACCTCGCCCATCAGATCGAGGTTATGGAACTGGCGTCCGACCTTGTCCGGAAGATGGGAAAAACGATCGTGGCGGTTCTTCACGACCTGAACCAGGCGGCCCGGTATGCCGATCACATGGTGATGCTGAAGGGCGGAAGGATTGTCGCCTCGGCGCCGCCGGCAAAGGTCATGACGGCTGAAACCATACGAGAGGTATTCAATGTCAATTCGGTGGTTATGCCGGATCCGGTCACGAACACCCCGATGTGTATACCCCTGTCTCGGAGAGACTAAGTAACCAGTCTCAACCAGATCAATCACTCCGCTACATCGCACCACCGGAAGCAAATACGTCGTCGAAATAGGCCCGGCGAAAGCCGGTGAATTTGTCCTGAACCGTGCCAGGGTCGGACGGCCTCAGCGTTTGGGATCTCAACTGTCAGGTTTTCGGGAATCGCATCAGGACGAGCCATCAGTATCCGAGAGCGGCGATCTCCTGCCCAAGCGATTTCTCAACTTCATCGATCAGCACGCCGTAGCGGTCCCGGCAATGGATCCAGCCATTTGCTTTGCCCCGGTCCCGTTTCGTCTCCGAATACTGGGAAACCTTGACTTCGTATTTATCTTCCGCGATAGGGCCGTCGAACTCCAGAAAATCCAGTATCTCCCTGAAACCGCGGCCAGGGTCGCTCGTCAGATCCTCATAGCGGACCTGAAGGGATTGAATGGTATCGTGCTGAAATGTCAGCCAGTTCCGAACATGAAGCTTGAACGCCTCGCCCACCGTCAGAGAGGCCAGCCGCTCTTCGTCCTGCGCTTCGCGGGCCCGCTCGTGAAACGGCCGGTAGAACAGTTCGCTGATAAATTCCTGCTGGTTCAATGTCGTTTGCAGGGCGACCTCCGAGAACTCGAAACAAGAGATCATGACGTCTCTGGGATCACGGAAGATGACTACAATCTTCGCGGGCGCGATGTCCGGGCCAAGCAGATGGGCAATTTCCCGGCGGAGCGTCGGCAAGTCCGGCGCGTGCGACTTGACCGACACCGGATTGGTGAGCGATGCCACTTTCTCGTCGTAGATAGACAAAGCAGCGCGATTACATGACGATTCCACAACAGACTGAAGAAAATTCGTGCCTGATCTTGGAAAGCCAATCAAAAAAGAATCCGGAGCATGTAAAGCCTGCTGCATGAGCCATGCCTTTCTTCATTCTTGAGATACAAAGAGGCTGGCTACAACCTGATTCCAGTCAGGCTTTACTGTTTCAAAGTCTACTGAAGAATCCCGTTGTGCTCAACAAAAACAATTACCATCGGTAGAAATTCATCTGCCCGTGCAGCCCGGCTCCATTGGCAGATAGCGGGCCGGTTCCAAGGTTTGACTCTTCCTGCTTCAGGTGATGCGAGTTTGCCTTTCTCTTTCCTTCAGCGCTGCGCGGTGCTTTCCAGCGGGCCCGGAGCTGTTACACGAATGCAACATTTCCAATTGTTTCCAATGATGCGTCTGGTTTTGCCCCCGACAACCCTGACAGGAATTTTCATAATGAAAACAACTATAAACCTGAGTTTTTAATTCCTATTTACAATCATCTCGCCGAACAACCTTAGAGCGGTTCTAACCAATTGCTATTGCATAACTTTTCCAGATTGCCTTAAGTGGTGCCACGCAGGTTCCAATTGGAAACCGGATGTCAATTGCGGCGGAAGCCGGCGACTTGGAAGCTCAAAAGACGGGCCGGACGCGCAGGAGCGTTCTTCCGATTCTTGGCCACTAACGCTGCTTTTGCTGGAGCAATCCACGGGTGTTTAGTAGCCATGTCAACCCTGTCCAATACGGTCGCCGGCAGCTCTGATCTCGATAGCAGAGATTTGCTCAATCGCGCCATCGAAGTCTATTACAAGGACGTCGTGAAGGCTGTCGGCCCGCGGAACGCATCGCAGGGCAGCGCCTTCGACATCGTTCACGATCTCTATATCAAGTTGTCAGCCCAACCGGATGTGTTGCGCGACAAGCGATCGATCCGGGCCTTCTTGTGCCGGGCAGCTGTCAATCTCGGAATTGACCGCTACAGGCGGGAACAGTTCGAGGCGCGTCTTTTCTCATCCATAGACGTCGAAGCCGAGGCGGTGGTCTCGCACGAGGCTGCGCCGGCGCACAGGCTTGAAACGGAAGAACGCATCAGAGTTCTTCGCGACGCAATCGGCGAGTTGCCCTCCAGGCGGCGTGCAGTGTTTATCCTGCATCGGCTGCACCAGCAATCACCGGATCAGATCGCCTCACGGCTCGGTATCTCCCGCAACATGGTTGACCGCCACCTTCGGCGTGCACTGGCGCATTGTCTGGATCGCATGCTGCAAATGGACTAAGAGTCCCAATCCGCCCGGCTTATTCGTCCGTAGGGTGAGACAGGAAACTCTTGGGAGAGGTCATGGCGAACAAGCGGCTTACACAAGCGCAGCGCAAACGCCATCAACAGGCAGCAGACTGGGTGTTGCAGCTTCGCGAACCCGGTCTTCGCGACGAGGATCTGCAGGCGTTCAATGCTTGGCTCGATCGCGAACCGGAAAACAGGGCCGCCTACGACGCAGCCGAGAAACTCTTCGGCGACGCCCGCACCGCGATCAAATCCGATCCGGGTCTGAGTACCTTTGAAGCAAAGCCCGCGAGATCGGGAAAAACTGCAGCCGGCACGCTGCTGGGCCTTGCCATGGTCACCGGGGTGTTCTTCTACCTGGACGGACCGATGCGCCTGCAGGCCGATGTGATATCCGGTGTATCGGAATTGCCGGTCTTCGAACTCGAGGACGGCTCCACCGTCTCCATGAATGCCGGCTCTGCAATTGCTTTCGATTTTACAGACAGCGCCCGGACAATCAGGCTTTTGCGGGGCGAGGCATTCTTTGAAGTCGAGCCCGACCCGGTCCGCCCCTTCACAGTCGAGGCAGGCGATGCGCAGGTAACCGCACTCGGAACCGCTTTCGACATCCGCCGCGGCGCAGATGAAACCGAGGTTACGGTGACCCACCATGCAGTTATGGTCGAAATCAACTCGCCGCAGCACCAGTCAGTGCGCTTGGGCGAGGGGGAACATGTCGGTTACAGCCGTGCCGATGGGCTCGGTGAAGTTGCGACGAAGAATGCGAATGCCGCGCTCGCGTGGCGCCGGGGGATGCTTGTCATGGACAACACCCCTCTTTCCTATCTTGTCGAGGAACTCGAAAGGCACTTTTCCGGCAAGGTCGTCATCGTCGGGAGCGGCCTCTCTTCCCGGAGGATAAGCGGAACCATTGCGATCTCGGACATTTCGGCGGCACTTGTTTATCTGGAGCAGGCGCTCGGATTGAAAGCCACCAAGATGGGACCGGTGATTATCTTGAGAGAGTGACTGGCATAGAAGTTCGCTACTGAACCGCTCGGCATGTACAATTTCGTTAGATATCGGCAAAATGGTCACCTATGCGCACTTTTGTATTGCACTGAAACAGTGTTCGCGTATTCAAAGGCTGAGAATTTGACTGGAAAGCACCGTTCCAGCGAGTAACCTATTCATTGCTGCGGCCCGTGTGCTTCGATCCAAAGCATAGTTCGTTCGCGTGAATTCCACTCCCTCCAGCAGACCTTGGATGTACCCGGCAACCGTGTCTGCAGCCATGATTAGCGCCGTATCGACGGAGTGAATGTAGCGGCTGGTGATTGTGCCCTGTGCATGACCGAGGAGTGCAGCAATGGTCGACTCTGTAAATCCGAGATCGTTCGCAATGCTGGCAAAGCTGTGTCGCAGGACGTGCGGAGTGATCCCGGAGAGTGGCGTGTCTGCCAGGATCTTGCGCCAGTGCTTCGGGAATCCGACAAAAGGTTTTCCCTCGATCGTTCCCTCAAACACGGCACCGGCTGTCGCATCACCCTGGCGTGCCTCGAGCAGTGCCACAATCGGCAATCCAACCGGACGAACAGACGCTCCCTCCTTGCTGTCCCGAAGCCGCAAACAGCTATTGGCTGCATCGACCTCCCGCCAGTCGAGATTGATGATCTCCCCTCACCGGCAGCCTGTCAGCGCAAGTGCACGAACCATTGCAGCTGCAGTCGCGAGCTGATCGTCCCGATCAGCATCACAAAGCAATCGACCAAGAAGCCGGTATTCGTCTTCAGAAAGCCTGCGATCGAGCTTTTGGTCGGCGGCCTTGCGAATTCCATGTGCCGGGTTGGCCTCGATAATTCCATTCTCGCGCGCATAGGTAAGAATAGCACCGAGCAAACCCAATGTGCGCGTCCCCGTACCGACGCCACCTCGCATGATCGTTTTGCCATGCTTTCTGGTTTTCTCGGTCATCTTTCGGCGTCGATATTGGCAAGAACCTTTTACACGTCGTCGGTCTAGATGACAAAGGCACGCCAATCCAGCGAGCGAAATTCCGGCGTGAGACACTACTACAATTCTTCGAGCGTGCTGACAAAACGCTGGTCGGAATGGAAGCGTGCCCGGGGTCCCAGTGGCTTGCGCGCAAGCTCCAGGCCATGGGACATCAGGTTCGGATCATCCCTGCCCAATTCGTGAAGCCCTATGTGAAGTCAAACAAGAACGACATCATTGATGCCGAGGCAATCGCTGAGGCTGCGACACGACCGACCATGCGCTTTGTCGGCATCAAGGAGGCGTACCAGGTCGATCTGCAGATGTTGCATCGCATCCGCAGCCGCTTGGTGACCAACCGCACCAATCTGATCTGCCAGATGCGATCCTACTGCCTGGAGCATGGAGTACCTATTCGGCAAGGAGCCAGCGTCTTCAAGACCGACATTCTGCGCGTGCTCGATGACGACACGAATGATCTGACCTCGCTCGCCCGTGAGATACTGCGGGATCTTCACGATGACCTCCTCAAACTGGAGCAGCGCATTGCCTCGATCTCGAAAGAGATCAAGGATGTCGCCGACGCCGATGAGCGTGCCCGTCGCCTCATGACAATACCAGGCATCGGCGCGCTCGGCGCGACCGCAATAATCGCGGCGATTGGAGACACATCCAGGTTCAAACGTGCCCGCGATGTCGCAGCGTGGCTTGGACTGGTTCTTCGGCAACATTCGACCGGAGGTAAACAGACACTGCTGGGCATAAGCAAACGCGGTAACGGCTATTTGCGTCGATTGCTCATTCATGGCGCGAGGTCGTGCATGTTGCATCTCGACAGATCCAAGGATCGGCTCGGTCAATGGATCGATGCACTACGGTCTCGAATGCACGTCAACAAGGTAACAGTGGCTCTGGCCGCCAAGATTGCACGCATCGTCTGGATCGTTCTCCGGCAACCCGGTGTCACCTATCTGCGCCGTCCCATGGAAACCACCGCCTGATCCAGAATCCGGTTCCGACCGGACTTAATTGCAAGGCTCGAAAGTGATGACGAAACAGTCGATCGGCATTCTGTAAATCCTGTCCGAAAGCGGGCTTCGTGCCCGAAGAAGCTATTTGGAAACAGGATGCGCGCATCTCATCATGGCCTGGCTGCAACAGCAGCCCACTCGCGAGAGGCCGGATACATTTACGCAAACTGGTATCGTCGCCACTCAAAATCCTTGCAACGACAGGGCGGACCATACATTTCGTTTGACGATGTCCTGGAGCATCTCCTTATCGAGAGACAGGTCTGCGACGATCTTCTTCAGCCGCGCATTCTCCTGCTCAAGCTCCCGGAGCCGCTTCATCTCCGACGGCATCAGCCCCGCATATTTCTTACGCCAGTTGAAATAGGTCGCCTGGCTGATCCCAGCTTCACGGCAGATCGCCGCAACGGGAACACCTTCTTCCCCGCGCTTCACGATGAACGCCTTCTGCGCATCCGAACCAAAGGACCGCGAAGCGAAAACTTCGATGCCTTCATCAATTCCGCTCCTTCCCAGCCAGGAAAATCGTTGCGGAAAACTCTATCCCAAATCGGGGGCGTTTAACGGGAGCACATCACACGATCATTTGATATCGTTCGGCAATTGAGCCGAAATGTTCATTCGATGTGCGTAGAGAGCTTCAAGTACAATTGTGTTGTCGCTTTCAAGCCTGAAGAATATCGAAACAGGGAAGTTCTCCAGCCGCCGTTTTCGGAACTCTTTGCCCTCAAGGCGGGTATGAACCGAACAAGCCAAAGGCTTTGCGGTGATAAACCGAATACCGGTTTCGATTTGATCGACGAATTTCAGAGCAATTCCCGATCCTGCCCGGGAACGGTAACCGATTGTAAATTCAAGGAGCTGGCGTTTAAAAAGTGAACTACGGACAATCCTGACCATTAATACTTATTCGTTCGCTGCCCTGCGGGCATCGGACAGATCGACATCCGTCCAGTCCGAATAATCATTTTCGCTCAAGGATTGTGCGAGCAACATGCGAATATCACCACGCTCCTGCTCTAGTGCATTTTCCATATGTCTGCGGATCAGGTCGCGGATAAATTCGCTCGGGGTCTCATAAAGCGATCCTTTACCCGTGATCTCGCCAACATAGAGCGCTAGCGGATCCGGCAACGTCGTATTGAGACGTTTAACCAACTTTATGTCGTTTGGATTTGCCATGGCTCAGTTCCTTATCGATTACTCACACGCTCTCACGATTGCGCGTGAAGTGTCAACTAAGCGCGCGCTCAGCGCGCAAGATCCCGGACAGGCGATTGGGTCAACGCTGACGAGACGAGACCGTTCTGCCTTTTGTTGAACGGCCTATTAGGGGCCGGGAGGGGACTGCCAAGTTCTGGAACAATGTCATGGATAATGGCCATTCGCGCGGTCAAGTCGATAAAGGCGGCAATTGCAACGAAATGCAGCTCGCCTGACTCGCGGTTACAGATGAACCCAACGCGTCGTGAAATAAAGGGGGGCCGTGAGCAGCCAGAATACCGACGCACGCTTGCGCCAAATTGAGTGCGTCATTGCAGCCTAAGCTCTTGATAAGCGCAAGAGTCTCTCGTATTTCCTGGGACTTATAATCAATCGCCCAAGGTTCTTTCGAAATTTCGATGATATCTCGGAGCGCCTCACCGGTCATATGAGGCTCGGCCGCAGTGATAGCAGGAAGGCACCTAGCACTTCTTCTAAATCCTTGCCTCGGCCGGCATCGTCCGTAGAACGGACAAGTCTGGGTTTACCTTTGCCAGCCGGCCGGTTTGCCGCTTCACTCGGAGCGAAAGGACGAAACCGATGACGCTTCCTACCGAGACCGGTCCACTCAGCGACGCGGACTGGCCCGAGGATATTCTCGATTTGCGCGACGGTTTCGCGGGCAAACTCAACGTCTACCGCACCATGGCCCGTCATCCGGCGCTCGTTCGGGCGTGGGCGCCCTTGCGCCAGCATTTAGTCAAGGACACGGCTCTTGGCGCGGAACGATCCGAGATCGTCATCCTGCGGACCGGGGTTCGGGTCGGCTCTTCGTACGAATGGGCCCATCATGTCTCGCGTGCGCGTGCGCTCGGCATATCCGACGAGCGTGTCGGCGCCGTGCTTGGCCAACCTGCGGGGGAGGACGGTCTTCTGGTCCGGGCGGTCGACGCGATCATCGACAATCAAAGGCTTCCGGGGACCCTGGAACATGAACTCGTGGCAGTCTTCGGCAAAGAGGCGGTGTTCGATCTGATCGCGACCGTCGGCTTCTATCTGGTGCTCGGGACGATCCTCAAGACCTACGACGTTCCGGTCGACGACGACATCGCCTCGGAACTGGAAGCCCGTCCCCTTTGAGGACCGGCAATGAGCGTATTCAACTAGTCGGGCAACGCTTCGGCGATCCTGTCGGCAATCTTAAGCGTCAGCGGTCCGAACTTTTCAAGCGCCTTCGACGTGCTCATTGCGCTGCGGATCCAGATGAGCGAGACGCAGCCGAGGACGTTTCCGGCGGAGTGGATGGGCACGGCGATGGACGCGGTTTCCTCGCGGAATTCGCCGCTGTCCCTGACGGCGATGCCCCGGTTGCGGGTCTCCTCGATCAGCCTCGATAGCCAGCGCTCGTCCAGAAACGGGGCGTCCTCCTCGTCGCCGAGACGGCGCAGATGGTCGAGGATCAGCGCCCGCTCCTCGTCGGGACAGAAGGAGATATAGGCTCGCCCGCTAGACGTTCGCAGAACAGGCAGGCGATAGCCGGTCATGCCTCGGTCGATGGACAGCGGCGAGCGGCCGTGGGTCGTTTCCTGAATCACCATCGCCGCATTGTTGTAAACCGTGAGGTCGAGCGGCCAAACGACCTGACTGGAATACTCTCCGAAGATGGGACCGGCTGCCTGGGTGATTTCCGTCGTGAGCGCGTAGCCGTCGCCGAGTGCCGCGGCGAAACGGGTTACCCTGACGTAGTTGGACGTGGCGGAAAACGCGACATAGCCGAGTTCCTCCATCGTCTCCAGTAGCCTGTAGACGGTCGGACGCGGCAGGGAGAGCGCCTTGGCGACCTCGCCGGGGCGCGCTTCTCCCACCTTGTTCACATAGCGCAGAATGGCGAGCCCGCGCGCGAGGGCGCGCACGGAGCCCGAGGCACTCTGGGAGGAGACCGGTTCACTGTGCATGGCCAGATCCTCGCACAGGCCGGGCCTGGGAAAAAGTCAGACTTCCGCTTTCACCGGGTTCGACAGAACACCAACACCAGAAACCTCGACTTCGCAGATGTCTCCGTCCTTCATGAAGAGCGGTGGCGTGCGCCTTGCACCGACGCCGCCCGGCGTGCCCGACACGATGACGTCACCAGGGAGAAGCGGCAGGATGGTCGAGCAATAGGCGATGAGACGGGGAATGGAGGTCACGAGCAGCGAGACGTCGGTGTCCTGGACGACTTCCCCGTTCAGCCTAGTCTGAAGATGGAGTTTCGAGGGATCGGGGATCTCGTCTGAGGTCACCATCCACGGCCCGAAGGCGCCCGTTCCCGCGAAGGTCTTGCCGGGCATGAACTGGTGGGTGTGCTTCTGCCAGTCGCGTACAGAGCCGTCGTTGTAGCAGGAATAGCCGGCAACATGGCTGAGTGCGTCCGCCTCGGAAATGCGCCGGCCTTCCTTACCGATGATCACCGCGACTTCGCCCTCATAGTCGAACTTGTCGGATTCCAGCGGCTTGATGAGCGGTGCGCCGTGCCCGATCTGAGATCCGGAATAGCGGGCGAAAAGCACCGGGTTGGGGGTCTCTTCACGGCCCGTTTCCGTGATGTGCGCATGATAGTTGAGCCCGACGCAAATGATCTTGTCCGGGTTCGGGACCACCGGATTGAAGGACACGTCATCGAGGCCGAAGTCCGCATCTCCTGCGGCGAATTTGGCAGCTTCCGCCATGTTGCCGGTGGCGAGGAAGTTGCGCAAGGTCTTTTCGGCCAGGCGCTTGCCGAGATCGACAAGCCCCTTGTCGGTGACGAGGCCGTAGGAGGACGTGCCGTCCTTGGTGAAAGAACAGAGTTTCATGGGGTTCAGACCAGTTCCGGTTGCTGTGTTTCGATCGGGTTAGGAAGCACGAGCGCCAGCAGCGCCTCGAGCTCTTCTTTCGTGTCGGCACCGCCCAGCGTGTGCCGGTCGGGCCGCAGAACGGTGGCACGAGCGCCAAGGCGGGCGAGATGGCTCGCCGCGTTCGAACTCTCGCTCGTCACCAGCGCAACGCCTCCTGGCAGCGCAAGGCCTTCGGCAAGGTCCGCCTCGGCGACCACGACGAATTGATGCGGATGGACCGCGTCCATCAGCGTTCCGTCGTTGAGGCGCGGCTGGCCGAAAAGGAGGCCTGCTCTTTCTCCCTTTCCGAGGCCCTCGCCAAGGGGAGGGGCGATGCTTTCCATGCGCGCCGAGCCGTCGGGCGACGGCAGGGCCGCGCGCAGCGCGTCTTCCGTTCCGGCAGTGTTGATCAGGCCGCCGAGGCGCACGGCGGTCTGGATATATTCGCGGGCATTCGGCTTTCGCTCGCTCTCGTAGGTGTCGAGCAGCCGCTCGGCGGCTTCGCCCGTGATCTTGCCTTTGCAAACCAGCGCGAGCTTCCAGTAGAGATTGGCGACGTCGCGGGTGCCGGCGCACATTCCCTGGCCCATGAAGGGCGGTGTCTGGTGGCAGGCGTCGCCAGCCAAGAGAAGCCGCCCCTTGCGCCAGTCTTCGGCGACGAGCGAATGGAAGACATAGACCGCCGTGCGTTCCAGATCCGCCTCGTCCGGCGTGATCCAGTCGGAGAGGAGCTCCCAGACGCGCTCGGGCCTGGCGATCTCCGCGCTGTCCTCTTCGGGTCGTACGGTAATTTCCCAGCGGCGGCGCTTGCCCGGTGTCCGCACGTAGGTCGAGGGTCTTTCCGGCCGGCAGTACTGGATCGAGTGATCGCCAAGCTCGGGCTTGTCCTTCTTCAGGATCGCGTCGACGACGAGCCAGCGTTCGTGAAAGCCGTAATCCTCCATGCCGCTCTCGATATAGCGGCGGACGAGCGAACGGGCGCCGTCGCAGCCGACGACATATTGTGCCGACACCCGTTCGATCCTGCCGCAGCTCATGTCCTCGAAGCGCAGCTCGACCCGGTCTCTTTTATCCTCGACATGGAACACCTCGCAGCGGCTGCGCACGGTAACCTCCTCGCGCCGGGCCAGATGGTCCCGCAGCAGCTCTTCAAGGTCCGGCTGGTGGAAGCGGTAGTTCGCCCGCCAGCCCTGCGGTCCTTCTCCCTGCGGCCGCGGCCAGTCGAGAAGCAGCTTGCCTTCCGGATCGACAAAGCGCATGCCCGGATGACAATGGGTCTTGGCCTCCATTTCCCCGGCAATACCAATCCACTGGAAGACCCGCATCACCTCGGCATCGAAATGCACCGCGCGGGGCAGATGGTAGTGGGCACTCTCCCGTTCCAGGACGAGCGTCTTCAAGCCGCACTGGCCGAGAAGATGGGCGAGCGTCGCGCCCGCCGGCCCGTAGCCGACGATGGCGACATCGTAGTGCTCCATGGTTATTTCCCCTGTTTTACAAGTTCGCCGAAGAGCCACGGGCACTCGACCACGGGCGGCGAGCGGCGGCCGTGTCTGGCGGCCTCAAGACGCATGTCGCGCAGACGCTTGCGCCCACCTTCCTCAGTCAAATAGAGGCGCTCGTGGCCCCAGAAGCTCGGCCCGTCGTGGGTTTCGTGCGGTTCCCAGATGGCGGGATCGATGACCCGGCCGCCCCAGCCGTTCTCCACGAAAAAGCCCGATGGCGAATTCGCATAAAAGGACGTCATGTAATCATTGGTGTGCCGGCCGAGCGTATAGGCGACACGGCCTTCTTCCTGCTGCGCCAGGTCGTAACCCTGACCGACATCGTCGAGATTCTGGAACTCGACCATGAAATGGTGGAAGCCGGCCTGTCCCGAGCCAACCATCGCGAAGGAATGATGGCGCCCGTTCACATGGAAGAAGTAAAGCCCGTAGGGCTCGAGGCCGTAGTCGGAAACGTGGAAATCCAGAAGGTCCCGGTAGAACGGCAACATGACATCGATGTTCTTCACATGCAGGACAGCGTGCCCCATGCCCATGGGCCCGGTCAGAAAGCCATCGATGGGCCGGCCGGGCAGGAAGGGATCGGAGGCGATCATCGGGTTGTGGAACAGCTCGACCCGGTTGCCCATCGGGTCCTCGAAGGCGACCAGGTTTTCAACGAAGCGCCGGTCACACAATGCCTTCGAGCCGACGGTCACCTTGACGCCCGCCTGTTCGAGCCGGTTCGCATAGGTCTGAAGGTCATCCGCATGCTCGACTTCCCAGCCCATGAAGGCGAGTGCGTCGCCCTCTTCGTCCGAGACGAGCAGCCGCTGCATCCGGTCGTCCATGCGAAAGGCCAGCGCCTTGCCGCCGCGGTCGATCTGCTGCATCCCGAGCAGCTTGCCGGCAAAGTCGCTCCAATCGTCCAACCTGTCGGAGCGCACACCGAGATAGCCCAGTGCATTGATTGCCATGGTCGTTTTCCTGTCTGAATTTGCGATGCCACAGTTTAGGCGCGACGCCAGGCCCGCTCCGAGGTGGGATTGCCGGCTGTCCGCTGGACGGACAGGCTGTGGGACACCTGTCCGTCCAGCAGACGAAGGCGAGCGGGCTTCCCATCCGCCCTTTGGGCAGGTGGGGCGGACCGGCTTACTCGCCCGCTATCTCCTTCGCGCGCTGAAGGGTCGCCGCAGCGATATCCGCATCGGGTTGTCCCTTGACCCAGGCCTGCGCGGCCCCGGAAAAGGCCTCGCCCCAGGCGGCCCGGCCCGCGTCATCGAGATCGACGAAAGTGACCTTGCCGTCTTCGCGGAAGCTCTTTTCGATTTCCGCGTCGGTCGCATCGACCACCGAGGCGATCCATTCCGCCGTCGCACGACCGGACATCTCGTCAATGACGGCCTTGTCCGCATCGGACAGGCTCTCGTAGGTGGCCTTGTTCATCAGGATCGACATGGGTGAGGCGATGAAGCCGGTGGTGGTGATGTTCGGCGCCACCTCGTTGAGGCGGAAGGTGCGATAGGCATCCATCACCCAGACCGCGCCGGAGACGACGCCACGTTCCAGACCCTCATACACCTGCGGTGCGGGAAGGCCGACGCCGGAGGCGCCCACCATGGAAAACAGTTCGGAGCCAAATTTCGAGGGCGAGCGCAGCTTGAGACCGGAAAGCTGGGCCGGCTCGGTAACCGGATCGCCGGCCATGAAGAAGCGGTAGGCGGGCGTGGTGAACAGCGCGATCACCTTGTAGTCCGCATATTCACCGGCAAGGGTACCGTCCTCGAACAGGGAATTCAGAATGTCGGCGCCTATGGAGCTGTCTTTCACGATTCCTGGCACTTCGACGACGCCGGTTAGGGGAAACACGCCGGGCGTATAGGTCGGCACCACCAGCGCCACATCGCCGACACCGGCTTTCACCAGATCCGCCTGCGCGGGCGGAGCTCCCAGGATCGAGCCGGGGAAGAGCTTGAATTCGGTGCCTGTGGAAAGCTTGGCATTGACCTTGTCGATCCAGGGCTGAAGGATCTTGGACGAATAGAAACCCTGCGCCGGTTCGAACGACGAGACGCGCATCTGGCGGGCCTCGGCGAGCGTCGCCGTCAGCGACGTGGCGCAGACCAGCGCGATGGCCGTGGTCTTGAGCAGTTTGTTGAACATGAATTCCTCCCTTTGAAGTCACATGGCGTTAAGCGGCAGCCAAAGCACGATCGCTGGAATGGCGATGATGATGGTGACGCGGACGAAATCGGCAGCGACGAAAGGCGCCGCTCCCTTCCACAGTTCGGTCAGCCGGATGTCGGGTGACACGGTCTTGAGGACGAAAAGATTCATGCCGACCGGCGGCGTGATGAGGCCCATTTCCACGACCGTCACCGCGAAGATGCCGAACCAGACGAGATCGATCCCGGCGGCCTGCGCGATCGGCACGAAGAGTGGGACGGTCAGAAGAAGCATGGCGAGACTATCCATGAGCGTCCCTAGCACTAGGTAGATCGCCAGCATCAGGAGCATGACCAGAAGCGGTTGATCGATGATCCCGGCGAACATGCCGGTCAGCGAAAACGGCAGGCCGGACAGCGCCAGGAAGAAATTGAAGAGATTGGCGCCGATCATCACCAGATAAAGCGCGCCGCAGGTCAGGGCAGTGTCCCGAACCGCCTTGAGAAAACCGGTCAGCGTCAGCCTGCGCGACAGGACGCCGTAGGCCAGCACCAGTGCCGCACCGATGGCCGCCGTTTCGTTGGCCGTGAAGACGCTGCTGTAAAGGCCGCCCATGATCAGGCCGAAGATCGCCAGCGGCGGCAGCAACTCCCTGAAGGCCGCGCTGCGTTCTTCGCGGGCGGCGCGGTCGCACCGTGGGGCCATCGACCAGCCGCACCAGATCGGGACCCAGATCGCCAGACAATAGAGCAGGACGGCCAGAAAGATGGGGCCGGTGGTTGCAAGCAGCAGTTCGCGGATCGACTGTTCGGCAATGAAGGCGTAGATGACCAGCACCGTTGACGGCGGGATCAGGATACCGAGCGTGCCGCCCGCGGCGACAGAGCCCGCCGAAAGCGACTTCGAATATCCCGCTTCCTTCATCTGCGGCAGAGCGATACGGCCCATGGTCGCGGTGGTTGCGAGGGACGAACCGGAAATCATGCCGAAACCGGCGGATGCCCCGATGGTCGCAAGTGCCAGTCCTCCCCGGCGATGACCGAAGAGCACGGTCATCGACTGGTAGAGCTTGGCCGACAACCCGCTGTGCGCGGCCAGGTTACCCATCAGGACGAACAGCGGCAGCATGGTCAGCGTGTAGTTGGTCACGCTGTCCCAGACCGTGGTCGCGCCGATTGTCATCGCGCCGGCAAATCCGATGATCATCGCAGCGCCGAGGAGGCCGACGAGACCAAGCGCGACAGCGACAGGAATTTCCAGGAATATCATGATGATGGCAGCGCCGAAGCCGAGCCCACCGAGGAGAAGACCGTCCATTATCAGGCCTTTTCGTTCCAAACCACGAACCAGGCGCCGGCAAGCGCGGCGAGGAAAGCTGCAAGGAGAGCAAGCGTGACGGCGGTCAGGGCAATCGGGATCGGCAAGCCGAGATCGGGGGTCGTCTCGGGCGAACCGATCTTGGCAAGGGCATTCCGCCCCACCGCCCAGAGGATCAGTCCGGCAAAGCCCAGAGACACGAAACTTCCAAGAAGGCCGAAGGGGCGTGCGAAGCGGGCCGGGGCCAACTCGGAGAGTAGCTTCGCACTGACGTGTCCCTGTTTGGCATAGCAGACCGGCATCGACAGAAGCGCGCCAAGGCCGATGGACAACGAGGTCAGTTCAATCGCACCTGTAATATTCGTCCCGGCAAGCGCGCGCAGACATACGTCGCTGACGGTGACGGTAGTCCCGAACAGAAAGCAGATGCCGGCAAGGGCCAGGAAACTGTTGGAGACGATTGTTTTGAGAGGCAGGCTGTACATGACGTCCGTTTCTCTTGGTGAATGAAGACGGAGGTCGAACTGCCGGCGCGACTTGCCAAGGCACGCCCTTCGGTCAGTCAGTGTCCCTCCTTAACACTGTCAGCCGAGCTTAAGAATCTGCCCATAGGAGAGGTAGCTAATTCGGCTGGGTGTCCGCCTGACGGACACGCTCGTGCCGGCCGCGACGGTTGAGCGACGTCCGGCCCGGCGACGACGTTCGCCGCTCGTTTCTCTGCGTAAGCCATATTCTGGGGCGCGTTGGGTAGCACTCCACAGATGTAAGAATCAATCTTGGAGATCTTTCTCAAGTCGACTGGAAAAGACCTCCCAACTTGAAACGCCCCGGCACAACTTGCAGCCGGAGCGTTTCCAATCACCCGATGTCCGTATCTCAGCTCAGCGAAATGGTGATTTCCTCGACTTCAGCCTTCGACGCGCCGCGATAGGCGGTCACCTCGATCTCCACCTTGAAATCCGCCGCGCCGAGCGGCGAGCAGGTGACGGTGCGCTGCGGGTCGATGCCGCGGAAGCGCTCACCCACATAGGCCATCACCGACGGCGCATCCTCGACATTGGGGATGAAGATCTTCGACTGGACGACGTCCGCAAGGCAGGAATCGACCGCCTTGAGCGCGCCTTCGATGTTGTCGAAGCACTGCTTGGCCTGCTCGACCGGGTCGGTCGACATTTCCCGGGTCTTGTAGTTGCGGCCGGCCGTGTTGGAGACGAAGATCCAGTCGCCGACGGCGACGATGCGGGAATAGCTTTCCTTGGTTTCGTAGAGCGAACCGGATTTGACCTTGACGATCTTCGGCAGGGACATGGGAGTTTCCTTTTTCAGTGTTGGTTGAGTGAAGACAAACGTCCCCTCTTCCGCGCCGGACGGCGAGGAGGAAGGAATGACAAGATTTGAAAAGCGTCAGGCGGAGCGGCCGTAGGTCTCCTCGGCGAAGGCTTGGGAAATCCGGCCTTCGGCAACGTCCCTAGCAACCGCTTCGGGTGTCCGCTCCGCAGCCGGGCCGTACCCCCCGCCGCCCGGTGTCACGATCTCCACGATCTGGCCGGGCTTCAGGTCGACCATGCCGGCGAACTCCGTGCGCCCGTCGCCGAAATCGAGATGGGTGCAGTCGGCCTCCATCCCGCCGTCGAGGCCCCAGGGATGGGAGGCGACCCGCGAGCCCTCGACCGTGAACCGGCAGGCACGCTCGGCCCGGTAGACCCGCCGGATGCCCATGCCGCCGCGATATCTGCCCGCGCCCGCCGAACCGTCGACCAGCTCGTAGCGCAGCAGTGTCAGCGGATATTCCAGCTCGAGAGCCTCGACCGGCAGGTTCGAGGTGTTGGTGAGATGCACGTGGATGCCCGAGAGACCGTCCTCGGCCGGACGGGCGCCGCCGCCGCCGCCGATCGTCTCCAGGTAGACCCAGATCGAACCGTCCTCGCGGGTGCCGTTGAAGATGGCCCCCGTGCAGCAGCCGTTGCCGGCGGCCATCACCTTGCCCGGCAGGGCCTTGGCGAGCGCGCCCTGGACAACATCCGCCACACGCTGGCTGGCGGCAATGCGGCCGTCGACCGCCGCCGGATGCTCGCAATTCAGGATCGAGCCCTTGGGTGCCGTCACCGTTAGCGGCCGGGCGAGACCGGCATTGGGCAGGATGGTCGGATCGACCACGGCCTTGACCGTGTAGTAGCAGGCGGCCAGCAGGGAGGTGTAGATCATGTTCAACCCGCCCCGCACCTGGGGCGGCCCGTCGAAGGCAAGCGTCATCTCGTCGCCGGCGACCGTGATGTCGACCTTGAATTCCATCCGCTCGTCGCGCTGGTTGCTGTCGAAGATATCGGCGAAGGAATAGGTGCCGTCCGGGATCGCCGCGATGCCTGCACGCATCTTACGCTCCGCGTAGTCCTGCAGGGCATCGCCCGCCGCCAGGACCTTGCCGGCCCCGTATTTGGCGCAAAGGTCCTGCATGCGCTTGACGCAGAGCCGGTTGGCCGACATTTGGGCGCGCAGGTCCGACAGGCGTTCATGCGGCACCTGGCAATTGAGCAGGAACAGGTCCTGGATGTCCTTCTGCAGCACGCCTTCCCGGTAGAGCCGGACCGGCGGAATGCGCAGGCCTTCCTGGTAGATGTGATCGTGGCCCCGGTCGGCGAAATCCGAATGGTGCGCGGTGTTGACCGCCCAGCCGATCAGCTTGTCGTCGACGAAGATCGGTTCGGCCAGCACGATGTCCGGCAGATGGGTCGCGCCGCCCTCATAGGCGTCGTTGCCCATGAACACATCGCCCGGCCGGATATCCTGCGTCGCGTAGCGTTTCAGAATATGGGGCAGGATGCCGATAAAGCTGCCGAGATGCATCGGGATGTGTTCGGCTTGGCACAGGGTGTTGCCGCGGTGGTCGAACAGGGCGGTGGAACAGTCGCGCCGCTCCTTGATGTTGGTCGAATAGGAGGCGCGCACCAGCGCCTCGCCCATTTCCTCGACGATGGATGTCAGCGCCGAGCCGATAACCTCGACTGTGATGGGATCGATCGCGCTCATGCGTTGAACTCCAGAATGAGGTTGAGATAGGCGTCGACCGTCGCCGTCATGCCGGGCAGGATCACCGTGGTCGTGTCCATCTGCTCGACGATTGCCGGGCCGGCGATCACGTTGCCGTGGCACAGGCCGCCACGGTCGTAGACCGGACATTCCACGAAGGCACCGACCTCGCCGAGCCAGACCTCGCGCTCGCCGGTCTTTGCCGCTGCCGGAGAGGCACCCTGCTTTTCCTGAGGACGGAACTGCGCCTTCTTCACCTGGCCGATGGCCTCGAGCCGCAAGGTCACGAGCTGGATCTTCTCGCCTTCCGCGATGAACCCGAAGCGACGCTTGTGGGCGGCTTCGAAGCCCTTTTCCAGCTCCCGGAACGTGGCTTCGGTGACGGGGCCTGGCGGCACGGGCACGGACAGCTCGTAGTTCTGGCCGACATAACGCATGTCGGCGGTCCGCTTCTCCTGGCGCCGGTCGGCGCCGATCCCTTCCGCGTCGAACCAGTCCCGCGCCTGGGCGGTCAGTTCGGCAAACCCGGTTTCGACCGCGGAAACGGTCTCCGGACCGAGTTCCATCAATCGGGAAACGGCGAAATCGGCTCTCAGATCGGTCAGAAGCAGGCCCAGGGCACAGAGCGTGCCGGGCGTCAGCGGAACGATCACGCGGGAAATGTCCAGTTCGCGGGCAAGCCGCGCGGCGTGCAGCGGCCCTGCCCCGCCGAAGGCCATCAGCGCGTAGTCGCGCGGGTCGTGTCCCCGCTGGACGGAGATCACCCGGATGGCCTTGGCCATGTTCGCCGTGACCACGGACAGGATGCCCTGCGCGGTTTCCATCACGCCGAGGCCGAGTTGGCCGGCAAGCCGCTCCACGGCCTCAACGGCCAGGTCCCGGCGCACCTTCATGCGGCCGCCCAGGATCTCCACCGGGTTGAGGGTCTGAAGCACGATATTGGCGTCGGTCACCGTCGGTTCGGTATTGCCGAGACCGTAGCAGACCGGTCCCGGATGGGCGCCGGCGGAGCGGGGGCCCACCTTCAGGAGGCCGCCGCTGTCGACATAGGCGATCGAGCCGCCGCCCGCACCGACCGTATGAATGTCGAGCATGGGCGCCTTGATCGGATAGCCGTGGACATCCGCCTCGCCGGTCAGGTTGCAGACACCGCCCTGGAGCAGGGCCACGTCTGACGAGGTGCCGCCGACATCGAAGGTGATGACGTTGTCGAAACCGGCCATCCTGCCGATTTCCTGGGCTGCGACCACGCCGGTGGACGGGCCGGACAGCACCGTGCGCACCGGCAGGCTCGCCGCCGTGTCGAAACCGATGACACCGCCATTCGACTGGGTCAGTTGGGGCGCGACCTTCAGGCCGATATCGTTCAGCCGGTCGCGCAAGCGCTCGATATAGCGCTGCATTACAGGGCCGAGATAGGCGTTGACGACCGTCGTCGACAGGCGTTCGAATTCACGGAATTCAGGCGCCACGTAGTGGCTGGCGGAGACGAAGATGCCGGGCAGCTCCTCGGCGGCGATCTGTTTAGCGCGCTCCTCGTGCGCCGTGTTCAGAAAGCCGTACAGGAAGCAGATCGCCAGCGCCTTGACGTCCTGGCCGGCGAGCGCCCGCAGTTCGGCGCGCAGCGCCTCCTCGTCGAGCGGCACCTCCACCGAGCCGTCGGCCTTGAGCCGCTCGGACACCTGCCGGCGGAGATCCCGGGTCACGAGCTGTTCGGGCTTGTTGGCGTTCATGTCGTAGAGGCTCGGCCGCTTCTGGCGCCCGATCTCCAGGAGATCGCGGAAACCGTCGGAGACGACCAGACCGGTCCTGACGCCGCGCAGCTCGATGAGCGCGTTGGTCGCCACGGTTGTTCCGTGGCCGAGAAAGCCGAGATCCGCTGCACCGGCATCGACCTGATCGAGGCCTTCAACCACACCCTGGGTGATGCCACGGGACGGATCGTCCGGGGTCGAAGAGACTTTCCAGATTTCCAGGCGGCCCGTCTCTTCCTCGAACAGACAGACATCCGTGAAGGTGCCACCCGAATCTACGCCAATTCTCCAGGCCATTATGTTCTGCTTCCTCAGTTTACCTATGCCACTTTGGGCAAGTTCGTCGAATGGGTCTGCTTGAACCGGTCGAACCGGAAGGGATGTGGGTCGACGGCAGGGGTCACGCCGCGCACGATGTCGGCCATCAGCTTGCCCGCTCCCGGTCCGATCCCGAACCCGTGTCCGGAAAAGCCTGAGCTCAGATAGAGCCCGGGAATGGCAGCGACCGGCCCGATGACCGGAATGGCGTCGGGTGTCGCGTCGATCATGCCCGCCCAGCTGTCGGTGATGCGTGCTGAGGCGAATGCGGGAAAGGCCGTCTTCAGGGTGACCAGCATTTTCCGGTTGAACGGCTCGTGCGGCATCGGATCGATGGTACGGATCTTCTCGAAGGGCGATTGCGCGTCGAGCGACCAGGACCGGGGCATCTGCAGTTCGGTGATGAACTGCCTGCCGACCCGAAGCTTCAGCTCGTGCCAGCTCGACAGGAAGGTCGGGAAGAAATCCATGAACAGGCGGAAACTGTCGGGAACGATGGGCGCCACATTGGCATTGCGCAACGCGACCGAATAGCCGCCGTCCAGGCGCTTGCGGAAGGCGAAGTCTCCACCGCCGACAGGCATCTCCGGCACGCCGGAAACATTGTCGACCCGGGTTGCCGTTCCGAGGAGCTTCAACTGGGGAAAGCCGATCCCGTGATTGCCGAGGAAAAGCCGCGACCAAGCACCGCCGGCCAGAATGACCGAGGACGCCGAAATGCCTCCACGTTCGGTGACCACCCCGGACACCCTGCCGGCCGCGGTTTCAAGTCCGCGGACCGCGCAGTTTCCGACGATCGCGGCCCCGAGGCGGCGGGCGGCCGAGGCGAGCGCGGGAACCGCCTTGCCGGGTTCGGCCCGGCCATCGTCGACCGTGTAGAGGCCGGTGGAATAGCGCGGAGAAATTCCCGGCAGCAACCGGCCCAGGCTGTCCCGGTCGAGCAGTTCGATCTTCATGCCGCCGGCCTGGCCCTGCCCGGCCCATTCGGTCAGTTCCGCGATTTCGCGCGGTGTCCGGCCGACATAGGTGATGCCCGTTTCGCGGAAACCCGTATCGATGTTGAAATGCGCGTCCAGCCCCCGCCACAGGCGAAGGGATTCCATAGTCAGCGGCATTTCCACCGGATCGCGCCCCATCTGGCGCACCCAGCCCCAGTTGCGCGACGACTGTTCGCCCGCGACGACGCCCTTCTCGCAGACCACGACGCGCACGCCGGCTTCCGCCAGATAAAGCGCGGCGGTGATCCCGGCGATCCCGCCGCCGATCACGACGACATCGGCGGAACCGGGCAGATCCGGGTCTGTTTCGACGGCTTCAAGAAAGGGAACCGGCATGGATATCTCCCGTCATAACGTATCTTCGAGGCGGCAATTCACCAGCATTTCGGCCATGGCCGCGTTGTTCGGCAGCTCGATCGCCGTGCGCACGAGGTCGGCCATGGTTTCGGGCTGGATCATGTCCTCCGGACTGACCTTGTTGGTGTAGGCACTCATTTCGGTGCGCACGAAACTCGGGCAGATCGCTGTAGCGCGCACACCCTTGTCCCAGCCCACGTGGCGCGTTGTGTGCGTCAGCCCCATCGCCGCGAACTTGGTCATGTTGTATCCGACAAAGGCGTTGCGCACCCGCTTTCCCGACAGGGACACGACATTGACGATCCGCCCGCGCCCGGTCTTCTCCAGATGCGGCATGCACAGGCGGGTCATCCGGAGCGGCGCTTTGACATTGACCGCCCAGAGACGGTCCAACGCCTCGTCGTCGTCGTCCATCAGATGCACCTGTTCGCCGTTGCCCGCATTGTTGACCAGAGCATCTATCCGGCCGAAGCGGGCCACGGTTTCTTCCACCCATGCAGCGGCAGTCGGTGCATCATATGCATCAAAAGGAGCATAAAGCGTCATATCGCCTTGAGGGCCATGCGCGTCTTCGAGCGTTTTGACGTTGCGCGCACCCATGGAAACCCGGTAACCGTTCGACAGCAGGTTCCGCGCGATTTCGGCGCCGATGCCGCGGTTTGCACCACTTACGAGAACAACTCGCCCATTCTGATGCTGATCCGCCATGCACCACTCCTTTATCGATATTTTGCCGGCAGGTCATACCAGCTACTCATTCATGCTTGATAATGACGTTTAATGGAAGAAATTCTTAAATTCGAGCATAAACTTCCATCACAAGCTGCCTAAAAATGGCATTTTCGCCCAAATCTTAGGCAAAAATGTAAATACCGGCTGCGCGTTTGCGAAGTTTTCTTGACAGTTTTTGCGTTTTTGTGGCTGCATATGAACGTGCGGCAAGCTTGTCACTCCGGTGAAATCGCATCTTGCCCAGAACGAATGCCGTCGAGGGGATGGCAGAAGACGGCACAATCAACCGCAGGAGGCTCTCTCATGGCCGTTACACGACGTGATGTCTTGAAATATACCACCGCGCTCGGCGCCGCCGCCGCAATGCGCGTTCCCGCATTCGCCGCCGGCATCAAGTGGGACATGGCCGACGAATACGGCGAACAGGCCCTGTCCGGAAAGGCTTCGAAGTTCTTCCTGGCCGAGCTGGAAAAAAAGGTCGGCGACGCCATTGAAATCACCTACCAGGGCGGCGGCGCGCTCGGCTACAAGTCCGCAGATCATTTCGACGCCGTGGAAGACGGCGCGGTGCAATGCGCCGTGACCCTTGCCACGCAGCTTGGCGGCATCGATCCGCTTTTCAATCTGTCGTCCCTGCCGTTCATCGCAAAATCGCCGGAAGAGGCGATGCTGCTGTGGAAGGCGGCCAAGCCGGAATACACCAAGATCTTCGACGATCACGGAATGGTGTTGCTGTGGGCCATGCCCAATCCGCCGTCCGGCATTCACGCCAAGCTGCCGATCACCTCGCCCGAGGCACTCGATGGCCTGAGAATTCGCACCTACGACGTCAACGGCACGGAGACCATGATCGCCGCCGGTGCGGCTCCGCTGCAGATCGCCTGGTCGGACCTGATCCCGCAGCTCTCGACCGGCGGTATCGACGCGGTGCTGACGTCGGCGGACGGCGGCATGCAATTGTCCATCTGGGACTATGTCAGCGACTTCACCGAGCTGAACTATGCCATGGGCCTGTTCATGTGCCACGCCAACAAGGCCGAGTTCGAAGCCCTGCCGGAGGACGTGCAGGCGGCCATGCTGGAAATCGGCGATGCCTGCGACGAGTACAACTGGTCGATCATGGTGGACTCCATCGAGCAGGCCTACACCGTCATGAAGGAAAACGGCATGACGATCACCTACGACGACGACGTTCCGGACGATGTCTTCGAGCTGCTGCAGACCGCAGGTGGCACGGTGAAGGAAAACTGGCTGAAGGAAACCGGCGAACGCGGTGCTAAGGTGCTTGCCGAATTCGATGCCCTGAAGGCCGGCTGATCCGCCCCGGTGCAGGCGGCTCTTCCGAAATGCACCACTCCCCTGGCGGGTGGAGGTCCGATTGCAGCCGATCGGACCTCCGCCTGCCGATCTTCCAGCGACAGAGGATCGTGATCGCATGTCCGCAGGCGCCAGCCTCAATTTGTCCACGCAGTCCAGACCCGGCGACCCGGCCTGGCTGCGCGTTCTCGCCCGTGTCTCAAGCGGCCTGAACAGTGCTGCCGCGGCTGTCGCGGCTGTGGTCCTCACGCTCATGACACTCCTCATTCTTGTCGAGATCGTCCTGCGTTTCTTTTCCCTGTCCACCTTCATGGCCGATACGCTGGTCGGCTACGGTGTCGCCGCGACGACGTTTCTGGCGGTTGCATGGGCACTCGAACACGGGGCGATGATCCGCGTCAGCGTCCTGACCAACCGGTTCGGTCCCAGACTGAAGTGGGTCTCGGAAACCTTCTCGCTGCTGTGCGCGGAAGCAATCCTCCTGTTCCTGGCCTATTACCAGTGGCACACGGTTGCGAAGCTCTGGTCCCGGGGAACCCTCGGGCAGCACTACATCAAGATCCCGCTCTGGATTCCGGAAAGCTTCTTTCTGATCGGCCTCGCCCTGCTCGCACTCCAGGTGCTGGTCCGCCTGCTGCGCATGTTCGCGGTCGGGCACACGCAAGAACGCTCCCTCACCATTTGAACGCCCGGAGGGCCACGCCATGTCCGTTACCATAGCCTCGCTCATACTCCTGGCGCTCCTGATTCTCTTTCTCGGTGCCGGAATGTGGATTTTCATGGGTCTGCTGCTCGCCGGAGCCAGCGCCATGTGGATCATCCTCGACTTCAACTGGGTGCGCATCGGCTCGATCGCGACCAAGGTGATTTCCTCCTCGGCCGTTTCCTGGGAACTGGCCGCCATTCCGATCTTCATCTGGATGGGCGACATCATCTTCAGGACCGACATCTCCCAGCGCCTGTTCCGCGGCCTCGCCCCCATGGTCGCTCGGATCCCGGGCGGCCTTCTGCATACCAACGTGCTCGGCTGCACCGTCTTTGCAGCTATTTCCGGCTCCTCGACGGCGACCACCGCAACCGTCGGCAAGATCACCATCCCGGAGCTGTCCAAGCGCGGCTACAACCTCTCGCTCGCCTCCGGATCCCTGGCCGGCGCCGGCAGCTTCGGGCTGCTGATCCCGCCGTCGATCGCCATGATCATCTATGGCGTGCTGGCGGAAGTCTCGATTGCCAAGCTGTTTGCCGCCGGGCTTTTTCCCGGCCTGATGATGGCAGCACTCTATTCCGGCTATATCGCCGTCAGGGCGCTCATGGATCCGGCCAAGGCACCCGGATACGACGGCGACGTGTCGCCCCGGGTGATCCTGGGCGGTATCTTGGAGCTGGTACCGATCGGCATCCTGATGTTCATCGTCCTAGGGTCGATCTATTCGGGCCTGGCCACACCTTCCGAAGCCGCTGCCGTCGGGGTCTTCGGGGCGCTCGTGATCACCATCGTCACCAGGCAGTTCACCGTTGCGCTCTTCATCGAGAGCCTGATGAGCACCCTGCGGGTGTCGGCGATGATCTGCATCCTGATCGCCTGTTCCGCCTTCCTGTCCGCGGCCATCGCCTACATGCACCTGCCCACCATGATCACCGAGACGATCGCCGGCATGCAGTTGCCGCCTTATGGCATCCTGCTCATCCTCGCGATTCTCTATATTGTGCTCGGCATGTTCCTGGACGGCACGTCCATGACGGTGATGACGGTGCCGATCGCCGTCCCGCTGATCATTCAGGCCGGCTACGATCCGCTGTGGTTCGGTATCTATCTCGTCATCATGATCGAGATGAGTGCGCTCACGCCACCCGTGGGTCTCAACCTCTTCATCCTGCAGGCGCTGACCAACACGAGCCTTGGGACCACGGTGCTTGCCGCCCTGCCGTTCTTTCTGCTGCTTTGCATCGGAACCGTGCTGCTCGCCGTCTTTCCGGAGATCGTACTGTGGCTGCCTTCCAGGTTGTAGGGGGAACGTAGCGCTTGAACCGGAGCAGTTTTCCTGCTGATTACTGACCATTGACACGAATCCGGAGTTCCCCTTGATCGATCTGCCAGACACGCCGCCCGAAGAAATGTTACCGGCCGAACGGCGGCAGCATCTGATCGACTGGTTCAAGACCAACATGTCGGGCTCCAGCCAGGATCTGGCCCGCATGTTCAACATTTCCGTTTCGACCATCCGGCGCGACCTCGATCTGCTCGCCTCCGAAGGCCTGATCCGCCGGACCCACGGCGGCGCTGTGCGGATCCGCCCCAACGCAAGCTACGAGCCCTCCACGGATCTCGCCCGGCGGACGGCGGTGGAGGAAAAACACGCCATCGCCCGTGAAGCCATGCGGATGATCGAACCGGACCAGAGCATCCTGATCGATACCGGCGCCGTCGTCGCCCACATGCTCGCCGACGAAATCGCGGCCACCAATCTGCCGCTAGCCGTGTTCACCAACGACCTCTACGTCGCCAAGGTGCTGACCTACAAGGAAAACATCAGGCTGATCGTACCCGGCGGCGCCTGCCGCTTCGGTTCCTTCAGCCTGCTCGGCGAGCCGGGTATGAGTTTCCTGCGCGACATCCGCTGTGATCAGTTCTTCATGTCGGCCCAGGCGGTCGATGCGGAATGCGTGTCGGAGACCATGCTGGAACTCGTGCAATTGAAGCGGGCGATGATCGCCGCCGCCCAGAGAACGATCCTCATGATCGACAGCAGCCGCTTTTCCGACCGGGCACTCTACCGGACGGCCTCGATCGAGGAACTCAATACCATCATCACCGACGAGGGCCTGTCCGAAGAGGAAGGCGAACGCCTCCGCATGCGCGGCGTCGAGCTTATCACTGCCAGTTTTTAGCGGTGTCTGCCGGATTTCCTCCTAATCGGGCCAGCACACTCGGCAAGGAAATCTGGACCAGATGCATTCAGCCGCAAAATTGGCCCTCAGAATTGAAGTAGCCACGAACTTATTGAACTAGCGGCATTTATTTGAACTGAGTGAAAATGCTGAGATCGCTGAACCAATAACCACCACAGCGAGCCGTTGGAAAGGCGGCGTCGGCTCCTAAGTGAACTGGCTTTCCGAGTTGTCATCCACGATGAGGAACTGGAAGTCGCATAACGATAAGCAATGAACTGCAATATGTGCGGCGGCTCACTGCATCAGGAATGTTATTTTTCACAATACTCGCAACTTTCATAACATTTAAAAAGTATAATTACAACTTATTGTATTATTACACAATAGATTCGTTTATTTATTTACCGAAATAGAGACGATTTATTTACCGAATGAGGGAAAAATAACGTAGAGGAGCCTTTGGAATTGGGAGGTTATGCACATGTTTTCTTTAAATTCCAAGTTGTGGCGGGCGATATTTGAAGCTTTCAGTCGCTCGCAGGCCATCATCGAGTTTACGCCGGAAGGCAAAATTCTGACGGCCAACCAGAACTTTCTGGAAACTATGGGATTTTCATTGCGCGAAATTCAGGGTCAGCATCACAAGATGTTTGTCGACCCCGACTATGCAGCTGGTGGCGAATACAAGGCATTCTGGAAGAATCTCGCCCGTGGCGAATTTCAGACCGACGAGTTTTTGCGTTTCGGCAAAGGGGGCAAAGAGGTCTGGATCCAAGCCTCTTATAACCCGGTCCTAAATCAGGCCGGGAAAGTGGTCAAGGTCGTCAAGATCGCTTCAGACATCTCAGAGCAGAAAAAACGCAATGCCGATTTTGAAGGTCAGGTAAGCGCAATTAACAAGTCCCAGGCTGTCATTCATTTCGATTTGGATGGCACAATCCTGGAAGCCAACGAAAACTTTCTGTCCACTCTCGGGTACACGCTTGATGAAGTTGTAGGACAACACCATAGCATATTTGTGGAACCGAACTACAAGGCCAGTCTGGAATACCGGAAATTCTGGGAAGAGCTCGCCGAAGGCAAATTTCAGTCGAACGAGTTCAAGCGTCTTGGTAAAGGTGGAAAGGAAGTCTGGATTCAGGCTACCTACAATCCGATCCTGGATGCTGCAGGCCGCCCCTTCAAGGTTGTGAAGTTCGCCACGGACATAACCGATCAGGTTTTGGAACGCCAGCGCCGTGCTGCTGTGCAACAACGTATTGACGAGGATCTTTCCGAAATCGCACAGGCAATCTCCAATACGACTGAACAGGCAACAAGCTCTGCCTCCGCTTCGGAACAAACGTCTTCAAGCGTTCAAACGGTCGCAGCCGCCACGGAGGAACTGGTGGCGTCCATCCAGGAAATCAGCCGGCAGGTTCAGACCGCGCTCGACGTTTCCCAGAATGCAGTCCGGGAAGCGGAGCGTTCCGGTGAGATCATGTCGGGTCTGTCGGAAGATGCCAAAACGATCGGCTCCGTCATCGAACTGATCGACACCATTGCCGATCAGACCAATCTGCTCGCCTTGAATGCAACAATTGAAGCAGCCCGGGCCGGAGAAGCAGGCAAGGGTTTTGCCGTGGTTGCCTCTGAAGTGAAAAACTTGGCCTCGCAAACCAGCAGGGCGACGGAAGAGATTTCCAACCAGATCGGCACGATGCAGGAAACGACCGGTCAAGCCGTCACGGCGATCGAATCGATCATGGCAGTAATCAATAATGTCGGAGATATTGCCGCAAGTATCGCATCCGCTGTTGAAGAGCAGACTGCGGTTACGAACGATATTTCGTCCAACATGCAATCTGCGGCTCAGGGCGTCGGGCTGATAACGACTAACATGCAATCGATATCGTCAGCCACGGCACAAATCAATGCGGCTACACAGAACGTGAAGGACGCGTCACAGTCTTTGATGTGACAAACACGCTGACGGTGACACGGAAAAAGTTCTCGAGCATCCTGACCCTATTGAAAAAATCGTCCAGCCATAAACGGACAGCTGCCAGATCTGGGAACGCGGTGAGGACGTTTTGGTTTAGTCGTATCCCTTTTCTGCCGGGAAAAGACGCTCGGGAACCTACACCTCGGATCTGGGGACCGGCCGGCTGGCGAAGCCTTTGTCTTCCAGATGATCCAGTAACGCCGCTTCAACCGGGGTCATATGCCGTTCGTAATCGACGACGGAAAAGACATCCACGAGTGGAGGCGATGCCAAAATCGGGATCTGCCACAAGTGCGGGCCGTAGCGATGGGCATGGCCACGCGACATGCAGCCGATGGCGGTGCCATACTCTATCAGTTCGACAAGATCGATAATGCCGGTGGCCGAAGCGATAAAGCGCGAGCCAATCCCATGGCGTACGCGCCAGACCGCGAGGGAGGAAAGTACCCCCGCCGTGTGGTCCTCTTCGTATCCGACAACGTCCGAGGATGCCAAAAGTTCATGATCGATATCCTGCTGTCGGTAAAGAGGATGATTGGGACCGCAATAAACGCCGAATTCCTGGGGAGTGAGCGCCAGCGATCGCAAGCGGTGGATCGTCGGATCCACACGCGTGCAAAACCCGACCGAGGAGGTCCGTTGCTGCAGGGCCTGTGCCACCTCGAGGCAGGGAGCGGAGCGGATGGAAAGCGTGACACCGGGATGCTGCTTGCGGAAATCCTCCAGAACGGCTGTGATCCGGTCCATTTCCAGATGATAGGACCGATGGATCACCACGTTGCCCGACAAAGCCCGCCCGCCGGACGCGCCAACATCGTTCAGCCGCACCACCCCGCCATAGATTTCCAGGGCTTCCCGGTAGACAGCTTCTCCGGCGTAGGTCACGACGAAGATCTGGCCGCTTCCTCTTTCAACCAGCCGCAAATCCAGCCGTTCTTCCAGACGGCGCAGCGCGGCTGATACGGAAGGCTGAGACACGTTCAGCCGTTGCGCCGCCGCTGTGATGGACCTTTCCTGGACAATCACCATGAACGTTCGCAGCAGGTTCCAGTCGAGCTGAATCGCCAGCCGGTCGAGCGGAAAGCTCATACGCCCATGCTCTCCTCTGCAAAATGGCAAAGTGCCATGTGACCTGTTTCCGGATAAAGGGCTGGTGGGCTGCCGGTATCGCACATTCCCTTGCGGCTCATCGGACACCGTGTGTGGAAAGCGCAACCCGAGGGAACGGCGGTCGGACTGGGAATGTCGCCGCTCAACCGCATCCGGTCGGGACGCTGTCCGGCCTCCGGCACCGGAACGGCGGAGAGCAGAGCGCGGGTGTAGGGATGGCAGGGATTTCTGAACACCTGGTCCACCGGCCCAATCTCGACGATCTTCCCTAGGTACATCACCGCTACCTTGTCGCAAAGGAAGCGCACGACTGCAAGATTGTGCGATATGAAAAGCTGCGTCAGTTTCGGCCGGTTCTTCTTCAAGTCCTTGAGGATGCTCAGGATCTGGGCCTGCACCGAAACATCCAGTGCCGAGGTCGGTTCATCCAGAACCAGGAGGTCAGGATCCAGGACCAGTGCGCGGGCGATGCAGACCCGCTGCTTCTGACCGCCGGACAATTCGTGCGGAAAACGGTCGTGGAATTGAACCGGCAACCCTACGGCCTGAAGAGCTTCGGCCACCTTTTCGCGGAGTTTGCGTCCGCGCAGGGAAGTGTTGAGGAGGAGACCTTCGGCTACGGCTCGCCGGATCGTCATGCGCGGGTTCAGGGACGAGTGCGGGTCCTGAAAGATGATCTGCGCCTTGCGCCGGAGGGCGCGCAGCGTTTTCCCCTTGGCTGCGGCGACATCGATGCCGTCGACCTCGATCGTTCCGGAAGTCGGGTGCAAAAGCCGCAAGGCGGTCTTGCCCACGGTGGTTTTTCCCGAACCGCTTTCTCCGACGAGCCCAACGGTTTCTCCAGGCTTGAGAGACAGCGAGACGTCATTTACCGCGCGTACCACCTGGCCGTTGGAAAGAGGAAAATGCACTCTCAAGTCCCGGATTGCGAGCATGTCAGCCATAGTGAGCCTTTCCTTCGGAAACGCCATCGTAGAGCGTGCAGGCGGCCAGGTGGAAATCGCTTACCGGAACCAGCGGCACCGGCGCGCTGCAGGACGGCCCGGCGTGGGTGCAGCGGGCGGCAAAGCGGCATCCCGGAGGCGGGTCCAGAAGATCCGGCAGTGTGCCGGGGATGGTTGCAAGCCGCTCGGCCGGACGGAAAGGATGCGGTAGCGCCGCAAGCAGGCCCTGAGTGTAGGGATGAGCCGGGGCCTCGAAGATCCGGTCGATCGGCGCATCTTCCACGATCTTGCCCGCATACATGACCACCGCCCGGGAGCAGATTTGCGCAACCACGCCCAGATCGTGGGAAATCAGGATCATCGCCAGGTTCATCCGCTCCACCAGTTCGGCCATGAGGTCGAGAATCTGGGCCTGGATGGTAACGTCCAGTGCGGTCGTGGGTTCATCCGCGATCAGGAGTTTCGGTTCCGCGGCCAGTGCCATGGCAATCAAAACCCTTTGCCGCATGCCACCCGACAGCTCGTGCGGATAGGAGTGGAATTGACGGAGCGGATTGGGCAAATGGACTTTTTCCAGCATATCCAAGGCCCGGCCCTTTGCTTCGCGGCGCCCGACCTGCCCCCCGGACTGGGCACGGATCGCATCCACCAGTTGGGTCCCGATCCGGAATACCGGGTTCAGGTAGGTCATCGGATCCTGGAAAATCATGGCGACCTCGCGGCCCCGGATCTGCCGCAAGGCACGGTCCGAAAGCCCCAGAAGTTCCCGCCCGGCCAATTTGACGCTTCCGGAGGTGATGCGCGCGGGCGGGCTCGGTACCAGGCCGAAGGCGGAGCGGGTCAGTACCGACTTGCCGCAGCCCGTTTCACCCACAAGGCCCAGCGCTTCGCCCGGCTTGAGTTGAAGGCTGACCTTGTCGATGGCGTGATAGGTGCCGTCGAACGTGTCGAAGACCAGAGACAGGTCGCGGATATCGAGAAGCGCTTCCATGAATTACCTCTGGCGGGGATCGAGGACATCGCGCAGACCGTCCCCCATCAGGTTGAAGCCCAGCACGGTCAGATAGATCGCCAGTCCGGGAAAGAAGGTGCACCACCACCAGTCGGGCAGATAGGCCCGGCCGGTCGAAATCATCGCACCCCATTCCGGAAAGGGGGGCTGGGCACCCAGGCCGAGGAAGCCGAGCGACGCGGCACCGAGGATCGCCATACCCATGTCCATGGACGATTTCACGATGATCGGCGACAGGCAGTTGGGCAGAACGTGGATGAAGACAACCCTGAAAGGACCGGCCCCGAGCGCCCGGGCGGCGTCCACATAGATTGCGTTCCGCTGGCTTAGGGTTTTGGCCTGGACCAGCCGGACGTAGCCTGGCCACCAGACAAGCGAGAGCGCGATCATCGCATTGAGGATGCCGGGCCCCAGCGCACCAACGATTGCAATGGCCAGGATCAGGCCGGGTATCGACAGGAAAATATCCGTGACCCGCATGATTGTTTCGCCGATCCAGCCGCCGGTCATTCCGGCTATCAGGCCGAGCGGAACACCGATCAGGATCGCGATGCCGGTGACGGTCAGTCCGATTTTCAGTGTGGTTCGGGCGCCGATCAGGACGCGGCTCAGGATATCGGACCCCACCTGGTCGGTGCCGAACCAGTGTTCGGACGAGGGAGGCAGCAGCTTGGCACCGAAGTCCACCGCGCCGTAGGCGTCCTGCGGAAACGGCGCCAGATACGGGCCGAAGGCGGCGACGAAGAGGAACAGCAGGACGAGCGCCAGGCCGAGCATGGACGAGAAGCTGCGAGAATAGGTGCGCATCAGGCGCCGGGTCTCGCGAAAGCGCATCGGTTTCTTGGTGCGGGCCGGGAAGACGGTGGTGTCGGTCATGACACGTCTCTCAGATCTGGTTGCGCACGCGCGGATCCAGCAGCGCGTAGGTAAGATCGATCAGCAGGTTGGTCAGCATGAAAGCCGCGCCAAGGATCAGCGTGACTGCCATGATCGGTTCGAAATCCGAAGATATGGCGGCCTTTGCGGCGTAAAGGCCGAGACCTGGAAAATCGAAGACCCCTTCGACCAGCACGGTTCCTCCCAGCATCCAGCCGAAGCGCAGACCGATCATGGCGAGCGTCGGCAGGATGGCGTTTTTCAGCGCATAGATGGCGACGATGCGGAACGATCCGATGCCCTGGGCCCGGGCGTTGACCACGTAGTCGCTTCCGAGCACTTCCAGCATTTCAGCGCGATTGACGCGGATAATGGCGGCAAGTGCGGGAAAACTCAGGGCGATGGCGGGAAGGGTCATATGCCACAATGCCACACCGGCCGTGGCGATATCCCCGGTGAGAAGGGCATCCAGGGTAATCATGCCGGTGATTTTCGGAGGCGCTTCGTCGAAGATCCCGAGCCGGCCCCCCAGGGGAAACAAGTCGAGCTCCAGCGACAGGTACCACTGCAGCATGAGCCCCAGCCAGAACATCGGCAGAGCCACGCCGGAGACGGAAATCAGGCGGATCGCGTGATCCGTGAACCGGTTCTGGAAGACGGCGGCGAGCACGCCGAGAGGCACTCCCAGAACGATGGCGATCGTGATCGAGAAGAGCACCAGTTCCAGCGTCGCCGGCAGGAATTGGGCGATATCGCTGATTACAGGCCGCCCGGTGTAGACGGAGGTTCCAAGGTCTCCGTGCAGCAGCTGGTTCACATAGATCACGAAACGTATCGGCAGGGGTTTGTCGAAACCGCGTTCCTGACGGATTTCCTCGACCATGTCCTGCGACGCATCCGGCCCGGCGGCCAGCCGGGCGGGATCGCCAGGAGCGACATTCGCCACCGTAAACGTAATGACGGCGAGGCCGAGCAGCATCACCACCATCAGGCCCAGCCGTTTCGCGATCAGTTTCTTCATCGATGCCTCAGACCTTCTCGGAAGGAAGAGTGGGCCGGAAACGCCTTGTTTCCGGCCCGTGCCCCGAAATCAGGGCTGGATGTAGAGCGGATAGAGATCCACTTCTCCGGTCATCCGGATGGGGCTGTCCTCATATCCGTGCACATAAGTGCGGTAGGCAAACATGCGCTGGCGCATCATGCCGAAGATTTCCGGTTGCAGATCGGCGATCCGCTGCTGGATTTCGGCATAGATCGGAGCACGCTCGTCCCAGTCGGACAGGGCGCGGGCCTTCTCGATGAGAGCGTTCAGTTCGGCGTCGTCGAGGAAGTGCGATCCATAATATTTGCCGTGCGAAGCCGGGTGATACTGGATTGCGACCGCATCCGGATCGGTGGAAACCGGCGTGGAAAAGATTGCCATCAGGTCAGGGCTTTTCTCCGCATCCGCCGCGCGGGCCACCATGTTCGGCCAGGTCAGCGGCACCATGTTGAGATCGATGTTCAGCTCCTTGAGGCTGTTGAGCAGCGAAAGCCCCATCTGGCGCTGTTGCTCGAGGCTCTGGACGTAGACATATTCCAGAGTGATCCCGCCATCGGGCCACTGCGATTTGGCAAGATATTCCTTCGCCTTGTCCATGTCCTGCCGCGGCATGTCGATGTCGACCTTGCCTTTGATGGAATCCGTGAACGGCGAAGTCTGCAGCTTGGCGTTGCCGTTATAGACCTGGACAAAGGTGTCGTAATCGAAGGCAGAAGCCACGGCTTTGCGCAGATTGATGTCGGACGTGTACTTGCCTTCGGTGTTCATCTTCAGGCCGAACGACGTGAGCGCCGGGGTGGAAGTCACCTCCACATCCTGACGTTTGCCCACCACCTGGAGTTCTTCCGGCGTCAGATCCGTGACCAGATCGGCTTCGCCGGAAATCAGTCCCGCCCGCTGCGAGGAGCTTTCGCGGATCAGGCGGTAGATGATGCCACCCATATCGTCGTTGTCATAGGGGAAGCCTTTCCAGTAATCCGCGTTCCGCTTCAGCCAATAGGCTGTCCCCTGGTCGAATTTCTCGAGAGTATAAGGGCCGGAACCGGCTTCGTTTTCCGCCAGCCACGCCTTGCCGAAATCGCCATCGGTCACGTGGGCCTCGACCTGAGCCGGGTTGACCACGAACCACCAGGGCAGGAAGGACAGGAAAGGCGCATAGGGCTGGTTGAGCGTGAACTCCACGGTTCCCGCATCCAGCGCCTTGATATTTTCCGGCTTCACGAAGTCGGCGAGCATCCACGCAACGCCTTCGTTCATTTCCAGTACCCGGCGGTAGGAATAAACAACAGCTTCGGCGGTCACCGGATCCCCATTGTGAAAGGTGGCTTTCGGATCCAGGTGGAATGTCCAGGTCAACCCGTCTTCGGAAGTTGTCCAGTCGGTCGCCAGCCAGGGCCGCACTTCGGGCGGGTTGCCGGTATATTTTACCAGACCGTCGTACAGGGACTGCGTCATCATGCGGACCGCGTAATCGTAAGACTGGCCGGGATCGATATGCGAAACAGCCTGGCGGCCGCCAATCACCATCCAGAACTTGCCGTCACGCTTTTCCACTGCCTGCGAAGGGACTGTCATCGCCAGTGCGGCGGCGACGGTCAATGCCGAGGTCAATAATCTGAGTTTCATAAACTTGCTCCATTCTGGAAGCCCGGAGGCCGGAATTGAGAGACCCTTCTGACGGGGTTTTGGGATCTCCATCAATTCAGATGCGGCGCTTCAGGGAAAACAGGCATTTCTGATGCCCCTTATTCGTCTGGATTATAGTTTGGCGCCGTTTCGCCAATCTTCTGGACGTTTTTTTATCAAGACGCCCATTTAGGCATCAGTTCGGCCGCGCGGAACCTCTCAGGCGCTCTTGCGATAGACCTGGGATATTGATGTCATAAGCAAACTCTATTTGCGAAATGAACGCTCTGGCGGAAGTTTCGGTCGTAGCCCAACCCCAAGCCGGCGCCTGTCCCCTTCCCGGCAGGCCGGTTCGAAAGGATGCCCAATGACCACCTTGGCCCAGAGGAGTCCGAGCCAGACCCGCCGTTTCCTGTCCGCGGACGATATCGAAGCCCTCGCAATCGGCGCCTGGATCCTCGGCACAGGCGGGGGCGGCGACCCTTACCACAAGCTTTTGAACATGAGGCTGCTGTACGAAGCCGGGCGCAGCGTAACGCTCGTCGATCCGATGACACTGGCCGACGATGCGGTCATCGCCATCCTGTCGAACATGGGTGCGCCCCTGGTCGGCCAGGAACGTCTGGCGGATCCGGAGTTCGCCCTGAAGCCGGTGCGAATGATGGAAGAATACCTTGGCCGCAAGTTCGACGCGGTCATGGCACTGGAAATAGGCGGTGGCAACGGCGTCCATCCCATGATGGTCGGGGCATTGACAGGTTATCCGGTGGTCGACGCCGACACGATGGGACGTGCCTATCCCGAAGCGCAGATGACCTCCGTCGCCGTGGCCGGGCTGCGCTGCTATCCGCTGACAATGGCGGATATTCGCGACAACGAAATCATTTTTCCGCGGGCGGCCTCATGGCGCTGGATGGAACGGATCAGCCGCAAGGCTTGTACCGAGATCGGATCGGTCGCCGCAACATGCAAGGCACCCCGTACGGGCGCCGAGGTCAAACAGCATGGCGTGCTTTACTCCGTCTCCAAGGCCATAGCGCTCGGCGCCAAGGTGCTGCAGGCGCGCGCGGAACATAGCGACCCCATTGAAGCAGTGCTGTCTGCAGCCAGCGGCAAGCGCATGTTTACCGGCAAGGTCGTCGATGTGGAACGCCGCGCCACCGAAGGCTTCCTCCGTGGCAAGGCGAAGATCGAAGGGCTCGACAGCTTCGCCGGCCGGGAAATGATCGTTCATTTTCAGAACGAATATTCAGTGGCTTATCTGGACGGCACGCCGGCCGTGATGACGCCCGATCTCATCTGTCTTCTGGACAGCATTTCGGGCGAAGGGATCGGCACGGACGTGCTGCGGTTCGGTCAGAGAGTGAGCGTTCTGGCTCTGCCGGCTCCAAGCGTGTTCCTGACGGAAAAAGGACTGGCCGCCGTCGGCCCGCGTGCCTTCGGTTTCGATCTCAACTTCACATCCGTCTTCCAGGAGGAACAGGCATGAAACGCATCGGTATCGATGTCGGCGGCACCAACACGGATGCCGCGCTTCTGGACGGTGACAGGGTTCTCGCCGCCGTCAAGACGTTCACCACGGCCGATGTAACCTCAGGCGTGCGGACCGCCCTGAAGGAGCTGGTGGCCAAGGCGGGTTTCGCGACGGACGGCGTCAATGCCGTCATGATCGGAACCACCCACTTCACCAATGCGGTCGTGGAACGCCGCAACCTGGCCCGCGCGGCGGCGATCCGTATTTCCCTGCCCGCGTCGGCCAGCCTCGTTCCCTTCTGCGACTGGCCGAAGGATCTGGCCGCCAAGGTGAACGGCGGAATTTATCTGGTACAGGGCGGGCATGAGTACGACGGACGCCCGCTGATGCCGCTGGACGAAAAGGCGGTGGCCGATGCCGCCCGGCAAATCGCCCGCGACGGGGTTTCGGCGGTTGCCATTTCGGCCACCTTTTCTCCTCTGACCGCGGAATGTGAGGAGCGTGCCGCGAACATCGTGCGCAACGAAGCACCCGATGTCCACGTGACGATGTCCTCCACTCTCGGCCGCATCGGATTGCTCGAACGCGAGAACGTTGCACTCATGAATGCGTCGCTCATCGGTCTGGCGCGCGAGACGACAAAAGCCTTCGTGGATGCGGTTTCCGATAGCGGCCTCGGGGCGCAGCTGTTCATCACACAGAATGACGGCACGGTGGTGCGGGCCGAAGCGGCGCGCGAGTATCCGGTCTTTTCCTTTGCCTCGGGCCCCACGAACTCCATGAGAGGCGCCGCCCTGCTGGCCGGCATCGAAAACGCAATGGTTTGCGACGTGGGCGGAACCACCGCCGACATCGGCTGTCTGGTGAACGGCTTCCCGCGCGAAGCCAACAACGTGGTCGAGATCGGAGGGGTCCGCACCCTTTTCAGAATGCCGGACCTTCTTTCCATCGCCATTGGCGGCGGCACCAAGATCGGACGTGACCCCTTGACCGTGGGTCCCCAGTCCGTCGGTTACCGGCTGGGGCAGGAAGCGCTTGTCTTCGGCGGCGATCAAATCACCGCGACAGACATTGCCGTGGCGTCCGGTCTGATCGAGCTTGGCGATGCGTCCCGCTTGGCGGATCTGCCGAAGGACTTTGTCTCCGCGGCCCTGGCAAAGATACACGAGAGTATTGCCGAAGCGGTTGATCGCATGAAGACCGATGCCTCCGAGGTTCCGCTTCTGGCGGTCGGGGGCGGTGCAATGCTGATTCCGGAAAAGGTTCCCGGAATTTCGGAAGTCGTTCATGTGGAACATAACGGCGTCGCCAATGCCGTCGGAGCGGCCATGGCGCAGATTTCCGGAGAGACCGATCGGATCTATCGGGATATGGACCGGGAAGACGCCATCGCCGCCGCCCGACAGGCCGCCATTGCGGCCGCCGTGGAGGCAGGTGCCGACGAGGCGACGATCAAGGTCATCGATGTGGAAGACCTGCCGCTTTCCTACCTGCCGGGACGCGCGATCCGGACCCGTGTGCGGGTGGTCGGCGAAGCCGCCACCTTGAAAGAACAGGAACCGGCATGACCCGGCCCCTCGTCGGACTTCTGGTCGTCGGCAAGGCTCCGCGCCCTGCCCTGCTGGCCGAATTCACACGCGTTCTGGGCGACAGGGTCGAGTTGAGAATGCTAGGTGCGCTCGATCATCTGGACGATGCCGGGCTGGAGGCCGCCCGACCGACCGGAGACAAGGACACCCTCTTCACCACACTGCCCGACGGGCGCTCGATACTTGTGAGCAAGGCCGTGGTGACCCGCGGCATGGAGCAGAGGCTGAAGGATCTGCAGGCTCTCGGGGCAAAGGTTTCCATCGTTTGCTGCACCGGCAGGTTCCCGCTGCAAGCGCCCGGGGTGCACTTCGCTTCCGACCTGATCGCCGGAGCGACCGAAGGATGCCTTCCCACCAGTTCGCCTTCGCGTCTCGGCGTCTTTATCCCGAGCGCGGCTCAGTCGCAGGCCTGTATCGATCGCTGGCAAAGCGAAACAAGGGACTGCGTATGCCTGCCCCTGTCACCCGCGGCAGATGACGAAACCGTTCGCCAGGCGGCCCGGGAGATGGCCAGTTTGAACCCGGATCTCATACTGCACGATTGCATCAGCTATACGAAGACGTCCCGCGACATTGCCGCAGCCATTCACGGCAAACCCGCGCTTCAGGCCGCATCCGTCTGCGCGCACTTCGCGGCTGAACTTGCGGCTGTCTAGAGCATCGAGCGATAAGTCTGCACCATTTGACCGGATCTCCTTTGTCTGCTGAGGAGGCGGATTGCGCGCAGTGGTGTTTCCCACC